>ENA-OXGJ01000532-OXGJ01000532.1-human-gut-metagenome-genome-assembly--contig:-NODE-532-length-15224-cov-43.161777_pt1 | contig 15224 bp, 6 predicted proteins | sample MGYA00249835_ERZ652264 | MGnify/ENA primary metagenome ERZ652264 (study PRJEB26925, sample SAMN05826844) | human gut metagenome | biome: ENVO:2100002; feature: ENVO:00000062; material: ENVO:00002003... | reverse complement strand
CTCCATCATGATCCGGTGCGCCCGATTCATAAATAATGATTTCAGGAAGATTCTGTTCTATCCATTTTCCACCGCCGTCCTGATACCAAATACAATATAATCTGGCTTTTGATACCGCTTTTGCCCATTCTGCAGCAGAATATTTCTGCTTGATCTGCCATAAGGCATTGGCCTGGGTGTTGGCTCCACCCCATGCTAAAATATGAACAGGCCTCGGATCAGAATCAAGCAATGTCCTTATAATGAGCTGTGCCCCCTCGCTATCAGACAGTAAAGGAGGCAATTTATGCAAGTCCTCTCTGTTCTCATTACCAACCGCCAAAACACTTAGCAAATATTCAGCATCGGGATAATCGGGATTATGTTTCCTCAAATTAGGCAGACATTCCGCATATTTGGCAATTTGTGATTCGATCCATTTATCTTTACTATGTCCGTCTTTCTGTACCCCATTGACTTGAACAATGCCTGCGACATCATAATCAGAAGAATACATAAGAAAACGAATCATAGAACTTTGATCGTCAATCTCACCATCCGTAGTGACAATAACCCGGGGCTTCTCCTGCTGTCGGGCAACAGCAGATAACATTGACACAAACAAAAAAACAATACAGCATAAAATAGTTTTCATATTCATATCATAAAATTAACTTAGTAGGCCAACACATTCCAAAGATCTCTGATACGTTGTTCGGGGTCCCATTTGCCATTGAATGTCCACTTGGCGGTAACGCCATGAAACTCCGGAGCATTCTCCGCCTCCTTCAAATTATCGTTTAACCAGCCACTATGCCCTCCTTCACGGGTACAACCATAATAATAGGTACGTAGCCCCCACGGACAGGGATCAAGCACTTTATCCGAATAAGCATAATGAATATTCCCGTCAAGCACATTCTTCGACATTTTACATTTGATGAGATAAAATTGGGAATCATGATGATAGCGTCCTAAAAGTGTCGGTGTCTTAGCATCAAATGAAGAATTGGTAATAACCAGTTTCTTGTTCTTGTCACCTCGTCCGTCATGCCAAATCATGGCACGGCTATCACCATAAAAATGGCAGCGTGTGGCATAGCACCATCCGCGAGGACAAAGAAAATCCACACCCGGACAACGAAGATAGAGATCGGCATGATAATACATACCATTGCTTCCGGGCGCCCACAAGGAAAGGGCATCGTTTCCATCGGCCCATACATTACTGTTGATGATGATGGTACGAGTGGCACGTCCAAAAATCGCCATCTGATGGATGGTCGTATTTTCAACGGCAGTTCCGTAATTGTTGTAAACAGTCAGTCCGCTAATAACACAATCATCCGCACCTTCCTGCAACACAATGACACCATTGCCTACCGGACGTCCATGATATTCCGTGATGGCACGTGTCTGGGCTGTTTCAGCCAAGACAATCCGCGTACTGTCACGGTTTTCCCCCACCAAAACAATATTAGGCCTGTCAATAATCACTTTTTGATGATATGTTCCGTTCAACAATAAGATTTTAAAAGGTACTGTCGGAATTTCCGGAGCCTTTTCAATAGCTGCCTGAATACTCTCTCCCGGCTTTACCACCACATCAAAAGCCGTACGCTCTGCCATGGGACGACAATACATTTCAATAAGCCCGTTTTCATTCGCTCCTTTGGTTGCCAGACTGATTGCCACCTTATGCTTCGGATCATATTTGTCCGCCCATGCATTGTATATGGCAAAAAGCTCAGCCGGTCTGCTATTGTACCAACTATATCCGTTACGACGTTCTGTTCCTATTTCTTCCAAATGGCGACGTGGCAGCCCATCACGGTCACATACATACGGTTCACAATATTTCAAATCATAATAACGCGCCCAAATAGGCTTGGCTTGAGGATCTTCCACAAGACGAGTATCCCGCTCACCATTTGCCAGCACGATACGCTCGCATTTCAAACCGGTAAGTTTATACCTGTCAAACCATTTCATGGCTCCGTGAACCGCCCGCTTCACGCGTGCGTCGGGTGCAGGTAATTCCATGAGCAGACGCACAATTCCGGCACTCTCCGCCGAACAATAAGACGGCAACTCATACGCACGTGCCGGTGCAGGCTTCAATGTTTCCCTATCATTCTGCTGACACCACACAGAAGGTTCTCCATCCTTTATAATTTGTGTAGCCAGTATACACTCTATTCCTTTATTAAAGGCTTTTCCCAAACGTACACACAAAGCCTTGTCTATCAAATCATCCTCATAAGGCGCTTTGTGATTCATCATATCACGTATCATATTCAATGTATTGACAATGGCATCGTCATTAAAAGTAATATGTACCTGATAACCACGCGGACCGGGCCAGAATTGCGGCCATCCTCCGTTTTCGTATTGACCACTCAGCAAATATTCCACTCCCTGAAGGAAAGCATCCCGATAACGTATATCCTTAGTCTGCCTATAAAGACGGGCTAAAAAAATCATCTGGGCAGTTGTGGCATTATTATCTATCGTAGAATCATCACGACGTGATTTATCCTTTATCACTTTAGCCAGCTCTTTATCATTCATGCGGCGAGCCATATCTATATTCTTCGGCCAACCGCCCGTACAGCGTTGAAAAGCCAATACATTTTCAGCAATCCGCCGAGCTTCATCTGTCAGAAAGAAAGAATCCTGCTCCATACGTGCTATTTGTTTCCATTCCTTAGGATACGACTTATTATCCTTTTTATGAGCTCTTTGCTGCGCAAAGGAGCCGGTTACCATGGCAAAAGCCATAAAGCCAATAAACACTTTTTTGAATGTATTTTTCATTATTCCTATATGTTTTGATAAAAACCAGCAAACAAAATTATGCGTTTTCCAATCTGAATACAGAGAATATTTGGTCTTTTTCAGGCAGATTTTGCACAGACATCATCAAACCTATACAATTTTTGATACTCTGCCCCTTTACCTATACATAAAAAAGCCTATCTATCACAGATCGGCTTTTCTATCAAATATCTGTCTTTCAAAATCCAAAGATTCTCAGAAGACATTCACATTATAATAACTATAAAACTTATCAAACCCCATTCTGCTATCTAACAGAACCATTACGCCATTTAGCCGCACCAATGTTCAACTGATAAATTTTTGACTCCATAACTTTACCTGTCTGATTGTAATACAAGTTTACACCATGCTCTCCAGCCGTACCATCAAGTGCATCTGCACGATGCATATATTGATCGTTATCAGCAGTAGCCTTATGTGGTGGATTTGGACTTACCATCAGTTCTAATGGAGAAATATCATCTACAAGAACTTCCAATGTTCCATTTAAAGTAGCAGAACCATTGTTGACCAAGGTGCCAAAATTATTTTTAGTCGCAGTCCATGGATTATTGCTAAAAATTTGTCCGTTGGATAAAAAAGTATTTGTAGAATAATTATTGTCAAAATTCAATGTCACATGTCCGGCTGTACCGTCTGCCATAGTCATTGTCTTACGGATATCAGCTCCTGCCATAGTCATCTTTCGGACATCACCGTCCTGCTTGGTCAAAACAATCAGGTTATTTTTCACCGTATAAGTACTTCCATCTGGAATATTACGCATATTGAAAATATTTCCTGCTGCACGAGTGTTCCAGTTAACCAAAGTATTGTTTTCAAACGTTATATTCCATGCCCCTCCCTTCCATGCACTCTGCTTGGTTTCACTGAAAAATGAAGGGAACGGACAATCATAGAAAGTGTTTCCACGAACCACAAAGTCCTTATATAAATTAGAATTCGCATTATTCCCGGAACCGGCAATCCATGGATAACCTCCGGCACCATTACTATAATAGCCACAGTCAAAGAACTGGTTATCCTCTATCAAGACATGATCCCAAATTTTGTAATTAGGCCCCTGCTCACGAATGAACCCACGTACCAGACGCTTGAAAGTACAATTTTTCACCACAAAACTTTCCAAATGTACAGCCATACCATTAGAAAACATATTAATGAAATAATTACCTGTAGCCGAACCCAAACCGGCAACATTATCACCATAAGTAAGAGCCATTGGACAATCGAAATCAATATCATAAAATTCGAGCATCTTCATATAAATTTCTCCTCCTTCTCCAGCTTGTGGCTGGCGCCCGAACATCAAATTCATAGAATTAACATTAGTACCTGTCATATGCATACCACCTAACAATACTTTAGCACGTTTACCTGCTGCTACATCCTCAGGACGAGTACGAAGAACAAAACCTTTGCAGGTAGTTAAATTATCAAACATACAATAAGTCTTTCCACCTTCCAAATAATAAGTCTGTCCTTCGGCTAAATTTACATCGGAAATGAAGTCTGTTAAAAGGAAATCAATACGCATTGCATTGTATTTCAGAGCAGCCTCGTGCTGTATCAAAGCATTTTGATAAGCTTCATCTGAATCAAACCGGTCACGACTTGGAGCACTTAAGTCATGAGTTACTAAAATAGGCTCTCCCGGTTCTCCGTCTGAGCGGGCAGAACAAGTATTGTAATATGCGTCCCATTTTACCTTCACATTCTCGTTGCGAACATTAATCACATAAACAGAGTTTTTCTGAAGTCCGTCAATATCTACATATCCCTTTTCAAAATCCTCATCGGTTAATTTATATTTTCTCCATTTTTCATTCACTGTTGATTCAGGATTATTAGGAGACGGATCTACTTCCAACCACTGATAAACAAAATTATCGTTAGCATCAAGCTGAAATTTTTCACGATAAATAGCCTTATCATCGTCTGATACCCCTTCTGTTACAGTTTTGAAAGCACGATTCAACATCACACGCATAGTAGTCTGTGTAGTCTTAGAAGCATCTACATAGACACAGAATGGAGTTGCATATCGATCAGAAGTGGTAATGCCCATCCATTCTGCCCACTGTCTGCCATCACCATGTCCATACCATTTGGATGCATGTGAAAAATCAGTCACATTATCATCTTTTGTTGATAACACGCGAATAGCAAAACGATAATCAGTGGAATACTGTTGATCTTTAATAACTAAATCAAGGACCTCCGGTCCTACAATGGTATCTAGTAACAAAAGACCGTTTTCGGCAGATGTACCCCAAGCATCTGCACCACCCGAAACATTTGGCTGTAGTGCCTGACGAATCTGGTAGCCCGCACAGTTATTCACTCCATACCAATAAAGATGAATATCATTGCCATTCGGTCCCTCTGCTTTACAATTATAAGCATAGTCATCCCCTTTTCCTCTATTATTATCACAAATGAACATAGTCATCCATTCTCTATCTATATTTGCCATTCCTTTCTCATCATCAGAACACGAAATACATGAGAAACCTGAAAATAACATTAATGCATATAAAAATATTTTTTTCATCATTCTGTCCTTTTATAAATTATTTATAGCCATAATAGTTCTTGTATACACCTGCTGAGCGTTGGATAGCCGCATTAGGATAAGGTAAAATATAACGTACAGGAGGTAAATCATTCACCTCAGGAACAGAATTACCATCCAGTGGTGATTCTGTTCCATCTTTGACCAACACAATCATTCCTTGTTCTGTATGACGAATATATCCATAGAATGAATATTTACATTGGTTAGTAGGCTCCGAATCATTACTCCACTGATAAAATTCCGCCATCTTCCAAGTTGCTCCATCAACAGCTACCAAAGCTGTCGCTGGTTGATTAGCTGATTTGTAAGGATTATAAATATAGAGCATATCCAATATCTTATTGGGATAAGGATAGCCATAAACTTGATTTACATCCACACGCCATTCAACCGTTTGTGGAAGAACATGGTAATACATAGATTCGGGAAGATCATCCAAATAAGCACTACCATCATGTTCAGCTATATCATCTTCGAAGCCAGTAGAAGAACCGGCATTAGACATTCCTACAGAAAGATAGCGCAAAAAACTATAAACAATTTCCTGTCCATAAAGATTATTACGGACAAGATCTCTCCAGCGCATATTCTCACCCGCAAACTCCCATTTACGTTCATCAAGCACGGCTTTCAAAAAAGTTTCTTTAGAAGAAGCCACCTGAGCAATATAGGCAGAAACAACACTTTGGTCATCGAATGCCCGTGCATGGACTTGACGAAGTGACTCCTGAGCAGTGGCAGTAGGTCCTTCCAACTCATTAACAGCTTCGGCATTCATCAACAAAACATCCGTATAACGCATATAAGGGAAGTTAATACCTGTATTACTGGCACTCAAATTGGTAAACTGTCCCGCATTCGCCCATAATTTAGACCATTTATTATTATGGACAGTATAATCCGCACGAATCATACAAGAATCCTGAGTAGCATTATTAGCACTGTTACCATAATACCAAAGTCCATTAATAAAATCTCGACGCTTATCATTCTCATCGAATGAATAACGGTAAAAAGCACTCAAACGTATATCACCTTTAGATTCTCCCCATACATTCTTACCCAATGTCTTTCCTTCATTAACGGTTGATGTAGGTCCTTGGGAATACCCTGTATTACCTGTAGACTCCTTAGCAAAAGGAATCTCAAAAATAGGATCACCTTTAGCAATAATTTCAAAATTGCTTTCCTTGGTAAAAATATCTTGATAAGAAGTGCCTACAGAGTGTGTCCCCGAAGCAATAACCAGGCTAGTATATTCTTTTACGATTTGATAATACTTCTGATAATCTTCCGGACGTTTCATCACACCATAACTATTTGCATTATTTTTATCCGGATGAAGTGAATAACCTCCGGCAGTCAATGCAATACGTGCAATTAATGCCCAAGCAAACTCCTTAGACGCACGTTCTACTGTTGTTGTTGTAGAAGAAGACATCTTAGGAGCAATATCCTGCAAATCTTCAATAAGTTTATTTTGGATTTCTTCGCGATTCATTACAGGAATCACATAATTATCACCTAATTGTGAGGCTGGCAGGAAAGTGAAAGGAACATCCCCGAACATCACTACCAGATCATGATAAACCATAGCACGAAGACACTTGGCTTCGCCCAACATCTGCATAACAGCGGTATTCTCTTCATTATAAAGCGGACCAGTTTCTACACCCCGGATAAAACGGTTAGCATCTTCAATAGCTTTATAAGAAGCTCTCCAATATTTATCAATTTCGCCACCTTGATCGTCACAATCAAAACGTGCATAGCTATTATGGGTTGCTACATTACCTGTATACATCTGCATATCAACATCACTGTTCAAATTAAAAGTTTTCTGATAGGCACTGCCATAAAGATCACCTACCAAGATAGAAGCATAAACACCGTTCAACGCACGGCTAATTTCTGTTTCCTGGCTGAACACAAAGTCCTCATTGTAACTTGATGGAGAATCCACGTCAAGGAAATCATTGCATGATATTAGAGTCAAAGTTGCTAATCCTATTATTAAAGTATTTTTAAATTTCATGTGCTTTCAAATTTAGAATGTAATATTAGTACCTAGTACAAAACTGCGACTACGTGGGTAACGGTTATAGTCCATACCACAAGTTAATCCTGTCTGAATATCCACTTCAGGATCATAACCCGAATACCCAGTAATAATAAACAAATTAGAGGCTGACACATAAAAACGAGCTTTCGAAATCCCCCATTTAGAAGTCAGATTTCCAGGTAACGTATAGCCAACAGTCAAATCCTGACAACGCAGAAACGATCCATCCTCGATAAAATAGGAATGAGTTATTTTTTTTGTCACATCCGTCGGATTCCAAAGTGTCCTACCTTCGTTTAATTCACGGTACATATCCAACGAACCATCAATATAGTAACATTTGTACAAGCATTCGCCGTCACCATCACGGGTATAACGCCAACCTTTGTCGGCAAATGTGGAAAGCACATTGTAGAACTTATTCTTATTGCTTTCGGATGAGGAAAGCTGGTAAGCTGTCACATTATTCACATCAAAATCAAGCATAAAGTTGAAGTTCATGGCAAAATCAAAACCCTTCCATTGTCCGCTCAATCCAAAACCTCCCTGCACTTTTGGATTGGTATTACCTATAACAGTACGGTCATCTTCTGTGATATATCCGTCACCATTCAAATCCTTGAACTTGACTTTGCCCGGCAGAGTAGCTATGCCTGAATTAGAATCTCCTGAAATCTGATTGATTATTGTTTTTGGATGTTCCACACCGTCTGCATCCATAATAGGTGCATCTTTCGAAGTTCCGTTTTCAGCGGCCGTTGATCCCCAAGGTACTGCTTGCAAGTTATTAGTGGGATCAAAATAGAATTCATCCATTGAATATAAACCATCATATACAAAACCATAAATAAGTCCTACTTGGTCACCCACCTTCAAACAATAATCATTGTAACTTGATTTCCAACGGTTATTCTGATCCCAAATCACATTGTCTGTACCATTTAATTTATCAACTTTCATTTTATTCATACCTAAAGAAAGATTTGCGGAAAGCACATAATCCCTGCCACTGAGAATATCTCCTGATATAGTTAATTCAACCCCTTTATTAGTTACTTGTCCAATATTTTGCATCTGACTTACATAACCAGTTGCTGAAGGAATGTCCGATTTATAAAGTAAATCTTTCGTCGTATTCCAATAAATCTCCGGAGTAACAGTGAGACGACCATTAAAAAGCGTGATATCAGCAGCAAGATTACGAGTTAATGTAGTTTCCCATTTAATATTTTTATTGGCAAAAGTAGTACCCCCTTGATTACCATACCATTGCTCTCCAAACTGAGTTGCTTCTCCAAATCCAGGTCCGCCGGTAGAATTAACAGTATATAAATAACGCCACATATCATCACTGATACGATTATTTCCTGCCAACCCTATAGCTGCACGAAGTTTTAACTGATCAATCCATTTTATATCTTCCATAAACTTTTCTTCTGAAAGCACCCAAGCACCTGATACTGAAGGGAAATATCCCCATTGATTACCTGGAGCAAATTTAGTGGAACCATCAGCACGCATAGTTACAGAGAGTAAGTATTTGTGGTTATAGTTATAACTTGCCTGCCCAAAGAAAGAAGCAGTGCGATCTGGAGTCGAAAGTGATGAAGTTGACTCCTGCGGTGTACCGAATCCCATATTATCCCAAGCCTGTCCAGCCTCAAATGCACGTGGGAAATAACGATTCTTTTGGAAGTTCTTCTTATTTTGGCTATGATAAATTTCTTGCCCCAATAACATGGAAAAATTATGCTTATCTTTAATAGAAAAGCCATAAGATGCCGTATTAGTCCAAATATATTTAAAAGACTGATCTTTCTGAATACTTGCTACAGGCAACGAATTATTTTTTGTACCTTCACCTGTCAAGGCACCCCAAAAACGATATTGATCTTTCCAGTTTAAACTAAGAGTGGCTTCTGTACGAAGCACCAATCCTTTAACAGGCTTCCATTCCAATGAAATAGCATTAGTATAGTTATAAGCATACTTATTCTGTTGATTAATGGCAATATCACTTTTCGGATTAGTATAAGTAAACAATGCTTCTTCATCAGGGTCAGCATAAGAAGGATCTATATATCCGAATTCACGTAATCCGTTAGTGGGTCTATAACGGAGTACATCAATAATACCGCCTGTACCAATATTATCACCTCCAGCTCCTTGATCACGGCGAAACGTAAATTTAGGATTGATATGCAATGTCAAATTTTTAGTTATATCAATAGCTGTCTTGATATTCAAATTGGTACGGCGCACACCCGACCCCATAATAATACCTTTATCTTCGCTTTGAGTAAGAGAAGCAGTGAAGCGCATCTTATCTGTACCTCCACCAATAGTTACATTAGTAGAATAATTGATAGGATTCTCTCCCATTACCTCATCCTGCCAGTCATGAGTAGGCAAAGAATAATACATATCCAAATCTTGCGGATTGCCAAAATTAGCACGGAAAAATTTGGCATTGCTAGAACGGCTACCATTACACGCCGACCATTCATATTGATAACGTGCAAACTCTGCTGAATTCATTAAATCTAATTTTTTAGACAAATGACTAGTAGACAAATGGGCATTGAAACTTACCTGTATTTTTCCAGCTTTGGCCGATTTAGTAGTAACAACCACTACACCATTACCGCCCTTAGCTCCATAGATTGCCGTGATAGAAGCATCTTTCAATACATCAATAGAAGCAATGTCTGTAGGAGGAATATCATTGATGTTATCCACCTGAAAACCATCGACAATGTAAAGAGGATCATTGCTCTGGGTCACAGACGTACCTCCACGAACACGAATGTTAATATCTGCCCCTGGAGCACCATCGACCGTAGTTACTTGCACACCAGCTATTTTTCCCTGCAAAGCCACAGCGGCTGAAGTAACTGGTACAGCAGCAATCTTCACACCAGACACGGAACCTACTGAGCCAGTCAGATCTTTACGAGCCCTGCTACTGTAACCCAGCACTACTACCTCTTCAAGCGCTTGTGAATCATCTTGCAGCGTAATTGTCAGTTCTTTTCCGGTAACCGCATCCACTTCTTGCGTTTCGTAACCTACAAAAGAAATAACAATTCTTTTTCCTTTAGACACGGCCAAAGTAAACTTTCCGTCAAAATCAGTTATGGTTCCGTTGGAAGGATTTCCCTTCTCCACAACGGAAGCTCCAATAACGGCTTCACCTGCCGAATCAAGTACAGTACCTTTTACGGTAATGCTCTGAGCAAACATCATCACCGGTATCAGTAACAGCACTGAAAACAGAAGAAGTCTGCTTTTCACTCCTCTTAATTCATTTGTAAATTTCATAATAAAATATTAAGTTAAACAAAAATTTAAAGTCCATTTTTTCCGTGAATGTGAAATAATATAAATCACTATTGTTATTTATATTCTATTCTAAAAGGAAACAATTATAATTTTTATGAGAATAATAGATACTTATTAAAATAGCACACGCATTCTTATAATTTCCGTGTACGCACACAAAACGAGTGAAAAATATTAGATATACAAATTCCCATGCTAAATAAAGCACATCATCAAATACATTAACAGTAATGTTTTCCATTATAATTTAATGTTAGTATTAGAAAATTGGTTTATTTTTATACTATATACGCCACAAATAAAAATAATATTGTTGACTGAACCTAATTTTTGTATTGAAAAAAATTAGTTCAACCAATAATTACAACATAATGAACAAAAAAGACACATTCATCAATGAAAACACGGAATTACATAAAAAAGCAGTGCTATGGACTTGTCCTCCATAACACTGCCACCTATATTTATTATAACTGACAAACTCCTACAGCTACAAACCTCACTCCTCCTATTTTATCTCATCCCACTTCGGTGGATTCACCTGCATCAAATGACGGACAAAGAAATCATACCGCTTATGTTCGCCAAAATCTTCCCCCATTGTATGATGCGCTCCGGGAATCACGACCAATTCAAAATCTTTATTCGCCTTTATCAATGCATTGACCACCTGCATGGTAGAGGCAGGATCTACATTATCATCCAGTTCTCCCACCACTAACATCAAAGGCCGACTCAACAGATGTGCATTTTCCACATTAGACCCTTCCTTATATTGATCTCCTACCGGATAGCCCAACCAAAGTTCATTCCACCAAATCTTATCCATACGGTTATCATGACAACCACAAGCCGAATAAGCCGCTTTATAGAAATCAGGATAAAGCAAAACTGCATTTGTAGATTCCTGACCACCGGCAGAACAACCGTAAATACCTACCCTGTCCACATCCATATAAGGATATTTCCGTGCAGCCGCCTTAATCCAAGCAATATGGTCCGGCAGACCGGCATCTTTCAAATTCTTATAACATACATTCTCAAAAGCACGCGAACGGAAAGAAGTTCCCATTCCATCGACCATTACGACGATAAAACCAAGTTCGGCCAAGGAAGTCATATTCCAGTCATAAGGACGGAAAGTCTTCGGAACATACTGGTCTCCGGGACCCTGATAAATGTATTCGATAACCGGATATTTCTTGTTCGGGTCAAAGTTGGTGGGGCGGGCAATCAATCCCCACATATCCGTCTTGCCGTCCCGCCCTTTGGCAACAAACACCTCCGGAACTTTCCAGCCTTCGGCCTCCAAAAGAGTTATATCGGCTGTTTCCAACGGCATCACCACTTTGCCATCCCTGGCACTACGTAACACAGCGACGGGAACCTTGTCCACCATAGAATAAACATCTACCAAATACTTCATATCTCCCGAAAACCAGGCACGGTGCATCCCTTCTTCGGGAGTAAGACAGGTAAGACCTTTGCCATCAAAACCGATGCGGTAATAACGGATGAGATAGGGGTCTTCACCGGCTTCCATACCATTTGCCGAGAAATAGATCTGACGGTTATCCTCATCTACCCGAAGCACTTCGCGTACATACCATTCTCCTTTAGTAATTTGATAATCGGGCTGTGCGGTAATACGGTTGTACATATAAAGATGATTCCAATTGTCACGCTCACTCATCCATATCATCTGCTTGCCGTCTTTTAAGTCATGACGGAAATGACGGGTATAATTCACATATGTATCGCTGGTTTCTTCTACCAACGGGCGCACTTTTCCCGTTTCGGCAGAAAGTTCAAGTACTCTGTACACCTGATGTCCGCGCTGGTTATATTCAAAAGTCACGGCACGGCTGTCGGGATTCCATTCGGGACCATATACTTCATATTGCCGGTCGAACAATTCGGTAGAAGGAATAATGCTTCGTCCGCTTTCCACTTCATAGATGCAGGGCACTTTAAAAGGAAGTTCGTCTCCCGGCTTCGCATACTCCTGTTTGTGAAGCTTGGGCTGAAGCTGATCAGCCGGAGAAGATTCCACATAATAAACATAACGCTTTTCCACCGGACGGATCTTGCAGGAAGCCACCTTCTTACTGTCCGGTGACCAGCGGATGTAGGCTGAATAATAATTACCCAGTGTCCCGTCCAAGCTCAGTTGCTTTTCTTTTCCGGTAGCCACCTCCTTTACATAGATATTCTGATTTTTAATAAATGCGATCCATTTACCATCAGGAGACGGAACCGGTGATGCCGTCTTCTCATCATCCACCTCCATCCAATGCTTTTGCTTGGGAGGGAGAGGAACCGCACCTTCATTGACCAGTTGATTTTTCCGGGACGCATACATCCAACGTTGATTATTAAACACAAAGCGCAGCGTATCCAATCCCTTACTGACCGACAAACGCCCCAATGCAAGAGCTTCCGGCTTGACCTCTTTTCCGGATGCAGCACCCAACGCCTTTGCCAGACGATGAGAATCAAACAATTCTTTTCTAGCTTTCTTATCCGCATCTACAGATACATACAGGCAGCCGTCCGGAGTATTCCGCACATACCAGAATTGATGAGTACCCTCTATCCATTGCGGATTGACATTGGAATAGAAAACTTTATCCGCACTGAACTTCTCTTTCAATGCATAAGCACGCCGATAATCATCAGCCGTACCTTGAGCGACAGCCATGCCCCCACTAAGGAACATGGCTACCAGCCAACCTAACTTACCAACCTTCATTTTGAATTATTCTATTTCACTTCCCATTCAAACAAACCCGATGAATTATCGGCCGGCTGAACAATCTCCAGTTTTACCGCTTTTGTCTTTACCGGGTCAAAATTGACTGTATTCCCCGTACCTTTTTCCACTCCATACTTATCCGCTCCACTCACCGGTTGCCACTGGCCTTGTGCATCTTTATAGTACATCTTCCAACTTTGTGGTATGCGGCATCCTCCCCAAGGAGCATCATCATACCAATATACGGTAGCACTGGAAACAGTCGCTTCGGATGGGAACTCGTAGGATATCCATTCGGTAGTTCCCTGTTTGGGCCACCAATGGTAATAGGGTACGGAACGGTCATTCTCATCTTTCGGTACTAGACGGTCATTAATGGCGGAAATGGATTTCACCTTATGCGAAGCATCCACTTTGCTTTCCGATGCCAGCGTAGCAGGCATAGTCGGACGGGAAGCACTTAATTCCTGAGGCAACCACACTGCCATAGCACCTGCACCGCGGTGTGCCCAAGCATAGTAAGGGATCAACGTCAGCTTCACATCAGTAGCCGTCAGACGACCTCTGTCGTCATAGCCCAGAATCTGCGCATCCGTCTTCAACTGGTTAATGCCATAGAGCAAATCCGGTTTTTCAACCACCTCGAATTGAGGAGTGCGGTTCATAAACACGCTCAGCACATCAAAATCATTATCCGGCCATTCCGCACAATAAACGATCGGGCCACGCTCCACGGCTATACGTCCACGATCTGCCTCCACTTTATTATTGGCTTTCACCGTACGAGGCTCCATATCGAAATGAACGGCTACTTTATCCCCTTTCTTCCAACGGCGGTCTATGCAGAAATAACCGTCCTTCAGTTCACTCTGTACCGGTTCTCCATTTACTTTCACTGTATAGCTCAAACGCTTTCCATCCGAATAAGTGTACAGGTCACTGGGAACTACCTGATTACGCACCCATCCCGGAATACGGATTTTCATTGTAAACTGTCCGGCATTGTTCTTGTTGACACCGATAGTGACATCACCGTTCCAAGGATAATGAGTAGCCTGCTCCAAAGAAACAGCCTTGCCCTCTACCTTCAAGTTCGAAGTATTGGACATGAACAGATTAACATACACGTCCTTACCTTTCACCGCATACACATATCCCGGCAAAGAAGGAATGAAACGACAGATATTGGACGGACAACAGGCACAGCCGAACCAAGGCTGGCGCTGGTGCTGCCCGATGCTTTCCAACGGATTAGGATAGAAGAACCCGCCACCATCCAGGGACACGCCCGAAATAAGACCATTATATAAAGTACGTTCCAGCACATCATAATATTTTGCCTCACCATGAAGCAGGAACAAGCGGTAGTTGACATACACATTACCGATAGCCGCGCAAGTCTCACAATAAGCTGACATATTGGGCAGTTCATAGTTCTTGCCAAAAGCCTCCCCATTGCTGGTGGCGCCGATGCCACCGGTAATATAATATTTCTTGCCCACAATGTTGTCCCAAATACGGTCTATGGCATGGATATAAGCCGTATCCCCTGTCAGTGCGGCCACATCTGCCATGCCTGCATACATATAGGCTGCACGGACAGCATGTCCCACGGCCTCATCCTGCTCCACTACCGGCTTGTGCGCCTGACTGTATTCATCCGTACG
>ENA-OXGJ01000512-OXGJ01000512.1-human-gut-metagenome-genome-assembly--contig:-NODE-512-length-15406-cov-5.294704_pt1 | contig 15406 bp, 9 predicted proteins | sample MGYA00249835_ERZ652264 | MGnify/ENA primary metagenome ERZ652264 (study PRJEB26925, sample SAMN05826844) | human gut metagenome | biome: ENVO:2100002; feature: ENVO:00000062; material: ENVO:00002003... | reverse complement strand
GCTGATCCTCGTCAAGACCCTTGAAGCGCAGACGCATCCAGGAAGCATTAACCTTGTTCAGTCTTTCATAGTATCCGGCAACTGCCTGTTTTTTGTCTCTGGAAACAACCATCCATGCAGTATCATTTCCTTCGAACGGGCTTAAGATACGGTAGAAATCACCCTCCACCTGGATCAGGTCACGATGTTCCTTCATGAATTCCACCTGTGCCTTTACCTCTTCGATCTCTTTGGCACTTAAAAGGTTCAGATCCAGCTCATAGCCAAAGGTTCCGAAATATGCCACATTTGCTCTTGTGGAAAGCGGTGTGGTACGGTGCAGCTGATGATTCGGTACTGCTGATACATGAGATCCCATGCTGACGATCGGATAAACAAAGGAGGTACCGTACTGGATTTTTTCTCTCTCTGCTGCATCGGTATCATCACTGGTCCATGTCTGCGGTGCAAAGTACAGCATTCCTGGATCAAATCTTGCTCCGCCGCTTGCGCAGGATTCAAAGAGAATGTCAGGGAATCTCTCTGTCAGTCTTGTATACAGCTCATATACACCAAGGATATATTTATGCATAGTCTTGCCCTGATCTGCTGCAGATGCGCCGCGGCTGAAAGGCTCGGACATGTAGCGGTTCATATCCCATTTAATGTAGGAAATGGAAGATTCCTCGATAACCTTGGAGATGGAATCATAAATAAAATCCACAACCTCAGATCTGGAAAAATCAAGAACGTGCTGATGTCTTGAGTGGGACTCAAAACGGTCCGGTGCTCCGATGAGCCAGTCCGGATGTGCTCTGTAGCAGTCGCTGTTCTTGTTTACCATCTCAAGCTCTACCCAGAGGCCAAATTTCAGGCCCATCTCCTCGATCTTGCGGGAAAGTCCGGAAATTCCGTTTGGAAGCTTATTCTTATTTACGAACCAGTCGCCAAGGCCCTGGTAATCATCGTTTCTGGTTCCGAACCATCCGTCATCCAGAACGAAAAGCTCTACCCCAACCTCTTTGGCTTTTTTTGCAATATTGAGGATTTTTTCCTCATCAAAATCAAAATAGGTTGCCTCCCAGTTATTAAGAAGGATCGGGCGTGCATGATTTCTCCATTTTCCGCGCATCAGGCGGTCACGGTACAGTCTGTGGTAAGCCTGGCTCATTCCGTTTAAGCCCTTATCGCTGTATACCATAACAACCTCCGGAGTCTGGAATTCCTCATCTCTGGAAAGCTCCCAGGAAAATCCCTGTGGATTGATTCCCATCATAACTCGTGTCATCTCGTAGGTGGAAACCTCGACCTGTGCAAGGAAGTTGCCGCTGTACACAAGGCTGAAGCCGAAAACCTCGCCTGTATCTTCTGTTGTATGAGGATGCTTCAGCGCGATAAACGGATTCTGCTCAGAGCTGGAGCCGGTTCCTGCAAGACTCTGTACAGCCTGTATACCCATCTCAAGTTTGCGTGTTTTTACATAGCGCTCACGTGCCCATGCACCGGAAAGATGGATCATCTCATAATCCATATCCGGGAACTCCACTGCTGCACTCATCACGTTCTCAAGACGGATTTTCTGATTCCCTTTCTGAACAAGGCGTGCACTTCTGGTGACCACCGGGTAATCCTCATATACGGAATATGTAAGAACAAGGTCTGTGTCCATCACAGAATCATGAAGTGTAATGTCCAGAGATGTTGCCTCTTCCTCGTTCTCTGTGTAGGTTGCCGGAAGACCGGCAAGCTTCTTCTTGCCGCCGTAAATCTCATGAGAAACATATTTGAAATCTACGATCTCGCTTCCGTTCTCCTGACGAACAGTAAGGGCAGGATTTCTGAAATCACCGGTTCCGTAAACAGGATACTCCTGTTTGGTATACTGCATGGAAAGAAGTCCCGGTTCCGGAACGCATACAGCCATCAGGGAACGCATGATCTCCTCGTGAAGATAACTGAAATCCTCTTTATCGCGGATAGCTTTTCCATAGTACAGATTCTCCATCTGGCCATTTTCCATGATACAGGTGATGTAGCTTAAATGTTTGTTATAAATGTGGAATGTCTTTGATCCCTCGTGAAATTTGATCGGCATAATTTTCTCCTTTTTTTGTTTACTGCGGATAAAAATATCCGCCTCTTTCCTTAAGAATCATCAAATAACTGTGCATTTTGGCATTTGCTTCGATAAAAATACCGCTGACAACCTCAATAACCAAATCCTCAGTTATATACATTGTCAGCGGTCTTGTATTACCTTATGTAATATTTCTGATTACAGTTTTCCACCGCTGGTAGCAATACCTTCGATAAACTGTTTCTGGAAGATCATGTAGATCACGATCATCGGAATGCAGGCGATCAGAGATGCAGCCATCAGTTCCGGGAATTTGGATACGTACTGGCCCTGCATCTTTGCAAGTGCGGAAGAAAGTACCAGCATATCCTTATCTGTATTAACGATCATCGGCCACATCAGATCTTTGAATGCGAATACAGCTGTGAAAATTCCAAGTGCGACCATACTGGATCTTGTAAGTGGTGCCATGATGTAAAGGAAGGTCTGACCGATGTTACATCCGTCAAGACGTGCTGCCTCTTCCAGATCTTTCGGAAGTCCCATATAAGCCTGTTTGAGGAGAAATGTACCAAATGCAGTAACAATACCGGGAAATACCAGGGCAAAAATGGTATTGAGCATTCCCATTTTACTTACCATTAAGTACTGTGGGATAATGAAGATCTGTCCAGGCACCATCATCTGGAAAAGTACCAGAGAGAACATCAGGTTTTTCCCCCTGAAGTTCAGACGTCCAAATGCATAGCCTGCCAGTGTTGCTGTCAGAACCGCACATACAACACGACCCAAGATCAGAAGTAAGGTATTGATATACAGATGTAAGAAATCCATATTTGCGCTTACTTCTCTAAAACTGTCCCATCTCCATGTAGACGGGAGGATTACGAACGGGTTGACAGAGGTTGCCTCTGTCATAGTTTTGAAAGCTGTCAGAATCATCCATAAGAAAGGAACCAGCATGGTAATAGATACCAGTATCAGGATAACATGGATCAGAACTCTGTTTGCTTTATCTCTTGCTGACATAATTATCCCTCCTTAGTTATAATGAACCCACTTCTTCTGCGCAATATTCTGGAATACTGTCATGATCATAATTACAACCAGAAGAAGTACGACGATTGTTGAACCATAACCTTTGTTATTCTGTACAAAGGAATTCTGGTAGAACAGGTAAACAAGTGACTGTGTTTTGTAAAGTGCAGGACTGTTTCTGTCCATAACCATGAAGATCAGGTCGAATACCTGCATGGCACCGATGACACGGGTAACCATTACAAAGAAGATGGTCGGTGAAAGCAGCGGGATTGTAATGTGGAAGAACTGTTTGATTCCGGTTGCTCCGTCAATGCTTGCTGCTTCATAATAATCTCTTGGAATTTCCTGCAGACCTGACAGGAAAAGTACCATATTGTAGCCGATGATAGACCATACACCGATCACTGCGATCGCATAAACTGCGATCTTCGGATCAGAGATCCAGTTGATCTTTGTGTGAAAAATGTGATTGAGAAGACCGAATTCTGAGTTAAACAACCATCTCCATACCATGGCGATCGCAGCCGGAGCAGCAACCATAGGCAGGAAGAAAATAGTCCTGTAAACAGCACGGCCTTTCATTTTACGGTTTAATAAAACTGCCAGTACAAGTGCGATAGCAATGGAAAACGGAACTTCCACAATGGCATATTTAAATGTATTTAATAATGCCTGCCATACTTCCGCATCGTGGAACAGCTTTACATAGTTGTCAAAACCAATGAAGATATTTCCCTTACCGAAATCTCCGGTCTTGAAAAAGCTCTCATAAATGGTCTTAAAAATCGGATAGATATTTAAGATGATCAGACCAAGCATTGTAGGAAGAATGAACGCCCATCCCCAGATGAATTCATTCCGCGCCTGACTGGTACCTTTTTTTGGATTTGCCACGGTTCTCACTCCTTCTTATCGTAAAATTTTGTTGCTGATTTGAACGGAAAACTGCCGCACATCTGCATACCTGTTGTGACTTCTGCGGTTATCACATAATCGGAATCTTTTCTGCGGCAGCTTTCCTGTTTCTTATTTTTTATGAATGGTTTTGCTGAATATTAAAATTAATAGGACTCTTCTGCGATGGCATCGTTCATAATAGTAACGATATTCTTGCATGCATCATCCATGCTTTCTTCATCATTCCATGGTTTCTTCAGTTCTTCGCACATTGGGTTCCACCATGCAAGTGTTGCATTTGTGTGTGGTCTGAATACGATATTGTCCATTGCATCCATGTATGGCTGTAAGTTGAAGCAGTCAACACTGTTAACCCATCCATCGGACATTCCTTCGTAAGCTGCCATTGTTACACCAAGGTCAGCCTGTTTCTGCTGCATATCTTTTGTACCGAACCACTCAATAAGCTGGAAAGCTTCGTCCGGCATATCTGTGTTTGCAGATGCTGCCCATCCAAGACCATTGTAAAGAGATACGCTCTCTCCTGTTTCAGCATCTTTCGGAAGTCTTGCCACATCACAGTGCTCTTTGATGTAATCGTTGTCTTTGAAAGCAGATACCATCCAGGATCCCTGAGAAATCATAGCTACCTTGCCGGATCCGAAGAGTACGTCTGTACCTGTTTCGGACATTGTAGATGCAGGAGGCATTACATTTTTAACGCATTTGTCAACGAATTCCATTGCTTTGATAGTGTTTGGATCATCAAAACCGGATTTGTTGTCATCTGTCAGTATAGTTCCGCCCATGGAGTAAACAATATTCATCCATGTATCCTGCTCGTTAGACGGGTTTGCTGCAAAACCGTACTGGCTTCCGTCTTCTTTTGTAAGTTTTTCTGCAATGTCATAGAATTCATCCCATGTCCAGCTTCCGTCCGGATAATCAATTCCTGCTTCATCAAACATATCTTTGTTGTACCACATAGCAATTGTATCGATGTCCTTCGGTACTGCGTATGTTTTTCCGTCCCACTGATACATTTCTTTGATATCTTCCGGGAATTTGTCCATTTCCAGTTTGTCGCTGTCTGCAATCTTGTCTGTCAGATCAAGTAAGATATCATTGGACATATATCTTACAGCTTCATTGGAATGCATCCAGAATACGTCCGGCATGTCTCCGCCTGATGCACCTGCTTCAAGAAGTGTCCAGTAGCTGCTCCACTCTACTACCTGAAGTTCAGTTTTGATTCCGGTCTCTTTTGTAAACTCATCCATAATTTCCTGAAGTCCGGCTTTCTGTCCGTTATCCCAGATTGCAACTGTCAGAGTTTTGTCTTTCGCCTGTGCGCTTACTGGTGCAAGTGCAGTAACTGTCATAGCACCGATCACTGTTGCGACTGTGAGTTTTTTCATGTTTTTTCTCATATACATCCTCCTTTATTCGTCGTTTCGACGTGTTCCTTGTGATTCTTATTATACGTTTTTGTCTATTTTTTTAAATGGACTAATGAAATGAATTTATGTCATAATCGTTATGGAAAAACCGCTGAATTTATGGTAAAATGTCAACAACGACTTGAATTTATGCGTATTTGCAGGATATCAGTCCTTATGTCTTTATATCAACAATATCTGCAATCAAAGAAAATAGAAAAAGGAATTACCCAAATGCCAAATGTAAAATATACGGACAGCGCTACTTTCCGCTGTCTTGAAAATCTGAAAGAAGGCTCCCTTGATATCAGTCTGATCCATACGGGCAAAGAACACTGCCCGCCCGGACATATCTGTTCCATGCCAAGAGATGAGTTCATCATCCATTTTGTGCTGGACGGTACCGGATTCTATTCTGCCGGAGGTCAGACCTGGAGCCTTACTCCCGGACAGATGTTTGTAATTTATCCAAATGAACCAGTCACATACGGTGCTGATGAAACCAATCCCTGGACTTATGCCTGGATTGGTTTTCGCGGAATCCGAGCTCACTCAATGGTAAAAGAATGTGGATTTTCCAAAAATCAATTAGTACTTCCTGCACCGGATCAGAAAATAATCCTGAAACACATCGATTATATGCTGAATCATAAGCAGCTTTCCAAAGCCAATGATCTAAGGCGCCAGGCTTATCTGATCCTGTTGTTAGCCGAGCTTGCCGGCTTTCATGAAAAGCAGTCTGCACAGAACAAAAGAAATGACAAATATGCCTACAGCACCAGTGTCTACGTGGAGCTTGCCATTGAATATATTAAAGATATGTATCAAAAGGGAATCGGGATTTCTGATATTGCAGATAATATCGGAATCAGCCGTGCCTATCTGAACAGTTCCTTTCAGAAAGAGCTTGGAATGTCCGCACAGACCTTCCTCATTGATTATAAGATGCATAAAGCAGCCAGTCTTCTGGTCAGCACCAGTCTGTCTGTTAAAGAGATTGCTAATAATGTGGGCTATGAAGACCAGCTTGTTTTTTCCAAGGCTTTTAAGAAGAAGTTTGGAATGAGTCCGAAGAATTATAAGACCCATAAAGAAATGATGGATAAATTTAACGAAAAGCAGGTAGACGATCCCGTGTGATCGTTCTGCCTGCTTTTTGTTGATTTTTTATTTCTGTCTATTGCTTTTCGCAACCTCCATAAGGAGCTTACCTGATTCGGTTATTATTTTGCAGTTAAAACATAAATTCTGGACTCATAGTCTGTGCATGGTTCGTCTTCACTTGTAGGTTCACCTGCTGTACAGTCTGTGGTGAGCAGTCCCAGATTCATCAGCTCATCCCCGTAGTTTTCTGTTTCATTATACTCATTTCTGTAGATAAGATCCGGATCCAGTCCCTGAAGCCGCACTCTGGTAAAATCTGCGTTTACTACATTTCTTTCCCTGTACCAGAATACCAGCGCTGTTTTTTTGTCCTCGCTGACTGTCATCCACACAGTTTCATTGCCCTCAAAAGGACTCTTCAGTCTGTAAAAAGTTCCAAACTGGATCAGTTCTCTGTATTCTTTCATAAAGGTAATCTGCTGTTTTACTTCACTGATTTCCTCATCAGACAGTTTATTCAGATCCAGCTCATATCCGAAAGTTCCAAAATAAGCTACATTTGCTCTTGTATGTAACGGAGTTTTGCGGTTTAACTGATGGTTTGGTACTACAGAAACATGACTTCCCATGGAGCTTACCGGATAACACATGCTTGTGCCGTACTGGATTTTCACACGCTCTGCCGCATCTGTATCATCACTGGTCCATCCCTGTGGCGCATAATAAAGGATTCCCGGATCAAAACGTCCGCCACCGCTTGCGCAGGACTCAAAGAGAATCTGCGGAAATGCAGTATTTAACCGCTCATACAGATCATAAACTCCGAGAATATATCTGTGGAACACTTCTCCCTGACGGTCTGCTGGAAGTGCAGCTGAATAACATTCCGTAATACTTCTGTTCATATCCCATTTGATGTAGGAAACCTTTGCTTCTGAGAGAATTTTGTACATCATCTCATAAATACAGTCCACCACTTCTTTTCTGGAGAAGTCCAGCACATACTGATTTCTGCCATGACAGGAATGCCTCTGGGGTGTCTGCAGGATCCAGTCCGGATGTGCACGGTAAAGGTCGGAATCCTTATTCACCATCTCCGGCTCAAACCACAGACCAAATTTCATACCCATCTCTTCGATCCTGTCTGCGATTCCCTTGATTCCCTGCGGAAGACGCTCTCTGTTTGCCACCCAGTCACCAAGTCCTGCATAATCGTTGCTTCGTGCACCGAACCATCCGTCATCCAGCACAAATAATTCAACACCGCATTCCTTTGCCTTTGCAGCAATTTCCACCAGACGGTCCTCTGTAAAATCAAAATAAGTAGCTTCCCAGTTATTGTTAAGGATTGGCCTGGGACGGTCTCTCCAGTAACCTCTTGCCAGTCTCTTCTGATATAATTTATGGAAAGTCTGGCTCATTCCATTCAGCCCCTTATCAGAAAATACTACTACTGCTTCCGGAGTCTGAAAGCTCTCACCACAGTCCAGCTTCCAGTCAAAATTCTGCGGATTGATTCCCACAGTGATGCGGGTTGTATCATGAGTATCCACCTCTGCCTGCATTCTGTGATTTCCGCTGTAGATCAGGCTGAATCCCATCACTTCTCCTGCATTTTCTGTTGCTGACGGACGTCGGAGCACAATAAAGGGATTATGTTCATGGGAAGAATTTCCTCTGATGCTTCCCACAGACTGGATTCCCTGCTCTAATCTGCGTTCTTTCACATGACGTTCTCTGGACCATGCACCTGAAAACTGCATCCACACATAATCCTTGTCCGGCAGATCAAGGCTGAGGCTCATTGCATTTAACAGATGTACTGATGATGTACCCTCGTTTGTAAATCTGGCACTTCTGGTGATGATTCCCCTCTGTGTAAAAATAGTATAAAGCAATTCCAATACAATTCCTGTTACTTCATCTTTCAATTTTACACATAAGGTCTGAGCTTCTTCGTCTTTCTCAGTATATGTAGCCGGAAGCCCCTGAAGTTTTGGTTTTCCAGCTGCAATTGTATAACTTACATAAGTAAAATCAGAAATCCTGCTGCCGTTTTCCTGAAGGATCTCCATTGCCGGATAACGGTAATCAGAACTACCATACACCGGATATTCCAGTTTCAGATGCTCCAGCGAAAATTTGCGATTTCCCTCATAAACACAGGCTGTCATTGGTCGCTGCTTCATCTCAAGAAGATATGAAAAATCTTCTCTGTCATGGATTCTTTTCCCAAAATAGAGATTTCCAAGATGTCCATTTGGAAGTACGGTCATAATATAACTGATTTCATTGTTGTATAAATGGAATGTCTTTGAACTTTCGTGATAAATAATCATAATTTTCCTTTCCGCATATCTGTTATTCGCTGATAATTCCAGAAAATAATGCAATTCAGATTACATTACTCTTTCATATCATTTAAGAAAACAGTCTGTCAAGTGGATGTTTATTATAATGCCAGTGAACACTCATCAATCTTCTTTAATTCCTCTTCACTAAACGGTGCACTGTCAAGCACTTTCAGGTTCTCAAGAATCTGCTGCGGACGGGATGCCCCGATGAGAACGCTGGTTACGATTCCGTCGCGGAGAATCCATTTCAGTGCCATCTGAGCAAGACTTTCCCCTCTCTCTGCTGCAATTGCATTCAGACTGCGGATACTGTTAAGACGTTCCTCACTGAACTGATCTGCATGGAGAAAACGTCCGTCTGTGTTGACACGGCTGTCCTTTGGAATTCCATTCAGATATCGGTCTGTGAGCATTCCCTGGGATAACGGGCTAAATGCAATAATTCCCTTTTTCCTCTCTGCTGCAGCCTGTTTCAGGCCATTTGTCTCGATGGTACGGTTAAAGATATTATATCTGTTCTGATTAATGATAAACGGACAATGCAGTTCTTCCAGAATATCTGCAGCGCGTTTCATTGTCTCACCATCATAGTTGGAGATTCCAACATACAATGCCTTTCCGCTTCTGACAATTTGTGCAAGAGCCTCCATGGTCTCCTCCAGAGGCGTCTCCGGATCCATTCTATGATGATAAAAGATATCTACATAATCTAGGCCAAGACGTTTCAGGCTCTGGTCAAGACTGGCGATTAGATACTTACGGCTTCCCCAGTTTCCATAAGGTCCCGGCCACATATCATAGCCCGCCTTTGTGCTGACGATCAGCTCATCTCTGTATGCAGAAAATTCCTCTCTCAGGATTTTTCCAAAATTTTCCTCCGCACTTCCAGGCTGTGGGCCATAGTTGTTTGCAAGGTCAAAATGTGTAATTCCATTATCAAATGCTGTGAAGCACATCTGCTTCATATTCTCATAAACACCGGTGTCTCCGAAATTATGCCATAACCCCAGAGATAACTCCGGCAGCATCAGCCCACTGGCACCACAGCGGTGGTATTTCATAGTTTCATAACGTTTTTCATCTGCCTGATACATAAGATAATTCCTCCCTCTTCGTACAGTATGTCGAATCCGAATATTATTGTTATCATTCTCTATCGAAATAACTGTGCCACTCGCTCGTCTACGCAATTAATATAGTTATTTACGCAACAATGTACTTGATTTACTCTTTCTCTGTAATCATACATCCTGTTCCAATTATTTTCAATAAATGTTATTAGCATTATTTAAAAAAGCCACCTTCTGACTGAAAATGGCTTTTTTAATAAACTATATTAAATTCCTTTAAAGCTAAAAGAGAATTCCATCTTTCCGTCTGCATTCAGCAGATATTCCTGATGGGTATATGCTCCCCAGCTGTCGTCACCGCCGATTCCCATCTGGCCTTTGGCTACGCGTACTACTGTGTAATGAATCTGTGGGAGTTCATATGGATGCATGGCATTTTCCATCTCATGTGGAGTGTATGGGAGTGCAGAGAACATCATTGATTCTCCATCCATTTCAAAGTACATTCCTCTGCCCTTGCGATCTGTGACTTTCGCCCAGCGTACTTCCTCTTTTGCTCCACATTCCTGCGGCACCATGTATCTTGCTATGTTGTCCACAATTTTATTCTGGTAAATGCCCAGTTTTGCACCTTTTTTGCGATCTGCATAGGTCTCAGCTTCACCCAGTCCATACCACTGAACATTGTCGTAATCTGCATTGAATTTGAAAATCACCCCAAATTCCGGCATATCACCAAGTTCTTTTACAGGATCATAAGTTAAAGTTGTCTTCACTTTTCCATCGCCGAATACTTCGTAAGTGAGCTGACACTCACTGGCTGGTGTGGTTGGCATCAGATAGGTAAAAGTTACTTTTACAGAGTGGTCTGTTTCTTCTGCCTGTGGTAAATTGGATGGGCCATATGCACCTTTTCTGTATTCTTTGTGGCTTAAATACATGCTGGCGACTTTCCACTGTGCGTAGCGCATCTGCATAAGATTTCCACAGTCATTATCTGTTGGTGCACGCCAGAAGTTTGGTTTCGGGATTGCTTCGATCATCTCTTTGCCCGCATATTTGTAAGAAACCAGACCACCATTGAGGACGGAGAACATTACTTCAAAGTGCTCGCCGCGGACACCAATGTTGTGTGTGCTTCGGATGATCTGTGGCTTCTTTACAAACGCATCTGATACACATACATCTTTTTCCGCTGTAATCGCTGTTTCTGCTGAATCTGATTTTCCATCCGGAACATCCTCTTTCACCTGATATACATACTGTCCAAACGCGATCTCATGGCCTGCAGATGCCCACACTTTTTCCTCTTTCAGATGGAAGGAAACAGTGACTGTATATTCTCCGGCTGCTTCAGCCTTTCCAAAAGGCAGTTTATATTCTTTCTCGCTCAATGGCTCAACTGCTGTTTCCAGTGCTTCTGTACGGATCACTTTTCCATTCTTTGCAAGTGTTACCTTACAGTCAAAAGTATCTGTGTTTACAAAGAGGTTCTTGTTAATTACTTTTACTGTATCAGCTGTCACCTCTGCAGTAATATTCTGATAATTAAATTTCACTTCCTGCATCTTTGGAGATGGCTCTCTGTCACCGCCATATGCGATTCCGTTACCACTGAAATTATAGTCTGTAGGACGTTCTCCGAAATCGCCGCCATATGCCTGGAACTCTTTTCCATAGCGATCTTTCTTATAAATAGACTGGTCAATGTAATCCCAGATAAATCCACCCTGATATTTGGGCTCTGTATCTGTCAGGTCAGTATATTTGTGCATGGCACCGCAGGAATTTCCCATGGCATGTGTGTACTCACAGCAGATAAACGGTTTACTGTCATCCTTTGCCAGAAACTCTTTGATTGCTTCTACAGACGGATACATCTGGCTTTCCATATCACTGGTATCATTATAACTGCGGTCATGGAAAAGTCCCTCATAATGTACCAGACGGGTAGAGTCATTCTTACGGAAAAGCTGAGACATTTCATAGATATCTTTTCCGCCAAAAGATTCATTTCCACAGGACCAGATCAGGATTGCCGGATGATTCTTGTCTCTCTGATACATGGAGTTGGCACGGTCAAGCATCATATCCAGCCATTCCGGTTTGTTGTGAGGAACAACATGCGTATAATCCTTTGTAAATTCCGCCACATCCCAGGAACCATGGGATTCCAGGTTTGTCTCATCGATCATATAAATACCATATTCATCACAAAGCTGATAGATCAGTGATGTATCCGGATAATGGCAGGTACGGATGGCATTGATATTATTCTGCTTCATAATGCGAAGATCCTTGCGGAGTTCTTCCTCTGATACATGTCTGCCGCTGACAGAACTGAATTCATGACGGTTTACGCCCTTAAACACGATACGCTTTCCGTTCAGAGTCATAATGCCGTTCTTCATCTCGAAACGGCGGAATCCAACCTTCTGAGGAATCACTTCCTGAATATTTCCTGCTTCGTCATAAAGTTCAATTGTAAGATCATAGAGCTGCGGATCTTCTGCACTCCATAATTTTGGATTATTGATTTTCCATACAAAACTGTTCTGTACAGTCTTGCTGCTATTTGTTTTCTGAATATAAAATGGCTCTGCATTTGCTTCTTCATTTCCAGCTTCTGTAAGAGATTTTTTCTCTTCCAGCACATATTCTCCATCTTGCTCAAGTCTGAAAGCAATGCTTCCTTTTCCCCATGTCTTTACCTTAATTTCAAGATCTGCTACATCCAGATTCTCTTCCGGGATTGCACGGATCTGGAGATCATATGCGTGAGTATCCGGAACTGTATAAAGATACACATCTCTGTAAATTCCGGAGAAACGGAAGAAGTCCTGATCTTCGCACCAACTGCTGGAGGTCCATTTGAACACCTGTGCTGCCAGCTTATTCTGTCCATCTTTAAGATAATCTGTCAGTTCAAATTCAGATGGGGTGAAAGAATCCTCACTGTAGCCAACAAAGGCTCCGTTCAGCCACAGTGCAAGTCCGCTCTCTGCTCCCTGGAAAGAAATAAACAACCTCTTTCCCTTCATATGTTCCGGCACTGTAAAATATTTCACATAGCTTGCAACCGGATTAAATCTCTCCGGTATCTGGCCCGGATAAATTTCCTCATGTCCTTCCCATGGATACTGGACATTAGCATACTGGGGTGCATCATATCCTTCCATCTGGATATGTGCAGGTACATGAATGTCATCCCAGTCATAACAGCAGTAATCTTCTTTCTCAAATCCCTGAACTGCACTTTTGTAATTACGCGCATAATGAAACTTCCATAAACCGTTCAGACTGTAGCGAAAAGAAGTTTCCGTCCCATCCTGCACAGCAGTCTGCATTTCATTCCCATCTCTATAATATACATGATCTGAATGAGCTTCCATTCGGTTATCGCAGAAATACTGTGGATCTTTTACCAGTGAATAATCAAATGCCTTCATACTCTTATGTTCTCCTCATGATTTGTTTTTTTATAACTGTTCTCTCTGCCTGCAATATTACATTTCGCCATGCATTTGTAAAATATTTCCAGCAAAATACTTTATATATGACTTTTTTCATAAAAATATCTTATACGATATTGCCAACAGCCAGTTATCCTTCATAAGCAAAATTATAACATTATACCAATCCGCATAGTTTGCATATTTGACTATATAATATTCATTTTCGACTTTTATAGATTGATCCTTCGCAGCATTTTCTCAGCCTGCACAACACTCTCCCAGAAGAGAAATAATCGGACTTCTCTTTTATCCGAAAATTCCCTATACAAAAAAGGCAGGTGATCTTCACCTGCCCCACAATAGCACTGCATTTATTCAGCCTTCCGCTATCTTATTCCCCTTTAGTTTCCTTCTCTGCCATTCTTGAAAACACCATCTCATATCCGTCATTTCCATAATTCAATGAACGATTCACACGACTGATCGTTGCTGTGGAAGCTCCGGTTTTCTCCGAAATATCAAGATAGGTTCTCTTGTCCATCAGCATCTTAGCAACCTCAAAACGCTGTGATAAGGAAAGAAGTTCATTGATCGTGCATACATCCTCAAAAAAAGTATAGCACTCTTCTTTATCCTTCAGGCATAAAATCGCTTCAAAAAGCTGATCTACAGCCTCTGTTCTGATTTTTTTACTCATTTTCATGCTCCTTTTAGAACTCTGTACTTCACTGGGCGGACATTTGTCTTTAAAATGTCCGTGTTATATTTCTAACAGTGATATTTTACCACGTTAAATTATAGGAAGCAAGCCTTTAACCTAAAAGAAATTACAGATTTTTTTATTTTCTCACCAAAACCTCTTTCGAAGAGTAAGGCAGATAAAATCATCCTCTTTGTGACGCAGCTCTACACCAAATAACTGCTTCTCAGTTTATCAGAATTTACGATTCACATACTTCCTTATTGCATCCACAGACCGATTAAGAACCAGCTCTTCCGGAAAATCCAGTTTCTCCAGCAGATCTCTCGCCAGATCAAACTCCCCGATCAGAAGATCAAAATGGGCATCACTGTCCATCACCACCGGAACCTGATATTTCTTACACAGATTCAGCATCACAGTATCATTCTCCACAGCATTCTGCCGGTTACAGTCCGGATCCATAGAATGATTATTCAGTTCCAAAACCTTCCCATATTCCTTCGCACCCTGAACCAGTGCCTCATAATCGATTTCATATCTCCCATCATCCGGATGCCCGATAATATTTACATACGGATTCTTCATCACATTCAGATAGCTTTCTGTATTCTCCAGCTTAGATCCCGGCTTCATGCATGGCATATGCAGACTGGCGATCACCACATCCATCCTCTCCAACGTCCGCTGCACCAGATCCACAGTCCCCTGTGCATCCAGAATATTCACCTCAGACCCCAGAAGAAGCTGAATCCCATACATCTCCCTGGGCACAATTTTCAGATTCTCAAAATAATACTTATGACAGGTCCCCGGCATAGCAGGCGCATGCTCCGTAATCCCCAGAACCTCCAGTCCCTTATCTGCAGCCGCTTTCGCCATCTCCCTCAGAGAACAATATGCATGACCACTCACCAAAGTATGTGTATGCAGATCCAACACTGAATTATATCTCATAACAACCCACTCCTCACTTCGTACAATATTCCCCCTCATTATACGACCATCCTTCCACCTCCACAAGCAAATTTTCCGTCCACCCATTTTTACCATCCATTTTTACTCAAGCCAACGCCAAAAAAAATTGCCTGCAGCCAGCGCAGAAAAATAGTGTGTTTGATGTGCATTTGCAGGTATCTTAGATATTCTTAGGTCAAAAAAATCTGCGTTATGAGCCGGCTGTATCACTGTCTGAGCGGAGTCTGCGACGGAGCGAGTTTGAGAAGCCGGCTCATGCCTTTAGCACTGTCTCTTATACACATCTCCGAGCCCACGAGACTAGCGCTCATC
>ENA-OXGJ01000445-OXGJ01000445.1-human-gut-metagenome-genome-assembly--contig:-NODE-445-length-16813-cov-7.974699_pt1 | contig 16813 bp, 24 predicted proteins | sample MGYA00249835_ERZ652264 | MGnify/ENA primary metagenome ERZ652264 (study PRJEB26925, sample SAMN05826844) | human gut metagenome | biome: ENVO:2100002; feature: ENVO:00000062; material: ENVO:00002003... | reverse complement strand
AGATGAGCGCTAGTCTCGTGGGCTCGGAGATGTGTATAAGAGACAGGTTCAAAGAGTTGTGCCGGCTTTGTCTGGAGTCTATATGGTATGGACATTCACTCATCGAAATGGGCGATGTCGTTACCGATGGCGACGGGCATCCTGCTTTTTCCGGGGTTTCGCTGATTCCACGCAAGCACGTCATTCCTGAACATGGGCGTGTGGTTACACGCTTGGGCAATAATTGGGAAACGGGCATTCCTTACCGAGAACGGCCATGGCGCGACTGGCTCATTGAGGCGGGACGTCCCAATGACCTCGGACTGCTCCTGAAGGCTGCGCTTCATACCATACCCAAGAAACACGCCATGTCTTATTGGGACTGCTTCGCAGAAGTCTTCGGTATGCCGTGGCGTATCGCCCGTACAACGACACGCGACCCCAAAGAGTTCAAACGCATCGAGAGCATGATTTATGATGCAGGGGCAAACCAAGGAGTTGTGACTGGTATGGAAACAGAAATCCAGTTCGTTGAATCCGGCAAAGGGGATGCCTTCAATGTCTATGACAAGCGTATCGACCGGGCAAACTCGGAACTGTCAAAACTCGTCATCGGACAGACCATGACCATCGAGGACGGTTCTTCGCTTTCTCAGTCACAAACGCACCTGCAGGTGTTCATGAACCTTGTGGAGGCTGACCGCGATATGCTTCGCGACATCATCAACAACCAACTTCTGCCATTGATGGTACTTCACGGCTTCCCTGTCAAGGGGCTGCGCTTCGAATGGGACGATGCGGTGGATTACACGCCGGAACAGCAGAAGGCATACGAGGAGATGGTGCTGCAGCACTACAAGGTCAAGCCGCAGTATTTCGAGGACAAATACGGGATGCCGTGCGAGGATAAGCCGGAACCGGCCATAATGCCGGGCACTGGCAACAATGCGGACGAGGACCAGCAACAGGATGACAAAAAGAAGAAACAGCAAAACGCACATTCCCGTTTTTTCGACTAAGCCCCTCCGACTATGAGGGGCTGCACCGACGCTATGCCGAATGGCTGAAAGACACGTCGCTGCCGTTGAAGCTCTCCAAGGAGCGCGAGGACGAGATTCGCAAGGAACTGTCATCGCTCTTCGACGGCATGATGCAGACGCTCTACTCTCTCAAGGGTTCTGAGTTCCGCATCGAGGTGCTTGCCAAGCCCAAGGTGCAGGAGTTCATCGATGCCCATGCAGAAGTCCTCGACTCCGGGTTCCGGCAGGTGGAGATGTCCGAGGCCATGCGCCGACGCCTCACGCGCTCCGACTACATCTTCTCCGGCATGAAGACGTTTCACGAGCTGAACGAGGCGTTCCCGTCCCTGCTCGATGAGAACGGCAATCGTAAGCCCTTCGAACAGTTTTTGAACGATGTCCGCAAGATAGACGAGACATACAACTCCAACTATCTCCGGGCTGAGTACAACTTCGTGCAGTCGTCTGCTGAGATGGCGGCCAAGTGGGAACAGTTCATGGAGGACGGCGACCGCTACTATCTCCAATACCGCACGGCAAAGGACGACAAGGTGCGCCCGGAACACGCCGCGCTGCATGGCGTGACGCTGCCCGTCACGGATTCCTTCTGGGAGGAGTATTACCCGCCAAACGGGTGGAACTGCCGCTGCACGGTCGTACAGGTGCGCAAGTCCAAGTACCCGGCCACGCCGCACGACGAGGCGATGGCATTGGGCGAGGAAGCGCTGCAGCGTGACTCGAAGGGCATCTTCCACTTCAATGCAGGGAAAGAGCAGAAAACCGTGCCGGACTACAATTCGTACACCATACGGCGGTGCCGGGACTGCGATGTGGCGAAAGGCAAGCTGAAGCTGGCTTTCGTGCCGGACAACGAGTTGTGCGCGGCCTGCAAGCTGCTGAACAAATGCGCCGGGGACAGGACAAAGACGCAACGGGCCATCGAGCGCACCCATTACCTGCACGAGATGGAGCCGCTGCTGAAGAAGTCCGTGACGAAAACCGCCGGGGAAAAGAGCCTGAATGTCGGATTCACGAAATACGGCAACAGCCACCTCTTCTCCGACACCTTCGGAAGGTCGCGCATCCTGTCGAAGGACGACCTGAAAGACTTGGGGGACGTTCTCTCCGCCGCTTCGTTCGTGGAGGATTCGCCGCTGACGCACCCGAGGACGGACGGCATCGAGCGTTTCTACTATTTCAAGGCGCAGATACGGGGACAATGGGTAAGGCTGAACGTGGCGAAACAAGTTTATCACAGGCCAAACGGACAGGTTGAGACACGTTATTTCATGTACTCAATCAACGACATATAAAAAACGGAGCATCAAGAGCGGCTATTAGGTCTCAAATGCCAGTACGCCATTCTCTCAAAACTCCGTATGCAAAGGTAACAACAAATTCTCAAAATCAATCATCATGACGAAGAAAAAAGAAAATAAGCAGAAAAAAAAGTATGATGGATACGCTCTATCCGTATGCTTAGCTAACAAATGCTACCAACGAAACGAGCAAACCTATAAGACTGCACACGGCTGCTATAACCGTACAATAAACCAAGACACGCTCGCGGATGTACTTGCGGAAGAAACCACCGTTGTGAATGAATACGCGACCCCGATAGGTTATCTGAAGATATGTGTCATACTGTTTAAGGTAACCTTCCTCCACAAGAAAGGCAAGCACGGAACGCCAATCCTTAAAGGGTTTTTCCTTATTCAATAACACCTTGTAGGTAATGGCACCGTGGTGACTACTATTGAACTCCCGCAGGAGTTCGTCAAGTTTGCGACATTCAATCTTATCCATCGTTTTTGCTTGCAAAGATACGGCATTTCAGGCATTTCACGCACGATTGCAGCGTTTTATGAGTACCTTTGTACCGGCGGAGTCTCCCAATAGGCCGCGTGGTCTATCGCGGGTACAACAATGCGAATGCGAATGGCGGTGTGTCGAATGCGAATGCGAATAACGATGCTTCGAACACGAATGCGAATGTCGGCTCGCGTCTGGAAATCTAACAATCGGCGTACAGCACAGGGGACGTGTCCCCACTGCGGTGCCGAGGGAGGCAAGCCACAGCAACAGCAATCCTTTCCAATCCTGCAAGAACTGGAAAGAATTGGAAAGCTGAAAAATCACGTGTCGGGTGGAGTTTGGTAGGCCGGTAACGGTTCGAAGAAGTCAGGCCCGGAGGAAGGAAGGCCTTTATCTTCCATGTTTAACAACAAACCATTGATGCTTATGCGCAGGGAAGGACATATCATCGAGGAGGTCATCGAATACCCCAACATGTCGGAGGCGTTCGATACCGTGCTGCGTGGCTCCCGACGGAAGAGGTCACGGCAGGGCCGCTACCTGCTCGCGCATAGGGAAGAGGTCATCGCGGAACTTACGGCTTCCCTGGCCGACGGTTCCTTCCGGCTTGGAGGATACCATGAGAGGGAGATCGAGGAATACGGCAAGAAACGCCGGCTCCAGATTCTCTCCATGAAAGACCGAATCGCGGTGTTCGCCGTGATGAGCGTCGTAGACCGCCACCTGCAGAAACGGTACATCCGGACTACGGGTGCGAGTATCAAGGGACGCGGCACGCACGATTTGATGAAGTGCATACGCACCGACATACAGAGGAACCCGGAAAACACACGGTATGCCTACAAGTTTGACATCAGGCGGTTCTACGACAGCGTGCGGCAGGACTTCGTCCTATGGTGCTTCCGCAGGGTGTTCAAGGACGAGAAACTGCTGGCAATACTTGAGGGGTTCATCACCATGCTGCCGGAGGGCATCAGCTTCGGGCTGCGAAGCTCACAAGGGGCAGGCAACCTGCTCCTGTCTGTATTTTTAGACCATTATCTGAAGGACAAGTACTGTGTCCGTTATTACTACCGCTATTGCGATGACGGCTTGGTACTCGGTAAAACGAAAGCGGAACTATGGATGATTCGTGACATCATCCACGGGCAGATGGAAACGATAAATCTGGAAGTCAAGCCTAACGAAAGGGTATTCCCCATTGAGGAAGGCATAGACTTTCTGGGCTATGTCATCCATCCTGATTATGTCAGGCTACGCAAGCGCATCAAGCAGAAGTTCGCCCGGAAGATGCACGAGGTGAAATCGAGAAGAAGGCGGCGTGAACTGGTAGCGTCCTTTTACGGGATGGCAAAACACGCCAACTGCAATAAGTTGTTTAACAAATTAACAGGCAAAGAAATGAGATCATTTAAGGATTTGAATGTCGCTTACAAGCCGGAGGACGGCAAGAAGCGTTTTCCCGGCACTGTGGTGAGCATCCGGGAGCTGGTGAACCTGCCCATCGTGGTGAAGGACTTCGAGACGGGTATCAAGACCGACCAGGGCGATGACCGCTGCATCGTGGCCATCGAGATGAACGGTGAACCTAAAAAGTTCTTCACCAACAGCGAGGAGATGAAGAACATCCTCGCGCAAATCAGTGAGATGCCGGACGGCTTCCCGTTCGAGACGACCATCAAGACGGAGACTTTCGGCAAAGGACGTACCAAATACATATTCACATGAAAAGGGTTGAAGGAAACGCCGGGGTTAGGCTGCTGGAATGCACCAGCCCCGCAAGGAACAAGTGGCGCGTCCGTTGGGACGTGCAGGAAAGTGAGAACGGCACCGCCTCGTACATGGAGGAGGAATTCAACCACAAGCCGACCGATGACGAGATACGCTCCACGGTCATATCGTGGTATAACGGACAGACCGATGAAGCCATCCTCTCCGGCTTCAGCTACGGGGACGTGCCGGTATGGTTATCGAGTGAAAACCAGTTCAACTACAAGTCGGCATACGACCTCGCCGTGCAGACAGGCGGCGCGACACTGCCCGTGACGTTCAAGTTCGGCACGGACACGGAGCCGGTGTACCATACGTTTGACACGTTGGAGGAACTGACGGACTTCTACACTGCGGCGATGAAGCACATCCAGTCGGCTCTTGCCGACGGGTGGCAGAAGAAAGATGCGTTCGATTTGGATTTGTACCGGGTTGAATAGCTGAAAGAATCCCGTTCGGGGGAGGGATAGAAAAAGCCCCCGGCCTGTTAAATAGTCGTCTCACTTACTATTAAACACAAAGTACCACTCATAGGCACGACCGGGGGCATATACCCTCGTCGCCTATGAGTGGCTTTTTTGTGTGCGCACGAATGCGCAAATAATAAGTGAGACGGTGCAAAAGTACAAAAATTATCGGAAATGAAAGTGATTGAGATACTGAAATTGAACAGGGAACTGCTGAATATCTGCCGGGACGTGGGAATCCGGATGGATGACGTGCAGTATATAGAACTGTATAACGACTACAACAGGCTGCTCGCCAACGGCGAGAAAGTTTCTTATATCGTGGCGGTACTGGCCGAGCGTTACGCCGTCAGCGAGCGCAAGGTGTACGCGCTCATCAAACGGCTGCGGTCGGACTGCAACCTGTGTGCAGTGTAATCAGCGTGCCACCCCATTGGGGAGGCTACGCACCATGCTACCTTTGTGCCGTAACCAAAAACGGCACATCATGAACAAATACTACCAAATCCTTGACAGGGTGCTTGCGTCCGGGAAGACGCAGCAGAACAGGAAAGGGAACATCCGCTACCTCCTGAACGAGCGGCTCACGCTCACCCCTGCCGACCTCCTCGACATATTCGAGGGGCATCCCATAGCGCGGAAGAAACTGAAAAGCGAGCTGCAGCTCTTCATGCAGGGGGAGCGCAACGTGGAGAAGTACCGCGAGGCGGGCATCAACTGGTGGGACTACTGCGGCTCCATACTTGTGAACAGCTATCCCACCTATTTTGAGAAATTGCCGGGGCTGATAGCAAGAATCAACCGGGAGAAGCGCAGCAGCAAGAACTACGTGCTGTTCCTCGGCTCCACCGACGCGGAGAGCAACCAAGCGCCGTGCCTGAGCCTCGTGCAGTTCCAAATAGAGAACGGCGAACTCGTGATGACGGCGTACCAGCGGAGCAGCGACGCGAACCTCGGACTGCCCGCCGACATCTACCACCTCTACCTCATGTCACGCCAGATAGAGCTGCCGCTGAAGTCCATCACGCTCAACCTCGGCAACGTGCATATCTACGAGAACAACATCAGCCGGACGGAGCAGCTGCTTGCCGGAAACGAGAACGTCAAATTCGAGTTGAACGTATGAGCAGGAAAATGTATCTGTCCGCACCGCTCCCGTTCGTAGGGCAGAAGCGGATGTTCGCCAAGGAGTTTATAAAGGTGTTGGAACTGTTCCCGGATGACACGGTGTTCGTGGACCTGTTCGGAGGCTCCGGGCTACTCTCGCACATCGCGAAATGCCAAAAGCCGGATGCCACCGTGGTGTATAACGATTTCGACAACTACCGCCGTCGGCTGGCGCATATCCCGCAGACGAACCGCCTTATTGCCGACCTGCGCAATATGGTGGGCGATGCCGTGCCACGCCACCGGCCAATCACCGGGGAACTGCGCGAAAGGATATTCAAGCGCATAGAACAAGAGGAAAGAACGGTCGGCTATGTCGATTTTATCACGCTGTCCTCCTCGCTCATGTTCTCCATGAAATACAGGTTGTCCGTACCGGAAATGAGGAAGGAAGCCCTCTATAACAATATACGCAAAGCCGACTACCCTGAATGCGCGGACTATCTGGACGGGCTGGAAATCGTGTCATGCGACTACAAGGAGGTGTTCGAACAATACAAGGACACCCCTAACGTGGTTTTCTTTGTCGACCCGCCGTACCTTTCCACGGACGTGGGAACTTACACCATGTACTGGCAGATGGCGGACTACCTCGACGTGCTGAACGTGCTCGCCGGACATTCCTTTATATATTTCACCTCCAACAAGTCATCCATCCTCGAACTGTGCGAGTGGATTGGCAGGAACCGGGACATCGGCAATCCGTTCGAGGAATGCGTCCGGGTGGAGTTCAACGCGCACATGAATTACAACGCTTCCTACACGGACATGATGCTCTACAAGAAGGAGGCCGTCTGACGGTGTTTCTTTGCCCACTGTTGAAACGAAAAGCCTCCGGCGGTAACTTGTCCGTCGGAGGCTTTTCGTTTTGAACGCGGCCGTTTATTGCAGCCGCTTGAAAGCTACACACGAATACACCTCGATGTTCTCCACAATCTCCTCATGGTTGTGGTTCGTCTGGCTCTCCACGAGGTCGAACACCTTGAAGGTCTCGCCCTCCATGCAGCTCAGCCGCTCATGTATCAGTTCCGGCAGGTCAAACACCTCTAAAGCCTCTTCCTTGAATGAGCTGCCCTCGCTTGCCGCTCCTTTCCAGTCGGTCACGATATGCAGCTTCACTTCCGGCTCAGCCCGGTACTCCACACCGTCCACTATCGCTTTCCAACGTATCGGGCAGAACTCCACGAACACCGCCGGACGCGCCCAGTTCTCCTCCTGCTCGATGAACTCCACGTTGTGGTTCCACAGGTCGATGTGCCTGATGATGCCACCGCCGACCTCTTTCAGCTCCTTGCAGAGCATATTATACAGTTCCTTTCTCATTTCCGTCTGATGTCAAATTCCACATTAAAATATTCTGTTATGTTCTCTTCGATGATTTCACGCACCGCCTGTTCCACTTCCGGTGACGTGCCGAGGAACCGGCGGCGGGGTATCTTTATCGTGCTGCCTTCCTTCTTCAATGCCATCCACTTGTAAAAATCTGCCTCAGTGGTCAGACGGGCGTTCTTTTTGGTTCTTCTGAGCGTTCCGTCCTTCCTGCGACCGAAAGAGCCGGTGGCCTCGTAGTATTTGTGCCAAAAGTACCCCTTCATTCTTTTCGTCACCTTTATCTCGCCCCCGTCGTTGTGTATCGCTGCATACGGAAGGTCGGTATAGAAGATGACGCTGTTCTCCGTCACACGGCTACTGATACTCCGTCGCAGTTGCCCGGTATCTATCAATATGGCACGTCCCTCGTTACGGATGGGGCTTTTGCGCCGCTCCCAAGCCTCGCTGAAGAATGCCTGACGCTCGAAATTCGTCTTGAACTCATCTTCCATCTCCACACGGATGTCTTTCAATATCTGCTTGATGATTCTTGCTACATCGTTATTCATATCCCTTCCGTTTTGAAGTCCTCGTCATTAAAGAGTAAAAGCTGGCGGATGTCGTCATCGTCAGCTATCTTGTTCTTGTCTTCCGCGATCGCGTTGAGCAGGTTGTAGAATGTACGCTCGGTAATGCCGTAAACAGGGTATATAAACCGCCGCCATATCTCGCGGTTGGGTACTCCGCGCTTGGCTTCCCGGTCATATATCCTGTTCACTTCCTCAACACGTTTCTTGTAACTTACTCCGCGCCGCTTTGCCATATATTACTCCTTCTTGGGTTTGTAGGGCCGGATGTCCAGCTCTATGTTTGCACTTACCGTCACGCGCCCGCTGCCGCCGCACTGGGTGCAGGGACACGGCTCGTATTCGTCGTTCTTCACTTGCCCCGTGCCGTGGCATACACGGCACAGGGCTATCTTCGCAGGTTTGGTCACGTTCCGTTTCATGCCGCGTCCTCCTTTTTGGGTTCCACATAGAAGGTTTCGTCCTGCGCCACCTGTATGCCGCACTTCGCCATCTGCGGGACCATGTCCTCGGTGTCACGGTCGGCGAGCAGCTTGTCCTTGGCTATCTCTTCCGTCTGGCGCACGTAGCCGGGCAGGAACTCCTTGACAAGCTGCAACGCGCTCGCCCAGGTAAAGCCTTTCAGGGTCTTCAGCTTCGGTGTGCCGGTACGGAAACCGATAACGCCGTGCGCCATCTCAAGGCTCTTTTTCTTCGAGAACAGTTCCGCTTGGTTCTCGGTGGCGTATGCTTGCAGGGTGTCGAAGGCTTTCTCCTTTTCGCCCTCCAGTTCTGCCAGTTTGTTGGCGTACTTCTCGCGGATCTTCGCACATTGCAGCTCGATGTCTGCCGTAATTTTCGCACTCTGCGCGTCTGCCTTCGCATAGCTTGCAAACGCTTCATCGGCGGCCTCGCGGGTCACGCCGGTAATGATTACTTTCTTTTCTCTTTTTGCCATTGTGGTAAATTTTGATGGTTATTACTTGGGTTGATTAATCGTCTTCAAATTCTTCCGGCCAGCGGCCTTCCTCTATCTCATGCTCAATCGCGTATTCCAATTCTTCAAGGAACTCGACGCAATGACTGTCGTGCAGTTCCTCGTCCTGTATCTCATGGATTAAGTCCATTACTCTCTTTACCTTGCTTCTCATGCCTGTCCGATATTGTCAAGTCCTACAAACATGAATTCCGGATAAGCGGTCTTGCCGCTTTCCGGCTTCTTTTCCTTCTTCGGCTTCAATCCGCCCTTGCGCTGTATGCTCCGCAGTTTCACCGCAAGCTGCTCCAGCTCTTCCGCCGTTATCCGGGCAAACGGCTTGCCTGCTATCCGGGGATGGCGGCAGAAGTCGTTGATACGCGCCCAGTCGGAGGTGTCGATACCGAGCTTCTGCATCAGCTTCAGGCACACGCTGCGCTGCCGGCGCAGTTCGTCACGCAGCTTCTGCCGCCATTCGTCCTGTCCGGACAGCTTCTCCAATGTGGCGCAACAGGCATTGTATTCCTTCGAGGTCATCTCACGGAGGCTGTCCGTGCGGTTCCATGTGTACTGCATCACGATACTCTTCTTGAACTCTTCCCTGTCGCCGTCATACGGCAGCTTGTTGAAAGAGGCGTAGAACCGGGCAAAATTGGTTACTTCCTGTACCATAATTCCATTCTTTTTAATGTTATTCAAACAACACTTTAATGCCACACGAACTGGCCACGTCAAGCTCCAGCTTCGCGCCCTTGCTCAGTTCCCAGCCTTGCAGCATATAGATAAACTCGCAGCCGAGCAGCAGACGGATGTCCGCTCTCATGTGCTCTCTCCAGTGAGCCTCGTCCGGAAGTCCGTTCTTAAACGGGTTGACCGGATTGAATCCCATACTTTGAAGCCTCATCTCGGCATTGGCGAATGCCTCCTTCCGCTCGTTCATGTCATAGTGGGCTATCGCCCCACTGATGTAAACTTTGTCCTTTTCCATTATTCTTTCGTTTTTTGATATTCCAAATGTCTCCGGTAGCGTTCAGACACCACCACCTCGTAATTGCACCGGCGGCAGCATTGCCCTTCTTCTCTCACGGGGTACGGGTTGTAGCCGTAGCCCTCTATTTCTTTGCCGCAAATGCAGCACGTTTTTGTCTCACTTTTGTCCATATCACAAATTATTGCTCGTTTGTATGATTCCTTCTTCCCAAACCACGTAATAGCTTCCGGCATCACCGATGGCACGTCCTTGGCAGTATGCCTTGTAGCCTACCACGCGCACTTTCATGTCGCAGATGTATTTCAAACGTACCGCACCGCCACCCATCGGCTGGCTCTTCTTCTCTTGGCTTATCCAGATGAAGCACTTTTTCGGAAAACGCTCCATCAGTTCCTCTGCATCGGGATAGTCCCACGGGGCCACTTGGAAAGAGTCGATGACGACGAATTTCGGACTTTTGGGTTTCCGGAGCCGTTCCACCAGCTCGTCAAGGCTGCTTCCAGGTACCACTCGAAACTTCCCCTGTACTTCATTCATCTTCAGATAGCCCATGCGCCGCTGGAAGCTCTGGTTCACCTTCTCCTCATAGCTCATATACAGCACCGTCCCATATTTGCAGAGTTCCTTACCCAACTGCATCACAAACGAGCTCTTGCCGCTGGCACTGGCTCCGCTGATGAACCATGAAGCGTTATCTGCCGGGAAGCCAAATGGCTTGCTCCACTTCTCGCCCCACGGCAGGGTCTTCCATTTCTTGGCCGCTATGTCACGCGGTGTCAATGCACGCTTCATGACTATGGCTCCTTTATGTTTACCGGGCAGCCCGGCCACATCTGTATGATATGGCTTGCAAACACCGCGTCCGTTGTCTCAACCACTATATGCTTCGGGGTCTTGGCCTTGCGCACACGCAAGTCTGCACACACACTTGCTTCCCACCATTCGGTCAGTACGCTTGCCGCCTCACTACCTTTCAGCAGAATACGGTACACTGTGCCTTCCTTGGGCAATACACCGGTCATCATGGCTGAACCTCCTTCTTCAGTTCCTCGATTAGTGCGTCAGCCATTGCTACTGCCTGTTTAGCACATGCCACTCCCATACTGTCCTCACCAATGGAATAACCGGCACCCAACAAGTCCACCGCCGTTTTTATAGATGATGACGCCAGCACATCTTTGGCTATCTCATACCTCCGTTGTTCCCAGTCTATTTCGTTAGCCTTCTTCATTTCACGGTGGATACCGATAACGGCATCCATCGCTTGCATTTCAATCTTTGTCATCATGCCATCGCCATTTTAAGTTTCTCAATCTCAGTGTACACTCTCCGCAACCCGCCACGTGTCTTACGCACAATCTGGGCAATGTCCGCGTCTTTCGGGGCGTTGACTTGGGCCACAATACGTGCCTGTGCGTTCAGGAATGCCTCGCGCTCCTTACCGTCATCCGGCGTCACCTTCGAATAGCGGTCACCATAGCGGCTCAACATTTCCGTATAGCCCACCTTCTTGCACTCAATGGAGCGGTTTATCTTCTCCTTTAGCCCGTCCGCGCCCATCATGTACCATGCGCAGCACCGTTCCGTGGCATTCCACAGGGCTTTCAGCTCAAGGAAAGCCTCATATTGCAGGTCGCCGGCCTCATCGAGGATAATAAGCGGGGTGTCCATCGAGCGGAGGTAATAAACCAGATCGTCATACACGTCGCTGTACCGTCCCCGGCTGTTCACGCCGAACTCGGCGGCAATCTTCCGCACCAGCTTCAGCTTGGTCTTCACCTGCGAGCAGTCGATGTAGACCGCGTTGCGGTGGTTCTGCACGTAGTAGCGGGCCGTGAACGTCTTGCCGATGTTCGGTATGTCGCATAGGATGGCAGACAGGCTCGACTGCTGCGAGAACTCCAACTGGGCGGTTATATACTCGAACGTGGCGGTCTTGGCGGCCTTCCACTCCATGTCGGCGCGGAGGCTCACGCCCAACCTCCGGGCGATGCTTATCCAGTTCGCATCGCTCAGGGCTTTGTCCGTCTGACCGTTCTTTACGGCACTGTACACCGAGGTGCTTATGCCGAGGGAGGCGGCGTGCTTCGCATCGCTCGGATAGTTCGCACGGTTGGCGGCCACCGCTCCCAAAATCTTCTTTTTCTGCGCTTCTGTAATACCCGTGCGAGCCGAACGCAATGGAGCTTGCTCCGATTGCTGAGGCGATGCCGGGTTTCGATGTAAATCAATCATAGTTCAAACGCTGTTTTAATGTTATTCTAATCGTATTTTTACATATCCGCAATGCCCCGTAAGGCCTCGCTTACCGTTGGCTGCCAGTCGTAGGTGTCATCCGGTTCTTCTTTATTCGCCACAGGGGGCAGCACAAAGCTTTTTTCGCTGTCGCTCAACAACTCGTCCTCCGGATCTTCCACTGTCCGCTGCACTGCCGCCACGCCTACCGGAGTAATGGCATGGTCGCGTACATACTTGTCAAAGTGGCTCATTATCTTGGCCTGTTCCGTATAGGCAGCCTTGTCCGCCTCAGTCTGCTCGGCCATCACACGGTTGTATGTCACCACCGGGCGCACCTTGTCGATGTAACGGTCGCCCTGGTAAAGGAACACGTCGGTCGGCTCGCCGTTCTCGTCCGGCAGGTAGTAGGCCGTCACCTTGCGGTTGTTCGGCTCTAACTGCTCCAGAACTTCCGGGCCGCTCAGCCACCAGTCGGCATGGGCCACGCGCACCGTAGAGTTCCTGCGTATGCTTGTTTCCACCTTCTCGCCGAAATAGCGGCTCAGAGACAGCCTGTCGAGTGGACGCAGAGTCGGGTTTATCTTCGCCACAAGCACGTCCCACCGGCTCATGCCGGGATATTTCTTCTGGTTCGGGTGCAGCGCGTGGTTCCACTCGTCGCAGTCGCGCCGGTCATCGGCCACCAGTTCCTCAAACGTGTAATACTTCCTGTCCTCCCACGTGTGGTTGCTGCTGTCGCTCACCTTTTTCTGGTCGACGCGCCGTGCGCCCTTGCCGTACCAACGGCCTATGCCCTCGTGGTTTTTGTGGGCAATGGTGGTCTTGAAAACTCCGTTCAATGCCTCGGAATACTTCTCCTGCGAGTTTTGAGGGGCACAGAAATGCACGAAGTCGAACATTTCGCCCTCTTTCAGGAAGCCTTCCTTGTACTTGCTCATCAGGTGCTGCTCCACCTCGATACCGGCGGGCATACCCCAACCGTTGCGTCCGATAAGTCGGAACATATCCCTGAAGCATTCCACCACGAGGCGTTCGTCCTTGTCGCGTCCATAGGCCAGTCCAACGCGGCACTGGCTAACCACATCATAAGCATAGTAGGCATGGACGTACTCGCCGCCCTTCATCCGGCGCGGCAAATCCACGTCGTCCATCGTAATCTGCGACAGGGAGAACTCACCGTTATGGCGGTGCATGTGCGGCATCTGCTCGTGGTAGAACTCCATGCGCCCGCGCCGGGCTTTCTCTATGAGCAGCCGATTCGACGGCTTGTTCAGGATATTGCGGATGGTGCTTTCACTCAGTTCCTTCGGGTCGCCGGTCTTGTCGGTAAAATCGTCGGGGTTGAATATCTCGCCGGTATCAAAGTCCCACACATCTAATTCGCCGCAGACAAAGGAAATGTACATGTCATGCACGTCACTCCCATAGGGCTGGTTGGGCAGTACTGCGATGCTCAATACCACACGCTCCGTCTTATAGTCCACCTTGCGCTTGTTCTGGTTCCCGAACTTCCCGGTGATGAGACACTCATATCCGTACTGCTTGTACTCGTTGACCTTCCTGCGGAATCGAAGTGTGCTGGCCGGAAGGTCGTGCCCGTATTCCTCGCGCAGCGTCTCGATGGTCGCCGCCATCATGTCCCATTTGTACTGCCCTTCACCCATCAGACGCTTGCGCACACGGGCGTTTTCGTACAGCTTTATGCAGCAGTTCAGCACCGAGGCGTTCACGGCATATTTCTTGGCAAGCTCGCCCGTAGCCCTGTTGCTGGGGTACTTCGCTGCCCAGTCCATGAAGTAGGTCACGGCAGCCTGGTCGAGTTCGTAGTTTGACAATATCCAGTGGCGCAAGTCCATAGCCGGGCCGCCGGGATGCTTCTCCTCTACTTGGGTCAGATATTCGGTCGGCAAGCTATCGACAACAACCCAGGCAATGTTCCCTTTGCCTCCACCACGGCCGGCCATCGTCAGTTTTTTGCGACAGGCAAGCTGACGACAGGTTTCCCGTGTCATAATGCCGTCCGCCTCAAGCTCACGCACCGATATGCACCGTATGTTGCCGCGATACTCCATTCCGACCTCCTTATCTCAAAGCCGATGCCCAGTTTTGAATGTTCTTTATCTCACTTACCACGACGTTTTCATAACGGCGCACTTTTTTGCCCTTGTGGAAAACATCGCAGCCACCGTCCTTGAAGGAGAACTCCAAAAGCGTGTTATTGGGCAAATACTGACGCATATAGCCGTCCGAATCGAACAGGGTTTCTATTTCGGGAACCTCCACCATAATGATGCCACCACGATCCATTGCCAGCTTGCGGATTTTACGGGCAAGCTCGGTGTTGCCGCGCCGTTCATCAAAATGAATGGCATTGAACACGCTGCGCTGGGTCACGCCGAGTGCCTTCATGATGAACTCCCGGTCTTCCTTCCGGATGTGGATGTACTTTTTCTTTGTCATGCCGTTCAGACGTTCGGCATACTTCTCTTGACTTAAACCTGTCATATCTTACTTGTTTTAATCGTTAAACTTCGTGGGGCGCGGGGAGTCGAACCCCGGCGGCTGTCCTCGCTTTCAAAACCGATTTCGCATTGCCAATTTCCGACCGCGCAGTCCGTGCCGCCCCTTGCCCGTCTTTCCGGGCTGCCATTCGAAGCCTCGTTATCTTTAATACTCTTCGATTATCGGTTTTGTACTGCAACCAAAAACGACCTGTAGCCGATATACAAGACGCTTGACATAGGATTCCGGGGCTGTAAACACGACACCTTCCTCTTCCGTGTAGCGAAAACTAACACCATCCATTATCAAGACCCCTGAAACTTTATGTTTCACGCTTTGGGTTTTCCACTCTTTGATTTCCTCGTTCATTTTCTTTAATTCTTAAAATTCGTTACTCTCGCGCCTTTTTTGTATCTTTGGCCGCTCGTTCTTTATTGAACACGCTGCAAAGATAATACGCATTTGCGAACAAACAAAATTTTTAAGGCTAAAATATTCGCTTTTGCGCAAATTTTATATAATAATGAGTATAAACGAACGATTCATGGCCATTATAAACCAATTGTATAATGGCAATAAAAGAGCCTTTTCAATGGCTGTTGGCGTAACACCGACTGTCATTGAAAACGTAGTGGGAACTCGACAAGGAAAGCCATCTTTCGATGTTCTTGAAAAAGTGTGCGCAAATGCGAATATATCTGCAACATGGCTGATGACCGGTAGGGGAAAGATGATTGCTGATGAATCGACAACAATCGCCAAGCAACAACCTGTTATAGCCGATGAACGTTTGGTGACACAAGGGGTTACTCCTGACCTTATCACAGAACTACTTAACCGTATCACGGAGCAAGCAGCCGAGATTGGTCGTCTCAACGAACAAATAAGGCAGATGCAACACCGATTGGAAAAAGATGCTTTGGATGCCCCCATTTCTGGTACTGCAAATGTCGGGTAGGAGGTTTCGTGATACACCTACCTCACTGACCGCTCCTGCAACACGAAGTGTATCCCCCTTATGCCCCCACTCTGGGGTGTTCCCCTCCCCAAAGACCGAACAAACCACTGATTTGCCCCACCAACGGGCATCCATAGTGGCTTTTCTCAAAAATAGGGTGGTATTAGAGGGGGAGGTAAACCCCCGTTTTCGACATTCCATTTCTAAAAAACAGGTGTTACGCCTACCCTCCATTTGTAGTGCAAAAACCTACTTTTGTCACTCCAAACTTCAAAAACTGTCACCCCAAACTGTCACTCCTTTTGTCACCCCAACCCGAAAATCGCCTATTTTGGGCACAAAAAAAGGGAGGCATAACAACCTCCCATAAAAACGCTGTCCGAAAGCCTTTCTAACCGCGTTCAAACCCTGCCAAGGCTCACTCCTTTGACTTGCCGCCGAAACCGCCCGAAATAAGCGTAGATTGCTTTATTATAGCCCGTTTCGTGCATACCGTACCATTGCCGGACAACCCTGCGTGCAGCAGGTAATTCTTCGTTGCGCCCACCTGTTCAGCCGTCAAAACCGTATAAACAGCCGAAATGCTGCTGAAATACCAGTCTTTCCGCTTTGTTCCGTCAATTCCGTGCGTCAAATGCACATGTATAACCTTTGCCATATTTCATTATTTACGGCTACAAATATACCAAATAATCATTATATAGAATATATTTGCCATTCAATTTATTAAAACGAGGCAAAAAAAGCGGCACACGAACCGCTGCCACTCCCCTACTCTACCCGACCTCAATCCCATGCAAACCCCATGTAAGCCGAAATAAACAGATCCGCCAACAAAACGAGCCTCAACAGCCCCTCCACGTAAACCCCAATTAAACCCACGTAAACATTTCGTTTTGCACTGCCATTTCCTCCAATCGTCCACAACTATTTGAACATCAAAGGTTTTCAACGCTTTTCGTCCCTACCCTACTCTATACGCTTCGTTTTGTGCCCCATAAGTCCGTCGAGTTCGGTGCAAAGGTCAATAATATACAGATAGACGGCATATCGT
>ENA-OXGJ01000444-OXGJ01000444.1-human-gut-metagenome-genome-assembly--contig:-NODE-444-length-16816-cov-6.776207_pt1 | contig 16816 bp, 15 predicted proteins | sample MGYA00249835_ERZ652264 | MGnify/ENA primary metagenome ERZ652264 (study PRJEB26925, sample SAMN05826844) | human gut metagenome | biome: ENVO:2100002; feature: ENVO:00000062; material: ENVO:00002003... | reverse complement strand
AGTCTCGTGGGCTCGGAGATGTGTATAAGAGACAGCGGCAGAACCGTCATCCGCGTCCGCCACCGGCAAGTCTGGAATGATTTTTCCGGCCTGTACCCCCTCGAGCCATTTGACAGCCCGTTCGTATCGTTCCTTGCGTATTTCGCTTCCCATCTTCTGCGGTTGTGAAGCATTCAGGTGGTAAAGTACGATGTCTGCCGTGTACATGACAATAAGCCTGTTGCGTTCATTCCCCGTTGCGGAGAATATCGCTTCAGTGTCATATACGGGTCGCAGATAACCGGCCATTTCCTCAATGGCTTCCACCTCCGCATTCTCTATGTTTTCCGGTGTGGATTGCGATATGACCTTTAGAGCCGCATCACCGATGACCACTCTGTAGTCTTCTTCTGTAATAAATCCCATATTTAACTCTGTTGATTATCGGCTGCACTCGGTACTGCCCCAATGATTTTTGTCTTTACTCTCGTTTGCACGTTAATTCTACCAACTGTTTTTAGGTGATCGGCGCGGAACCGCCACCGGTTTGAAAATCTCCTGCCGTGTGCTGCGCTGCAAATACCATATAGCCCCTTCGTCGGCATCCGGTGCATCATCATGAATTCGTGAACCTCGCTCCAATGCCAATGTCTGCTCTATGCCGACCTGCATGTCAGGGTCATCTTTCTTAGCCTCATTATAAAATACGAATCCTCGTTCCCAAAGTGGTGAAACCGCCTCGATACGTTGAATCTTTTCCGGCTTCTTACGTGTATCCGGGAGAAGTGGCAACTGGTAGCCCCGGATATTACCCTCGGCTGCGAACTCATCGAGAATGATGTCCTGCATAAAGTTAGCCTCCATGAAGAATGAGATAGCCACCCTGTCGCGTGTACGTTCATAAAGGTCATAGAGCCAACGCACCATACCTGATACTGTGTCCTGCCGGACATAACAGTCGATGAGATGCAGTTCCGTGCTGATTTTCCCCCACAGGCGTGAAGCCTTGTAGTCGTTGGCCGTGGTGGATTTGAATGAAGGGTCGGTATAGCATACCAGCATGTCGTATTTTTCGAGTTTCGGCATTCGCTTGTACCGTATCCAGTCCGCGCGGAAGATGGTGCCGTCCACGATGGGATTGTGCATCATCTCCTTCTCCCATGCCCGGTAGCCCACGAAGTCGCGGTACAGCCGCGCCTCCTCCTTCGTCCACTTCTCCCTCCATACCGGCTCGCCGTTTTTGTCCACCGCCTGTATCTTGGAAAGGTACACGCCTTTCGTGCGTGAGATGTTGAATAGGACGGAAGTCTTGCTGATAAGGTTGCCCACCATGATGAAGCGTCCGCGCCCCACGTCGAGCGCGCCGAAGAGTGCCTCCTTCACCCAGTCCGTGAGGTCATGCACGCGCTTCTCGTTGCGGCACAGCTCATCGTCGTCGAGGTCGTCGATGACGATGTAGTCCGGACGCGCCTCGCGGTCGCGCAGTCCGCGCGGCGACTGTCCGCGTCCGCAGGCAAGGAACTTCACGCCGTTCGCCGCCTTGAACTCCCCCTCCTGCCACGATGCCGAGGCACGCTGCTTTCCGAAGTCGGCAATGATGCGCTGGTTGTGCTCCAGCTCTGCCTGTATGTCGCCGAGCAGCCGGACGGCACTGTCCTCGCTCTTTCCGACCACCACCATGAAATTGATGAGCCTTTTGGGTTGGAACATCAGCCAGAGCGGTACGAATATGTCCATGTGGGTGGACTTGGCATGTCCACGTGGCCACATGAATACCGCCTTCAGGTCGGGTGTAGAGCGTATTTTGCGTGCCGCCTCGTTGTGGAACGGCGCGTTGTGTACGGTGCGTATTACCTCGCCGGTGGTCTTGTCGCGCAGCGTAAGGAAGTGTGGGAAATAATACTCGCAGAATGCGGCATAGTTAGACCGCAACCGTGCGATACGCCTGTCACGGTCGGCGGGCGTTTCTTGGGCCAGCAGCGCGATGTCGGTAATGGACTGCACCCGCTTGCAGTGTTCTTTCCACTGCTCATAAGCCTGTTTCCTTTCAGCCTGTGTCGCCATGCTACTTTATCCCCATCTGTTCGGTGATGTACATATCCTGATACTTGTTGATGGCCTTGATGAGTTCCGGTGTCACGTCCGGATCAATGGTGGAGCGGTACTCTATCCACTTGGAGAACGCCATGAACACCTCGATGGCATCTACCACGTTCGCCTTCTTGTCGAGCTTCTCGATGACCGATGACAGCTTGGCGAGCTTGTCGCCCAGTCCGGCGATGAGCGTCGGGTCGTTGGACTCATTGACCTGCGTGATGAGGGTGTCGATGGTCAGCAGCAGCTTGTTGACCAGTTCCGGGCGCGTGACGTTCTTCGCCGCCCTTGCCTCCTTCCACCCCTCGGCGTTGCACCACTTGGATACGGTGACGCGGGAGACCTCCACCTTGTCGGCAATCTCCTGCTGCTCCATGCCCGCCATGTACAGCGACCTGGCGAGCGATTTTTTCTTTTCAATTTGCTGTCGCCTATTTTGGCGGCACTCGGAAGAGCCGGAGCCGGCTCCGCTCTCCGCTCGTTTGCTCAAAATGTCTGCCTTTGTCATATATGATAAAGTTATGGTTACACATGGCAGGCGTTGAAAACGCCTGCCTGCACGTTGTCGCACATGCAAAATTCCCCTGTTTCGGCTGTCCCGCCAAAAAACAGTGCAACCGTTTCATAGAAGTGTGCAACCGTTTCATACATTTTTGGCGGTGAGCGGATTAGCCCGTAATATTGCAGTCGAAACGCAGCAATGCAAGTACAAAATGAATCATTATAGCACATCGATATGAATGACAGAGTAAGACTCACTAATGATACGCTGAACAGTTATGGCTATCGCGTATTGACCGATGGCGTTAATATTGAGCAGTACGAGCGAAACCCGATACTCCTCTATATGCACAACCGTGGACAAGCCATCGGTGTTATCAAGAATATCAAAAAAGAGAAGGGTGAGATAACCGGCGAACTTGCCTTTGACGAAGCCACGGAATTGTCGCGCCAATGTAAGAAACAGTGGGAGTTCGGCTCGCTCCGTATGGTCAGCATCGGTTTTAATGTGATCGAGACCAGTGATGCTCCGGAACTTATTGTAAGCGGGCAACGTTACCCTACCGTTACCAAGAGCCTCCTGTTCGAGGTGTCGCTGGTGGACATCGGTGCCAACAATGACGCTATCCGATTATACAAGGATGGACAATTAATCACGTTGGGCGAAGGTGGCGATTGCCCTCTTCCCCCACTAAAACATAAACAACCAAAAAACAATCCGCAAATGGACATCAAGACACTTGCCCTGAAACTGGGCTTGCCGGAAACGGCAGACGAGGCGGCGGTCAATAAAAGACTTGCCGAACTGCAGGCATCGACGGAGGAATCCGAGAAAATGCGCAAAGAGAACGAGGCACTCAAACTCGGGCAGATTACAGCAGCCGTGGATGCCGCTATCCTGGCCAAGAAGATTACTGAAGAGAAAAAGCAGCATTTTATCGAGTTGGGTAAAAAAGTTGGCATTGAAGACCTCAATGCAACCCTTGAAGCCATATATCCTGCCGTGAAACTCAGCCAGACCCTCACAACAGAACCGGAACAGCAAGAAAGCAAACTTGCCAAAGGACCCTGGGAGCAGCGCATGGACGAGATTCGTGCCAAACTTAACAAGTAACCAATAAAAACTGTACGAAAATGGCAATCAAAGTAGACAACACCAATTACGACGGTGAGGTACTTGAGCGTATCCTTACCGTGGCAACCACAAGGAACGAACTTGTGGAGAAAGGCCTTATCCATGTCATTCCCGGTGTGGAAAAGAAAATCAGTATCCCCCGTTTGAAAACAGGCAAGATGCTCCAGAAACGCAAGGAAGACCCGCAGGTCAAAGACAGCAAGGGCGATTTCAGCTATTCTGAGCAGACGCTTGAACCCCATGACTTCATGGCTTTCACCGTTTTCAACCCTCGTGCCTTTGAGCAAATCTGGCGCAAGTGGCAGCCCAAGGGTAACCTTGTCTTTGCCGAACTTCCGCCCGAGGCTCAGAACGCACTTCTTGACGCGCTGTCCAAGCAGGTGCAGTTTGAGCTCGGTGACCATTATGTCAATGGAGAGTATGTGGATGGCGATGATGATACCAAACTCATGAACGGTATCCTCACTCAGGCTGCGAAAGCAAAAGACTATGTTCATGTAGATGTGTCGAAAGTCGACACAATGATTAAGAAATTGAGAGCTGTGCGTACGGCTATTCCGAAAGCTATGCGCCCGAATCCGGACCTTCGCTTCCTGATGAGCGTGGATGACTTTGACAAGTACGATGACGAACTGACGGAGCGTGAGTCCAAGAACGCGAGTGAAACCGAGGTGAACCGCAAACGTTACAAAGGTATCACCATTGAGACCGTGGCGGCATGGCCGGACGGTGTGATTGTCGCCACTCTCTGCTCCCCTGATGCTGACGGTAACCTTTTTGCCGCCGTGAACCTTCAGAACGACGAGAGCGTGATTCAGATTGACAAGATCTCGAATGCAAGCGAACTCTATTTCTTCAAGTTGTTGATGAAGGCCGACACAAACATTGCCTTCGGTGAGGAATTTATTGTAGCTGACTCCCGAGCAACCCCGAAATTCAAAGCCTCTGCGGGTGATAGTACATCGGGAGACACTACAGGTGATGGTAAAACAGAACAGTGATTGACCGATGGCAAAGCGTGAACTGAAATACCTGGTCATCCATTGCACGGCCACCCCGGAGGGACGTGAAGTGTCGGCGGCAGACATCCGCCACTGGCACACGGCCCCCGTGAGTAAGGGCGGCAGGGGCTGGAAGCAGGTGGGCTACACCGACCTTATCCATTTGGACGGTACGGTGGAGCGCCTTGTGGACAACAACGAGGACGCATGGGTGGATCCGTGGGAGATAACCAACGGCGCGGCCGGCTACAACAGCGTGAGCCGCCACGTGGTGTATGCCGGCGGGTGCGCGAAGGACGGGAAGACCGCCAAGGACACGCGGACGAACGCCCAGCGGACGGCACTGGAACGCTATGTGAAGGACTTCCACCGCCGCTTCCCGAAGGTGAGAATCATCGGCCACAACGAGCTGGCGGCGAAAGCCTGTCCGAGCTTCGATGTAAGGACATGGCTGAAATCAATAGGTATAAACCAATAAGACAGCGAGTGGCATGGACATCAGCGAAGTAATCAACATCATCCTCAGCGGCGGCCTTGTGGGCACGGTAGCGGCCATCGGGTCGCTCCGCGCCACCGTCAGGAAAGCGAAAGCGGAAGCGTCGAAGTCGGAAGCCGACGCCGAGTCGGTGCGGATAGACAACGCCGAGCATGCCACGCGCATCCTGATGGAGAACATCGTAAAACCCCTGAAAGATGAGTTCAACGACACAAAGGAAGAGCTGGCCGGAACGAAGAAGGAACTGGCGCGTAACACGCGCGAGATGGCGCGGCTGCGCAAGGCCATTGACGGTGCCAATAGTTGTGAGCATCGTGACAGTTGCCCTGTGCGTGAGCGGTTGCGCGAGCAGCCGGAAAAGCGTGGCAGCGCGGTCAGAAACGCAGACGGTGACGGAGACACGGGACAGCACGACGCAGGAAACGCGGACGGTGCGGATGGAGCCGGTTCCGAAGTCGGAGGTGAGCCTGACGCTGAACGCGGACAGCCTCCGTGAGCTTCCGGCGGGCGCGTCGTACCACGCGAAGAGCGGACGTGCGAACGTGGACGTGCGTAAGGGCACGGAGCCGGGAACCATCGTGGTGTACGCCTCGTGCGACAGCCTGCAGCGGCTTGTGGAATATTACGAGCGGCAGGCGGCCGGTTACAAGGCGGCCATCGACCGGCAGGCGGAGGAAATGAAAGAAGAAAAGAAGCCTCCCAACGTTTGGTGGAAGATATTGACAGCATTAGCAGCCGGACTTCTGGCCGGCATAGTAATAACCCTCAAAATCAATAGACGAAATGGCAAAGAATAAGAAATTCATGTACGGTATCGGCGAGGTGCGCTTCGGCGAGAAAGTAATCGGCTACATCGAAAAAGGCAGCTGGGACTGGGGCGGCACAAAGCCTGAAAAGACGGACGTGGAAGCGGAACAGGTGCCGACAGGACCCGTGCTGACACTGATGCAGAAGAACGGCACGATAGCCCCGACGTTCAACCTTATCCAGCTGGACTACGAGAACCTGCAGCTCGCCCTCGGCGGCACGCTCGTGGGCACGGCAGGCGCATACACCGGCTGGAAAGCCCCCACGAGCCTGGTCGAGCTGCGCGACAAGTGCGAGATAGACCTTGTGAGCGGGCAGACCGTGCGCATGCCCAACGCCACGCTGATGGCGAACCTCGGCGGCAAGCTGACGCTGACGGAAGTGTCAAAGATAGAGTGCCAGCTAACGGCGAATGTGCCGGATGACGGCGGTGCTCCATACGAGGTGTTCGACACGGAGACAGGAGCGTAGCCTATGGAAGAGAACTTCATCAGGCAGATACAGCGGGAGGGTGCTGACGCCCTTCTGGACGTGGGCGTGAGCGTCCCGTTAAAGGCGTTCCGCATCCCGTTCAGGAAGAAACCCGTGGAGCTGCGCGTGACCATGAAGCGACCTTATTTGTCCGGGCAGATTCGTTTTGCCCGGACATATCTGTCGATGGGGGTCACGAGCGAGCAGATGTGGAACTTCGGCAAGGAAGAGGAAATGAAGTTCATCGCCGAGCACGGCGGGAAACTCGGCCGCATGATAGCCTACACGGTATGCCGGGGCTGGTGGAGCCGCCACCTGCTGCTGTGGCCGACAGCGTGGTTCGTGCGCAACTTCATGGAGCAGTCCTACCTCATGGGAGCCGTGAAGCGTTTTGTGAGCCTGATGGGCACGGATCCTTTTATGCCTATTATCAGATCAGCCGAGATGACGAATCCGATGAAGCTGAGACTGAGCCAAAAGAAGGAAGGGAGTTAAAGAGCCGCTATGAAGGCTCCCATAGCCCTTTCGGGTTCGTGTGGCAGATAGCCGACGCCACGGGTTGGAGCGTGGACTACATCCTGAACGGCGTGAACTACCAGACGCTGATCATGATGTTGAGCGACGCACCGCGATACGTGAGGGATAAAAAGGAGAAGAGCGCGGAGGACGAGGCGCGTGAGATAGCAGGATTTTACCAAAGCAAACTGAAGTAGATGGAACCGGTACGAATAGAATTCCTAATGGTCGACAAGTTGAGCGCCAGGCTCGACAAGGCCGTGGACAAGATGGAACAGATGACAGGCAAGACCGCGCAGGCCAACAGGCAGATGCAGGAGCTTGACAGGAGCGGCCTGTCCCTTCAGAAGACCATAGGCCGCCTGGCCTCCGCCTTCGCCATGAAAGAGCTCGTGTCGAAGATCGCCACCGTGCGCGGCGAGTTCCAGCAGCTGGAGGTGGCCTTCAAGACCATGCTCGGCAGCGCGGAACAGGCGAAGACCCTCATGTCACAGCTGACGCAGACCGCCGCCACGACCCCGTTCGGACTGGAGGATGTGGCGCAGGGCGCAAAACAGCTGCTTGCCTACGGCTTCGAGGCGGAGAAGGTGAACGAGACCCTCATCCGCCTTGGCGACATCGCCGCCGGACTCTCCGTGCCGTTGAACGACCTTGTGTACCTGTACGGCACCACGATGGCGCAGGGCAGGCTTTACACCCAAGACCTGAACCAGTTTACCGGGCGCGGCATTCCGATGATAGGCGAGCTTGCCAAACAGTTCGGCGTGGCCGAAAGCAAAGTGAAGGAACTGGTGGAAGCGGGCAAGGTCGGCTTCCCCGAAGTGCAGAAGGTGATAGAGAGCCTGACGGACGAGGGCGGCAAGTTCGGCGGCCTGATGGAGGCGCAGAGCAAGACCATCACCGGGCAGATCAGCAACATCGAGGACGCCATCTCGATGATGTTCAACGAACTCGGACAGCAGAGCGAGGGAGTCATCAACACGACCCTTTCCGGAGTGTCCCATGTGATAGAGAACTACGAGCGTTTCGGGCATATCCTGCTGGGGCTTGTGGCTACCTATGGTGTGTACAAGACCGCCATCATGACCGTGACGGCAGCCAAAGGCTGGGCCACCGCCGCCGAGATGCTCCATTACAACTGGCTGCTGTTAGTGGAGAAGGCACAGAAGATGCTCAACGCCACCATGCTTGCCAACCCCTACGTATTGGTCGCAACCCTTATCGCCGGAGTGGTAGCGGCAATGGTGAGCATGAAGACCGAAGCGGAACGTCTGAAAGAAGCGGAGGAAGCATACGAGGCGCAGAAGCAGAAAGTCATAGAGGCGGAGGAGGAACACCGGCGCAAGATCGAGGAACTGTGTTCCATCGCCGGGGACGAGGCGGTCAGCACGGACACCCGCCGCGAGGCGTTGAACAGGTTGGAGCAGAAATACCCGGACATCTTCGCCAAGTATGACACCGAGTACGAGAAGCTGAAGAACATCAAGAAAATCAAGGAGGAGATAGCCCTGCTGGACGGCCAGAAGTCCATCACGAACCCGGTGAACGAACTGAAGCGTGTCGAGGACAGGATAAAGGAACTGGAAGCCAAGAAAGCAACGGAACGTTGGGAGGATGCCAACGGTTCCGGGACAAGGATGAGGAAGACCGGCGGGCTGAGCCGTGCCGAGGAGGCAGAGTTGAAAAACCTGCTCGGCAAACGCAAGAACCTGAGCGGGCAAATCCGCAAGAATGAGGTAAACGCCTATTTCGAGAACCTGACCGGCATCAGCAACGAAACGCTTGCGCAACAGATACGCCAGCGCGAGACCCTGCTTGCGAAAATGGCGATGGAAGAGAAAAAGTACGGCCAAATCACGCAGGGGAACAAGGCTTTGACCGGGACTTACTCCCGTGACGAGCTGCAGTACCAGCTGAACAAGCTGCGCAGCGAGCAGAACCGGCGTAACAAGCCGGTGGATTCCAGTTCCGACTGGGCGGCATCCGCCAGGAAGAAGTACCAAAATGCCCTCAAAGCCTATAATGACTTCATTAAGGATACCTCCAACAACCTGACACAGGAGGAGTTCGAGAAGAAGGCCAAGGAGCTGAAAGACGCGGTGGACACTGCCAAGAAGGAATACGACAAGGTGAAGCCCGGCACGGACAGTGACGCGGAGAAAAGCCGGAAGGCGGCGGAGAAGGCATCCCGTGAGGCCGAGAAGCGCAAACAAGTGTCCGAGAAATTAGGGCAGGAACTTGCCGAACTGCAGCGTGAGAACGATGCCTCCGAGATAGAGGCGATGGACGAGGGGCTGCAGAAGAAGCTGCGCCAGATAGACAATGACTATCAGGCCCGCAAGAATGAAATCGACAAGCAGGAGTCCGACTGGAAACGGAAGAACAAGGAAGCCGGTCGCGGTGAGGAACTGTCGGAAGAACAGCAGTCCGCCATTGACAACGCCAATGAATTGAACGAGGCAAAACGGCAAAGATCCGTCGCGGAAGCGTACCGGGAAGAATTCAATGCCATGCAGGAGCACCTCCGTGCGTATGGCACCTACCAACAGCAGAAACTCGCCATCACCGAAGAATATGCCGAGAAAATCCGGAAAGCCTCTTCCGAGAGTGAAAAGCGTTATTTAGGCGTGGAACGTGACAGCCTCCTTGCCGGTGCGGAGGCGCAGGAACTGAAGGCGAATATCGACTGGAGCGTGGTCTTCGGCGAGTTCGGCAGCATGTTCCATGACCTCATAGCCCCGGAGCTGGAGAAGGCAAAAGCCTATATGCAGACGGACGAGTTCCGTAATGCCGACCACGATAGCCAGGAGGCATTGATAAATGCCATCCGGCAAATGGAACAGTCCCTCGGCGGGGCGGATAAGGTCAGCTTCAAGAAATTAGGGACGGAGATAACCGCTTACCAGAAAAGCCTTGCCGACCTGAAGCAAGCGCAGGAAGATTACGAAAGTGCCTATGCCGACCTTTCCGAAGCCCAACGGAATTATATCCAAGCCGTCCAATCCGGCACGAAGGAGGAGCAGGACATCGCGAAGACAGCCCTCGACACGGCACAGGCGAATGCCGATGCCGCAGCCGAGAACGTGTCGTCGATGCAGTCGGTCGCTTCCGAGGCGCAACGCACCATGACCGACACCGCCACCACACTCAAGTCGAGCATGGACGGCGTGGTGGACGGCTTGCGGCAAATCGCGTCCGGCAGCCTGAGCGGTGCGTATGAGGGGCTTATCCAGTTCGGGAACTCCGCGGAGAAAGTCGGAGGCAAACTCGGCAAGGCATTCGGCAAGGTGGCCGATGCCCTTGAGGACGTGCCCGTCATCGGCTGGATAGTGCAGATTATCGACCTGTTCAAGGACGGTCTCAGTGTCGTTGTCGGCGGTCTTTTGGATGCCGTGTTCAACGCTGTGAGCGGCATCCTCTCCGATGTGCTTTCCGGCGACCTGTTCGTGACCATCGGCAAATCCGTTATGAATGGCGTAAGCAGCATATTCGATGCCATCACTTTTGGCGGATTCTCCTCTTGGATTAGTTCCAGCAATGCGAAAGAAGTACAGGAGACCATTGACCGGCTGACCGAACGCAACGAGACGCTGCAGACCGCCATCGAAGACCTGACGGACGAAATCAAGGCGAGCAAGGGCACCAAGAGCGTCGCCGCATACAGGGATGCCTACAAGTACCAGCAGGAAACAAACGCCAACTACCTCCAGATGGCTCAGGCCCAGGCCGGCTACCACGGCAGCCACCACAGCTGGAACTACTACTGGGACGGTTTCTCGCAGGCACAGATAGACAAGCTGAGCAGCCAGATAGGCCGTCAATGGAACGGTGACCTGTGGAACCTGAGCCCGGAGGAGATGAAGATGCTGCGCTCCAACGTGGACATGTGGACGCAGATACAGAATTCCGGCAAGGGCGGTTATGGCGGCCGGCTGACCGACAAACTCGACGACTACATCGACCAGGCCGGCAAGTTGGAGGAACTGACCGACCAACTGTATGAAGGCCTGACCGGCATTTCGTTCGACTCGATGTATGACAGCTTCATCGACCAGCTTATGGATATGGATGCATCTGCGGAAGACTTTGCGGACAACATCTCCGAGTACTTCATGCGTGCCATGCTGTCGAACAAGATTGGAGAAATGTATGCGGACCGTCTTGAGGAATGGTGGAAGAAGTTTGGCAAGGCGATGGAGGACAATGACCTCACGGAAGCGGAGCGCAACGCGTTGCAGAACGAATACATGCAGTACGTGGAGGAGGCGATGAAGCTGCGTGACCAACTCGCCGCCGCCACGGGTTACGGCAGTGACGGCAGCGGCACGAGCCAGAGCGCGAAAGCCGGCGGCTTCGCGGCCATGACGCAAGATCAGGGGACGAAGCTGGAGGGCATGTTCACGAGCGGCCTGCAACACTGGAGCAGCATGGACGAGAAGATGGAGAACGTGTCGGAGAAGATGAACGCAGCCGAGAACCATCTGGCAAAGATAGAAGAGAACACAGGGAAGAGTGCGGAGCACCTGAACGATATAAAGGAGGATATTAAGAAAATCATACGTGACGGACTAAAAGTGAAATGATGTGCCAGCGAGGGCAGAGCCGAACTTGTTCGAGCTATGCCGAGCGCAGCCGGAATTGGATAAATTATCAAATGAGATGGACAAGATACTGAGCGGTCTGGTGCTGGTGAACGGCACGGACATCTGGACGGAATACGGTGCGTTCTTGGCAGAAGAGAAGCGCGGAGGAATGGACAACATGACGGCGATACTGACACCGAGCAAGGCGAAGGCAGACACGGCGGTGAACATCAGGGAAGAGCAGGGTGAGAAATACTCCTCCGCACTGACACCCCGCAACGAGCCGCGTGACGTGACCCTCTGCTTCGCGCTGTACAACAAGACGCAGGCAGGATGGATGCAGAAATACTTTTCCTTCATCAACTTCCTGAAACAGGGCGACGGCGGCTGGCTGGACATCCACTTCCCGCAGCTTGACCTGACGTTGCACGTGAAGTACACGGACAGCACGAAGTTCACCCCGTTGACCTATATATGGAAAGAGGGCGTCCATGCCGGACGCTTCAAGGTGAAGTTCCGCGAGCCGGTACCGGTCATTTAGTCATCATTAAAATCCCATTCGAATATGCTTCTAACGATATACGACAAAGGCGGCGTGGCGCGTGCCGAGGTTGCGGCCGATGACAGCAGCACCCAGCAGAAGGAGATACAGGGCGACAACGTGCTGACGCTCTCCTTCACGCACTATGCCCATATCGCGTTTGACGTGAACTGGTACACGGACTTCGAGGGCGAGCGTTACTGGCTTCAGGAAAAGTACGCCCCAAAGCAGAAGAACGAGTCGGAGTGGTCGTATGACCTGAAGCTGTACGGCATAGAGAGCCTGATAAAACGCTTCCTCGTGCTGGAAACGACGGACGGGGATGAGGAGCCGGTATTCACCCTGACCGCTACCCCGCGTGAACACGTGGCGATGATTGTGAAGTGCATCAACGACGGCATGGGGCACACGACCGACTGGAAAGTGGGACAGGTGGACGGTACGGACTATATCGTCATCGATTACGAAGGGAAGTTCTGCCCCGAAGCCCTTAAGGAGATAGCCGAGAAGGTGGGCGGGCAGGCCGAATGGTGGATAGAGGGTCAGACCGTGAACGTGTGCCGCTGCGAACATGGTGAGGAAATCACGTTGGGGTACCGCAAGGGATTGACGGAACTGGAACGCGACACCTCGAACACGGAGGGCTTCTACACGCGGCTGTTCCCCATCGGCTCGTCACGCAACATCGACCCGGAGAAATACGGCCACAGCCGGCTCATGCTGCCCGACGGCAGAAAATACGTGGAACTGCATACCGACGAATACGGCATTTACGACCGCTACGAGAAGGATGCCTTCAGCGGCATATTCCCAAGGCGTACAGGTACGGTGAGCAGCGTGCGGAGCGAGGCGGTGACGGACGAGGACGGCAACGCCTTCACGATATACCATTTCAAGGACAACTCCCTGAACTTCGACCCCAACGAGTACGAATTGGCGGGCGAGACGAAGCGGGTGTCTTTCCAGGACGGCGAGCTGAAAGGGCTGGGCACGGGCGACGACCACTACTTCGAAGTGAACTACGACAGTGCGACGGGGGAGTTCGAGATTATCACGATATGGCCCTACGATGACGACACGCAGCTGCCGGGCGGAAAGCTGGTGCCGAAGGCAGGCGACCACTACATCCTGTGGAATATCCGTATGCCGGACGAGTACTACCCGATAGCCGAAGCCGAGTTTCAGGAGGCGGTGGAGAGATACAACGAGGAACACTGGCGCGACCTGAGCGTCTACAAGGGCCCGACCGACCACGTGTGGGTGGAGGAAAACGCGGCAGACCTGTACGTGGGACGGCGCGTACGGTTGGAGAGTGAGAAGTACTTCCCGGAAACGGGGTACCGGAACAGCCGCATCACGAAAATCACGCGGAAGGTGAACCTGCCCTCCCAGATGGATTTGGAAATCAGCGACGCACTGCAGACCGGTGCATTGGAGCGGGTGAATGACAGTATCGGGGAGGTGAAAAGCTACGTGAAGAGAAAGGCGGAGAGCCTGAGCCTCCCGGACATCATACGCTCGTGGGACAACACTCTGCCGACGGACAACAACCTCTTCTCGGCGCGGCGTAGCCAGGCCGAGTTCATCAGCAAGAAGAAAGCCGACCGCGCGAAGAAGAAAATCACATTTGAGGAGGGAATAGGCATAGGTTTGGAGGATAACGCCGGTATCGACGGTGACGGACTCGCGCACTTTTTGTCGGTCATCATACGTCAGTTCCTGCGCAGCCCGAAATTCGTGGACGGTCTGCTTGGCGAAGGGTGGCAGCTGTGGTTGGACGAGAACGGACTGGCCAACCTGACGGTGGACAAGCTGACCGTCCGGCAGATCATGGTCATCCTGGAACTTCTCATTGAGCGTGTGCGGAGCGTCGGCGGGCAGCTTTGCGTGAGCGCGGCGAACGGCAAAATCAAGGCGGTGGAAGAACAAGGGGATTACTACCGCATCACGTTCGAGCAGGACAACAGCTTCGTGGCCCATGACCTGATGCGCTGCGCGACGTTCAAGAACGGCACAGAGCAGCACGCCTACTGGGTGGAAATCACGACAGCCGACACCGGTGGCATACAGGTGGCCAAGAGCGAGTTCGGCGGTGTGGTACCCGCTGCCGGGGACGAGTGCGTGCTGATGGGCAACACGGTGAACGCGCTGCGCCAGAACCTCATCCTGATAAGCGCGACGGAAGACGGGCAGCCACGCATCGACGTTTACAACGGTGTCAGCAGAAAAGGCTTCACGGGCAGTCTGCGTACCCGGTTGGGGAACTTGGACGGCATAAAGGACGACTGGTTTCCGGCAGACAACCAGCCCCACGGCGACGGCCTGTACTCGGACAACGCCTACCTGCGGGGTACGTTCCTGCTTGTCACCGGCGAGGACATCAAGACAAAGTTTGAAATCACCGAGGGCAAGATACAAAGTGCCGTGGACGGCCTCCGTGACGACTTTACAGGCGAGAAGGGCTACCTGAACAACGCCTCCTTCGCCTCCGGTCTGGAGAAGTGGAACACCGAGAACGAGACCGTGTTCTTCCTTGCCGGGAACAGATGGATCTGGGCCAATAATAACGTGCTGACGAAGAAAGGCGACGGGGCGAGCGTGGTGACCGACATGGGGCGCACGGTTGTCCGCATCCGGAACAAATACATCGTGCAGAAGCACGAGAACCTGCGGAGCATCCCGGCGATGGGCACGGACGGGGAGGGCAACCAGACCGCCATCCCGGTGTACCTGAGCTTCCTCTACCGCTGTGCCGAGGCCGGGACGTTGAAAGTAAGTTTCGATGGTGTGGACAAGACCGGCTTCGCGAACTTCAACAGCATGGAGGTGGTGGATGAACTGGGCGTGACGGAGGGCTACGTGCAGTACACCTGCGACGGCCTTTGGAACGGTACCGGCGACTTCCGTCTGGAGTTCGACGGGGAGATATACCTCTACATGCTGATATTGAGCACGGACAAGGTGGAGAGCCTTGCCTATAAATACCGGACGCTGTTCGAGCAGTCGGACAAGCTGGTTCGGATAGCGGCGGCGAACTTCGACAAGGACGGCAACGTGCTGGAAAGCTCAAGCATCGTGACCACGTCGAAGTACAACGCGCTCATCTCGGAGCGTTTCAACGATGACGGCACGCTGAAGAACACGGCCGGGCTGGTGACGTCGGCGGACCTCGGCGACGTGCTGGAGGACTACGTGACGGTGAAGAGCTTCGCGGGGCTGTTCGCGGAGGCCGTTTCGGAGGACGGGAGCATCGTGAAGAAGGCCGACATCTCCGCCTTCGTGACGGAGGATGAAGTGAACAGCATCGTCTCCAACATCCACCTGGGTGCGGACAAGATCACGCTGGAGGGTCTCGTGACGGCGAACGGCAACTTCAAGATACTGGAGGACGGCAGCATCGAGACCATCAACGGGAAGTTCAGCGGCGAGATAGATGCCACGAGCGGCAAGATTGGAGGCTTCGCAATAGGCAGCGGCCGCATCGGTTCCGTGGCCACGGCCCAGGGTTCCGGCGGCAGCCTTGCCATCTATGACAACTTCTTCCGTGTGGGCGGTAATGACGGCTACGTGATGTTCGGCAACGACGTGATACCCGGCTCGGCCGGCGGCGCGTTCACCGCCGTGGGGCGCATCGTCAACGAGCATCCGAACATCTCCGGCTCCTACGGTTTCGACCAGGCGAACTACGGCCTGTTCATCGACGTGAGCGGCGGCACGAAGAACTACGGCATCAGCAGCAACGCCGCGTTGATGGCTCCTGCCTTTATCAATACGAAGGCCGGCATCCTTACCTTCGAGGGCGGCAGCTATTCGGTGGACTTCTCGCAGCACAACATCATCCTGATGTATTACAACCAGTCCGGCTACAGCGGAACGGACGTGACACTTCCTACAGAGTCCTCGATAGCCAGCAAATTCGGATTGAGCACCCTTCCCGATGACTTTGCGACGATGGTGACGTTCCGTGTCCGCACGGGGTCACTGCCTATAACCCTAAAGGGCATTTATAACCATGATGAGAATCTTGCAGACTACAAGATGGCCGCCGGTGATTCAGTGACCGTCCTGATAACCAAGATAGACGGCTTCCGCTACCAGATAATCAACCATTCAAGCTAAATGATATGAAGAAGTTAAATTTCAAAGAACTCAGCATCCCAACCGGGATAAGCAGAAAGTCGCATCAGATTGTCGATGCGCGGGAACCTTTTGCCGATCTGCTCTATACGCGCATCAGCGGCATCAAGTCCCTCCGCCTGGCTTTGAAGATATACGAGAGCGACGGAGAAACGGAATATAGCGACGAGGAAACGGAACTTATACGCCGGGCGGTGGAGAACTACTGCCTGCCCAACGTGATAGACGCTTTCTCGGCCATGCTTGACAAACAGGAACCCGATAAAAACGAATGACTATGGCACTGACAGAAACCGAAAAGACCGCCTTGGTAAACGAGGTACTCAACCGTATCAAGGCCGAGAGCCAGAGCGTGGACGGGCTGGAGACCGTAAGCACGCTCAGTGGCATCACGTCCCTTCCCGCCATGCGCGGCACGGACGTTGTAAGCGCACCCTTGACCCTGCTGAGCAAACCGGCAGATGATGCCGCCAAGACCGCGAACGCCGCAGCCACGGCAGCCTCGAACGCCGCGACCTTGGCCGAAGGTGCGGCGAATACGGCGGATGAGAAAGC
>ENA-OXGJ01000439-OXGJ01000439.1-human-gut-metagenome-genome-assembly--contig:-NODE-439-length-16980-cov-31.283840_pt1 | contig 16980 bp, 15 predicted proteins | sample MGYA00249835_ERZ652264 | MGnify/ENA primary metagenome ERZ652264 (study PRJEB26925, sample SAMN05826844) | human gut metagenome | biome: ENVO:2100002; feature: ENVO:00000062; material: ENVO:00002003... | reverse complement strand
CAATGAAGAAATCAGTATGGGATATGATCCTGAAGGTGGTTATCGCAGTGGCTTCGGCTTTGGCAGGCGTTTTGGGCGCTAATGCGATGAATCTGTAATGAGAGGGATTAATATTTTTTTATAAAAACCAGATGACTGTTATCTAAAATGAATAATAAGACTATTATTTTAATAATTGCGCTGCTCACTTGTGTGGGCAGCGTATATAGCCAGGGCACCTCGCCGGCTTTGGCTGATACGGAAGGAAAATACAAATATAATTATGTTCCTGTGTCTCCGGTATCGGAGGAGTTGATGAAGCATATTATGTGTCCTGTTAATTATAATACAGGCAAAGTTGAACTTAGTATCCCGATATATGAGATACGTACAAGAGATTTCACGCTGCCTTTACGATTGCAATATGACAGCGGAGGCATCAAGGTCAGTGCGGGAAACGGCGTGGCCGGCTTGGGCTGGAACGTGGATTTCGGTCCCACCGTAACCCGGAGTATTCAAGGAAATCCTGATGAAGAAGGGTATTTGATCTATAACCCGGACTTTGGCAGTTGGGACACTTCTTATATGCATAAGATGACCGAAGGTATGGCGCACGAACAACCGGATGTGTTTTTTTATAGTACATTTGATGCTCAGGGGAATTTCGTGTTCCGGCGTCCTGAGAAATCCTCGGAAAGCGGCTCGCATATACCGGTTTATTTACCGTTGACTTCTGATAAGGTGGAAACGTCAGACATACGTTCGGGATTTCAGGTGACGGACGGTTCCGGTAATATTTACCGTTTTAAGGAAGCCGAATACTCTAATACGGGAAAGATTACAGGCTGGAAACTAACGGATGTCACCAGTCTGAAACAGGACAGGCTTTCTTTTTCGTATGTCACACAGAAGCTCACTTATGCAGATAGTTATGACTATTATGCAGTGGAGGATATGGGTGAAAGTTACCGTAACGGATATTGGCAGGGAGTGGATGGAAAACTGAAGTTTTTCCGGATGAACGGGTATGCTTTGCATAATGATTCTCTTTGGGCCGATTTTACGGTCGAAAACGTTGGCCAGTATGATAACCGGCCTTACAATTCGGTTGATGCAAAATATCCCAAAGAAATCACGTACGCTAATGGAAAAGTCGTTTTTGATTATTCCTCTTCTCTTCTGAAAACCGTGCATATTTATGAAAATGGGGCGGAAATCCAACGTGTCACATTGAATTATAAGCAACTGCGGTTCATGGGACGCAGCCTGCTTACTGAGGTCAATTTTACAGAACTGGTCAATAATCAAAGCCGTAGTTATACAATGTCATATAATGACTACGTGGATGACTATTCACCGACGCAGACCAAAGCAGTGGATAAATTCGGATATTATAACGGACGGACCGGTAATACCGATCTTGTAGAAAGACAATTGGTGGAGTTTGGAATGCCTTACGATGGCGACCGGGGTGTATGTTATGCTTATATTGGAGGTGCGGACCGTACACCGGACATTTTATTCGCCCAGGTTTATTCGTTGCAGTCTATTAAATATCCGACAGGTGCAAGAGAGGAATTAGTGTATGAGCTCAATACATATCCCGATACAGATGAATATGGGAATGCAATTTCATCTTATGCCGGTGGTTTGCGAATTTATTCTATCCAATGCCGTGATGTGGAAGGTACGCTGAAGAATGAACGTCGTTTCTTGTATGAGAAAGACGGTATTCCGACAGGTTATGCTCCTCAAGTGACTTTTGTCGATGAGATGGAGAAACTTTATTTGCGTACCTACTCTCGTACCAGCATGCGTTATCGTTTGTATTCATCCCTGCCGGTGGCCGATGCCGGTGCTGCAGCGGGAGTCTCTGTCCTATATCCTAATGTGAGTGTTGTGGAGAAAGATGATTATGGAAAAACGGTATCTCGTGAAGACTATGAATACAATACGAATTTCTATTTTCCAAGTATAATAAATGGTATGGTGCATGATGAGGTGTCCCATTATAAGAAGGGCAAACTGGTCAGGAGAACGGATTATGATGTAGATACGGGCCAACCTGTGCATGATGAGGAGCATACATATACTGAAATATCTTTGAACAATAATACTCCTGTGGTGGCGGGACGTGAAGTGCGGCGTGCCAATCTGGTTGTTGCAGAACAGTCCGGTGTGGAAACGGACGATGACCTTTATTATCGTGAGTACAGGTATAGCATTGGCAGGGGGAATACGCGTGTGGAAAACCAGCTCACTGTGAATACGGATTATTATGCTGGTAAGTTGGTCAGTGATACGGTTGTCCGGACTTATGGCTCTACGGACTGGGATATACGATCCGGGCTTCCGGTGAGGGAGATTTATAAGTATAGCGATGGAAAGAAAAAGAAATGTGATTATACTTATCCATATCATGTTAATGATGCCGTTGGAAGGGCGATGACGGCTGCCAATGATATATTGAGACCTGCCCATATAGGAGAATCTGTGGAAGGTCCTGAAGGCTATATGGATGATTCCTTTACCAGTTTCGACTATACTCTGGATCCCGGCTCCGGTTCGGCCTTGCTGGACGAGGTGAGCGTCTGGAAGCATGAGGGGCTCTTTTCAATGAGTGAATCTTATCCTGTACACGATGCTTATGGCAATGTTTGTGAGATCCGCCGTGCGGATGCTCCTGTGGTCGCATTGCTCTGGGGATACAACTACAGTCGTCCGGTGGCTATTGTGGAAGGGGCGTCATATCAGGAAGTCGTTTCCGGGCTGCGCGTGAGTGTGGAGTCTCTTCAAAACCTTGACGGCAGTGCCCTTGAAAATGTATTGCTTCCGTTGCGTAATGCTTTCCCCGCCCCTTGCCGGGTGACCGTTTATAGATATGCTCCGCAACGGGGAGTTGTCTATATGAATGAACCTAACGGGAATGTAACTACATACAGCTATGACGGCTTCGGGAGACTGACGGAAATCCGTGATAAGGACGGCGCTGTGCTGGAGTATAATGAGTATAAGAAATGAATAAGAAACTGTTAAAAGGAAAAATTATGAATATAAAAAGAATCATTGTTCTTGTATTGATAAGTGCAAGCTCCGGTCTTCTTTGCGCTCAGAGGAAGACTGTGAACATGAGTGACCGTTATGGCATACTTACGGTAACTCCGCTTGACAAATATACGGGAGCAGCCTCGCTGTTGAAAACGAACGGTGTGCGCTCCCTGACTGATGTGTCCTATGGGGATGGTTTTGGCGGTGTTTCTCAGAAGATACACGTCGGAATAACCCCGCAGGGCAAAGACCTGACTGAAAGTTATGAATATAACTCATTGGGAAATTTACAGTCTCGTACTCTTCCGGTTCCTGTGTTGTCGGAAGGGGCTTCCAGGAACTATAAGCAAATATTAAAGTCGGCACAGGAGTATTATGGGCACAGCAACGTCTGTTCACGTTTCGCGTATGAGGCTTCCCACCGTAGTTTACTGTTAAAAGAGTTTGGTGTTGGTGATGAATGGACCGGTAAAGCCGTATCCAAAAAATATAGCTGTAATCTTGAGAGTATACCCGTCCAACGTTGCAAGCGTTATTTGGTATCCGCCGGCGGCGAGCTGGTAGAGAGCGATAGTCCCTATGCAGACGGTAGCCTTCGCGGCATACGCAGCGAGGACGAAGATGGCAACATGCATTGGGAATTTTATAATAGTGAAAATCAGTTGGTCCTTTCACGCATTCTGGATGGTGATACATTTTTTGATACTTATTTTGTCTACGATGAGTATGGCAATCTGGTGTTTGTGCTTCCTCCGGGTTACCAGGATCATCCGGATCTGGATCTTTATGCTTACATATATCGTTATGACTATCTGGATCGTCTTGTTTATAAGAAGCTTCCCGGTTGCGCCCCTTCTTACCTGATTTATGACGCGGCACACCGTTTGGTTTTCTCTCAGGATGGCTGTCAGCGTAATGATTCTCTTTGGTCATTCTTTGTTTATGATGTCTATGGGCGTGTCGTCGTGGAGGGCGAATGTAGCAACAGCGATAAACATGTTCGGACTGCCGGTGAGACAGTTGTTTTAGGTACTCTTATGGAAGGCGACACCGGCCTGGCGTACAGTGGTTATCAGAGCTCTTTTGATCTGGTTGATCCTTGTGTATATGTGGTGAACTACTATGATACGTATGATTTTAGAACACGAAACGGCTTTTCTGCATATAATTTTCCAGAAGGAACTGTGAGTGCGACCGGTAATCTTACGGGTAGCATACTTTGTACGCATGGCTCTTCGGGATTCATTTATTCTGCGGACTATTATGACATCAATAAGCGGATAGTGAAAAGCCTGTCAAGCCGTGTCAATGGAGGCATGGATACATACGCCACTGAGTACTCCTTTCAAGGAAGTCCTCTGTCCGTCCTTCACACCCATACGGATAGTTCCGGGTATTCATTGACGGAACGTTATACCTATACTTATGACCATTCGTCACGCCTGACACGAGTGAGCCACCAATACGATAACAATCCTTCCGTCCTGCTTGTGGAACACACTTATGACGAGTTGGGCCGATTGCAGACAGACAAACTGGATAACGGTATTTATGCAACAGACTATGCCTACAATATCCGTAACTGGCTGACCGGTATTGAAGGCGGTAAGTTTAGCCAGTCTTTGCATTATACCGACGGTTTGGGAGTCCCTTGTTATAATGGTAATATCAGCAGTATGACTTGGAAAAGTGGAGCCGGGGCCACTCCCCGCGGTTATAAATTCAGTTATGACCGTCTGGGTCGCCTGACTGATGCGGAGTATGGTGAAGGGCCGAGCCTTTCTGTAAATACCAACCGTTTTAATGAGCAGGTGACGGGCTATGATAAAATGGGTAATATCTTGGGTCTGAAACGCTACGGGCAGACTTCAGCGACGGGTTATGATGTGATTGATGATCTTTCTTTGAGTTATGCCGGTAACCGGTTAAAGAAGGTGGCAGACCGTTCGGGCACTTCTGCCTTCAATAACGGCTTCGAGTTCAAGGACGGTATTGATTTGCCCGCAGAGTATGAATATGATGAAAACGGCAACCTGACTAAAGATTTAAACAAAAATATAACTGCTATTCAGTATAATTGTTTAAATTTGCCTAGTCGTGTAATGTTTGCGAATGGTAACAGTATATCTTATCTTTATGATGCTGCGGGTAGGAAACTCCGTACCGTGCACGTTCTGGAAGGAGACAGTGTTACAACGGATTACTGCGGCAATGTGGTCTATGAAAATGGAGTACCTCAGATTCTATTGACGGAAGTCGGCTATGTGTCCCTTACTGACGGTAAGTATCATTATTATTTGAAAGATCATCAGGGTAATAATCGTGTGGTTGTAGATGAGGAGGGAACGGTTGAGGAAGTGAATCATTATTATCCGTTTGGAGGTGTGTTTTCTTCTACCGGAGATGCTCAGCCTTATAAGTATAATGGCAAGGAGTTGGATCGTAAAGGTGGGTTGGACTGGTATGATTATGGAGCGAGATACTATGATGCAGCTTTAGGCAGGTGGCATGTGGTGGATCCGATGGCGGAGGAATATTATTCGATTAGTCCGTATGAATATTGTAATAATAGTCCTATAATATATATCGACCCAACAGGTATGTTATATACAGGTTATACAGTTGATCGGAACGGATATATTTTAAAAATAAATAATGAAGGAGGTGATAATTACGATGTATTGTATAATAAAGAGAAGTATTCCTCTGAAACTAAAGGAGATTATGATAAAACCGGTAACAAAACAGGGATACAGATAAGTAAAGGGATATTATCAGGGACAGATGCGAGAAGCATGAGCTCAAAGATAACTAAAGGTGTTTTATATACCCAAGACGGACAGTTGACAGGAAAAACGGTGCTTAATCATGCATATGAGGTAAAAAATGATCAAGAGTCAGTGAGTATTATGAACTTTTTAGATAAAAACACCGATGTGGAATGGAGTAATACTTTGATGGAAAATAAGCAAGGTGGTAATGTGAATTTAATAAGTACAAGCCATGAAGCTAAGAGAATATCCTTTGGAAGTTATCAGATTAACAAATACATTCGTTCTGGTTATCAGGTACTTAGGTCCGATCATATTCATCCGGGAGAGGGACGAGTAGCATCGGGTGATACAGGTGATATAGGGAATGCTAAAAACATTTTGCAACATTCTCCTAAGGCAATTTTTAGAATCCTGAATAAAGGAATTTATTATAATTATACAAATGAAATATATAGAAAATAAGTTTAAAATGTTATGAAAATGGAATTTAAGCTTTTGCTTACTTTATTATTTGCTATCTTCTTTGTGGGATGTAAATCTTATGAAGAAGTGAACAATCTTAAATTATATGATTTTGAGGATTATATTAATAAGGAAATAAAGGTATATGAAGTAAAAGAATGGCTATATCCTATACTTGATTCTGTTATAATGAAAACTGAGGAGGTTCTAGCTTGTCAGAAATTTGAAAATGAAATAACATTCTCTTTCGAAATTGATTTTAATGGTTCTATGAATTCTGTAGATCTTGTAATCAGTGTTGAGGATTCACTTGATTCTTTTAATCATGCACTATGGGCTGATGCTGTATTTTATTATAAGGAATATAAATTCTATTGCGGGAGAACTTTTCTAGATTCTTTTTTTAAAAAAGCAGATAAATCCATTTCTCTAACTTGTGTAAATCCTAAAAAATATCGTTGGGACATACCTAGAAGAAGTGAACATAAACTGGAATGGTTCTATTGTATAGAAATGAGAGATGATTAAAATAGCGTGTTGCTCAGCAGATCTGTATCTTATTCTTATATAATCGGATTGTTACTATACTATTTTATTGATACCTTGATATGAGACTAAAAATACTTGTGTCAAGGTATCTTTTATTTTAATGATATCCTACTGGAATATAATATGGTGGGGAATGGATAACAATTAATTAGAAACTTCATCTATATATAAAAAGAATGATAATATGATGAAAAGATTAGGATATGGGAAGTAAGTTAATTTTATTGCTGACAGGCATATTAATACCATATATTTTATGTTTGTATTAATCAAATAGCACTAGTGGGAATCGTTCTGTTCTTTTACTCTTTTCTCCGGAAAAAGCAATAAGTTCATTATAAATATCTTAATGAGTATTGATTGTGAAACCGGTGCGTTAATTGTCAGTGAATAGTTTGTATAAAGCTACTCCAGTAATGATTTAAATTCCGTTAGTCTACCTATAAAGATTAACGGAATTTTTACGTTTTTAATCCGGTACAAATACCGATAGTAGACTTAGCAAGGTAGTGAGTGTGTATCTATCTCCACTGTTTTTAACGACACCGGCCTGGCGTACAGTGGTTATCAGAGTTCTTTTGATCTGGTTGATCCTTGTGTATATGTGGTGAACTACTATGATACGTATGATTTTAGAACACGAAACGGCTTTTCTGCATATAATTTTCCAGAAGGAACTGTGAGTGCGACCGGTAATCTTACGGGTAGCATACTTTGTACGCATGGCTCTTCGGGATTCATTTATTCTGCGGACTATTATGACATCAATAAGCGGATAGTGAAAAGCCTGTCAAGCCGTGTCAATGGAGGCATGGATACATACGCCACTGAGTACTCCTTTCAAGGAAGTCCTCTGTCCGTCCTTCACACCCATACGGATAGTTCCGGGTATTCATTGACGGAACGTTATACCTATACTTATGACCATTCGTCACGCCTGACACGAGTGAGCCACCAATACGATAACAATCCTTCCGTCCTGCTTGTGGAACACACTTATGACGAGTTGGGCCGATTGCAGACAGACAAACTGGATAACGGTATTTATGCAACAGACTATGCCTACAATATCCGTAACTGGCTGACCGGTATTGAAGGCGGTAAGTTTAGCCAGTCTTTGCATTATACCGACGGTTTGGGAGTCCCTTGTTATAATGGTAATATCAGCAGTATGACTTGGAAAAGTGGAGCCGGGGCCACTCCCCGCGGTTATAAATTCAGTTATGACCGTCTGGGTCGCCTGACTGATGCGGAGTATGGTGAAGGGCCGAGCCTTTCTGTAAATACCAACCGTTTTAATGAGCAGGTGACGGGCTATGATAAAATGGGTAATATCTTGGGTCTGAAACGCTACGGGCAGACTTCAGCGACGGGTTATGATGTGATTGATGATCTTTCTTTGAGTTATGCCGGTAACCGGTTAAAGAAGGTGGCAGACCGTTCGGGCACTTCTGCCTTCAATAACGGCTTCGAGTTCAAGGACGGTATTGATTTGCCCGCAGAGTATGAATATGATGAAAACGGCAACCTGACTAAAGATTTAAACAAAAATATAACTGCTATTCAGTATAATTGTTTAAATTTGCCTAGTCGTGTAATGTTTGCGAATGGTAACAGTATATCTTATCTTTATGATGCTGCGGGTAGGAAACTCCGTACCGTGCACGTTCTGGAAGGAGACAGTGTTACAACGGATTACTGCGGCAATGTGGTCTATGAAAATGGAGTACCTCAGATTCTATTGACGGAAGTCGGCTATGTGTCCCTTACTGACGGTAAGTATCATTATTATTTGAAAGATCATCAGGGTAATAATCGTGTGGTTGTAGATGAGGAGGGAACGGTTGAGGAAGTGAATCATTATTATCCGTTTGGAGGTGTGTTTTCTTCTACCGGAGATGCTCAGCCTTATAAGTATAATGGCAAGGAGTTGGATCGTAAAGGTGGGTTGGACTGGTATGATTATGGAGCGAGGATGTATGATGCTGCATTAGGGAGATTTATGAAAACTGATAGATTTTCAGAGAAGTATGTTTCTTTATCACCTTATCAATATGGCGCAAATAATCCGGTGAATAATATTGATGTGAATGGAGATAGTTTACTTCTTAATAAGACTAGTGTCGCAGAAGCAATGTTGGCGATTTATAATGGATTAGAAGATGGTACGAATCTAAAAATGAAGTTTAATAATGGAGTGCTTGATCCTACTTCTATAGAAGCTCACGCTAAAGTTACATCGGACTTCTTTTTGCAAGATTTGTATGAGATTGCGACGAATGAAAAGATGGTTGAGTTATCTGTGTCCGATAAAAATACTTTTATTATGAATGGACAAATTATAAGTGAAAGTTTTATAGCTCCAGAAGATTATAATACTAGTCAGTATGGGGCTGCATTTGAAAGTCTGTTGGTTGCTAGTGGACAATTAACGGGTAAGGTCATTGAAGGGAACTTGGGACAAACTTTAGTTTCAGGAAACGAAGCTGCATCTGGCAAAAAGTCGACAAACAATAATGTCCAGATAATAATAAATAAAAAAGGAACACTAAATCATCGTACTGTTGGAATCGCACATGAATTTGGGCATGTCCTTTTATATTTGAGAGGTTTACCATTTGGACATTCGCAACGAGGGGTAGATTCATTTGTATATAAAAAGAATGATAATATGATGAAAAGATTAGGGTATGGGAAATAAATTAATTTTATTACTGACAAGTGTATTAATGCCATACATTTTATGTTGTCAGGAAAAGAAGTTGGTTGAAAGTCAAGTGTTTTATGATAAGACTAATCAATTACCTGTATTTAGAATTTCTAAGCAGGGTGAGAAAATAGAAGTAGACTATTATACTGCCTTAGATACTATAAATTCAATAAGTATTAATGTTGGCTTTATTGGGGGTGTTGAACGATTACATAAATATTGTGATAGCCTTTATTATGCTAACTTTAGCGAGGAAAATTACAATGAAGTAAATGTAAGGGTCCCCTATTCAATATTGTTAGATAATGAGCTCAGAGTACGGGAAGTTCATATTTTACAAAGGCTACCATTATATAAATATGATGAAAAGTATGATTATGATAGCCTCATTAAAAAGATATTGCTTTCAACAGATGGACAATGGTTTAAAAAAGACAAAGAGAATAATTGGTATCTATATGTTGGTCTTTTCCATTTAAAGTAATATTTGTAGTATTGTGTTTTTGGGTAAAGTATGACTTTCATAAACTGATTTGGATTCAATAGTTGCTATTTTGGTAATATAAAAACTTATTTATATCTCAAGGTAGCTTTTTAAAGAACAGTACGAAATATAGCTGATAGTGTTGCTCAACTGGATACTTTTATTCATGAAATAGCAATTCACTCTGATCAGAATTCTTCCGATTTTAGTGATGACAAAGTGATGAACAATTCAAATATTTATCCTGTATTAAGAAAAATGGATAAAAAAAGAGCTTTTAAACAGCATTGGCAAGAAAGATATGTGAATAAGGCTATGGAAAGAATTGGATTACCTATAACGCAACAATATTACAACTCGCAAGGAATAGTAAAATCAAATAGTGCTATTTTGAAGTCGATGTATGGATTTATAAATTAATTGATTATGAAAAAGTGTTTTATAGTAATGGTGCTGTTGATTGGAGTACTATCATGCAGAACAAATAGGGTTGATAGTTATGAAATGAAAGTGTTTAATGAGATTTTTGATAACTTGGTTGAGGAAATGGGGGCATTAGATAGGTTTGAAATCCCTCCTCCTCCCATACCATTTTTTGATAACAACAATCCAATGGCGTATGACACTGTTAGATATGAACAAAAGATTACTGAGATTGAGAGGGAAAATATGAAAATGAAAGATACGACCTTTGTTATTGCTGTTTTTGATACTCTATTCACTTGTGATAATCTAAATTTAGATGTTGAATATATCGGAAAACAATTAGTGGAACCGGATTATATTGAGGCGCTTAACTCTATGAATAATCGTCTGATACAAAGTTATCCACTGAATTTGTCTGAGATAGAGAATAGAAAACGGTTCATATTAAAACACTCTTCTGAGTTTCCTGAAGGATTTAAGATATGGGAAAGAGAAAACTATAATTTTCTTTTTTCAGGAATATTGAGGATGTCGAGGATATACTTTAATAAAGAAAAGCTAGTTGGAGTTTTTTATTGTTCTTATGCTTGTGGACGGCTTTGTGGAGAGGAGGCAATTATATGTATCCGCAAGATTAATGATAAATGGATCATTGAAAAAAATATATTGTTAGGAGTATCGTAATAATCAGATTACAGTTGTGCTTTATTTTAATATAAGTTGGAAACCGAAAACAAAATAATCCCCAACGATTAAAATTGAAGAATAAAAAGATTATTTTTCAGAATAAGGGAAACAAATATAAATTATATTTGACTAAATAACTGAGTCGAAGGGGTTTCTTGTTCTGATGTGTCTTACCCCAGATATGGATTAACTAAGATTTAGTTGTGTATATCTGGGTTGTATTTTTGATTTCTATGAGAATAAAGTTCTGATGTAAATTGACTAAGTATAGTCTGTATATCAGAGCAAGGTCAGTTTGTATTATTAAAAGTCCTTAACAAAAGCCCATTACATCACTTTTTATTTGTTTCTTTGCACCAAATTCGGGTATAGTGTTGTCTTGTGGTTTGAGGCAGCACTTAATTTTGCTTAGAAATTAATGGAGAAACTCAGTATAAATGCTTGTCCGGTGTGTGGCAGTACGCACTTGAAACGCGTCATGACTTGTACGGATTTTTATGCTTCGGGCGAACAGTTTGAACTGTATTCGTGTGAAGATTGCGGATTTACGTTCACGCAAGGTGTTCCCGTAGAGGCTGAGATAGGTAAGTATTATGAGACTCCTGATTATATCTCCCACACTGATACGCGCAAAGGCGCGATGAATTCCGTTTATCACTATGTACGTTCCTATATGCTGGGCCGCAAGGCGCGGCTGGTAGCTAAGGAGGCGCATCGCAAGACGGGGCGTTTGCTCGATATAGGTACGGGCACCGGTTATTTTGCCGATACGATGGTGCGTCGTGGCTGGAAAGTGGAGGCGGTGGAGAAGAATCCGCAGGCACGTGAGTTTGCAAAGGAACATTTCGGACTGGAGGTGAAACCCGAATCGGCTCTGCAAGAGTTTGCTCCCGGCAGTTTTGATGTCATTACCCTTTGGCACGTTATGGAACATCTTGAACACCTCGGCGAGGTGTGGCAACAGCTTCACGAGATGTTGACGGAAAAAGGACTGCTAATTGTGGCAGTGCCCAACTGTTCCTCTTATGATGCGCAACGTTACGGCGAGTATTGGGCGGCTTATGATGTCCCGCGACATCTTTGGCATTTCACACCGGGCACTATCCAACAGTTGGCTTCCCGGCATGGCTTTATCATGGCGGCACGTCACCCGATGCCGTTTGATGCTTTTTACGTATCCATGCTAAGTGAGAAACATCGGGGTAGTTCATGTAGTTTCCTGAAAGGGATGTATGTCGGAACATTGGCATGGTTCAGCGCTTTGGGACGGAAGGAGCGGAGCAGTTCCATGATTTACGTTTTTCGGAAAAAGAGGTAGAGGATGGGAAATAAAAGCAGATATAAGTCAAGTTCGATTTTCGATATGCAGTTTATTACGTCGAGTATCAGTACCACGCTGGTGTTGCTGCTGTTGGGGCTGGTTGTGTTCTTCGTGCTTACGGCGCGCAATCTTTCCGTATATGTCCGCGAGAATATCAGTTTCTCCATTCTCATTAGCGACGATATGAAAGAGGCGGATATCCTGAAACTGCAGAAGAAGCTGAATCAGGAACCTTTCGTGAAACAATCCGAATATATCTCTAAAAAACAGGCATTGAAGGAGCAGACCGAAGCTATGGGAACTGATCCTGAAGAGTTTCTGGGTTATAATCCTTTCACCGCTTCTATTGAAATAAAGCTCCATTCCGATTATGCTAACTCCGACAGTATTGCGAAGATTGAGAAAATGGTCAAACGGAACAGTAATATACAGGATGTGCTCTACCGGAAGGAGCTGATTGATGCTGTGAATGATAACATACGGAATATCAGTCTGGTATTACTGGCTTTGGCGGTAGTGCTTACTTTTATCTCCTTTGCTTTGATAAACAATACGATAAGGCTTGCTATATACTCCAAGCGCTTCCTCATCCATACAATGAAACTGGTGGGGGCGAGCTGGAGCTTCATTCGGCGACCGTTTCTCCGAAGGAATGTGTGGAGTGGCGTGCTGGCTGCTGTAGTTGCTGATGCCATATTAATGGGGACGGCCTATTGGGCAGTGACATACGAGCAGGAATTGCTTCAGGTAATCACTCCCGAAGTCATGCTTATCGTTTGTGCGAGTGTGTTGGTGTTTGGAATGGTGATTACGTGGCTGTGTGCCTACATTTCCATTAACAAATACTTGAGAATGAGGGCCAATACTTTGTATTATATTTAGTAGAGAATAGATAGTAAATAGGTATAGCGAACCGTGGTTCGCGACTTTAATTTTGAATTTATAATTAAACAAACTATGTCTGACAAGCAGAAATTTGCCTTTGATAAAGTGAACTTTATCTTGCTAGCGGTAGGAATGGCGATTGTTATTATCGGGTTTCTATTGATGACAGGACCTTCGTCGTCCGAAACGGTCTTTGAACCTGATATTTTCAGTGCACGTAGAATTAAGGTGGCGCCTGTCGTTTGCCTGTTCGGTTTCTTGTCGATGATTTATGCGGTATTGCGCAAACCTAAAACTAAAATAGAATAAAGATAAGTTATGAGTTGGTTGGAAGCATTAATCCTTGGACTGATTCAGGGATTGACAGAATATTTGCCTGTAAGTAGCAGTGGGCATTTGGCTATCGGGTCGGCATTGTTTGGGATACAGGGTGAAGAGAATTTGGCATTTACAATTGTAGTGCATGTGGCTACGGTATGCAGTACATTGGTGATTCTTTGGAAAGAGATAGATTGGATTTTCCGCGGGTTATTCAAGTTCCGGATGAACGAGGAGACGCGCTACGTGATTAATATATTGATCTCAATGATACCAATCGGTATTGTGGGAGTATTCTTTAAAGACTATGTAGAAGAAATATTTGGCTCGGGACTGCTGATTGTGGGCTGTATGTTGTTGTTGACGGCTGCCCTGCTGACTTTCTCGTACTATTACAAGCCGCGTCAAAAAGAAAAAATCTCGATGAAAGATGCGCTTATTATCGGTATTGCCCAGGCTTGTGCAGTAATGCCGGGATTGTCCCGTTCGGGTTCTACCATCGCTACGGGATTACTGTTGGGAGACAACAAAGCGAAGTTGGCGCAATTCTCTTTCCTTATGGTTATTCCGCCCATTCTGGGTGAGGCATTGCTTGACGGTATGAAGATGATGAAAGGGGAGGACGTAGTGGGAGACATTCCTGCATTGTCGTTGATTGTAGGTTTTATGGCTGCTTTCATAGCCGGTTGCCTGGCTTGTAAGTGGATGATAAACATAGTGAAGAAAGGAAAGCTGATCTATTTCGCAATCTATTGTGCGATAGCAGGATTGGTAACGATTATATTGAGCTGATGAATTTTAAAAAAGGCGAAGTACTGTTTTTTAATAAACCTCTTGGCTGGACTTCATTTAAGGTGGTAGGGCACGTCCGCTATCATATCTGTCGCCAGATAGGGGTGAAAAAACTAAAGGTCGGCCATGCCGGCACGTTGGACCCTCTTGCAACGGGGGTGATGATTGTATGCACAGGCAAGGCTACAAAGCGGATTGAAGAGTTTCAATATCACACGAAGGAGTACGTTGCGACACTCCGGTTGGGTGCTACTACCCCGTCGTATGATTTGGAGCATGAGATAGATGCCACCTACCCTACCGGACATATCACGAGGGAACTGGTGGAAAAAGTGTTGACGCACTTTATCGGAACGATAGAACAGGTACCTCCTGCCTTTTCCGCCTGTATGGTGGACGGCAAGCGTGCTTACGAACTGGCACGTAAAGGCGAGGAAGTCGAACTAAAGGCGAAACAGCTTGTTATCGACGAGATTGAATTGTTGGAATGCCGTTTGGAAGAACCGGAACCGATGATTCGGATTCGTGTGGTATGCAGTAAGGGGACTTATATCCGCGCACTGGCACGTGACATTGGCGAGGCGCTCCATAGCGGGGCTCATCTCATAGGGTTGATTCGTACCCGTGTAGGCGATGTCCGTTTGGAAGACTGTTTGGATCCCGCACTTTTTAAAGAGTGGATCGACGGGCAGGAGATAGAAAATGATGAAGAAAATAATTAACGTAATAAGGAATAGATATGAAGCTATCACAATTCAAATTTAAGTTACCCGAGGATAAAATCGCTTTGCATCCTACGAAGTATAGAGATGAGTCGCGTTTGATGGTATTGCATCGTAATACAGGTAAAATTGAACACAGGATGTTCAAGGATGTATTGGACTACTTTGATGATAAAGATGTGTTTATATTCAACGATACAAAGGTGTTCCCCGCTCGTTTGTACGGTAATAAAGAAAAGACGGGTGCTCGTATTGAAGTATTCTTATTGCGTGAGTTGAACGAAGAACTCCGTCTGTGGGATGTGCTCGTAGACCCGGCGCGTAAAATCCGTATTGGTAATAAATTGTATTTCGGTCCGGATGATTCAATGGTGGCCGAAGTAATTGATAATACCACTTCTCGTGGTCGTACGCTTCGTTTCCTGTATGACGGACCGCATGATGAATTTAAGAAGGCTTTGTATGCTTTGGGCGAAACTCCGCTCCCCCACTCTATTATCAATCGTCCCGTAGAACCGGAAGATGCCGAACGTTTCCAGTCTATCTTCGCGAAGAAAGAAGGCGCGGTGACTGCCCCGACAGCTAGCTTGCACTTCAGTCGTGAATTGATGAAACGTCTGGAAATTAAGGGAATAGACTTTGCCTATATCACCTTACATGCCGGCCTGGGCAACTTCCGTGACATTGATGTAGAAGACTTGACGAAGCACAAAATGGACTCGGAACAGATGCTTGTGGACGAAGCGGCGGTGAAAACTGTCAATCGTGCCAAGGATACCGGTAGAAACGTATGTGCGGTAGGTACTACGGTGATGCGGGCTATCGAGAGTGCAGTCAGCACCGACGGACATTTGAAAGAATTTGAAGGTTGGACAAATAAGTTCATCTTCCCGCCGTACGAATTTACTGTGGCTAACTCGATGATTTCCAATTTTCATATGCCTCTTTCTACACTCCTGATGATTGTAGCCGCTTTCGGCGGATACGAGCAGGTAATGGACGCTTATCACGTAGCATTGAAAGAAGGTTACCGTTTCGGTACTTATGGCGATGCAATGCTGATTTTGGACAAATAATGGCGGAAGTATATGTAGGACTCGGTACTAACCTGGGGGATAAAGAACAGAATCTCCGGGATGCCGTGCAGAAAATAGAAGAGCAGATAGGGAAAGTTGTTTCCCTGTCTGCTTTTTACGTTACTGCTCCGTGGGGCTTTGCTTCTGAAAACAGTTTCCTGAATGCTGCCGCTTGTGTAGACACGGATTTATCTCCTTTAGAGGTATTGCGGGAGACGCAACTAATTGAACGAGAGTTAGGGCGCACCAAGAAGTCTGTTGACGGAGTATATAGCGACCGTCTGATTGATATTGACCTCTTGCTTTACGATGATCTGGTGCTTTCTGTTACTTCTCCTTCCGGGGCAGCACTGAATCTCCCCCACCCTCTAATGACGGAGCGCGATTTTGTGATGCGGCCACTGGCAGAAATTGCGCCGGACGTGGTACACCCGGTATTGGGAAGGACGATAAAAGAGCTCATTTCTTCTTCCTGTCGGCAATAAATCGTGGCAGATAAGCCAGACAGCCTATCAATATGGCATAAAGCAGGTGAATGTCTTGAAACTCACGGTGGATGAAATGACAGACAATGGCGTAAATCGCAATCGTAAATCCGATATAGAGCGCCAGTGCGAAAAGCGTTCTTACTTTCTTATTTAGAATCATTTTAAATCTATTATTGTGTTAAATACCGCCCAAAGATACTCATAATCTCCGAAATCTCTTTATCTTTGCAACCGAAATGAAAGTGTGGACAGATTTGAG
>ENA-OXGJ01000431-OXGJ01000431.1-human-gut-metagenome-genome-assembly--contig:-NODE-431-length-17319-cov-4.941033_pt1 | contig 17319 bp, 15 predicted proteins | sample MGYA00249835_ERZ652264 | MGnify/ENA primary metagenome ERZ652264 (study PRJEB26925, sample SAMN05826844) | human gut metagenome | biome: ENVO:2100002; feature: ENVO:00000062; material: ENVO:00002003... | reverse complement strand
CTGCCGGCTTTCGGTAATAGCAAACTTCCGAAACTCCGGAGGAAGCCCCCGGCCATTACCGAAAATAATGTCTCGATACTCCTCATACGTCTCTATACGACGGCTCTTATAGACAAAACTGCCAAGCGCATCACGTATCTGATCCCACTCTTCGTATGCTTTTCCCTCGGGTGAAATGAAATATTCTTTCTTATAGCCCGTGCCCAGAAAGCGGAAGCAGACCCTTCCCTGCGAACGGAAAGCCAATACGCAATACGAAGCATCATCCACCACCACTTCATAAATAATGTATGAATTGACGTACGGAAAATAGTATTCATCAAAACTCTTTTTCTCTTTTGAAATGCCCAGCTTTGTCTTATCGGCATTGTAAAAGAAGAGTAATGCACGCAACGCCGTACTTTTCCCCACTCCCTGTGTACCGATAAAGTGAACATTGCCGTCTATCTGTATTTCGGCATATTGGATACGGGCACTATTGATAAAAATAATCTTATTCAGGTATCTCATTCTGTATCTCTTCTGGTATGTTAATGCAAGCGACCAACTCTTCCAGATAGCCGAAAGCCGCCACTACCTTATAGGTGGAAGTAATCTCATTTTCCAGTTCAATAAAGCCGTCACGTTTCAGGTCGTTTACTATTTTGTCAATCATCTCTTCATGCTTTTCCCGGCCGGTAAGCTTTTTCAGGCCGGTAAGCTTCTCTTTCAACTCTAAGTCGGTTCCCACTTTCACAACCATATCGGCCGGCTGAAAACGGAATCCGGATGAAAAGGCCGCATCATAAGTCTTGATAAAGTCGAGTACATCAATCCAACGGACAGCAATCTCCAACTTACGTTCCAAGTCGACTTTATTCTCGCGACGGGAAAAATAATAGTATTCGTTTCCGCTTTCGAGCACGAAGTTGATGGCGGCAAAGAAGTCGTACAACTCCGACTGGTTGTCTTCAATCACCGTATAAAGTTGCCGGATGTTGGGATTGGTACTATCGGAAGAGATAAATCCTCCTTTACTCAATATTTCAAATATCTCAGCAGTTTGTTTAATCATTACTGTAATGGTTTTAAATTCATTTCACCACAGATTACACGGATTCTCACAGATTAATAATTTATTCCATTGAGAATTCAGACCAAAGTATCTGTAAGAATCGGTATTACCCGGTGGTGAGTCTTATTTATTCCTAAACTATTTCTCCCGTCCTTTCCGGATAAATCAACGCATATTCCACACCATCCATCCTGCCATACTCGTCGGTGATGCGGAGTTCTTCGTAAAACTGGGATACGATCTGGCAATAGAATGTGATTCTTTCACCAAAAGACACCTCTTGTGTGAAAGGGTAAGCGGTAACAAACGAAAACAAGTCTCCACCAGCCTGCATAAACCGCTTCTTCACTTCTTCCAGGTTGATGTAAGCCTCTTCGGATATATGGGTCTCAAGTGACTCCTCAGCGATGCTGTCGGCCACATTACGGGCCAGTATGGCTCGCTTGCCGACTGTGGCTATCACCTTACGGATACTCTCTAACACTTCATCGTCGTTACGGAGATATTCGACAGAGAGACGCAACGGATATGCCGGTGCAGGCTCAAACCAGACACTGTCTTTCTGCATCAGCACCCGGCAGATATCGGTCCGTTCTTCCAGTTCGAACTGATCTTTGAGATATTTCAGCTGACGGATTTTGACCCGTATCTTATTCTGATACTCTATCCGGTTCAGGTAGCTGATGATTTGCTTCTGTATCTCGATCAGGTTATGGAAACATTCATTGAGTTGTATCCGTACGTTAGCCACCACCAAAACCAGTTCATCATCCGGAACCCGGCGAAAGAAACGGTCTTCTTCGGTGACAAGGAGTTCCTCACTCACTCGTATCAGTGCCTCGATATCCCGCCGTTTCTCGTCCAGGCGGACCAGTTTCTTTTTCTTGATCTGATAGTTCGGTTCATTCTTGAATGTGCTGTCGATGTTGCGCTTCAGGTCGATGACATTACGCAAGGTAGTCAAGGCAATGTTACGCAATATACGCTTAATGGTACGCAGGTAAGTGGTCTTCCTTTTCTCATGGTTTTCTTGCTGATAATAAGAGATGGTATCTTTGAGATAGCTGATATGCTCGTTGACAAACGAAGTATTGATCTCCTCGTTTACCTCGAGCACCTGCTCGAAAAAGTGTAGGTAGATATCCTCCATTTCGAGAAACGAACCATTCTCACGAAGCACTCCGTGGTCGATCAGGCTCTGTATACGTTGCAGTTTGTATTCAGTCAGTTCCAGTGCATACTCCCGCCGGAAGGATTGCTGTTTCCGTTTGCCGAACATCTGTTTCAACAAAAGTTGTGCACGGCTCATCATTTTCAGCAACTCGTCAATAGAGTGAAATGTAGTCATGTATAACGGCTATAAACTTTTTCGGGGTTCCTTATCTTGTCAGTTTTCTCTTCATTCCTCCGGCCACTTCTTCTTTGAGAAAAGTCATCAACGGCTTTCCCACAACAATAAACGTAACGGCCACCAGAATCATCAGAATACCCAGCATCAGCCTGGGCGTCAGCCGCTCACCAAAAATCATGACACCAAAGAAGAGAGCCGTCACCGGTTCGAGTGCTCCCAAGATAGCGGTCGACGTGGAGCCAATGGTGTGAATGGACACAGCGGTACATACCAGTGAAATCACGGTAGGCAGGAAAGCCATTGCCAGAATATTACCCCAGGCAGGAAGTGAAGGCACAGCTTGCAAGTCCGAACAAAAATTCAAACGGACTATATAAATGGAAAGACCGAACAGCAGGGCATAAAAGGTCAACTTGGCCGTTGACATCAACTTCAGGGTGGAATGATTGACACCGACTATATAGACCGCATAAGACAGCGAAGAAAGAATGACCAGCAACATCCCTACCAGACTTAGCGTCTCACCCCCTTCTCCTTTGTAAAGCAGTCCGATGCCGGAAAGGGCCAACAGAATACAGAACACAGTCAGTAACGATACTTTCTCGTGGAAAAACAAGAACATGATAAGCGCCACCATCACCGGATAGACAAACAGAATAGTGGAAGCAATGCCGGCATCCATGTGCTTATAACTCAGAAACAACAACAATGAGGAAGCGGAAAAGAGCAGTCCGCCTACAATCAGCGGCAGAACCTCGTTCTTTTTCAGAGCGAACGATTGTCTTTGTACTTTCATCAGAATGCCTAGAATGAGCACGGCAAACCCGTAACGGTAGAACAAGACAGAGTCCACTGACATTCCCTCTTTATAAAGCGGCAGTGTAAACAACGGATTCATGCCATAAGTGGCGGCAGCCACAGCCCCGCACACAAATCCTTTAGCCTTACTATTAATATTCATTATTATATTCATTTTTTCGGGGTGCAAAGATACGGTTTTTTAGAGATCTTGGTTACTTTTGCGTCAATTCTAACAGAGATTAAAATTGAGCAAAAACCGTATTGATCAGGAAAAGAGAGTAGTAGAGTTGATGATCCGCCTTTACTGCCGTAAAAAAGAAAAGAATGTCACGCTTTGCCCCCGGTGCGAAGAGTTGTTGCACTATGCACACGCCCGCCTGGACCACTGTCCCTTCGGGGAGAAAAAGAAAGCATGCAAGCAGTGCAGCATACACTGCTACAAACCCGCCATGCGGGAACAGATGAGACGGGTGATGCGCTTTTCCGGTCCCCGGATGCTAATTTACGCTCCTTGGGAGGCAATCAAGCATTTGTTGGGATAGACAGATACTAACAAACAACAGCCATCCTCTCCGCTTTATTGGAGAAGATGGCTGTTGCAACTTTGCTTACTATCAATTATAATGAGATTCTACTTGATTCCCATAAAATCACTTAAAGGTTTTATCTTAGCGATGTAGGTATGACCAGATTCTTTTAGATTGGGGACTTGCTTACATTGTATTGGGTTTGAATTGTCAAAATGTAAAACAATATAATATGCAGCATGTGAGGGTTCAAAGCCATATTCTTTCAGAGTCTCTTTGGTCCATATATTAAAATGACCTTTAGATTTTAACTTAAACATTTGATAGTCTTCCCCATTAGTATGAAGAAGAACATAGGACAGCCTTTCAAAACCCGGAGTAATGCAAAGTGATCCTTTTGAATCGCCAGCCCGAAGATAACATATTCCTGTTTCAATCATTTTCTTTTTGAGGTCTTTACGGCAATGGTTTATCATAACAGTCACTTCCTCGGGGTTCTCAGACATTTTCTTTAATATCTTTGCGCCCATATCTGCGTCTTCGATTTCTTGTTTTCTCTTTATACCATAATCCAGAAACTCTTTACTTTGGTCTATTCCTATGAATTTACGGCCTAGCAGATGGGCTGCAATACCGGTAGTACAACTGCCGGCAAAAGGGTCAAGAATCAAATCACCTTCGTGAGTTGCCGATAAAATAATTCTATATAATAACCTGAGAGGCTTTTGCGTTGGATGCTTGCCGCACTTTAATTCCCAAGAAGACAAAAACGGTATTCTCCATACATCAGACATTCTTACGCCGCCATTTAATCGCTCCATCAAATCACAATTAAAAAAATGGGGAACCCTTTCTGACTTCCTTGCCCAAACAATATATTCGGTAGTGAAATTAAAATAGTTACGAGAAAGGGTTGGTTTTGCATCGCTTTTTTGCCATACGATAACATTCAATATCTTGTACCCTAATTCGACCATGCAAGAAGCTACAGAAAATATATTATGATATGTTCCTGTAACAAATATGGTTCCTTCATCCTTTAAGAGACTTCTGCATTTAGAAAGCCAAGCCTTATTGAATGTATTGATATTCTCTTGACTAGTCACCCTGTCCCATTTTCCCTTTTCGAAGCTTTTCCAAGTTCCGTTTATACATTGTGAAATACCCTTTGATAAGAAATAGGGAGGATCGGCAAAAATCATGTCGACCTTTTGGCCAACACAATCGAGCCGCTCCATCGTATCTCCATTGATAAGGATAAAATCTTGATTTCCGGATTGATAATAGGGTGTCATTCTTAATTAAAAACTAACTACATTTGGGCATCTTCGATATTCTGTTGTAAAGCAGGCGCATGTAAGTCAAAGTTAAAAACTAAAGCTTCAATCATAGCGTGACGATTCTCAATACGTCCACCTCCATGATAGAAATGCTCTTGAGTTTCAACATGAAAGTGATTCCAGAAACGATCCATCATTTCATTGGCTCTAAATTCATTATGATGCCAAGTCGAAAGTATGAAATGAGCTGGAGTATTTTCCAAAGCATGGAATAAAGCTTCTTCGTCCTCTTCTGTCCAACCATTGTAATAATCAACATAGCGACCAAAATATGGAGGATCACAATAGATTAAATCACCTGCTTGCGCATGATTGATGGTATCGATAAAATTTTGATTATGAAACTCCCAATGGTGTCTTTGAATGACTCTTTGAGCTGCGGCTATTTGATTACAGATCTTTGTTACATACGCAGGCGCAAAACGTTGTGGTTTCTTACAGAAAGGAATATTCCATTCTCCGCGACGATTAAATCGCATCATACCATTAAATCCCGCACGGGACAAGAATATAAAATCAAAAGAGCTGTGTTCTGCGTTGAAGCGGTTTTTAATAGCCCGGTAATGAACATAACCCTCTTCGTCAGCATCTGCCAATATGGAGCCTTCACGCTCCAGATATTCCCGCATATTCTGTGGAGTAATATCACCATTCAAAACTCCATTATAAAAATTAATGATATGAGGGTTGCTATCAGCTATGTATCTATCGCCCCCGACAGGAGCATTAAGACCTACAACGCCAGTTCCAAAGAATGGCTCTATCCAATTGGTATTTGGTAAATCCAATCCAGATTGCACTATTAAGTCGTTTATCCAAGGAACAAGTTTGGTCTTTATTCCCTGAGATTTGATAGGAGGTACTATTACGGGCATGATTATAATTTTGTCAATTTATTAGCTTGAGACTTGAGATATTCCTTATAACTTTTCAGATTATTGTAATGGGGAGCTCCAATACCTGCCTTTCGGGCATCATCCTTGTTAAAGTATCCCATCCAATAATCATCAAACACATCTTCGCCTAGCGAAGAAAATGGGCCTTCACCATTTAGCAGCTTTTTAATATGGGTGATTCCTCCAATATTTCTTGTATTACCGCTTCCTGGTATATCATTTGCTATTTTCCATTTGGGCTGGACAAAGAATACGAAATTCTCAATAACAGAGTGAATCACATCGAGTTCATCAATACCAAAAACTTTTCGCTCGTTTGCATCATTGTCGCTTTGCCTATATAGCATTCCCAGTACAGTATGAGACGAGTATGAATTGTAAGAATAATCCATGCTCATTTTTTTGTCTCGGTTTCTAAAATAGCCCCAATAAGACCCTAATGTCAAACCATTAACTGAGTCTGAATGGTAATAACTTGATTTGAAATCAACAGCGAATAAGTGTCCCTCATTATCTTTGAAGGTCAAATCAGGATAATAGTTTTGCTTTGAAGGCAATTCCAACTCCATATCATGAGCCTTTGCAAATCGATCCAATTTAGGGATGAGAAGAATCTCTATGATTTTGGATACTACTTTCGTGTCATTTGTTATGGTATACACGTTCTTATCAATATCTATAAACCCCTTAACAATCCATTCGTTGTTTGTGGTTTCAAGAAAGTCCTTGTAGGTCTTCACCTCTTCAGACAAGAGGTTGAAGAATTCTTCTTTTGTCATATAATGATATTATTATTTTAATTCAGAAGGCATCAGCAACTCACGTTTATCAACTTCTAATAACTGCGCAATTTTCTCTAGCGTATGAAGATCCGGTTGCGCAACATTCGAACACCATTTGCTAACAGTACAATTACTTTTGCCTACTTGTTCTGCAAACCACTTTCCTGTCCTCTTTTTCCGTACAAGAACAAGCTTGATTTGATTTAAATCTGTCATATAATTATTTTAATTGAACGCAAAGGTAATAAATAAGAAGAACAAGCAATCAATATCAAGATAAAGTTCCTATGTGCCTTCCGATTATTTTCTCGACAAATAACCGGATATGCGAAAGATAATGTAGAAGCAACCTTGCGCATTTATGTCCGGCAGACATTGCAGCAAAGGCCATTGCTTGGGCTGCTTTTATCAAGAAATACAAGTTGTCCTCCTCGAGTTCCGTACGGTCGGCTCTGAAAACGATTCAATCCATCAAACGGAAAAATACGTTTTGAAAGCATTTTCACATATAGCCTATCAAAAAAGCAACTAATCCTTCCTTTCTGCCAACAGCCTATAGAAACAAAAAAGCACTGATAGAAAGTCAAGACAGATAGGAGTGGAAGAATATGCAAAATTGCAGCTTCATTATCTTATAAAGATGCAATAAAAAGGAAATATATGCAGTGATTCCAACCATCAGAGCCTGCATTGGAAGGAAAGTAACGGTGCATTCCTTTCAAACCAACGGTGCATTCCTTTTAAACCAACGCTGTATTCCTTTTAAAGCAACGCTGTATCCCCTTCCAAGCAACGCTGAAAGGGTAAAAAAGGGAGATTGATCCGGCCATTTCCGAATTATCAGGACCCTTGAAGCGAAGCGATCCGAACTGACAAAAAGTTCGGTTCCCGGCCGTACACTTTCGATCCGAAAGCAGACTAGGCGTATACAAAGCATAAAAGCCGGAATGCCGCAAGATCGGCGTCACCACGCTCCGTCCCTAATCGCCTGTAATCGTTTTTTTCAAATCCATTCGCCACCGGGACAAAACAGGGCTGCCGGTAAGTGATAAAATATACAAAATGACATTTTATCGCTGCGGATGTTTTCCCGTTCCCCCTTATCATCAACTTTTCCAGAATCCGGGATAGAAAAGCAAAAGTACACTAAAGAGCTCCAACCGTCCTATCAGCATCAGAAATGAAAGTACCCACTTGGCAGCGTCGGGTAATCCATTCCACGAATAGGCTGGGCCACAAGATCCCAATCCCGGTCCCACATTACCGATACTGGAGATCACCGTACCGATGGACTCGGAAAAGCCGACACCCAAGAACAGGAGAACTACCCAACCAAGAATGACGATGATAAGATAAAAAGCAAAAAACATACCCACAGTAGACACAATCGAAGGTGAAACGCTCTGCTTGTTGACTCTTACCGGCAATACGGCATTGGGATGCAATAAATGCTTGAATTCATTCCGGATAGAGCGGGCAATAATCAGCAAACGCATGTTCTTAATACCACCGCTGGTAGAACCGGTACATCCTCCCGAGAGCATGGCAATCAGCAACAACAACCACGTAAAGGCAGGCCAAAGATTATAGTCGTCTGTGGCAAATCCGCAAGAAGTATGTGCCGTAGCCACCTGAAACAGCGACTTACGGAAAGCCGTCTCCCAGTCATAATGATTTTGAAAGACCAGTGCGAAAGTGATCAGAAAAGTCAGGATAGCGACAGAACCGAGGAACCAACGTAATTCTTCGTCCCTCAAAAGACGACTGACTTTACCGCGAAGGCACATCAGGAATAATGCAAAGTTGACTCCCGAAAGAAGCATGAATATAGCGACCACATATTCGATAAACGGTGAATTCCAATACGAAATACTGGCCTGCTTGGTAGAATATCCACCGGTGGCCGTCGTAGCAAATGACTGGCAAACAGCATCAAAAAGGCTCATACCTCCCAGCATCAGCAAAATGGTTTCTGCCAGTGTCAATATCAGGTAGACTGTCCATAGCCATTTGGCCATCACATTAATCTTAGGATGGGTACGGTCGTGGGTTACTCCCGTAGACTCGGCGGAAAAAAGCTGTACTCCCCCACTGGTGAAAGCGGGCAATACGGCAATTGTGAAAAAAACAATCCCCAGCCCGCCAATCCATTGTGTCAGGCTTCGCCAGAAAAGCATACCATGCGAAAGCGATTCGATATCATCAAGAATCGTAGCTCCCGTAGTAGTAAATCCCGACATGGTCTCGAAGAAAGCATTAGTCAACGAGTCAATACTTCCGCTCAAATAAAAAGGCAACATACCGAAAAGTGTGAAAAACACCCACGAAAGTGTCACAATGCAGTAACCGTCACGCCGGCTCAACCGATTTTCCGCACCACGTCCATAAAGCATCAGTAACGCACCGGACAGGAGGTTGATACCCGCCGTATAAAGGAAATACTTGTAATCGCTTTCACCATAAACCACGGATATGCCGGAGCAGAGTACAAACATTCCCGCCTCTATAAAAAGTAAGACCCCAAGTACGCGCCCTATCATTTTGCCGTTTATCAGACTGTTATTCCGTTTACTAACGTATATGTCCGTCGACAGGTATTCTTCCATAACACACGATTTTTTTTGCGAAAGGCATATAGCCAATATCGTGCCAAAACGGAAAGAAAAAGTACAAGTAAATAGTTACCAGACAAATAGATTTTCCATTCAAGTATCGAACAGTGATCATCACCCTACCATTTTGATAGGATCAGCTTTTCAAAACGAAAAGGTGCATCTTCAGGAAAGCCGGTTATCCCTGCATAAAAAGTTTATGCTTCATTGCAGACAAGATATGAAAAATACAGCTTATTCACTTTCCACATTCCGTACCTTGTCTTATTTTTATTTCTTATCTTTGCCTCAAACCCTTGGACATGAATTCAGATATGAAACGAGCCATTATCATCGGAGCTACTTCAGGTATCGGCCGCGAAGTGGCAAAACAACTTCTCTTACAAGGCTGGCGCCTCGGCATTGCAGGCCGTAGGCTTCCGGCACTTGAAGCACTGCAAAGCAGTGCTCCGGACCTTATAGAAATCGCAGTCCTGGATGTCACCCAACCGGATGCAACACCCAAACTCAATAACCTGATCAGACGGGTCGGAGGTATGGATCTGTTCCTTCTAAGCTCCGGCATCGGTTACCAGAACATGGAACTGAATCCGGACATCGAACTGGATACTGCCCGTACCAATGTAGAAGGATTCATGCGGATGGCAGATACCGCTTTCCACCACTTCCGTGAGCATGGCGGCGGTCAGTTGGCAGTCATCAGTTCCATTGCCGGGACAAAAGGATTGGGGGTAGCCCCTGCCTATTCTGCTACGAAACGGTTTCAGAACACCTATATCGATGCGCTGGAACAGCTGGCCGGAATGCAAAAACTGAACATCCGCTTCACGGACATCCGCCCGGGATTCGTATCTACCGACTTGCTGAACGACGGAAAACACTATCCGCTACTGATGCGGCCGGAAAAGGTAGCCAAACGGATTGTACGAGCACTGAACCACCACCAACGGGTAGTGGTGATAGACTGGCGCTATGCCATTATCGTCTTTTTCTGGCGAATGATTCCGCGCCGGATATGGAAACAATTACCCATACGGACAGGGCAGAAACCGACAGAAAAAAATAGCAAGATCGGATAACCGCTCTTTCAGTAAAACCCGCTACATTTGTCCCGGAACCCAACGGAACAAAAACAATGAAGAGCGATACTGAAGAGAAATATCTGCAACAGGTGAACCGGGTGATAGATTATATCAACTCACACCTCAACGAACCTTTGCGGGTGGAAACACTGGCACGTGAAGTATGCCTATCGGAGTATCACTTCCATCGCATTATGCGGGCTTACCTGCATGAACCGCTGGCTACGTACATCGCCCGGCAACGAGTGGAACGTGCGGTAATGTACCTGCAAATGAAGAATATCCGTCTGGCGCAAGTGGCAGAGATGGTCGGATACGAAACGCCACAATCGTTATCGAAAGCATTCAAGCAGTTTTTCGGGATATCCCCCACCGCCTACCGCAAACGGCGTGCAGAACGTTACGAAGAATTCAGCACTCTGAAAAAGGAGTCTCTGAAACCGGAAATCCTGACAGAACCGGAATTGAAGCTGGTATATATCCGCATCATCGGGCGTTATGGTGAAGAGGAACCTTACATAGAAGCGTGGAGAAAACTGAGAGATTTTCTCCAAATAAACGGTCTTCTGACTCCTTCTACCCGCTGGATAGGCATCAGCTTTGACGACCCCACAGTAACGAAAACCGAACAATGCCGCTTTTACGCTTGTGCAACAGTGGAACACGATGTATCACCGCAAGGCGCTTTTGGCATGAAGACGATTCCGCAGGGACGCTATGCCGTCTACACACTCCGCGGAAGCTACAGTGGTTTGCAAGAAATGTATGACCGGATTTACTCGCATCCACTGCCTACAGCATTTCGTGATGCAACTTCATTTGAAGAATATCTTAATTGCGAACCAGATACGGAAGAAAAAGATTACGTGACAAGAATATATATCCCTATTGAATAACCCATTAAAAACAGAAAAAGAATGGAACAGAAATTTTGCCAGAGCTGCGGCATGCCGCTTAACCCGGAAGTATTGGGAACAGAAAAGGATGGTAGCAAAAACGAAGAGTATTGCACCTATTGTTATGCCGACGGACATTTCACCGTGGAATGCACGATGGACGAAATGATTAACCAATGCGCACAGTTCGTAGACGAATTCAATAAAGGCTCGGAAGTGAAAATGACGAAGGAAGAGGCCATTGCAAACATGAAGCAATTCTTCCCAATGCTGAAAAGGTGGAAACAGTGAAGAGGATGGGCAACAGTCAGCTTCCTCCGAGGGATTTTATGACGGAATGGTAACAGAACAAGTTCACCACGGATTACACGGATCAACACAAATTCTTATAATCTCTTGGTCAATAGAGTGTTGAAGAGAAAGATCTTCTCTGTGAGACTCTGTGTTACCCTGTGTTGCTCTGTGGTGAGTTAAGCTTAGAGCATTGATACTAAGATACAAAGAATCTGTGTTAATCCGTGTAATCCGTGGTGAACCCAAAAACGGTTCATTCTCCGAACAGGCCTCAATCCGGACGGTTTATTCCGCCGGATGCCGTTTCAGCCATGCGACGGCATACGAACACGTTGCTTTGGGCTTCAACCCCTGCGCAGAGGCATATTTATAAGTCGCTTCTACCAGTGCGGCCGCAATTCCCTTTCCTTCCAAGGGAGGAGGTACGATAGTGTGCATAATATCCAGTGCTCCATCTTCGACTTCATATTCCACAAAGGCAGTCATTCCATTCTTCTCCAATTCAAAACGATTCCGCTCCGGGCGGTGAATTACTTCATATTCTTCCATTTTCTAATCTCCTTTTTGTTTAGGTTAATATAGACTACATTATTTTTTTCTCTCTTTGCTCCACCCAGATCAGTTTCTTCACATCATATCCCCTGCGAGTGGCAGCATCCAGCAACTTCTTCTTAATCTCTTCCGGCAAAATTGGTACACGGCTCAGTATCCATAAATATTTATCAGAACTGCTACCGATCAGAGCATAATTGTATTCGTCCTGATCTAACTCCAATACATAATAGTCTGAATAAAAAGACAGGAAAAACGATACTTTCAGTTTACCCGGTTGAGACGGATCGGGTATCTTAGCACGTCCTTCCGCTGTCTTACAAACATCATAGGGTTTCTTATGCTTACATCCCCGGTTCTCCACACGGACCGTCCCGTCGGGCATCAGCGTATAAGTGGCCGTCACCTCCGATAATCCTCTCTCAAAGCGGTGGTCGAAACGGGCTATCTCATACCACGTACCCATGTAGCGGTGCAAATCCAATCGATCTACAGCTGCATGATCCGTACCTTCGAAGAAATCTTCTATCGTCGGCTTCACAAAGCGGAAACCGGCCTCGAGCAAACGTGTAGGACGCACATTCTGTCCTGATGCCAGGAAGGAAGCTGCCTCACCATACCGCATCCGGAAGAACCAACGCGGTACGACCACCTTCATCCAGGCATGATAGCGTGCTGCCATTGCCTGAGTAAATGCATACTGTGAAACTTGTTGCGGAGCCACCAGGTTGAAAACTCCGCTTGCCTCTTCGTGGCTGATAATAAACTCCATCGCCCGACAAAGATCCTGAATAGCAATCCAGGGGAAAGGCTGTGTACCCGGACCGATCACACCGGCTACCCGCGTTATCCGGAGGGGACGAAGCATTTGTTCCATCGCCCCGCCATCGGGTGAGAGCACAATGCCGAAGCGGGTGATTACCAGCCTTGTCTGCGACGGACAACGGCGGGCCTCTTTCTCCCATGCATAACAAAGTTCCGCCAGAAAGCCACTTCCCCGGGTATTGGTATATTCATCGAATGTACCCTCCTCTGGATAATATCCTACGGCAGAGGCGGAAATCATTAACCGCGGCTTCGTCTTTACTGCATCCATTGCCCGGATGATGCAGTGCGTCACCTTAATCCGGCTGTCATAAAGTTCTTTTTTGTATTCCGGTGTCCACCGCTTGCCAATGGGTGCTCCTGCCAGATTGATGATAACATCGCAATGTGACAGAGCCTGAATTAAATGCCCCGATGTGCCTTCACGGAACATAGGCCACCCCAGAGGGACTACCCGGTGTCCCGCTTCTGTAAGGTACTCTGTAAGATGCTTGCCTATAAAACCGGAGGCCCCGCTTATTGCTATATTCATCTGTATTTCCTTTTTTTAGAAATATAACGCAGGGAAAGAGGGTAAAGTTCATCTCATGGTCATCTTCCTCAGATCTTCGAGCGAACCGTTGAATACGTTCAGATCTACATCGTGATGAATACCGGGCACACTTCCGATATCAGTGTGCTGCCAGAAGTGCCATTTACCTTCGTACCTCACCGAATCAACGTAATAGTGGGCTATCCAGTAGGGATAAGCATTGAAAAGCGAGTCGTCCAGATAGCGGGTCTTGAATTTATAAGAAGTGTAGAGAATAGGTTTTACACCATAATGTGCCTCCACTCGGTCGAGCCATTTCTTAATATTTTGTTGCAACTCTTTTTTAGGCCTCTTACCTGTCAGTTCGACATCAAGCACCGGAGGCAAATCTCCACTATCGAGTTTCACGGTACGGATAAAAAAGTCCGCCTGCTTCAAGGCATCCGTACGTGGAGTGAAGAAATGGTAGGCCCCACGAATAAAGCCATGGCGACGTGCTTGTTCGAAGTTGTCTTTGAAAGTATCGTCACCATGATCTCCTCCCTCGGTGGCTTTCATAAAAATAAAGTGAAGCGGAAAATCCGTTTCTCTGTTTTGTTTCAACTCCTTCCAGTCGATGTTCCCCTGATAATGGGAGATATCGATGCCATGCACCTCATAGCCACAAGGGATACAAACGCCATACTCCTTCCGTCCGTAGCACTCCTTCCAACGATAAGAATAAGGGCGGATAACGAAATAATAGAAAGTGAGAGAAAATACCCCGACCACAATAAGCGCAAGGGTATTGCGCATCCAAACGGGCATGGTGCGGGTAGTTTTCTTTTTCGCTTTCGTCTTCCGTGCCGGTGTACGACGACCGGAAGCGGGTTTGCCGGAGGTAGAAGTGTTTCGTGAAGACTTCATTGATTTTTATTCTTATTTAGAGTTTGATTCACCACAGATTACACGGATTTTCACAGATTAATGATTTTATTTCATTGAGAATCAAATTAAAGTATCTATGAAAGTCCGTATAATCTGTGGTGAAATGAATTCATTCCTAGATGGCTCCATCAGCTTCTGCCCTCACCCACTCCAGATAAACACCCGGATTAGCCTCAGCAGGAGGAGCGATGAAATGAACATAACTAATTCCATTCTGAGATTTGTTCTTGAGCGGAAGGCGCAACGGACGAAGCCGCCCATCTACCCGGACACGTGCTTGCGGGCGCTTCTGCAACAAATCCCATTCCAAAGAAACCTCGTGCCAACGATCATCCTTCACTCCGAGTTGCTTACGGGTGAGTGGAAGTTCATACATAGACTGGTAACGGGCTACGGTGTCCGAAGGATTCATCCAGCGATCATTCAATAACAACGAAACCGAATGACTCCCTTCGGGAATACGTAAACTGACGGTGAACGTTCCTTTCTTCATAGCCGGAAAGTTCCATACCGCACCACGTGTATCTGCCACCAGTGAAGCATCCGACCGGTAAGTCAGATGAAGCACTTGCCGACCTTCCTTCCGGGGATGGGGTTCGAGCATACAACCCTGTATACGATTATAAGCGCAATGTCCTTTGATACCATTCATGTAGTTGAATGTACTCCATTGTGAAAGAGAGTCGGTAAAGTCGTTGAAGCGGCTCTTCTCGTACAACCAATTCACATCGAACATCATCATAGCACGATGAAGAGGATGTTGACCGATAGATGCCAGCACCTTACCCGGAGCTACTTCTACAAACTGTGCCTGATGAACGCCACGGTCAATCCCGCCACCATGAACGGCATAGTCGATATCATTGCGCATGGGATCCATGTAAAGTTCGCGAAAACCCTTCCAAGTCTTTCCATCATCATCAGAAACCGCCACGTGAGTCACATCACGATTGGTGAACACATCATCCCAAACACCATCCGTACCCTCCTTTTCGGGAAGAGGAGTCGTATTGCACCAGAAAAGCAACAGTCGTCCGTCGGCCAACCGCCCTAAAGTAGGCATCGTGATGGTACCATAAAAAGGCGATGGTTCCGATTCGCCCCAGGTTTGTCCGCCGTCCTTAGAAAAAGCCTGATAATGGAAGTCTTGTGAAGTACGCATCAACATCCAGAGAGTTCCGTCCTTCAGTTCGACCACCGTAGGCTCCACAGCACCATGATTCCAACGGATACCTTTATGGAAGCCTCCTCCCTGATGATCGGGGGATGTGACTGTATTCGAGCATTTCCAGGTCAGACCGTCATCATCTGAAAAATAGGTATAGCACCCTTTCGGTGTTACCCCTCCGTGAGCAGCCACGACAATACGTTTGCCGTTTCGGATAAATACAGGCGGTTTAATCATGATGGAGTTACGATCGGCCACCTTCGTAAGAGTACGTCCTCCTGTCAATCCACCGGAAGTACGAATGCAATAAACACCCATTGCCCCCATATCTACCAGACGAATATACTCCTTACTGACAGGGCTCTGACAATCGGCAAAAAGCATTTCTTTGGGACGGTTCACCCGTTTCCAGGTCAAACCATGATCGGTACTGGACAGATATACAGTACCTGCCACAGCCTGTTCTCCATAATTATAGTGTCTGATCTCACCGTTATCGAGAAGCGACAAGCCGATATAAGCATCGGAAGGAGGTGTAGCCACTTTCAGGGGAGCGTAAACCGAATCAAGCACCGTCGGACGGGCCTGCTGTGCTTGTCCCGGAATGAAAAAGCCTGCTGCCAGCAGGCATAGGGTAGAAAGTCGTTTCATATAAAATAGGGATATTCAGATGAACTAAAAACCCACCGAAGGGAATTGAATCAATCCGCCCCGATGGGTTTCTACTATTGTAATGCGGGGAAAAGCTTACTTAGCTTGTTCCAGTTGCAGTGTCTTAGTCGGCTGGTCGCAAACCTCCGTCGGACCGAAGTATTGAATCGGGCCCGGATATACGTAATCTGTATTCAACGCCCACTGATCGCGTTTAGCAGCGAATGTCAGGAACGGTTTTCCGTCCAGTTTCACCAATGCTTTCTGGATTACCGGTTTCATTTCGCCATGACGACGTTCCATGTTCATCATCATTGTAATGGGCACACCGCCTGCGATCCATTCAGCAGCAGGAGCAGTTGTATTACGTACAGATGACATGTAACCGGTCTTACCGTTAGCAATCAACATAGAAGCTGTGTAACCCAGTGAGTAGCAGTAGTCAGCATCGTAATTTGATGGAGCAGCGCAACGTCCTTCGTAACCGAAGAAGTGGTGCTGTGCAGCAAATTTACCTACGTATTTCCCTTCTTCTTTCCACTGAGCCAGTTTTGTTCCTACCATTTCAGACAACAGCTTTTCAGTTTCGATCAATGATACCTGTACGTTTCCGTGCGGGTCGCGATCCAAAGAAAGCTGACGTGCTACACCTTCAGGAAGGCTTGCATAGATCTCAGCATTTTCTTTTGACAGTTTGCTGATGATATATTCGCGCTGACGAGAACGTTTGATATTTGCGAACTCAACGGCATTGGCTGCCAGGAAGTCATTCAACTCAGCGATCAGACGTTTCATAGCCGGGATAAACTCAACCAGACCTTCAGGAATCAGCACAGTACCGAAGTTGTTGCCCTGAGCAGCACGATCGGCAACGATCTTAGCAATGTAAGTTACTACATCGTCCAATGACATATCTTTCGCTTCCACTTCTTCAGAGATGATACATACGTTAGGCTGAACCTGCAAAGCACATTCCAGTGCAATGTGCTGTCTCTTATACACATCTGACGCTGCCGACGAAGGCTTAGG
>ENA-OXGJ01000423-OXGJ01000423.1-human-gut-metagenome-genome-assembly--contig:-NODE-423-length-17492-cov-29.166980_pt1 | contig 17492 bp, 21 predicted proteins | sample MGYA00249835_ERZ652264 | MGnify/ENA primary metagenome ERZ652264 (study PRJEB26925, sample SAMN05826844) | human gut metagenome | biome: ENVO:2100002; feature: ENVO:00000062; material: ENVO:00002003... | reverse complement strand
TGAACACCGATAACAAGAATGAGATTGTGGGCCGTGTTGTAGTGGAAGGTGATGGGACTGTGAGAGAAGCTAGGCTTGATAATATGAGGTCAATTCTGTTGGATATGTATTTTATGGGTTTTGATGCGCGTGCGTATCGTGTGAGCGGGATAGTGACAGATATGAACGACCTTGGTTATGATGACTGGGCTAAGGTACCTCAGAAGGTGCAAGCGCGTTTGATGTATGATAACTATAGGCTTGAGGATTAGGGGGAGCGAATTGAATGCCCTCATTGTTGGGGGCATGTTTTTTAAAAGGAAGGTTGATTATGTCAGTGATTGAATCGCGTATGAGCGATAAGCATTTTATCGGCGGTTCTAAGGCGAGTTCAAGCAAGAAGCGTGGTGGCCGTCATAATAAGGAAGTCTCTGTTAATGATGATAGTATTTATGATTTTGTGAACTTGCGATACCGGGATGATATTGAGCGGTTTCGGCGTGGCGGTTGTCGCCGTAATGCCGGTTAAAAAATGCCCCCCCTACGTATAACATAGGGGGGGCATGCATCACGGGCTACTTGGCCGTGATATTGATTTCCAGTTTGTCCAGTTTTTCGGTTACTGCTTTTTGTACTGCGGTTGCTATTGTTGTTGGGTCAGCGCCCATGCTTTTAGAGAGGGCCTCGATAGTAGCGGTTTGTGCGGTTAGCATGGTTTTGAGTTCTGCGATTTCCTTGCGGGCGTCTTGTACTCGGTCGTATGTGAGGTATTGGTAATTGTATACTGTGGTTCGGCCGTCGTACACGTATGACCATACAGCGCCGGCGATTTTTTGAATGTCGTCCATTGTTAGTTCTCCTGTCTTGTTGATATTGGTTTTTGGTCGTAGGTATCCGTCTGTTGCGGCTGTGTCCCACATGTCGCGTGCCGCCATGTTTGCGTCAACATTCTGGGCTAGCACGTGGATACGTCCGTTGCCCATGCCGCTTTCGATTACGATTGCGACATGGGTTGATGGGTGTGTTGGGTCGTTTCCCCAGAATGCCGCATCGCCTTTTTGTGGCGTGATATTGGGCGGCAGTTTGACGAAAGCGTTTTTGAGCGTGTCGTTTAATGGGAATTGTTCGTAGATGCTTCCAGCCAGCAAGGCGTTTCGTCCCCTGTCGGATGTGTTTGTGCATGATTGCGGGAGTCCTAGCACCTCTACGCAATAACTTGCCCATAGGTCCCAGCACTGTGACCCGTAGTGTCCGTCTACGTCTGTGTTGCGGTTGACATGGTTTTTGTACCACGTATCAATATTTATGGTCATTTGTCTGTCTTTTCGTCTTGGCTTTTGCTGAAAATGTTCAGCACTTTGTAGGCTTTGAGTTCGGGGTTGATTTTAACACAGTTTTCCAGAATTGATGTAATCTCGATAAGAGCTATGGAGGTGAGAACGGGTGCGACTAGGGGGATGTCAAACCCTAGGTCAAGCCATTGTGCTCCCCATTCGATAAGGATAGCAGTACAGGTCACGACAATGTACGCGAATTTGTGCCATAGCCCGTTCCTCATTTTTTCACTGCTCATTTGATTGTGCATGATAGCGTTTGCTATGCCTGTACCGTAGTCCATGATCATAAAAATGACCGTAATCGCAAATGGCACCATATAATGTTGCATTAGTTTTCTCTCCTTTTTACTTTGTCATACTGGAATTTAATAGCGTGCCTAACAGCATGCTAAACTCTGATTTTGTCTGGGGGGTTTCGAATCGGACGCGGCCTACACGATACGCCTCAATCAGTTTTTTGATGATATCATCTGATTTTTTTAACAGTATACATTTTTCGTCAACTAGTCGATAGTCCAGTGTGTACCATTTTTGCTTTTTGGGTTGACGGCGTGCTATCTGCCATACAGTTGTGATTTTGCTGTCATCTAGAATTTGGTAGACGGCAAACGAACCATATTCGCGTGTTTTTATTGATAAAACGTATCCCGCGCCACTGAGGTTGCTTATGAGTGCGTTGTTATTGTCGCGGAACGTGTTACCAATCGAGTATGCGGCGTAATCTGCATCGAATTTGCTAAGGAATTGGCCGAACTTGCTTTTGGCGATTTTGGCGGAAAAACCGCCATAATCAGCAAGCTCAACCATGATGAAAGAGTCACAGTATCGTTGGTATTGAATCTTGTGATCAATCTGCGGGGTGACGTTGATATTGAACGCCGCAAAATACGGATTGGCTAGACTTACAGCGTTCGAGCACATGATAAGCCTGACTCTATCGTGCCACCTGTCTACCGTGTTGTAAAACTCTTCAAGCGCTGTGACCTCTCCTCCGAGGTAGCGCATGTTGTCTGGGAAAATCTCGTCAAACAGTATGGTGCGCACACGCGGATACGCCACCGATTTCACTTGTCCGGCTTGCGAGAGTGCAATAAAATAGCCGATGATATGCCATACTGATTTCTTTTTCCCGTTTTTGTCCGTTATCGCGTCTCTGTCATCAGCCCAATGACATTCCGCCTGATTGCCGTTAACTCTAAAGTCCAACTCGGGGTAACTGTCTGCGATATCGTTGAAAAAAGTTCCCTTGTTTTTTTGTTCCTCGGCGGTACGGCGCAGATAGATGAATTGCCACCGTCGTTTCATCCAGTCATCTATCATGAGTTTTTTGCCGCCGTAGGTTTTGCCGAGACCGCGTGCGCCGATGATGAATGTCCACGGCGCGTGGTATGAAAGCACGCGCGTGTAATCATAATAATCATTCTCATTAAGAATTGTCATTCCATCAGCCATAACCATAGTATATCACACGTGGATAAGTGTATAATCCTGTGGATAACTAAAAGTTCGGTGGGGCACTGGCGCCGTCCCAGACAACTAGCAGATTATACACAGTCCGGTACCGGCTCGGGTATTGCCCGAAAACACCGTCATTAAGTAGATTGTCCAATAAACCGCCCAATGTGGTTGCTTTCGGTAGCGCTTCGGCGTATGCCGGGCCTTGATGATATGCCGACGCCCATAGTATCTGCATTTTGATATCATCGTACACGCGGGGGTAGCTGTTATAGTCCGCCTCGAACTGGTTGCGTTGCCCCTGATGTGACTCGGGACGTTGCGCCCATGTTTTGAACGCCGCCGATTCCGCAGACGTCAGGGGGCGTGCAAACGTCCCGCCATTTTCCATGAGTGCCGCTATCTCTGGGCATGTTTTGGCAAACGTCTCATAGCCTGTCGGGTCGGCGGTTTTCATTGCGTTCAAAACGTCCAACCGACGGTCAAACGACCATTGCGCAATCCCGATGCCTTGCATGTTGGCTAGTTCGACCGCATCCCATTGTAATGAGCTTTCCACTGTGCCGATACAGTAGAGCGCGTAACTACTTTTGCCGTTGCCTGTAGAGGGCGTGGCTTGGCCGCCCGAGTCACTGGGCGCTTTAACACTGCCTTTGGCCGTCCATGTTTGGGCTGTGGCTTTGTAAAAAATCATGGTACCCGCGCCACTGTCGTTGTCGCGGTAATGGTAAATAAGGTTGTCCCCTTGTTGTTGTATCCATACGTCACTGCTGGATATGCTGCCCGAGTTGTTCGAGCCGGTAGGGTTCGAGCCGCTGTCATTGTCGCCGCCGTCCGGCTTTTTGCGCGGGTGCAAATATCCGATATACGCTTTTTGCAATGGGAGTGGTTTATGCACGCTTGGCTCGGGGTTTTGCGTAATCACGTCGATAGAATCGCCCTGTATCCCATCTACGACAATGGCCACGTGTGTTGACGGATAATTGGGATAGCAGACTTGCCATATGGCGACGTCGCCGGGCATAGGGTTCCATGTGTTGTCTTTTTTCTCGAAAATCTCCCCGACTCTTGCGCTTACGGGATGGTGTGTGTATAATCCCCCGGCCCAACCTGTCGGGGTGATGCAATCCTGAACACTACACCCGTACTCATCCATGCAATACTTCGCCCACAAGTCCCAGCATTGCGGCCCCCAACTGCCGTCCATGTCCCAAAAATGGTTTTCGGTCTGTTTCACCCATGTCTTAAAGTCAACTGCCATACATAACAGTATACCCCACTCGAATGGGTGGGGTATATGTGTTTCACGTGAAACAATGGTCACCACGGGATGGTACAGTTACCGGCTGACTGACCTGAGGCCGTGCCCTGAAGACTGCCGAGCAGTTTTTGACTGAACGTCGTGCTGCTTGAGTTTGCGTTTCCAAGGATCACATATGACACTCCATTTCCGGAATTGGATACGTACGTTGCCCACGGGCGGACGCCGCCGTACTGTGGCGAACCGTCATACACTGCCCAACTTGGCAGATTCTGGAACGTGCGTTGTTCGGTAGTCGCCGAGTCTCCGAGAATCCATGAGTAGGTGATGAAACCTCCCGACGCGACAATGGAAAGTGACGCGATGTTTGCACCACCGTTGTTTTGATACCACGCCTCGGTTCGCCCAGAGTATGAGCCACGGATAGCGGAGGCCATATAGCTCGCTATGACTTGTGCGCCGGTTTCGTTCGGGTGGACGTCGCCGCTGGGAAAATTGTTGGTGTTGCCCATGTTCCACGTCCACGCCCAGTTAATACCTTCGGCCCCAGCTTCGGCGGCACCCGCCAAGACGCCAGCCGCCTTGACGCGCCCCGCGCTGTTGATTGCTGTATTGTTCCACAACATTGGAACGACCATGATGCGCGCGTTCGGGAAACTCGCACGCGCCAAGGTCGCAAATGCGACGGTGCGGGTCTTGGCGATGCTGGCGTCCATGATATCGTTGCGGCCTCCGGCGACCAATACGATGCCGACTCGGTTTTTGTCGAGTGTCGTATCCGCGATCGCGGCATTGAGTTGGTCGTGGAACAGTTTGCCGGATACGTTCCAGCCCGCGCCGGATACCGCGTAGTTTTTGAGCGTCCAACCGGGTAGCATGTTAATCAGCTTGTTGGGCCACTTGTTCGCGCCCAGTCCGTCCGCGTAACTATCGCCCATTGTGATGATGATATTCGAGGTCACCGTTTCCGGCACTTCGGTTTTCAATGCGAACTTGGAGTCGGCGGCGGACGTGGTGTACACGTCGGCGCTGTTGGCCTTTTGGTTGAGTTGTACGATAGTCGCAAACGTGTTGTCCACTTGAGCCTTAGTGTACACATCGGCGCTGTTGGCCTTGCTGTTGACAGTAGATATGGTCTGCGCTAGAGCTGTCGCTTTGTCCACGGTGTCGGCCCCAAGCGCCTTGAGGTTTTCCGTGGCGGCAGTGGTTTCGGTGTCAAGACTTTCGACCCGCGTCAAAAAGTCAGCGGCTTCCGTGGTGGTTTCAAGGCCCATTGCGGATAGCACGCGCTTGTTGTTGTCTGCGGCATTACGCACGTCCGACACCTGAGTGATCGCATTATTGGCGTTGGTGTTGGCGTTTTCGGCTGTGGTTTTCACGGAATTGAGCGCCGTGTCAATTTTACCCATGTCCGACGTGTAATCGCCACGCCATGAGGGCTTATCGTTGTCGCCAAACTGCGAGAGATTAAAGTGCGCGGTTTTTTCGACACTACTCATTGTTTCTCCTTGTTGTTGCTGTTTTTAATCCATCTTAGGCGGCAATGTCGCCCAAAAATCCCCACGGCCTTTAAAGTCGCCAAGAACCGGGTTCAGCTCGCGTGACCCCTGTAGGTCGTACCGGCGCGCCGACATTTCAAGCGTGTCGTAATCCAGCGCGCTGATTTCCATTTCATCGTAATCCCTAGCGAATAGCCCGTAGTAGCGCGTGTTGTCGTATACGTCGCCAATAATCTGGGGAACCGATTTTGTCGTGCCGTAGGCCGCGCCGTAGAATACTCCGGCGCCCTGACTTTCATTGATGAGTTGGATAAGCTCGCTACGCAACCGTTTGAGATTGGCTTCCATCCGGGCTACTGCCGCTTGTAGTTCGCCCTCGAACCCCCCAACTTCATTGTTGATGTCTTTTATGGCGTTGTTCAAGTCGTTTTGCAATGAGTCGAGATTACGCCTGAGACACTCGATGAGTTCCAGAGTGGTGATGCCGTCCCGGTAGGTGAAAGGCACCGATGTGGGTACGCGCCTCGGAACCGGCCGAGGGATGGTCGCGTCATTATATATCATGCCACTGTCTCCTTAATATATTGGACTGTCGCCAAAAATCGTATCATACGAGCCCCACACTTGCATGAAACAAGGTTCAAGCGAGTGGATGATTTCCATATCCACGTTGATAATCGCATTGCGATATTCGGTAATGAGGCTCATTGCAGACTGAGACCGGCCCGATGTGTGGGATGAACTACTGCCGTCTGTCGCGTCGTGTTGCCATTCCGTGCTGGAGGTGCTATGCGATTGCGACGTGGTATCTTGCGCGCTATGGCTACTGCCGTCCGTATCCGCTTGCGCCTGATTGGCGTGAGTCGCATACCGAGCAAAATCACCTTGCACGCCTGTTGCGGGAACCTCAGAATCATATGACTGGGACTTGGTGCTACTTGAACTAGTGCCGTCCGATGTGCTTTTGGTTGAGCTATCCTGAGACGCGCTGGTTTTGCCGCTGGACTGGGCTACCGTGTTGGACGTGTTTTCGCTGGTCATTTCCACGGTGTTCAGTGGGTCGTATTTTAATGCTAGCGTCCGATAACGCTCATTAAAATATGGCATAATCTGATTTAATGTCATGCCTAGGTAAAAAACAAACTGTTGCACTGTCTCTTGGCCGATTTCACGCAACATGTAATTTTGGCAGATTTTATCATTCAACTCAGCTCTATGGGCTTCGTCAAAAATCGGGTAATAATCAGGGGATAAATGCAGTTTATCATCAGTATTATAGCCCATGTCGATAACAGCTCCGAGCGTGGCCGTATACTCGGGGGGCACGCGCGTACCCCACTTGCTTAGGTCTTGTGTCATGCCACACCTCCTATTCCGTTTCCAAGGGGGTCTGTCGAGTCAACTGCCGTAGTGGTGTTACCGCTGGATTGCGTATTATCAATCGCGTTCGGTACGCCAGAGCTTTGCGCGTCCGCGTATTCCACCCATACGTCTAGATTATACATCCTGTTAATCAGTCGCGCGCCTTCCTGTCGCGCCGTCAGGAAAGCGAGACGAAACATGTCGGTTTTTTCGTTGGCTTGAGCAACCTCGGCACCTATCAAACGTTCCTGTTTTTCCGTCCCGCTGGACTGGATACCCAGATAACTCAATGCCTCATTAGTCACCTGTGTTTTTTGTTGAATGAATTTGTCCAACAGATATGGTGTCGTGTTGGGCCATGGCTGGAACATGCTGGATGGGTCCAGTGAATCATAGCCGATGATAAACGATTGCCCATCCTGTTGTTGCTGTAGAATGTTTTCTACGGTGAGCTTGGTACGTTGGTCGGCAGTAATGAACGTCGGCAGTTTCAGCCCGTCCAAGTTGACTTGATATGCCTTATCGATATCGGCCAGACGCCTTGCGTACATCCAGAGAATATCATTAAACGACCACCTCATACGATTATCCCAGATGGGCACGCATTCATTGGCCGCCGAGAGAACCTTGTAATGATAGTTGACCCCGACCGGCGAAAACTCGGTCGGGTTATTGTAGAGATTCAAGCGTCCCTGATAAGCCGCCTGAGTCGCCAAAAACGAACCGATACGCCGGTCGTAGAAAAACAAGCAGAGATTATAGTCCAACAAGCACGTTTCCATCCAACGTTCGTCTATGGTGGGGGGTAGCCCATGCCATTTGAACCGGTTCAGTGCGAGTTCGCGTAGAAGATGATAGTACATGTCATCAAGGGCGACGGCGCGCATTTTGGCATAATTGCCACTGGGATGAACGCCGCCGCCCCTACGATTCTGATTTTTTCTCGACCTAGACATGTCTCCAGTATATCACTAGAATGAGATGCCCGGCAATGGATCGTTATCCGCCCAGTCAGTCACTCCGATATCATCCGGGTTAGTCCATATAGTAGTCCCAGATTCGAACACGCCTTTAATGGCCTGCCGATACTGTTCGGGCAAATCACCTCGCACGTAACACTCTTGCATCTGCCAATAGGTGAACTTGGTCATACATTCCAGCGATTGCGGCGGCGTGATGAAGCGCTGGACAAAATACCCGTAGCGTAGCATGTACTCTCCGACGCTCCGCAGAGCTGAGGGTGCGCACGTCTTGAACCGGACCAACACCCCGACAATACCGTTAGCGAGGTTGAATCCGTCTCCGCCGATAGCGCCGGATGTGGTCGGGGGTGTTAATTGCATCTGCTGTACTTGTGCATTGATGCCCGCAATGGTGTTTTGATAGTCGCCGAACGCGGAACGTTGCGCGTAATCCGCGTTCATATCCGCCATATTTTGGGCCAACTGGTTTGAAAGCGCTGTAGTCTGAGAGCCATACGTGTTGGCCTGACTTGTTGTGGCCGCGTTAGTGCTCAGCGAATTGGCAGTGGAGAGTTGGGCGGCGGTATTGTTGATACTGCGGTTCGCTTCGGTGTTGACGCCATTCATGACCGCGCCGCCTAGCGCGGATACCGCGCCCCCGACATTGCCCGAAGCGGTGTTGCCCACCACTCCGACCACGCCGTTAGCCACGTTGTTCAGCTGTGCGAGGTCGGCTCGCTGATTGTTGATATACGTCGTGTTATCCAGCCCGGTGTTAAGGGCTGTCGCCTGTATCGCGTTATTGGCGTTACGGTTGCCGATAGCGAGTTTGTTGGCTTGGGTATTGTACTGGTTTTGCATGGCCGTGGCCGCAAGTGATTGGCTGATGCCCATTTGCGCTTTTTGGTATGTCCAGTCGGCGGACTGCTGATTATAAGCGCGTGTGTAGGCACTGTTTGCCATTGCCAACTGGGCACCATTGTTGACTATCACAAATTGAGGGAAATTGCTGATGCCAAACGCGGCGTCCAACATTTCTCCGCTATCAATCGGCAACCCATTGTTTTTACCAAGTGGAGCAATCTCGCTTGCACCCGCCTTATTGTATCCAACCGGGTAAAAGTTCAAGCGCGCGCCATTGGGCGCGTAGTTATGCACCTCTCTAATAACCAGATTATCGCTTTGGATGTTTTCGGGCTTATAGGTGATATTTGTACCGTTCAAGCAAGTGCATTCGACAGTGGAATAGGGGTAGCATTCGAGTTTTTTAAGGTTTTTATAACGTTTAGGGATATTAAAATTATCACGAAAATCATTAATGGTAATAATGTCTTCATACCTACTGGGCGCATTTGTGGCTGGCTGGGGGAAACGGTAGATACGATTATTTAACTCCGCGGGGAGTGTTTTCCCAAATAACTTATCTACAACATAGCCGGATCGATTAAGAAAGTCATCATCTAAAGAGGGTATCATGTACATGTTCACAATACCCTGTGTTATCCACGAAAAAGAAGACCCCACCCCCATAAACACCCGGATAGATTGAACGTCCTTAAAATACAGTATCTCGGCACCGTTGGCCATGTTCTCAAACAAAGAACCGCCAGCAGTAGTGAGAGCCGGTTTTTCCTGACTACCCGCGTCCGCTGACAAATCTACCGTGCTCACGACAATTACGCCGTAATCCAGATTTTCCCCGTCCATGCCGATAAGAGACTTGTACTGTTGGTTTGCCGTCACCATTTCACTGCCGGTGTCCAGCCCCTCGGGTAGTGCGAGATAACTGCGGCCATAATCCATCATCTGGTTTTCGTTGGCAATACCGATATGGCCTCGCACCACATAGCATGAACCAAACCTAAGTACATGCTGGAACGACTGCCAAACGTCCAACTGTACAGTGAGCTGAGTAGTGTACGCATTGATGTAATCCACGTGGTTGATGAAATAATACCAGTATCGCGGCGCTTCCAAGTCGGGGTAATCGTTATATACCGCAATATAGTTGTAGTTGGATGCCTCGTTGAATGGCAGTTCGACGCGCACGGGTTGGCCGAACATGTGCATGACTCCATGCACCCTGTCAATACCGGGCTGTCGGTCAAACCATTCCTGTTGTTTCTGCTGTGACTCGAACCGTGCTAGGTCACGGTAACTACTATCCCACGGCACGTTACAGAGTTTCAGCGACGTGTTTGGTGTCCATTGAGCCCAGTTAAACGTCGCCTCGACGTTAGGGTTGATATCTCTCAGCATATTATCCCTTTCATAAAAAATAGGGGAGTGTTTCACGTGAAACACTCCCCTTCATTATATCGCAGATTAAGAGACTGCCACAGTGCCCTGACCGCTGACGCCGAACAGCGCGGCGGTCAGTTCAGTGGAACCAACGGCCACGCCGGTGACCATACCGGCATTGTCCACTGTTGCCGTCGCAGCGTCGGCACTAGTCCACGCGGCCTGTTTGGTCACATCGATTTTACGGCCGTCAATCATCACGGCGGCGGCGTGCGCCTGACCTGTCTTACCTCTCTTGATTGAAACGGAGTCAACAGTAATGGACGCAACAATACTCGGACTAAACCCGATAACACCGTCTCCAACCACGGGCACGTCAAGCGACGCGCTCGCAGTGTTCGGCACTTCGGGGGTGACCGGGTTGATGTAATCGGCAGTAGCCTGTACCGGGATAACGGTATTGGCTTCATCGATACCGGCCACCAATACGCCGGTCGGGCTAATATACGTCCACTCGGAAAGCGGCTTATCTGTAGCGCCGATAGAGTACTTGACGGCACCGGAGCGCCATGTCGCCTGACCGTCATTGGTAATGGTGGTATCGGCCTCGACCTGTACCGCGCCGCCACGTGCCACGTTCTCCGACGTGGTTACACCCTCACCATAGGCGGAAAGCTTCAGCGCAAACTTCGGCGTGGTTGCGGCGGTACCGGCCGGACGCACGACGTTATCCGTGGAACCGGCCCCATTCCAGAACAGTACGGCCGGGGCGAAACCGGACACCGAAATAATACGTTGCATATGCAGATAGTTGTTGACGCTGTTGATATTGACGGGGTTGGTCTGCTGTGTCATTTCCTCGATAACCGGAATGTCAACAAGGAATTTGTCAGTCGTGAGAATCGCCTGAACACCGTCGATACCGAACCTGTCTTCGGGCACAACGATAATGCGGTCAATAGTCGGCTCCGCGTCAGTACGATGGAACACGGTAGCAAGGCCCTGAACATCCAGAGCGGACTTGACCTCAGGAGAACAGAACAGCACCAGCTCGTCGGGCTTGGCAAACGTGGGCATATGGCGCGCATTGTATCGGGTCGAAACGAACTTCAGACTATCGGCCCAAGAGCGAATCTGTCGCAACAGCCCCCGCGCCTCGTCCTGAGTACTGGTCATCTTGTTCAGGTCGGCATCCATGTGGACACGCCAATAACCGCCCAGTCGCGCGTACTGCGTAAACATGTGGCACATGGCCTCAAAAACGTCAACTTCGGCCGCGTTATAGCACGACTGGATAAGCTGAGAGGTCAGCGAAGAAAGGCCATTGTCAGACGCAAACGCACGGCGGAGAGTCTTATCATCGGTAGTGACCGGGTAAAAATGCGCAAAGTCGAGACGGTGATAGAGCGAGTCCACATCGACTTTCCACTTACGGAAATTGTCCGCCCCCAAGTATTCGGCGTTCGGGTCGTACACCTGTGCGAGCGGCATACCCACGGCGACTTCTTGCCATGTATCGCCATACGTCTGCGACGCGCGGGTGAACACAGAGAGCGGGTTCGACCACTTCCACGTGTGTACCATAGTGCCGCCGATACGGTTAATCAGCGAGGAATAAAACTCGTTCTTCAGCTGGGTGCTAGACATGAGCGTAGAAACGGTGATGTCCATATTGCTCTGAGTCGCGGCTGGGATACGACGTTGGTATTCCGGACTGGACTCATTGCGAATCATGTTCAACAGCTGGACATTGTTAAAATCGGTGAGCGGGCGTAGCGTCTGCTTATTGGTCACATTGGGGGTTGCCATTAGTCTTCATCCTTTTCGTAGAGGTCATCAAAAGTAAGATAGGTACCGTTGGCGTCCTCGTCGGTGAGCGCGTCGGCTTCATCGGGTAGGTCGTTGGACTCGTCACTGCCACCCAATACCGTCTTGGCGTTTGCGGCTTGAATTTCCGCAAGAGTCTGGGAGATTTCCGTGATAGCCGACTCCAGTGCTGTAATGCGTGCGTTCATGTCGCTATCGGTGTCGGCTTCGGCCGGATTGGCGTCCTTGTCGGTATTGTTGTCCCGAGTTTCCGGGTTCTGCTCGGGCGGGTTGTCTTCTCCGTCGCCGTTGTTGTCGGTACCAGACGGCATGATGTCGGCCGAGGTGGTGTCGGTTTCGTCGTTGTCCATAATACTTCCTTCCGTTTAAGGCATGGCCCCAATAATGGGGCCATGCAGATGATGTAGGCCATGCCGAGACTCTTACTGCACCTAGGGTATGGCGTACCATTTTACATCCCCATGCCGCGCCTTACCGCGTGCCACGCATGAGGGCTAGCGTGTCAATTCAAGGAGCATGCCCCGCACATTTCCTATTATAACACAAATTCCCGACCATAGTCATTCGCAAGCCTATTCCCCTCAAAGAAACTGTCATACGGTATCGTGTCACGGCGTTTGACCCCAGATAATCTCATGACGGTATCGCCCTCGACAGTCTCCCCGCAATACTTGCGTGGCCCCAATATTCGCAGTCGCTTGTATCGGCAGTCGTTTTTCCATGCGCCCAGCTTGCTTTGGCTAGCCTCGATGCCATGCGGCACGTCCAATCCAGTCACTATCATGCTGTCAGTGTCGGCATATATGACCCTGTCTTGGTTCCGGTTTATCGCACGTGTTAAAATCTGCCGTCCATAGGCGTTAACATACGCGGCCACCGGCATATATGCGAGCGACGCCAAAGCGTTAGCCGGTTTTACATCAAACCGCAGTTCTTGCGTTGATTCATCTAAAATGGGTTCCATCATGGGCCTGTTAATGCTTGCGCCGAACTTTCCCACCAATGAGTTAAGCATGAGCTTGGCGATACGTTTTCGAGTGCCTGTCTCGGATTGTTTCACGTGAAACCACTCATCAACGTACGCTTGAAAGTGTCCTTGGCTTTTGCGGAATTTCCAACCGCCTTGGACCTCATATATATCAATGTCATAGTTTTCATGTAACGTCTGTTGGTCTACATCGGTAAGCGGCATAGTGACCACGCCAAACGTGCTAGGTAGTCGAACGTGCTCGAACCCCCATAACGGCAACAGGTTTGTCAGCGTCGGGCATTTGTCCTTTTTCAACGTGGCGGCAAACGATATGATATCGATATGTAGCGGCATGGTTTCGTCCGCCACATATTCGCCGTCATACCATTCCGGCGTCCCATATGGTAACGACAGATTGCGCATGATGTACGGATATAATGAGTTCACGTCCCAGCTAGAGCATTCGGCATATTCACCCGCTTCGGCCTGTAAGTACGCGCCAAAATAGCTAGCTCGCATACGCTTATAATCCGTCGCGTCCAATGGCGGGAATTTTTCCCGGAATCTACGATAATCGCCGCCGATGTAATTGTTCATTGCCGCCGAGCCTATGGTAGTGCCTTGCAGTTTGTGGGCCAGTAGTGACTGGGCTATGTTCCACGTGGTTTCAAGCTCGCTGTCTCCTCCAAAATCGGCCGCGCTTTCGGCGACCTCATTGTCGCGCGTGATATTGCGCACGTCTGCAAAGTCAACAATGGTTTTGTCCCAGCGTATAGTAAGATTGTAAAAGTGGCCGCGCGTGTCGAACGTTCCGCGTATTCCATTGGATTGCGGCGACGTGGCGTGAGGCAGTGTCCGAAACAAGTCGGTTGCGAGCCGTTCAAGGTCAGACCAGCCATGAGCGCAATAAACGCGCGTATTGCTATCGCGCTGGGTTAGTTGCATCACCGTGTTTGCTGAGAGTTCCATCGCCCCCAGTTCGTTGTCCAGTAGTGTCGTACCGTCGGTGGCCGCCGCCAAACGTACCGCCATGACACCTCATTTCATTTGTTCCGCCTGAGTTAGATAGTCTGCTATCTGATTTTTTACGTCGGGCATGGTACCCGCGTTTGTCGCCCATTTTTTCTGGTTTTCATCATAATGAGTACTTTCATCCAACAGGCTCATAAGGGGCGTATTTTCGAGTAACCAATTTTTAGCCCTGTTGCTGAGTCTACTATATCTTGCGGCGATTGTCACGCCCATTGATTCAAGCTTTTGCTCGTATACACCACTGCGATAATCGAGCGTCAGCGGCCGAAAGTTTTCAGAGCGTAGGTTACTGGGCAAAAAGTCGCGCAAATCGATCGGCTTCATCCCAGCTACACCGGCATACGCTTTGATGTACGCTTCAAGCTCGTCACGTCGGCCGTGCCTGATTTTTTCGCGCACCCATGTTTTGTTTGCCAACACGTTCTTGCGACTTCTGATTAGATTGTCTTCGGGTGTTTCGTGTATGATACGGCCGCCCAGCACTTCAAACGGTGACTCTCCTCTTGATTCAAGTTCACGCAACTCCCCCACAGTGTACTGTTGCATATTAAAAGCATTATACTGTTGCGCACGCTTGATTTTCTCACGTGCTTGGACACGTCTACGCTGTTGCTGTCGTAGAGTTTTACGTCGTTTCGACGGCGCGTCATCAATCTGCTCGTCCGTGATTAATGGGCGCTCGGCCAACTCTCTGTCAAGTTTAGTGATAGTGATATCCGGCGTGGCTTGGAAAATACGCGCGTCCCTTGCGCGTAATGCCTCTTGCTGTTCCTCAACCTTTTGCGCCACTCTTCCGGCGACTTGTTCTAACTGTCGGACTGTCAATCTACCCAGATTCCTGTCGTTGATATCGGGTATGCGCCCCCTAGAATAGTCTCGCAAACGTTCATTCAACTGCGCTTGCTGAGAGCGTGCGCGTATGGTTTCGCGTCGCCGCTGACGCTTGTTGTTTCTACCACGTTTAGCCATACGCCCCCGCTTTCTGAGATTAAATAGCCCCCTACGCCATTACTCATAGGGGGCCAGTGCTTGGCGGCAGTGTGAACTTTTTAGCCCACTCTACCTAGTATATCACTTGGACTTCTTAGAGTCCAATACCGGTTCGATGTCAAAGAATTTGTAACCGGAACGAGCCTTCTTTTCGACCACTTTCATAACAAATGGTTCATCCCACTTATCCGGCGTGCCGAAAATCGAGAACATAGTGCCGAACGAACGCGCAAGAGACGGGGACGTAGCGGTAAAGTCGCCCTCTTCGGCGTGGATAATCACGCGGGTAGACGGGTTCAGCTCGCCAGTCTTCTCGTCCGCAACCTCAATGGACTGCGCGGCCACGTTAGTGACGTGCAAGACTTCGTTCAAATGTTCATCGACCTTATCGCTGGACTGTAGGGCCGCATAGAGAGCAAGCTTTCCCTCCATTGTTTCGGTGTTGAAAAAATGGGAGAGCGCGTTAGCGCCGTTGGCGCTAAAATTGTTGCCCTGAGCTACGGTGATATCGGTATTGGTGTTGTCAGCCATAATAATTATGCCGCCTTATCTTATTGTTGGTTGGTTATTGTTATTACTCTTCGGAAATGATGTCATCCTCAACCACGGTGTCAATATCGTTGGTACCCCTGTAGTCGATAATGGCGTCTTCTCCAAACTTGCAAATCTTATAATACTCTTCATCATCGAGGGTAGTCGACTGCGCGTGATATTCGGCACTGACCGGCAACATGTTCTTATTCAATCGCTTGGCCTTCTTCATGGCCTTTTCTTCGGAACGGCACGCGCCATCGACAATGACCTCGATATTTTCGAGTTCACCGTTTTCGCCACGCTGAACACCCTTAACCACAGAGTAGTTTCGAGTTCGCTTAATCATATTAAATACCGCCTTACTGTTCGTTGGTCATAATGCTTTGATTCATAGTCCAAAGGGCTATGTCTTTATCATTATAAACTTCATCTGTTAAATTGTCAAACGATTTACAACATTTTTCGATAATAAAATCATAGAAACAATCATTTTCCCAAAACTTTTTCATGCTAAAATCGTATCCGCCCTTAACCCACACCACAGCACACCATGCTATCAAGCGGGGGACAACAATAAGCCCATCCAGAGTGACTATACCGTCCGACCGGTTCTCGGCGTCCTTGAACCCGTCGCCGGGCTTAAGCGTCGCGCAAATCTCAGCGGCACGCAGAATACTCTCCCGATATGAGATTTGGGGGCCGTTGCTCGAATAGAATCGACCCATAAGAGCAGTGGCCCGGCAAAACGTTTCCCAGTCGCCATGCTCCGCGTCACGGAACAAGCTAGTGACATACCGTTTCACGCCTTTCAGTACACGACTCACGCGCTTATTGTTTAGAATATCATCGTTGAAAGAGTTTCGCGCCACCGGCGTACTGCGGGACTCGCTAAAATTGCGTGGCCATATGTTCGTCATCATACCCCTTTTTATAAGCGGCCTTATATGTTTCTACAAAAATCTTCGGAATTGACTTGTCGTAATCATCATACCTATTATCATGCATGTAGTCAAGCGCGCCGCGTAGCGCACCCAAGCGCTTGAAATAATCTTCAGCAAATTCATCAAAATACATCATACCACCTCGCCACGTTCTTCAAGCGTCAAACTCAGAATAAACTCCATCCTTTCCCGCGCTTCATCAACACGGTAAGGGCCTTCAACTACCGGCACTACCTCAGCGATATCATCATACCGAGCGTAAAACCTCAGATAAAACTCATTAAAGCCATTGCTAACATTGGCGTACTCTTCAACGTCTTCATCACACGTCGCACCCTTGCGCAATGAGTGAAAAACCACGCCCAAGTCGCTAGTAATGCGTTCCGCTTTCAACTTCAACATAACTCGGCCAACTCCTTATGATAATACTCACTATTATACCACACTTCATCAATGCGGTACCCGTACCGACTATTATGAGGCTTACTCAACTGCCTCCGAACATAATCAGTCGCCGCCTTATAAGAGTCATGCTGGCAAAACATAACCGGGCATCTTGTCTCGCTATCATACACAGTCACTTCAAACACTACAACAATTCCATCCATCACAAATATCCTTTCAATCCTCATACTTCTTCAGCAAAAACGACGAACAACACAATAGGTTAAACAATAAAGCGCCCCGGTCGACATCATTATGAATCTCACAAACAGACTCATTAAGCTTGATATAACGCTTACCGTCTTCAACATACTCTTTCATTGATACACTATACCGCATTATCAATCCTTTCCTTGAACCCACAATAAATCAATCCCGAACAACCACAGCAGAAACACCGCGCAAACCACCACGCGGCCCATAAGGATTCAAATGCTCACCACAATACACATCATTATAACGAGTAGGAAAACAAGCCGACCCACCAACCCGAGCAACAGCAACAATATTAAACTCAAACGGGTCAACATACCCCCACTCAACATGCTCGCCAACATTAAGCTGATACTTATTCGTCATACGCTTAGCACCCCTTGAATCACGCACCTCGGCTTGATAGGAATTAGCACCAAGCACCAGCCACTTATCTTGCTTCATT
>ENA-OXGJ01000399-OXGJ01000399.1-human-gut-metagenome-genome-assembly--contig:-NODE-399-length-18199-cov-6.269455_pt1 | contig 18199 bp, 7 predicted proteins | sample MGYA00249835_ERZ652264 | MGnify/ENA primary metagenome ERZ652264 (study PRJEB26925, sample SAMN05826844) | human gut metagenome | biome: ENVO:2100002; feature: ENVO:00000062; material: ENVO:00002003... | reverse complement strand
AGCGTCAGATGTGTATAAGAGACAGACATATAGGATCAATCTTATTTCGATAAAATGATGGTAATAATGTATTATAATCCTTTGTCTGCCCTCTATAAATATAATAATGCTTATGATTTTTTTTCAAATATTCAGTCAATACATTAATATTCTCTGCTGGTTCATTTTTATCAAACATAGTTCTTATCACATCGCTCCTTTTGCATTTATTCTACTTCCGATTATAATTCAACCAATTTACATTTATAATAATATAAAATCTCAAATACTACAATCATAAGATCTGGAGCTGCATTGCAACTGCAGCTCCAAAGCCTTATTCTACTATCATTTACGTTTTCTCTTAACTGCCACTACAGTTCCCAGGCATCCTGCTGATACCGCAAGAGCCAGCACAAAAATAGCAATATTTGTGTTATCTCCTGTTTTTGGTGAACTGGATACGGAAGTCGCATCAGAACCATGGGAAACAGGAGTGCTGGCTCCCTGGTTTTCTGATGTTTCTGGAGTATCTTTTTCCGGAGCTTTCTTATTTGTCAGATCCAGAGTATATTCAATCACAGGAGTACGGTCATTGACATATTCAAACTGAATCTTATGCTCGGTTTCATCAAGCTGATAGCCATCCAGTGTTTTTGTTTCTTTCAGGATATATGTGATTGCTTTTTTATACTGCCCATTCTTAAAAGTCGCAATCGGATAATTCTTTGATTCTGCATGGCCGGCACTGTCTGTTACCAGAGTTTCCAGAACTTTACCTTTACTGTCACAAAGGGCAAATTCTACACCTTTCATTGGCTTCTTGGTATCTTTATCTGTTTTATTTAAGATCACCTTGCCCATTGCCTGTTCATCTTCCATTTTGGCTCCCTGAACATCTCCGGTGTCCTTAACCTCAAATGTCACTTTATTTGCCACAATGTAACCCTTCGGTGCTGTTTCCTCCAATAATGTATAAGTACCGATTGGAAGTTTCTCCACATAATGGGGCTGATCACCAGACGTCCAGCTTTCCATAACTTCCTGGTTTTCATTAAGAATATACAGTTTAGCACCTTTGACCTCGCTGCTTCCATCTGTCATATCAACTTTACTGATCAGAATTTTTGTTGTATCATCCTGCATTTCTACTTTCTGTATATCTGCAGTATTTTCTACTACAAACGTAATGGATTCTGCAGTTGCATAACCATCAGCAGGAATTGTCTCTGTTAATGTATATTTCTTTCCAACTTCCAGTTCCTTAATGATGTGTGGTGTGCTTCCGGATGTCCACTCATCCACAACGTTTCCCTCTGAATCGGATACTTTCAGTTTTGCACCTGGTAATTCTTCCCCGGTTGTAATATCTGATTTTGTGATTTCAAAAGTAGTTGGCTCGTCTTCATAAGTGAACTCAAAGGATACTTCTGCAACATCTTCTCTCGCATAAGTAAAGTCAAATTCCTTGATTTCTTCTGTTGTTACAAATCCTGCAGGAGCCTGCACTTCTTTTACATAGTAGCTGCCATTGATTGGAAGATCTGCCGTAAATACAATTCTTCCATCCTGATCCGTAGCTTTCTGCTCGATCATGGTATCTGCTTTCAGGATTACTTCGCCTTCTGCATTTAAAATATCATTCTTTGTATAAAGTGCAAATACTCCGCCTTCCAGAACACGATCTGTATTTTTTTCTTTCTTAACTACAGTTACTTTTGCTTTCTGGCGGTTATTCTGCCAGTCCTCATCATAAGTCACAACCGGAGTATTCTGATCACGATAAGTCAGATCAACCTCTCTGATTTCTCCATCCAGAACATATCCATCCGCCGTCTCTTTTTCCTTTACATAATATTTGCCTAAAGGAAGATCTTCTGATCTCGCATATCCAAGAGCATCTGTCGTAATTGTTGCTACCAGTTCGTCCTTTTTATAATAATCACTGCTTTCCCCATCTGCAGCCTTGATATCCTCCGCTGCATAAATTTCAAAAGTAACATCTTTCAAAGAACCTGTAACATAACCAAATGCTGCGTCCATGCCGCCTGCCAGCATATCTTTCCAGGTAACTTCTTTGACAAATTCACCTTTTTTATTGATGATGATTCGTCCAACCGGAACAGCATCCTTCATTTCTACTTTTTGAACATCTGCAGTATCAGAAACTGTAAATTTCACTTCCTCTGCCTGCAGATAACCATATGGTGCAAACTCTTCCCGAAGTGTGTAGGTTTTTCCCACATGGAGTCTCTTTATTACATGAGCTTTTCCTTTTACAGAAGTCCATTTTTCTACTTCTTTTCCGTCTGAATCCAAAACCGTCAGTGTTGCTCCGTCAAGTTCCACACCTGTTGTAATATCTGATTTCGTAAATTCAGTTGTTGTCGGCTCATTCTTAAAAACGGTTTCCAGTTTTACTGTTTTTACTTCCTGTCCCTGATATTTCGCAGTCACCTCAATCTGCTCATCTGAAGATACAAAACCATCTGGTGCTGCCAGTTCTTTTATATAATAAGTTCCAAATGGCAGATCCTGCTCAAAAACAGTTTTTCCATCTTCACCTGTTACCGCTTTTGTAAGCAGTTCGTCTGCTTTTACCAGTACCTTATCCCCTGCTTTTATATCCTCTTTTGCGTAAAGACCAAACTCTGCTCCAGAAAGACCTTTCTCATTTTCAGCATCTTTTTTCACAACTGACACTTCTACTTTCTGGCGGTCATTTATAAACTCTGCACTCTGTGAGATCACTGGTGTATTCTGGTCTGCATAGACGAAAGAAATCTTCTGTTCTTCTTCATTTAATACAAATCCCTCCGGTGCAGTCTTTTCTACAACTTTGTATTCTCCTAGAGGCAGATTATCAAGCTCTGCTTTTCCGGATTCATCCGTTGTCAGTTCTGCAACTTTTTCACCCTTTGCATATTTCAGGATTCTTTTTCCTGTATCATCTTTCTGGAAATCTGCTGTATAGATATCCTCTGCAGCATATACTTCATATACTGCACCGGAAAGGTTTTGAACTTCATATCTAAAATCATTCTTATAGGTCGAAAGAACCTCTCCTTTTTTCTGTACAGTGAGTTTTCCTTTCACCGAATGGTCCTCATATACCACTTCAATGACCGCATCACCTGAAACCGGATCCGTCTGATACAGGGTATTGGTATCCACCTGTATTTCGACATAATTTTTGTTAATGGTATAACCGTCCGGTGCTGTTACCTCTTCGATTCTATAATGACCGATTTTTAAATTCTGCGGCAGGATCAGATATCCATCTGTATCTGTGAAATAAGAGATATGTGTAACGGTTGTCGGATATGTAGTTACCTGCTCTACATATTTTTCATGATCCATATCATAAATTTTAAACTCTGTTCCCGGAATTAGAACAGATTTTTTAGTCTCATCATCCTGTTTGATAATTTTCAGTTTTGCAGAAAATTCTTTATCCAAAAGAACTCTCCATGTCTGCGGCTCTGTTGGTTTATTCTCTGTAATCCGGACAATAAAATCATCTACAGGTTTGTAATTATGGGGTGTTGTAGTTTCTCTCACCAGATATGTTCCATATGGAATTGCAATGGATTTTACATAGCCTTTCTCATTTGTAAAAATTTCCGTTGCTCCATTTTCACCGATCACAACTGGCTCTGCAGAGGAAAAATCATAATTTCCATCCTCTTTTACCACCAAAGAAGATACCAGATATGCACTAAATCCAGCTCCGGATAGTAATGCAGCATCTGTGTCTCCATTATTGGCAGCTTTAATAAGTTCAAACGGCTGTTTCTTCACCGTTTCCAGTGAGGTACACTCTTTTTCTACAACCGCTGTCAGATCACCTTCATCACTGCATACAAGATCATATTCATGCTCGTCTGCCAGATATCCTACGGATGGGGTAATTTCCTTGATGTAATACTCTCCAAGATAAAGATTCTCTATCCTTGCTTTTCCTTCTTTATCGGTAGTTAGCGTACCAATCTGGCTTCCGGCTTTATAAATAACGCCTGTCTTTCCATCTGGATGGGTAATGTCGTTTCTTGCATAAAGTCCATACACCGCATTTTCCAGGGAAGCATCTCCCTGTGCCTTATTTTCTTTTGTCTCGGCATCTTTTTTATTCAAAGAGATTGCAGCACTGACCCTGTCATTCACAAAAGTATGACTGAAAGAAATTTTTGCCTGTTCATCATTGGTATAACTGAACTGGAAAGAATAAGTATCTTTCTCATTTCTGACATAACCAGCCGGAGCCTGGACTTCTTTTACATAATAAGAAAATCCCACTGGAAGATCTGCTTTAAATGCTGCTTTTCCATCAGTACCAGTAATTGCAGTCTCAATCAGAGCATCTTTTTTTACTGCTACTTTTCCATCCACAGTTTTCATATCCTGCGCTGCAAACAGAGCAAAATGCCCTCCGGATAGTGTATTTTCAGTATCTTTGTCTTTCTTTATCACCTGCACCACTGCTTTCTGACGGTCATTTGTAAAGGTAGTCTCTGAGAAAGCCGCTTCTGCAGTTTGCCCTGCATAAGAAATGGTTACTTTTTTTGTTTCTTTTGCATTATAAAAATTTTCCGGAGCCTGTGCTTCTGTTACATTATAGCTTCCAAGCGGAAGATTCTTTACCGTTACAGAACCGTTCTCACCTGTGATCAGATTTTTCGCTACTTCTGCGCCTTTTTTGTAAACTGTTTTTCCACCTGCTGTTACAATATCCTCAGCAGCATATACGTTATAAACGGCTCCTTTCTGACGGCGTTTCTCATACTGGAATGAAGTTCCATTTTCATCAGATACAGCTCCTACAAAAACTTCTCCCTCTTTATAAACGGTCAGATTTCCTTTCTGCTCTTTGTCCGTTACAGTCTGTTTGGTTGTACTGCCAACTACTAATTTCACTCCATACGAAGAAGCCTGGACAACATAACCTTCCGGTGCTGTAATCTCTTTTAAGTAAACAGTATCCTGTGTCTTGGTAAGAGTTACTCGTGAAGAACCATTGCTGTCTGTTGGCGGCATCTTAACAATCAGCTTTGTGCAGGCGTTATCACTATATACCCCATACACGGCTCCAGCTAGATTTTTTCCAGTATCTCCATCTTTCTTTGTAATTTCAATAACTGCTTCTTCCGGCCAGTCAACTGTAATCTGCAGGTCAGAGGAATCTGTATAGTAGCCAAAACCAATGTCCTGTGAACTCTCCAATTTTAAGAGCATTGCATGGAAATCCAAAGGGAAATTAGATGTAATCGCATACTTTCCTTTCAGGCTACCCATATTGGCTGTTGTATCTACAAGATGGAATTTCTCTCCACCCTTTACAGTGACATTTCCAGATGCCGTTTTTCCTGTGGTTTCATTAACAAGGCTTACTCCGTTCTCCAGATGAATGGTAATGGTAAATGCTTCATTTGCCTTCCAGGTAAAACTTTCTGTTTCCTTTCCCGTTGCATTAACGGAAAGTCCTGGAAGAAGTTTCATTGCTGTCGGATCAGGCATTTTAGCAAGAGCTGCTTTAATCTCTTTCAGCATATTTTTTGCTGTTGTAGAAAGTGCACCTCCAAATCCGGATTCGCCATCATATAAATAGTCAACCAGGTAATGCTGCATGGCTCTTGTCTCAGAACTGCATCCATATTTTTCCATAATGGATTTTACATTATATCCATTGAATGTATGTCCCCATCCTGGACCGCCATATCCATAGAATAAGGCTTTTCTCAAATATTTATCATCTCCGCCTTCATCCAGTTCAACCATATTTTTATATGTTGTCCCACTTGGAGGTGACTGCATGGAGTGCTGCATACAATACGCATTTACTGTATAAGTCTTTCCGCCTGCTTTGTAACGAACATATTTGTAGCTGTCATTTCCACCCTGTCCCATAACTGTATCAAACGGATGAAGCTGGCCATCTGAATAATAGTAATATTTATTTGCTTCAATATTTGTTGCATCATCCCATGGAGTATCGGTTGCAAGTAACATGATACCGTTTTCTGCCTGATCCATGGAAACACTTAGGTCAATGTCATCTGCTGGCATTTCAAAACTGAATTTATCCGATTCTTCGTGATAAGTCACCTCAGAATACAATAAATCTTCTGTATTCTCTGTCTGGTTTGCCTGTACTTTTGTTGTTCCTACTGCAATTAAGCTGCCTTGCGGCATATCTCCGGAAAAAACAACGGTTTCTCCTGGCTGATACTGTCCATCTTCATGGTTCAGCTCAATATGAAATTCCTCTCCACGAACAATATTTACCTGATAATTTCCATCTGCATCTTCTGTTTTCTCTGTTCCGTCTGTAAAAGAATCGTCTGTCGCTTCTGGCATTTCTTCCGGATCTGTATCTGCAATTTCTTCAAATGTGCTGTCTGTATCCGGATTATCTATGGCTGGTTCTTCTGTTGAAACTTCCTCAGACGGGTTTTCCGGGATTAATGTGTCTATTGGCTCTTCCTCAACAGGAATTTCTGTCGGAGTTACTTCTTCATAAATTTCATCCTCTGACGGAATTTCTGCATTTACCTCATCCTGCACAGGTTCTTCACTCTCTGCAGTGCCTATGGCTGGCTCCTCGCCTTCTGCTTCATTCTCATCTTCCTGGTTGCTTACAGATTCCTGATTCTCAGATTCAGCAACCTGCACCACCGCTTCCTTTACAATCAGCTTACGATTGATCTGATAAATTGGGTGGCCACTTACTGGCTCTACATAATAAACAGCTTTGTATGTATCTTCGTAATCTGTTGTAAAGTCCTGCTTTTCCTCATTTTTTGCCTCATGGAAAGTGATCTTCACCTTTTTTTCATCTGGTATTTCCAGTCCGGTAAAATCTTTCTCCACTTCAAAAATACTGCCTGTTTCCAGTTCCAGATCTTTTGCTTTTACCACCTCATCTGCATCAAGTTCATTTTTTACCTCTTCGTATAACGGTGGCTCTTCTGGCACTGGCACTACATCTGCCGCATAGGACAGTATTGGAGATAGAATTGTAGATAACACTGTAAGCATTGCCAAGAATCCCGACAAAAATCTTCTCATATTTTTTTTATTCTTCATTCTTTTTTCCTTTCTTCCGTTCCGGGAAAATCAACTGAAACTTTGGATTTCCGGTTTCTGAAACCTCCATCTTTATAGTTGCTTCATACTTCCTTTTTGTTTTCTCTGATACCAGATCTTTGAAATGCACCTGCTTCTCACTCAGCAGCTTCCTGACAGTTGCTTCATCAAGTGTTTTTCCCTGACTCTCAAAAAATCGGTTATTTTTCCATAAAGTAAAACTGCAATCACTTCCTGAACAATAATAATTTCTCTTTCCCACATAAACCTTATTGCCACATCTTGGGCATTTTCCAATTTCTTTCCGACCATCTGAAAATAGTTTCTGGTATTCTTCCACTGGCTGTCCATTATCACTTACCAATTTGGTAACCATTTTTTCAATTTCGAAGAGAAATTCTTCTACATTTTTCTGGCCTCTGGAAATCAGTGTCAGATCATTTTCCCATTCTGCTGTAAGTTTTGGTGATTTGATCATTTCCGGAAGAATCCTGATCAGATTTCTTCCATCTGCTGTAGGTAATATCTGCTTCTTTTTACGCTCAATAAAGCCTTTCTCAATCAGTTTTTCAATAATCGCTGCCCTGGTAGCCGGAGTTCCAAGCCCTTTTCTCTCTGCGTCTTCTATCGTATCCGAGCTTCCAGCGTGTTCCATGGCACTAAGGAGCGTATCCTCCGTATAATGTTTCGGCGGTGCTGTAAAATGTTCACTAAATTTTACAACAACACATTCAAATACCTGTCCTATTTTTATATCTGGAAAATCACTTTCCTCCTCTTCTGGCTTTTCTGCATTTTTCCCATATAATTTAAAGAACCGTTCTTCCACTTCTTTCCATCCATATTGGAGAACATTCTTTCCAGATGCAGTAAACAGTTCTCCATGACAGGAAATTTCAGTCTTAATACTCTCATATATGTATTCCTGTTCCGATGCACATAATAACTTTGATGCAATCAGCATGAGAATTTCCTTTTCTCCACCCGGAAGTGCTTTTAAATCCATGTTTGTAATTTCTACCGTTGGTATAATTGCATGATGATCTGATACCTTTTTACTGTTCAAAAGTCTCTTTATATCTGGTTCTGAACCCTTTATTGACATTTCAGGAAACATACTATTTACTGCCCCGACAACCAGAAGAGCATTTTCTTCCATATCATCTGTAAGATATTGGCTATCCGTCCTTGGATACGTCACCAGTTTCTTCTCATAAAGGCTTTGGGTATAGTCCAAGGTTTGCTGTGCCGTAAATCCAAGAAGACGATTTGCTTCCCTCTGTAATGTGGTCAGATCATATAATTTCGGCGGCTGTACCTTTTTCTTCTCTTTCTTTACTGAAAGAATCTGTGCAGTTTCATCCTTCATATCCTCCATCATCTGAACGGCAGTACTTTTCTCTTTTATCCGGCTGCTTACAGCATCCAATCCATCCATCAGAAGATGAACCAGATAATACTTCTCTTTCTGGAAGTTCTCGATGTTCTTTTCCCGTTCCACCAGCATTGCAAGTGTAGGTGTCTGCACCCGACCTACAATCAACCGATGGTGGTACAGTACCGTAAACAGTCTGGTGGCATTAATTCCTACCAGCCAGTCTGCTTCACTTCGCGCCACTGCAGAATAATAAAGATCATCATATTCATGTCCATCTTTCAGCTGCTGAAATCCTTCCAGAATTGCTTTTTCCTCCATGGAAGAAATCCACAGTCTTTTAAAGGGAAGTTTACATTCTGCCTGGTTATATACCAGACGGAAAATCAACTCCCCTTCTCTTCCTGCATCTGTTGCACATATAACTTCTGTGATATCTGCTCTGTGAAGCAGTTCCTTTAAAACCCGAAACTGCCCTTTGGTACTTTCTTTAATCTGATATTTCCAATTCTCCGGAATCATGGGAAGTGTTTCATATTTCCATGCTTTCCAGTCATCCCGGTACTGATCCGCACTTGCCAGTTCAATCAAATGCCCAATACACCAGGAAACCAGATATTCTTTTCCTTCCAGGTAGCCATCTTTTACGTTTGTGGCATGAAGCACCTTCGCAATGTTTCTGGCTACGCTGGGTTTTTCCGCAATTACAAGCTGCAATTTTCTATCTCCTTTCTGCACCTGTCGCTGTAATTAAGTGAAACAAAGTTATTCCTCTGATTCTTCGTCTTCTACTTCACCTTCCATTTCATATTCTTCTAATTCTTCATCATCCTCACGAATTGTATCTTCCTCCTCATCGTCGTCCTCGTCCTCTTCATAATCAAAAGAAGTATTTCTTCCTTTCATAAATTTCCAATAATAGTAAGCACCACAAACTCCTGCCAGAACCAGCAGCATTAATAAAATCGTGCCGGAATTATTGCTTTTCTTCTCAGGTTCTTCCTTTTCTTCCGGTATGATCGTAACTTCTGGTTCCGGTGTCTCTGTGATCTTCTCTGTTTCAAGTGGCAGTGCGGATTCTGCAATAGCCTGGTTCTGTGGAAGTGTGACCATGTTGGTATCCGTAAAGTTCAACAGATCATTTTCGCCTACCTCTGTAAGAAGATAAACATTTTCATCCGTTTTATCCTTATCTACGATCAGATAAAAAACCTGATCACTTTTTGTCTTGATCGTATAAAATTCCTTTCCCCCTTTGTCCTGAACTGTTCCTGTTGACATGCCGGAAGCAGAACTTTCTCCCTGCACCCGTCCGGTATCTGCTTCTGTATCCGTTTCATTTCCTGTGTTTTCTGGTTCTGTTGGTGCAGTAGCAGTCTCATTCGTTGTCTGATGTTCCGTTACGGTTGCCGTAGCACTGGTGGGCTTACTTGCAGTTCCATCGGCTGGCAAAGAAGCTGCATTTTGCTCCGTTCCGGAAACCTCTGTATTCTCTTTTACTGCATCTGGATTTTCATAATAAGGGTTTCCTACTTTATAGATCTCTGACATATTTCCTGCTTTGTCTTTTGCCTGCAGGGTAAAGTATTCATAGGAAGTATCCGCTTTTTGCAAACGGACATTTAATGTATTATTCGTCAGTTCTGTGAATTCATTTCCATTGACATACAAAGCAGCAATTCCCGATTCCGCATCAACTCCCTGCACGATCAGTATCCCATTCTTCGCAGCCGCAATAATAGTTGGTTTGGTTTTATCAAAACACTCTATGTAACGATTCTGCTCATAAGTATTTCCATTCTGATCGGTAACTCTCACATAAACACTACAATTAGAAGAGATGGATACTTCCATATTTCCGGTTATGTCTGACCATCCTCCATTTTCTGAAAGTCTTGCTTCTACTTTTGCAATAGAAAAAGCACCTGTATTCTTTGTATCTTCCACTTGAATTTTTACGGTTGCCGTATCTGTCTGCCAGCCTTCGGGTTCTGTAAAGGTAATCCCTACTTCCGGTGTTTCCGTCACATCATTTCCTGCATCTTCCTGTGCCTGTTCCACTGGATCTGCAAGAATTTCAGCTTCTGATTCATCTGAAAAATCAACATCTTCCGGGCTGCTTTCTTCTGATGATTCCACTTCTACATTATCTGCCCATACAGTCAGACTTCCGGGCGAACTATAAAAGAAAGCTCCTGCCGGAAGTCCTGCTAACGTAGCTGCGGTTAAAAATACAGCTGCTCTTTTATGAAATTTCTTCATTTTCTGTCTGCTCCTTTTCTCTGGTTTCCAATATCTTTTTTTGTTCCTCCTTACTGATATCAATCATCAACTGAAGTTCCTCTGCGGAAACTCCATTGCTTCGGATAATTTTTAGATACTCCATATCCTCTGCCTGTTTCTTCTGTTCTTCCAGATCCCTTGCTTTTTTCTGTAGCTTTTCAATCTTAACGTAGGTTCTTGCAAGTTCTTCTTTTATTCGTTCAATGTTCAAATACGCCCCTCCTTATGGCCTGCCAAAAGCATAAAAATGAGACTGCCAGTATGCAGAATTAATGGACGTATACTGAATTGGATTTCCACAATGGATCATCTGTCCATCTCCGGCATAAATTCCTACGTGGGTAACCGGCTCTCCCGCATCATACGTCCCAGTGAAAAAGATAATATCTCCTGGCCTTGCTTCTTCTGGTGATACAGGCATACAAATGTCATAAATTCCCTGTGCAGTAAGTCTTCCCATATTGCAGACACCCGAATTGGTAAACACATAGCTTACAAAACCAGAACAGTCAAAAGAAGTCTCCGGGCTGGAACCGCCCCATACATACGGCATACCAAGATATTTGTCTGCTTCCGCAAATAATCTCCGCACAGTCTCATCATCATAACTGCCGCCTCCACCATACAGCCCGCTATCTCCGGTACTGATATAAAAAACAGGATTATAATATTCCCCATCTTTGACCAGTTCCAAATATAACTGGCTTCCGGTTGCACTTCCTGTACTTCCCGTTGTACCAATTACAGTATCTGTTGTTACTTCCTGACCATTTGCTACCGAAATGCTCTGCAGATAAGCGTATTTAATCTGCACACCTTTTTTATCCTGCGTAACTACATAATTTCCAAAAGTTCCGCTATATCCTACATCTACAACAAAACCATTCATCGCTGACTTCACTTCTGTTCCCTGTCGTACATTAATCGTCACACCTCTGTGAAGTTGTGTCTGCCCGGTTCCATTGTTTACAGAATACCCATAATAGGTACTGATATAGGCATACCAGTTTAACTCAACCGGAGTTTTATATGTCTGTAAATTTCCTCTGTTGGAATAGACCTCTTCATAAATTTCCTGCTCATCCTCTTCCATTCTGGACAGAATAACACTTCTAAGCGGTTTTGCCTGAACAGAAACATTCAGTACATCTGCAGTTACTGTACGGGTAACTTCCACAGAGTTCTGATTGCCCTCTGCCAGAAAACATTCCCAGATCTGATGACCATGTGCCTCAGCTACTGCGTGATTATCATAATAAACATCAAACTGGACACCATACTGGGCAAAGTTTCCAGTATCTTCTACGGTGTACTCAATCCCATTCATCACTACTTTCGTCCCCATTGGAAGAAATGGGTTTGCAGCATCAACCGCAAGCGTATGATTAGCCTGTGGCATTGCCCCTGAAGCAGTAGGTCCTCCACTCCACACGCCACAGCAGATGGGACAATTACAGTATCCACTGGTCACAACATTTCCCAATGACTGCCCTACCTGTATTGTAGATGTTTCCTGCCGGGTTTCACTTTTTTCCTCTACGGTGATTCCGTACTGTAAAGAAAAAATTGTTTCCAGTTCTCCTTTTATCTCATCAAACTTAAAATCCCCATAACTGGCAGTCAGATAACTGATCAATGTATGAGGATCATGGCCGATTTCACCAATGTTATATCTGTATTCATCTTTTCCTGGATACCGGGCTTCCATCTGGTTTATTTTCTGTTGAAGACTGGCTTCCAACTGCGTATAATACAACTCTGCTTTTTCAATTTCGTCCGGATCCGCAATGTAACTGGAAGCGATTACCGTAGAAATTCCATTAGAAAACATAGCCGAACAGGAAGCAAATCCTGTCATTACGGAAAGAAGCAAAATCAATAACAACCCCATTGAGATCAGAGTAGTTACATTTCTTACAAATACTTCCTGTGCCTTTCTTGCAATTTTAGTAGCAAGATTTACTGACCGGATTGAGGTGTCTTTTGTTTCTTTTGCAATCTTCCCAGCCCGGTATGCCATCTGATACTCTCGCTTAATCCTCTGCTTCTGTATTAATTTTCTGATCAGCTTTTTCTGCATCTCTGGATGTTCTTCCAGATATTTCTGATATTGATACCTGGATGCACTCTTCCAGGCTCTTTTCTCTAAACGGTTTTCTTTATGTATCTGACTGCGGTTCTTCCGGATATTTCTACTGCTATGTTCCTGTAATATCCACTCACCTGAACGCACCAGCTTATGTGCTGCATCTACAGCACTGTTTTCCTCTTCGTCTTCGCCTGCTTTCTGATATACTGCATTTTTTAATGCTTTCTTTGGAACAGAAGACAAGGTTTTCTTTTTACCATCCGTTTTCCCTGTTTTTTTGTCGAAATATAAATGGTACTTTACCTTTGCTTTCTGTTCCTCATTTGTTTTCTTGGTATAAACAGAATCTTTCGGAATTTTGTTCTGCCTCTCAGCTTCCTGTTTTCTTGCAGCCTTATCCACTTCCTGATAAGTTTTTATTGTTTTTCGGCTATATTTCTGCTTTCCTTTTTTTCGGTTTGTAGAAACATCATTCTTCTCTGCCTGAAAATGTCCTCCATCTGTTTCAGCCGAAGTTTTCTTTTCTTTCTTCAGACTTCCATCTGTCTCCAGTTTTCCAAACTGCAGTCTCTGCTGTTTCTTTTTCTGTCGCTGATACTGGCTCCTGTGTTTTTCTTTGCGCTCACGTATTTCTACCGCTGAATCCACAGATACACCTGCAGGCTTGTCCCGGTATCTGTACCGTCCCTGTGTTTTTCGTTTTCCCGGAGGACTGTTTGCAGCCTCTTCTTTTTTGGCAGGATTTCCCTCCTGAACTTTTTCGGAAAATTGTTTCTTTTCAGCTTTTTTATGAGAGTTTTTCTTCTTTTCAGAAGTAATAAATGCCTGTTCTACATCCTTCTGTTTATAAGGCAACTCCTGATCGCTGTTTGTAACTTTTCTGGTCTCCTTTGTTGCAAGATTTTCCTCAACCAGACCATTTCTGGTCATACGGCTGACTTTCTTCTCTTTCGCCGTATATTTTTGTTTTCCCAATGTACCTCACCTCTGCTTTTTTGTCCATTAAGTCTGAATCTCATCCGGTTTAGTACTCATCAAAGCATAGGTTCTGGTATCCTGCGGATATCTGTCTGCAAAAGGTATGATTACATTTCCGTAAAAGAGCAGCCCTTCTCCTGCATTACTGTTATTTACAAAAGAAATCTGATGCTTGGAAATATTCAATTTCTCCGCAAGGATCTTCTGATCCCCGCTGTGCTGATTTAACATCAGGATAAAATCACTGTTTCCCACAATACTTTCTACTGCCAGAGAGCCAAGAAAATCTGTTACATTCTGACTGATTCCTGTAATGATTCCACCCCACTTACGAAATCTCTTCCACATTTCAATAGAATAATTAGCAGTCTGTGGCTGGTTCAGCAAAAGGTGAAATTCATCCACATAATAACGGGTTGATTTCCTGCGACTGCGGTTCTGTGATACTCTTGTCCAAACCATATGCTGGACAATCAACATCCCTGCTTTTCGTAGTGTGGTTCCAAGTTCCCGAATATCAAAGCATACCACTCTGTTCTGCGTATCGACATTACTTCGATGGTTAAATACATTCTGCGATCCTGTTACATACAACTGCAGACTGTTGGCAATGTTCTGTGCTGCTGGTTTATCTGGTGCATAAAAGTTCAGACGTTCATAGAAATCCTGCAAAGTCGGCATATTTTCCGGTTTTGGATCATTGTAAAGATATTTTTTATAAATGTCTTTTACACACAGGTCAATCATGGAAACCTCATCACCATTTAATTCTGCATTTTGAGGTTTCTTCATAATGACCTCGCAGAAAGATGTGATAAACTCTGCTTTATCAGCAATAATGGTATCAATATCCTCCACATCGCCATTAATCCTGTATTTCTCCGGATGATAAATAACATCTAGGTTCACTTCCATAGGATTGATGTAATCATTACTTTTTGCACTGATTTTAATAACTTCACCATTTAAGGCATTTACCAGCGGAAAATATTCTCCCTCCGGGTCACAGATAATAATGTCATCGTCTGTAATCAGGAAAACATTGAGGATCTCCCTTTTCGTTGCAAAACTCTTACCGGAACCAGGAGTACCCAAAATCAGGCCGTTAGGTGTTTTCAATCGTTTCCGATCCACCATAATGAGATTGTTTGACAGTGCATTTAAGCCATAGTAAAGAGCTTCACCGCCTTGGAAAAGTTCCTGTGTGGTAAACGGAACAAAGATTGCTGTAGAAGTCGTAGTCATAATTCTCTGTATTCCAGTCTGGTTCATTCCCAGTGGTAGTGATGCCACAAGTCCCTGTTCCTGCTGATATTGAAGTCTCCGTATATTGCAATTATATTTCTGGGCGATTCCTGCAGTCTGATACACAATATTGTCCAGTTTTCTCTTATTGTCCGCTGTATTCATCAGCAAAAAAGTAAGTTCAAAAAGTTTCTCATTCCTGGACTGGATTTCATTGAGCAATCCCTCCACATCCTCTCCGTATGTAGAAATGTCCGTTGGAAATAGCGATAGGTAAGCCTTTGAAGTTATCTCCAGCTTTTCCCCCGCTTCACACCGGACATGCGACTTTCACCGCATCCGGCGTTCCATCAATCAAACAGATTTCTTAGTCTCCTTAGTCATACCATTATGAGAATTATTCGTAAGATTTGGCTTCTCCAAATCAATGGGTTTCCTTTTTGCCAATGTTCGCAGTTTGTTCAGCTTTGTGAGCTGTGAAGTATCCAATTTAAGAGCGGTGAGATAAGAACGAATAGTGTCCTCATCAATTGCGTGTATCAGTTCATGTACTGGTGCAAGCACCAATACCAGATTTTCATACTTATCTCTGCCTCCAATTCCTTTTGGCTTCTTGTGATGGCAGTGAATTTCTGATATACACTGAAATTTCTTTCCCGTTACCGCACATTTTCCCCATTGAGCGGAGAACAGTGAGATACGGTTATCCGCATACTCTGTACTGCGGCTGTATGTAGGCGCTCTCATTAGCTGTAGCAGTAAGAAAGTGTTTATCCGCAAATCGTCATGGATTTCACTTCTTCCTGCCGCTGTGTAAGCGCACACTTTTCGCCGCTGACTCATTGGATTTTTACATTGAACATAGCTTATTGGATAAATCGGTTCTTTGGATTGTGCTATATATCTTAGTTGCTCCGATTTCCCATATCTTTGGATTTCCATTTTTGTCAGGTCACGGCCTTCCTTTTTCAGCCGGTGTGTCTTTCCAGATTTCAGCCTGTTTTTGAGAACTGTATTAACAGTTCTGCCAATATCACCGCAGTCTATGCTGATGTCAGTGGCTAACTGGTAGTAATTCTGGATTCCCATAACCATGGAGTTGAACAGCCGTACTTCCCCGGCTTCTCCACGTCCTTTTCTGGGAAATTTGATATTTCCGACTTGTTTAGTCAGGCTGGCTTTAACCTTTTTGTATGCTTTATCGCACATGTGCGATTGAACGACGTACTTTTTCCCCTTTTTGCGTAGTCGGATTTTGAATCCGAGAAATTCAGAATAGCTCCGTCTGACGTCAACAACTCTCGTTTTCTCCGGTGAAACATCAAGGCGCAGGCGTTCTTTCAGCCATTGCGTTACCGCAATCAGCGTCCGGTCTGCCTGTTCTTTTGTCCTGCAAAGAATCCGAAAATCATCTGCATATCTGACGATATATATTTCTTTCAGCCGTGTATTCCGCATTGCCCGGTACGCATGGCTTTGTATCGGACAGCCCGCCGCATTTTCTCTGTAAGCGTAGTTTTCCGTTACCGGGTTGCACTGCCATTGGCTTTCTATCCAATGGTCAAGTTCATTCAGCACCACATTTGCCAATAATGGGGAAATAATTCCGCCTTGCGGCGTTCCCTTTGTTGGGTGTTCTGTATGACCGTTCGGCATGAGTATTGGCGCTTTGAGAATCCTGCGGATTACATAGAGCAGTTCTTTATCCCGAATATTCAGCGACCATAGCTGCTTTATCAGCTTTGAGTGGTCTACATTGTCAAAGAAACCTTTTATGTCAAACTCTACTACATAGTGAAGTCCTGACTTTTGCATAAGCCTGTAGATTGCCGCTATCGCATTTTCAACCGACCGATTTGGACGGAATCCATAGCTATTGTTGCTGAACCTGGCTTCGCAGATAGGTTCCATGACCTGCTTGATACATTGCTGTACCAATCTATCCCAGATACAAGGGATTCCCAGTGGCCTGGTATTCCCGTTTGGTTTTGGGATGTCTTTGCGTCTTACGCTTCTTGGGGTGTAGCCGTTTTTAGCTCCCTTGACGATTTTGCGTACCCTTGCTGTGACTTCATCAGCGGTAAGTTTACCAATATCAGAAATCTCCAGCTTGTCTGTTCCCGGCGTAATACTCCCGGTATTGGATTTGATGTTCCGATAGGCCAGCAGGATATTTTCTCTTGAAAGTATCACATCCATCAGGTTCTCGAAAATTTCTCCTGCCTGACTTCTGGCATACAGTTCATCAAAGGTACTTTGCATATCGTAGTATTCAGCATGGCGGAGATACTCCACGCATTTGGTTTTTGGTTTCTTCTCATTTGGCATCAGGCATCACTCTCCTTTACGGCGAGTGACTTCTTTTTGTCATACTCGCAATCCTAATTGCGACTAAGTGCTAAGTTGCCTGTTTGACTGACTTGAGGCCATTCTTCCGTTTTCCTCTTTTTCGCAGAAAACATCATCAGTTCGACCTCTGCTTTTCAGCAGTAGTACAGCAGCTTATATGATTCGTCTGCTTACTTCCTAATGGTAGAAGCCTACTGCCTTTCCTCGTTCCAACAATCCTATCTTTACATATACCTTTAGGTCTCCGCTTTAAGCCTGTCAGCTTGAACACGCCTGTAACGTGCTATGGTGTTTCATAACATCAATTTTTACTCCACCACACTGATTAGCGATGAACGCTACCAGCACATTTCTATGCCGTCATGGTATAGACCCTTACATTCGCGGTTTTCGTCAGTCATATTTCAAACATTCTGACCTTGGGTATTTTGTAGACCTCCGGCCTATAGGTAGCACCGTCCACCTCTGGACAGCTTTCGTGGGGCTGGTAATTATCCAGCAATCCATACGGCTACTCTCAGCCGACTTCACCGAGCTTCTGACAGGTCAGTTTTCACTTACACCCGCCAGTCGGAGTATTAAGGGGGCGTTTCAGGGCGTTACCCCATCATTCCACCTCTTGGATTGTTAGTTCTCCTAACATCTGAAATTTTCGTTCTTTTGTTAGTGCCTGATTTTGTCCTTCAACCACGAAGGCTTTGTTCAGGAACGAGTCGCACTGATGTCCATATCGTACCCTGAACGTACTGCTTTTTTCTGTTCTTCTATCTTCATGCGGTTAATATCCGTCACTTTACTTTTTACCAGCTTAATCGCTT
>ENA-OXGJ01000392-OXGJ01000392.1-human-gut-metagenome-genome-assembly--contig:-NODE-392-length-18410-cov-5.334732_pt1 | contig 18410 bp, 20 predicted proteins | sample MGYA00249835_ERZ652264 | MGnify/ENA primary metagenome ERZ652264 (study PRJEB26925, sample SAMN05826844) | human gut metagenome | biome: ENVO:2100002; feature: ENVO:00000062; material: ENVO:00002003... | reverse complement strand
GAGGATACCGGGGTTCCGCCATCGGCACCATCATAGGAACCATTGCGGGAGCTGCCATTGCCAATGCAGCCACAGCCCCCAAAAAGCAGGAGGAGTACAGCTACCGGATAGAAAGGACACAGCCCTATCCCCCGCAATCCGGAAGACAGCCGCAAGCATCGGCCATCGACCACTTGAGGATACGGAATATACGTTTCATTGACGACAGCCGCAACCACGTCATCAATTCGGGCGAAAACTGTAAAGTGATTTTTGAAATCATGAACGAAGGAAACAAAACAGCCTACAACGTAGTGCCGGTGGTGGTGGAAACCACGGGCATGAAGCGTATTTACATATCGCCGTCGGTCATGATAGAGCAAATAACTCCGCGCAACGGTGTGAAATACACCGCCAACATCAGTGCCGGAGAACGGATAAAGACGGGTAACGTCACCATACGCATAGCCATAGCCGACGAGTACGGAGACGAATATGAGTGGCAGGAGTTTTCGTTGCCCACACAACGGTAGAACAATGTCTTAACAGTAGTTTTTCAAAGAAATGGAACAACAGCAATCTTCTTTCAAAGAAAAAGAACGCATAGAACTACGGGAACCCCGACGCTTCAAAGTCACCATCTACAATGATGACTTCACCACCATGGAGTTTGTGGTAAAAGTACTCACCACCGTCTTTTACAAATCATCGGCAGAAGCGGAAACACTGATGCTGCAGGTGCACAAGAGCAACTCCGCGGTAGTGGGCATCTACTCATACGACATCGCCCACTCCAAAGTACAGAAAGCCACCCGCATGGCACGCAATGAAGGTTTCCCCCTCCGGCTCACCGTCACCCCGGAGGAAGAAGAATAAGAAAGAAACAATATGGATATAAAAAATACGATATTCGTAAACCAAGCATTCGCTTCCGCACAAAGAAAAGCCGAGTCTTACCGGCACGAGTTCATCATGCCCGAACATCTGCTGAGCGCCATTCTGGAACAGGAACCCTTTATCAACACCCTGCAAGATACCTTCTACAATTATGTGGAGCTCAGCATCTCGCTGGAAAACTATCTGACGGAAGAAGTGGACACTGTCCCCGACAATGTGGAATACGAGTTGGGACTTTCCGTCCAGCTCAGCTCACTCCTGCAACATGCCTATACGGTGACAGAGTATTCCAGCGCCGAAGAGCTGGATGTTCCTCATCTGATACAAGGCTTGCTGCAACTGGAAGATTCCTGGGCATGCCATTTCCTGAAGGAAGCAGTCGGCGGCGACCTGCCCGAATTCCTCAGCCTGCTCATCACCCACTACGAAGAAGCGGAGCTGGCAGAAGAAGCAGGCGGTACGCCATCTCCCGATGAACAAGAGAAAACAGAACCGTGGCGTAACTACGTGACCTGCCTCAACGACCATCTGGCAGACCACAACCCGCTTATCGGCAGGGAGATGGAGTTGGAGCGAACCATACAAGTGCTCTGCCGCAAAGAAAAGAACAACCCGTTGCATGTGGGCGAACCCGGTGTAGGCAAAACAGCCCTTGCCTATGGGCTTGCCGCCCGTATCGAAGCGGGCAACGTCCCCGAACGGCTTGCCGGCTTCCGCATCTATGAGCTGGACTTGGGCAGTCTACTGGCAGGCACACAATATCGCGGCGATTTCGAGAAGCGGCTGAAAAGTATCATGGAAGGCATCGGTCGTGAGGGAAACGCCATCGTCTACATCGACGAGATACACAACCTGATAGGCGCCGGACGCACGGGCGAAGGCTCTATGGATGCCTCCAACATGCTGAAACCCTATCTGGAAACCGGGGCAATACGTTTCATCGGCTCTACCACCTACGACGAGTACAACCGCTACTTCGCACGCAGCAAGGGACTGGTACGCCGCTTCCAGCAGATAGACATACTGGAACCGAACATTGAAGAAGCCATACATATCGTAGAAGGCCTGAAAGAGAAATACGAAACCTACCACGGTGTCACCTACGAGCCCGACGTCATCCCCTATGCCGTAAAGGCAAGCGCCCGCTACATCAGCGACCGTTTCCTGCCCGACAAAGCCATCGACCTGGTGGACGAAGCAGGAGCTTACCGGGAAATATACCCCACAGACTCCGAGGAACAGACCGTGGACAAGGCACTGATAACCGACATACTGGCACGTACCTGCAAAGTCAATGCCCTCGCCATGAAAGAGGACGACACCACCGCCTTGGAAAGCCTGCACGAACGCATCAGCTCCCGCATCTACGGGCAGGAAGAAGCCGTCCGTCAGGTGGTGGAAGCTGTGCAAATGTCCAAAGCCGGACTGCTGGACGAAAACAAACCGCTGGCAAGCCTGCTCTTTGTAGGCCCCACCGGAGTAGGAAAGACCGAAGTTGCCAAAGTGCTCGCCGCCGAGCTGGGCATCGCCCTGCAACGTTTTGACATGAGCGAATATACCGAAAAGCATACCGTAGCCAAACTGATTGGCTCGCCTGCCGGCTACGTGGGTTACGAGGACGGCGGCCTGCTGACCGACGCCATACGCAAGACCCCAAACTGCGTGCTACTGCTCGATGAGATAGAAAAAGCCCATCCCGACGTATTCAACATCCTGCTGCAAGTAATGGATTATGCCGTACTGACTGACAACAAAGGACGGAAAGCCGACTGCCGACACGTGGTCCTCATCATGACCTCCAATGCCGGAGCACAATATGCCCGCCAAGCGTCCATCGGCTTCAACAGTCAGGTCACCGCCGGAGAAGCCATGCTGAAACAAGTCAAGAAAACCTTTAAGCCCGAATTCATCAACCGCCTCTCTGCCACGGTGGTCTTCCATGACATGGACCGCCCGATGGCATCACTTATCCTCGACAAGAAACTCGGAGAACTAGGCAGCAAGCTGTCTTCCCGCCAGGTGGAAATGGTATTGAGCCAGGAAGCACACGAATGGCTGCTCCAACGGGGTTTTATTCCCGAATACGGCGCCCGGGAGATGGACCGCGTGATAGCCGCCCACTTGAAACCCTTGCTGATGCGCGAAATTCTGTTCGGTACATTGAAGGCAGGAGGAAAAGTCCGCGTGCAAGTGGAAAACGGAGCATTGAAACTACAACCCGCAACCGAATAACGATATGGTCTTTCAACTGACGGATAAACTTGCTTTCCCCGACCCTCACTACGGCGACCCCGACGGGTTGCTCGCTGTGGGCGGTGACCTATCCATTGACCGCCTCATCCTGGCGTACTCCAACGGCATCTTCCCCTGGTACGCATTTCGGGAAGAACTGATACAATGGTGGTGCCCGATGGACCGTTTCGTCATCTTTCCGGACGAAATCCATATCTCCCACTCCATGCGTACGCTCATCAACAAAGGAAAGTACGAAATCACCTTCAACGAAGCTTTCCAAGACATCATACAAACCTGCGGAGAATTGCGGATAGAACAAGAAGGCGCCTGGCTCGGAACGAAGATGATGGAAGCCTATACGCACCTGCACGAACAAGGATTCGCCGCCAGCGTGGAAGTATGGGAAGAAGAGCAATTGGTAGGTGGGCTGTACGGAGTGACCCTGGGACGTTGTTTCTTTGGAGAGAGCATGTTCTCACTCGTTCCCAGCGCCTCGAAGCTGGCCCTCATCCATCTGGCCCAATTCTTCAGGGAACATGGAGGCGTCATGATAGATTGCCAGTTCGAAACCCCTCACCTCAAAACAATGGGAGGCAGGCACATCAGTTACGACGAATATATGACATACATCGAACAAGACTGCCGCTTCTAAAAGTAAAAAGGAATAACGAGGGGCTCAGAACTATCCGCGCCTAAATATAGCATAATGAAAGTACTCATATACTTTTGACACTCTCCTATTCTATTTGAAGGCCGGAGCAGGAAGATGCATACCTGCCATCGTCAATTGGTTGTCCTTGGCATATTGGAGGAAATACTTGCGTGCTTTCACGGCAGCTTCCTTATCCATATCATAGGAAGCGCAGTATTCCGGATGCTCCAACTGAAGGGCCGCACCATGGATGAGGTCACCAATCACCAGTAACTTGCCACTCTGGAAAACCGTATGACCGGGAGTATGACCGACTGCCTCCATGGCAACCACATTGCCCGGCAAGGTATCGCCAAACTCAAACAGATGCAGCCGTTCCTTATAGGCATCCATCGTCTTTACGACCTGCGCCTTCCTTTCGGCAGGCATTGCCATCCAGGCATCATATTCCACTTTTGATGCGTACACTTCGGCATTCGGGAAGACTACACTGTCTCCCTTCATCATTCCACCGATATGGTCGCCATGGAAATGGGTAAGATACAGATATCCAATATCTGCCGGAGAGATACCCAAAGATTGTAATCCGGGCAACAGACGACTGCCGGGAGCTCCCATTCCCGTATCAAAAAGGATACGGATACCATTCGTATCTACCAGGAAGGTGCTCATGGAAGAAGGAATACCGCCTTGAAGCGACAAACTTTCCATCAATTCATCGCTTGCATCCGGGAAAATCGTTCTCGGCATCAAATGCTCACCAGCATTATCCTGAATCCAAGTGGCCTGCACTCCCTCCAGTTGCAAGGTCTTTACGCCACTGCATGTTACACCGACACTATCCATACTTACATCTTCATTTGTTTGTTTCTTTGTCCTGCTGCCGCAACCCGCCATCAGCAATGCTGCTGACACAACAACCAGGCACGTCCATGTCTTGTTTTTCATCGGTACAGAGTTTTTTATCCATAAATATTGAAGTTCGCACAAATATAGGCAAATAAAATCATTCGGCACACGGATGCCTAAACCAAAAACGGCTGCCGACTCCCAATTCCGACTCAGCACCGATAGTCCCGCCAAGATGCTCAATGATACTTTTACAGATGGACAAGCCTAAACCCGTGCCCTTCGCAAAGGTATTAAGCTTTACAAAGCGGTCGAACACAGTAGCCACGGCATCCGGAGCAATACCCATACCGGTGTCCGTCACAGAAAACTCTATCTGATCGGTACCTTCCACCGGATGATATTCCAAAAGGATCTGCCCTTCACTGGTGAACTTCAAAGCGTTGTTTATAAAATTGGTGACCACCTGCATCAGACGTTTCTTGTCGGTATAGATACGGTAATCGGGCAAGTCGGGAGCCAACAGAACCGGTACAGCCTTGTCTTCCTTTATATCATAGTTGCGCATCACGTCCTTACAGAAGTCACTGACATCCACATACCCCATATTATAATCAAGTGTTCCCGCTTCTATCTTTGCTAAATCCAGAATGTCGGATATCAGTTGCAAGAGCAGTTCCGTATTCTCCTGCATGATGGCAAGGTATTCCTGGCGTTCTTCCCTATCGTCCAGTTCGGCAATGATGCTTGCAAAACCGACAATGGAATTGAGCGGAGTACGGATTTCATGACTCATATTGGCCAGGAAAGCAGACTTCAAGCGGTCCAGATGTTCTGCCTTATCCTTGGCGACCCGCAATTCCTCCTCTATCTTTTTCTGATGGTCGATATCCACACTGGTAATGACATGCGCCATCTGCCCGTCCACCCAAGCAAAGGCTGCACTGAACACGCGAAACCAACACTTGTCAAATGGCCGTTGATAATCCCACGAATAGACTTTGGTGGGGTGTCCGTTTTCATCTATCAAATGCCTCTTTGGGCAGAACTCACACTCCCCCGTCTTGTCCGAGTAGAGGGCCTCCCAGCATTTTTTCCCCCAGAAATGCTCGATACCGCCATATGGTTCCACCATAGACCTATTGGCATACAACATATCGTGGGAATCGAAAGAGTTGACGTAAATATCAACGCCCATATTATTCATGATACTGCCTAATGTATTGCTGGCCCTCACTTCCCTTTCCTTATATTCCCTGACCGCAATTTCCTTAGAGAACGAGCCCAGCAAGAGATGAATGATTTGCAACTCCTCTTCCGTGAGATAGGTCTCTTCCTCCCTGCCTGCAAAACCTATGAATCCGATGATTTTACCCTCAGTATCTTCAAAATGCCTGATTAACAAAGAATCCTCACCGTAGAAATCAAGAATGTCAATATCATCCCATGAAGCATCCGCATTTCTGTTTCCATAGAAAGGTTTATCCCGAGCTTTCATGGCATCGACATGCTCCTTTTTCAACTCTCCCATATCGAAACGGGGTTTCATAGTCCCACCTTCATTTCCAATCGTTTCTTTCAATAAGAAATAACGGAATCCGTCAGTCTGATAGATAAACCCTTTCGTAAAGTCATAGTAGTTGCAGAAATCGGTCAACGATTCAATAACTTTCCTTTCATTGGGTTCATTGCTATTCAACCGTTCTAAAAAATGAAGCAAGAATATGTTTAATTTCTCTTTGTTTTTGCCCATATAATCTTTTGAAAAACTTTAAGGCGCTAATATACAACTTTTTAAAGAGAAATAAGTTTCTTTTATATATCCAGGAAGTTTAAAAAACAACCATTCCCCAATAAAACAAAAAAGGCAATAACTTAATTTATTTTACAAGTATCACTAAGGCAAAAGCTCTTCATCCGTATTCATACGACGGCATAACATCTAAAGTACACAAAAAGAAGTCTATGGAAGAAGAAAATATCCGAGACAGATTAATAGTCATTTTTTAAGGATAACAGAGTTGCCAATTTATCAAAAACAAAGTTAATTCACACATATATACATATTTGTATAAACGGAGAATAAGTAAAACTTTCCCAAAGATGTTTTTTTCTTCATAAGCGATACAACCTATATACAACGAAATAAAGATTTGCAGTACAAACGGTCTGTTATGAGAGAAATATAGTATCTTTGCAACATGATGTTGCACCGTTTTACTACTTCCATAACCGACATTCCGCTTCCGGAAAGGTTCACCTATCCTTTCTGCTATACTCCGCACCCATTATGTATATTGGCAGCCAAAGAAGTACAAAGCTATCTTACCCGACAAACTGCATGGAAGGACGAACTGCGCCAAGGCAAAATGTTCGGGGTACTGATTGTACAAACCGAGCATGGAGAAACCGGATATTTAGCTGCATTCTCAGGCATATTGGCCGGAAAGAACCTACATCCCTTTTTTGTTCCTCCCGTATATAACTTGCTACAGCCACAAGGCTTTTTCAAGATAGAAGAAGAGAACATCTCTTCCATCAACCGCAACATCCGGCAACTGGAAAAAGACAAAGCATATGCCGCCTTATCAGCAGAGCTTGCCCGGACCATTCAGTCAGCAGAAAACATACTGGCAACAGCCAAAGCACAGTTGAAAGAAGCCAAAACAGCCAGAGAACAGCGCAGAAAAGAAAAAGAACTCAATGCGCAGGAAGAAGCCGAACTGATACGGGAAAGCCAGTTCCAAAAGGCAGAATATAAACGCCTGGAACGTTCATGGAAAGCAAGGATTACCACACTGCAAACGCAGACAGAAGACTGGGAAAGACGGATTTCAGCATTGAAGTCTGAACGTAAAACCCGCTCTGCAGCATTGCAGCAAAAGCTATTCGAACAGTTCGGGATGCTGAATTACCGGGGAGAAGTCAAGAATCTCTGTGAGATATTCGGGCAGACCGTGCACAAGACACCTCCTGCCGGCGCAGGTGAATGTGCGGCCCCCAAACTGCTGCAACAAGCTTATCTGTACGGATGGAAACCTATTGCCATGGCCGAGTTCTGGTGGGGTGATTCCCCCAAGACAGAGATACGCCATCACGGCCACTATTATCCGGCTTGCAAAGGAAAGTGCGAACCTATACTGCAACACATGCTGCAAGGTCTACAAGTAGAGGAAAACCCCATGTTGAAAAGAATGCAGGTACCCTCCCAAAATTTGGAGATTGTTTATGAGGACCCATGGCTTTCGGTCATCAACAAACCGGCAGGAATGCTGTCTGTTCCCGGCAAGGAAGATGCAGTCTCCGTCTATAGCCTGATGCGTGAGCAATATCCCGAAGCTGACGGTCCCCTGACGGTGCATCGTCTCGACATGGCCACTTCCGGTTTAATGCTCATTGCCAAGACCAAGCGTGTACACCAGAACCTGCAGGCCCAGTTCAAGAACCGCCTGGTCAGGAAACGTTATGTCGCATTGCTCGAGGGTATTGTCCCAAAGGACAAAGGTACGGTCGACCTCCCGCTTTGCCTGAATCCACTTGACCGCCCACGGCAAATGGTACACACCGAACACGGAAAGCCCGCCATCACCGATTATCAAGTTCTGGAACGTCTGGACGGGAAACGGACCCGTATCGCTTTCTATCCGCGCACGGGAAGAACCCATCAGCTACGTATACATGCAGCACACCCGCTTGGCTTGCACTGCCCCATCATCGGTGATGAACTTTACGGGGAGAAAGCAGACCGGCTTTATCTGCATGCCGAATACTTAGAATTTACCCACCCTATAACGGGAGAAACCGTAAGGATTACCAAAGAAGCTGAATTCTGACTGCCTACTGATTAATAACCAGCAAAGTAATGCAATAAATGATGATACTCCGACCTACCCCACAAGATTATGACGAACTGTTGACCGTCTGGGAAGCCTCTGTCCGCAGCACACACCACTTCCTGGCAGAAAAGGATATACAGTTTTACAAACCACTGATAAGAGAGCAGTACTTTCTTGCCGTAGAGCTTTACATCATCCGCAACGAAAAAGAAGAAATTGCCGCCTTTATGGGACTGAGCGATGAACTCATCGAGATGTTGTTTGTCCGTCCCGACCAACAAGGTAAGGGATACGGAAAACGGCTCATGGAGTACGCCGTCCACCAAAAACACATCCACAAAGTGGATGTAAACGAGCAGAACGGACAAGCTTGCCGATTTTACCAACATATGGGATTCCAAGTGGCCGGCCGGGACGAAACCGACCCGACGGGAAAGCCTTTCCCTATTCTGCACCTGCAATTACCAACCCCACCACAGATTACTCAGATTGAACACAGATTATAATTTAGCAAACTTATGAAGATACATCACATCGCCATCTGGACCTTCCAACTGGAAGAGATGAAAGAGTTCTACACACGTTACTTCAACGGGAGCAGCAATGAAAAGTACATCAACCCCAAAAAAGGATTCGAATCTTATTTCCTTCACTTCGATGAAGGAACGGATTTGGAACTGATGAGCCGTACGGACATACAGAATACCCCTATTGAGGAAAACAGACTGGGACTGACCCACTTTGCCTTTGCCTTCGACAGCCAGGAAGCTGTCCTCCGACAGACAGAACGGCTACGTACAGCGGGATATACCATCGCAGGAGAGCCCCGTACCTCCGGCGACGGATATTTTGAAAGTGTCGTCCTCGACCCGGACGGTAACCGTATAGAATGTGTATTCAGGGCATAGTCTCTCAATCAGAGGAGACAAAGCTTCTCAACAGTTTTATCTCCTCTGCCCAAAGCGATTCATCGGGCGTCTCCAAAATAATAGGTATACCGTCAAAACGCACATCTTGCATAAAGCGCCGGAAGAAATCCATACCTATCAGCCCCTTGCCGATGCTGTCGTGACGGTCTACTCTGGAGCCGAGTGCTTTCTTGGAGTCATTCAGGTGTATACCACGCAGATAGCCGAAACCTACCGCTGTGTCAAACTCCTCAAACACCTTGTCATACTCATTCACTATATCATAGCCTGCTGTATACGTGTGGCAGGTATCAAGGCAAACTCCAACGCGAGACTTGTCATCCACCCGGTCAATGATATGTCCCAGCTGCCAGAACTCATTTCCCACATTGCTACCCTGCCCGGCTGTGTTCTCTATGACAGCCACCACATCGTGCGTCTTGCCCAATATAAGATTAATGGATTCAGCGACCTTGTCCAGACACTCTTCCACGGAAATCTTATTCAGATGGCTGCCCGGATGAAAATTCAGTAACTTCAGCCCTAATTGTTCGCAGCGCTGCATCTCATCCAGAAAAGCGGCACGGCTTTTCTGTAACCCTTCTTCTTCGGGATGCCCTAAATTTATCAGATAACTGTCGTGAGGCAGGATATAGCGGGAATCGAAGCCAAGCTTCCCACAATTTTCCTTAAACACCCTGATACTCTCCTCCGTCAGCGACCTTGCCACCCACTGACGCTGGTTCTTGGTAAACAAGGCAAAAGCATTTGCCCCTATCTCACTGGCATTGACGGGAGCCGCTTCCACTCCCCCACTGGCCGATACATGTGCACCTATAAATTTCATAATCTTATTGTATTTGCTCTTTCATGAATTCCCACTGGCATTTTTTCATGTCCACACACCCATTCTTTCTGAACGTCACGCCCTCTGCCTCCAGCAAAGCCCGCTGTTCCGCCCAGCACGGTGCCAGCCTGCCCTGGCTGTTCACTACCCGATGGCAGGGCAGACACATGCCGTCGGGCACATCGTGCATAGCATGTCCCACCATGCGCGAACATTGAGGTCTTCCGACAAGATAGGCTATCTGTCCGTACGTCACCACCCGCCCCGGAGGGATTGCGGCCACTACATTATAAACCTCCTGCTGAAAAGTGTCTTTGTCCATAAAAGTCTGGTTTGGGAAGGCAAAGATATGATAAATTCAGCAGGTATGCGAACAGACGTTACAAGAAAGTGGCTGCGCCGAGCGGATTGTATGTATAGGTGACATTACGGGCACGGATGATTTCGCCCGTCGGGGTAAACAATATCTGATATTTCGTCTGGAGATTTGCCATCCCTACCTCTACCGCCACGATGGACTGCCATTTGGGAAACTGTACCCAAGTGACATTCTGCACCATCCCTCCGGAATATTCACTGGCGGCAAAAGCATTGTAAACGGCAGGGGGCACTTCGTCCATTGTCTCCCAGTCCGTCTGTTGCATTACCCATTGCGCCTGCCCGTCAAACCAGACTTTCGTATCAAAACCGTTCATCAGGAAATCTGCCACATAATAAGACTCATCATGCGACCAGGCAACATCATCTGCCGTAGGATACATTTTCTTCAGTGCAGCCTGTACATCAGCAGGTGCCCAATCGGCAGAAGCCGAGACTGATACCATCAGCATCAAAACCAGAAAAGAGAATTTCAACTTACTCATAACTTCATCAGATTATCATGTTATGAGAAGAACGGCGTATGGCAGATTTTGTTCACCGGCAACTCTCAACCATTCAACAGTTAAAAAGAGATATCCATTGTAATTCAATAGAAAATGACTAACTTCACACCAGAAATTCAGAAATATGATAAGAATACATCCCATATCCGGCAACAAAAAGCAATATCTTGACCTGCTGCTGCTTGCCGACGAACAAGAGTCCATGATTGACCGTTATCTGGAACGGGGAGAGATGTTCATCCTATCCGATAATGATACAGTCAAAGCGTCTTGTGTAATCACCTGCGAGGATAAAGGAATCTACGAAATAAAGAGCATAGCTGTCTATCCGGAATACCAGCGCCAGGGATATGGAAGACAACTGATAGCATTCGTTCTTGAACATTATAAAGACCGGTGCCATACTATGCTTGTCGGCACTGGAGACAGTCCGCTAACCATCCCCTTCTATGAAAGCTGCGGATTTGCATACTCACACCGGGTACCCGATTTCTTTATCGATAATTACGACCACCCCATATTTGAAGGAGGCAAGCAACTGAAAGACATGATTTATCTGAAAAGGACGCTTCAACCAAAATAATATTCTATATTTGCATATCACTTAACTCCACACATTATGGAAGCTAAACTTTGCCAAAGCTGCGGAATGCCCTTGTCATCTGCAGAAGTACTCGGAACCAATGCCGACGGTAGCCTCAACGAGGAATATTGCACCTATTGCTACCAGCACGGCAATTTTGCACAAGACTGCACTATGGACGAAATGATAGAACATTGTGCACAGTTCACCGACGAATTCAACAAGGATTCCGGAATGAATTTCACTAAAGAGGAAGCCATTGCCGGTATGAAAGAATTCTTCCCGACCTTGAAACGCTGGCAGTCCAAACAATAAACATGCCATCCCGTATCGAGCAGGAAAAACAGACAGTAGAACGGATGGTCCGCCTCTACTGCCGGAAAAAGGAAGGTAACAAGCAATTGTGTCCCCGATGCGAGGAATTGCTGGGATATGCCCGCATTCGTCTTTCACGCTGTCCTTTCGGTGAGAATAAATCCACCTGCAGGCAATGCAGCATTCACTGCTACAAGCCCGAAATGAAAGAACGGATGCGTGAAGTCATGCGGTATGCCGGACCACGGATGCTGTTGTACCATCCCGTGGCGGCACTCCGCCATTTGTGGCAGGAGTATGTCCATCAGTATTTCACCAAACGTTTCGGAGTCCCGCGCCAGGAACAGCACAAACAATAAACCGTATCCTGGTCGTATCCCTCCAACGAGGAGGTGCCGTCCTTAGGTACAATCTCACCTTTGTCAGAGATGTAGACCGGCAGGCGCTCACCTTGTCCGTTCATCACAAAAAATGCCCCCACCTTGCATTGGGGGCATACCATCTTACGCATAATCAATTGAAATAATACAAAAATATAGTCACCCCTTCCAGTGCCTTCTTCTTTTCACCTTGTATTTCGATGGCAAACTTTATTTCCGCCTTTGCCACACCGCGCAGATTCGACAGAGATTGCAAATGGGCAACCAGTCGGATGCTCTGTCCGGACAATACCGCCTGACCGAACTTCATCTTGTCCATACCATAATTAATCATCATCTTCAGGTTGTTCACTTCAATAATCTGGTTCCACAGATATGGCAACATGGACAAGGTGAGATACCCATGTGCAATAGTGCTCTTAAAAGGACTTTCCACTTTGGCGCGTTCCGTATCGACGTGTATCCACTGATGGTCCAATGTCGCATCAGCAAACAGATTGATACGCTCCTGAGGGAGCTCTACATATTCCGAAACACCGATTTGCTGGCCTACCAGCTTTTCAAAATCCTCGTACGAGTTGATAATCACTTTTTCCATTACTCTCTATTTTATTGATAAATTATAAATTCACGCGCTTTATCCACATATCCGCCATTCGTTTATGCCCTGCAGGAGTAGGATGGATACCGTCCCAAATCCAATAGGTGTCCTGAGAAGCCGGAGCAGTGCCAAGAATTTCATCGAACATCGCATTATAAGGAAGAAATACCGTCTGATAGTCCTTCGCTATCCTCTCTACGATGGCGGCACAGCGACGCACCAGACTATCACGTTCTGCAAAGTCCTCACTCTTACGCATATTGCCGACATTGACAACAAAAGGAGTGCCCAGCACTATCTTCAATTCCGGATTGGCCTGCAAAGAACGGTCAAGCAAGGAACGGTAACATTTCTCCCATCCTTCAAAATCAAAAGGCTCTTTTTTGTCACCCTGCAGATAGTAATGTACATCGTTTGTCCCCACCAAGACGGAAAGCACATCCGGTTTCATTCCAATGACATCCTCTTCCCAGCGTTTCTCCAAATCCCGGAGAGTGTTTCCACTGATGCCACGGTTAAAAAAAGCATATTCCTTTTCCGGGAAATCTCCTTGATAATGACTTGCACACAAATACATATAGCCGCTACCGTAAATATGGTTCATATCCCAAAGGCTTCGTTCCGCAGTCGGTTTGGGCATCCCGCAGGCATTTCCCCAGTTACCGTCCGTGATAGAATCTCCGATAAACAAGACACGCGGGCCGCTTGCATGGAGTAAGAGTGATATGCAGAAAAAAACTATTACAAAGAGTCCAATACGCTTCATGGCATTTTCTTGTTAGAATGTAAAAATTGCAACAAATATACGTCTTATTCCGGCAAGTACAAAAACTCGGGTACCTTTTTCCCATTTCCCAAAAACACATATAACCCTTATTTTTATTTCCGTTCATCACAGATTAATTTGGAAATAATGTATCTTTGTCAATATCTTAATTGTTGTGACAGAACAAAAACATCACTATCAAAGATTCCGGTATGAATTCTAAATTTGATTATGACTTACTGTCAGCAATGATGACCAATGCCAATATGGGATGGTGGGAAGCTGATTTAAAGACCGAAAGCTACATTTGCTCCGAATATATCTCCCGGTTGCTGGGACTGGATGAGGATGGAACCATCAGCTTTAAAGATTTCAACAAACGTATCCTGAAAGAGGAACAACGGCATACTACCACACATTCCTTCGACAATATCCGGCAGACACAAGAGACTGTATATCTGCTCAACACAGTAGAGGGTCCAACGTGGATAAGAAGCAAGATATGCCTGCAGAGAACCGATGAAAACGGTAATGTCAAAGTCTACGGCATTGCCGAAACACAAGACGGTCCCGACATGTCATCGGCATCCCAAGCCTTACAAGAGCGTAACCGTCTCCTCCATAATATTTATAAATATCTTCCGGTAGGAATTGAGCTCTATAACCGAGAGGGAATATTGATAGATATGAATGACAAAGAGCAGGAAATGTTCCATCTCAAACAGAAAGAAGATCTACTTGGAATTAATATTTTCGAGAATCCGATTTTCCCGGAAGAGATGAAAAGCAAGTTAAGAAAACATGAAAATGCAGACTTCACTTTCCGGTATGACTTCTCTAAAATAGGCAATTACTACAAGACACAGAAGAAGACGGGCACCATAGACCTTGTAACCAAAGTCACAAGCCTTTACGACGATAATCACAACCTGACCAACTATCTGCTAATCAACGCAGACAAAACGGAAACGACCGTCGCTTACAACAAAATACAAGAGTTCGAGAGCCACTTTGAGCTTATAGGTGACTATGCCAAAGTGGGATATGCCAATTATGACCTTCTTAATGAGCAAGGCTATGCCCAACGCAGCTGGTACAAGAACTTGGGTGAGAAAACAGAAACACCATTGTCCGAAATCATCGGAACCTACAATCATCTCCACCCAGACGACCGTACTATCATGCTTGACTTCCTACAGAACGTAAAGAGAGGACTGGCACACAAGCTCAGCCGGGAAGTACGTGTTCTTAAAGAAGACGGTTCTTTCATGTGGACCCACGTCAACATCATTGTAGAACGCTACATGCCTGAACAGAACATCATAGAGATTATCTGCATCAATTACGACATCACCCAATTAAAGCAGACGGAGGCAATGCTGATACAAGCCAAGGAAAAGGCCGAAGAGGCAGACCGGCTGAAATCCGCTTTCCTTGCCAATATGAGCCATGAAATCCGCACGCCGCTAAATGCGATTATCGGTTTCTCCAGCCTGCTGCACTACGTGGAAAACGAGCAGGAAAGGGAACAGTACATCTCTTTGATAAACCACAACAACCAACTGTTGCTCAAACTAATCAACGACGTTCTGGACCTTTCCAAGATAGAGGCCGGACACATAGAGCTCCATTCCGAATGGTTCAATCCGGCAGAACTCATCAAGGAAAGTATTACCGAGTACGAACGGAACGTTCCGGCAGGAGTGAAACTCTTTGCCAGGTATCCGGCAGCCCCCGGCCAGATAGAGCACGACCCGATGCGCATCAAACAGATACTGAACAACTTCATATCGAATGCACTGAAAAACACCGTGCAGGGACATATCGAAGTGTACTACGAAACGGACACAGACGGAATAAGAATCAGTGTTTCCGATACTGGATGCGGTATTCCCCCCGACAAACTGGGAATGATATTCGAACGGTTTGAAAAGGTGGACTCTTTTGCCCAAGGTGCCGGATTAGGACTCTCCATCTGCAAATCCATCGTTGAGAAAATGAATGGAGTGATTACCGTAGATTCGACAATGGGAGTGGGAAGCACATTCACCGTGGAACTGCCCTGCCGGACAAGACCATCCTGACAACAAACGAAAAACAATGATTTATGACCGCACAGAAAGAATTTACCCTAACCCCTCGCCGGCGTGGCTTTCACCTGGTGACAGAGGAGATTATACGCAACCTTCCACCGCTTCCGTCTGCCGGAATCCTGCATCTGTTCATCAAGCATACAAGCGCAGGCCTCACCATCAACGAGAATGCAGACCCTGACGTACAGACAGATATGGAAGCCATCTTCAACCGCCTCGTAAAAGAACGGGAACCTTATTACCAACATACATGCGAAGGCGATGACGATATGCCCGCCCATGCCAAGGCAACCCTCAGCGGAACCAGCCTCACCATCCCCATCACCAATGGGCGTCTGAACATAGGTATCTGGCAAGGCATCTATCTCTGCGAGTTCCGCAACCGGGGCGGAGGAAGAAGAATTGTAGCAACCGTCATCGGATAATCCCCTATCATCATGCAGAAAGCCATCATCATCGGTGCCACTTCAGGCATCGGACAAGAAGTAGCCAGGATACTTGTACAACAAGGCTGGCATATAGGCATTGCCGGCAGAAGAGAGGAAGCATTGCATGCCCTGCAAGCCACCGCACCCGACCGGATAGTCACGGAACAGCTGGACGTTACGGAAGAGACAGCGACTCTACACCTCCATAACCTGATAAAAAAGCTGGGAGGCATGGACCTGTTTTTCCTCAGTTCCGGCGTGGGACATCAAAACCGGGACTTACAACCGGACATCGAACTGAACACGGCACGTACCAATGTAGAGGGATTTACCCGCATGGTGACTGCCGCCTTCAACTATTTCAAGGAAAAAGGCTCTGGACATATTGCTGTCATCAGTTCCATTGCAGGCACTAAAGGACTGGGCGTTGCACCGGCCTACTCTGCCACCAAACGCTTCCAGAATACCTACATCGAAGCGCTGGCACAACTTGCCCGGATGCAGCATCTTGATATACACTTCACCGACATCCGTCCGGGATTTGTTGCCACCGATTTATTGAAAAGCGGGAAATACCCGATGCTGATGAAAGCAGACCGTGTAGCACAGCACATAATCAAGGCTTTAAGAGAAAAGAGACGGGTAGTTGTCATTGACGGACGCTACCGGGTACTGGTATTTTTTTGGCGTATGATTCCACGATGGCTATGGGAAAGGTTGCCTATAACGAATTGATTTCGTATCTTCACGTCTCCAAACAGAAATATACATACAGACATGAAGAAAAATTCAAAATATATCGTGCTTACCGCTGCCATTGCACTGTGCGCAGGTTCCAGCCTCCCCTTCCTCGCAGGCAGCAGTACGCTGAATCCCGAACGCGATTCCGTGAAATCCGAAGTTCCCTACTGCGTGACCTCCCCCAGCGTACCGGACAAGATCACTTTTGCCGGACAAGCTATTGACCTGCTTCGCTACGACCACCGCGAACGTATGGACCGCGAACTGATGTCCTTCACCTACATGCACTCCACCACCATGCTCATGGTGAAGCGTGCCAACCGCTACTTCCCCGTCATAGAGCCTATACTAAAAGCCAACGGCCTTCCCGATGACTTCAAGTACCTCGCTGTGATAGAAAGCAACCTGAACCCGCTTGCCAAATCGCCTGCGGGTGCCGCCGGCCTATGGCAGTTCATGCCTGCCACCGGACGCGAATTCGGACTGGAGGTGAACAGCAACATCGACGAACGATACCATATCGAGAAAGAGACCAAAGCAGCCTGCAAGTACCTGAAAGATGCTTATCAGAAATACGGGAACTGGCTGTGCGTAGCCGCCGCCTACAATGCCGGGCAAGGACGCATCTCCACACAGCTGCAGAAGCAAATGGTGGACCAGGCTGTCGACTTATGGCTGGTAGAAGAGACTTCGCGCTACATGTTCCGCCTGCTGGCAGCCAAAGCAGTCATCAGCAATCCACAGCAGTACGGCTTTCTGTTGAAACGGGAACATCTTTATCCGCCCATCCCCTACACGGAAGTGACCGTCACAACGGGCATCGGCAACCTGGCACAGTTTGCCAAAGATAAAGGCATCACCTATGCCCAACTGAAAGATGCCAATCCGTGGCTGCGGGATACCTCGCTGATGAATAAAAGCGGACGTACATACATACTAAAAATACCGACACAAGCCGGAATGCATTACAACCCCAAGAAAACAGTGCCCCACAATAAGAATTGGGTCATCAATTAATAAAAAAGAAAGAGAGGAACTGCAATATATGATATTAGGGAAGTCGAATAAAGGCCAAAATGAAAAAAAAGAGCTAAACAAGTGCAAATATAACAGTTGATATACTGCATTTTATGCGGTATCAGATTCGGGAACGACTTTTTAATTTGTCTTAATCCGTTGCAGGTTTCTTCGGGATATATGGGAACATTTACGGGAATTTATTATACCTTTGCCGCATAACCGAAAAAAGCAACGCTGATGAAAATTTCCGTCTATCTGAAAAAGTGCTCCCCAGAGACCTCGAACATCTGTTTCCGGGTCAGGGAGAAGAGCGTGGACATAAAGGTGGTCTCTCCCCTTGAGGTGCAGGACAGCTGTCTCTTATACACATCTCCGAGCCCACGAGACTAGCGCTCA
>ENA-OXGJ01000377-OXGJ01000377.1-human-gut-metagenome-genome-assembly--contig:-NODE-377-length-19015-cov-7.679325_pt1 | contig 19015 bp, 17 predicted proteins | sample MGYA00249835_ERZ652264 | MGnify/ENA primary metagenome ERZ652264 (study PRJEB26925, sample SAMN05826844) | human gut metagenome | biome: ENVO:2100002; feature: ENVO:00000062; material: ENVO:00002003... | reverse complement strand
CCCGCGTAGCGGCTGCCGTCCCATTGGTAGGGAGTGCGGGCGTTGTCCCGTCCGATCTCCTGCTGTTCGCGCAGGAATTGTTCCGTATCACGGCCTTCCCGCAGGAGTTTGCGGTAATGGTTGCGCGTGTCGATGTCGTCGTACTCTTCGATGCGGGTGAATCGGATGTTGGCCATGCCCAGTTCGTCGCCGGCCAGCCAATAGGGGGTTCCCCGCATCGTGAGCAGGAACATCGTGAGCATTTTGGCCGACAGGTCGCGCCACTCGGGGGTGTCGCTGCCGAAGCGCGAAACCATGCGCGGCTGGTCGTGGTTGCCCAGATAGATCGTAGGCCAGCCGTCGCCCACGGCTGCGTCCCATTCGGCGTACATACGCTTGAGAGCGAGCAGACTGTACGGAATTCCGGTTGCGGGATCGTCCGCCTCCGTTTCGTTGCGGATGTCCGCCGCGCCGAAGTGGTAGAGCATGTCGAGCTCCTGACGTTCGGGTGCGATGAATTTCCACCCCTCTTCGGGGGAGGTTTTCGAGCCTTCGCCGACGGTCGTACAGTCGTAGCGGGAGAATACCTCGCGGTTCATTTCGTGCAGGTAGTCGTGCAGGTGCGGCCCGAGCGAGTAGTAGGGGAACACGTCCGGGTACTTGCAGAGGTCGATCTCCGGAAACGACGTGTCTTTTGCAATGTATGGAATCGAATCCAGCCGGAATCCATCGACCCCCTTGTCGAGCCAGAAACGCAGAATGTCGTAGATTTCGGCCCGCACCTCGGGATTCTGCCAGTTGAGGTCGGGCTGCTGCCGGGCGAAGTAGTGCAGGTAGTAGGACCGCGTGGGGGCGTTGTAGCACCAGGCATCGCCCTCCTCGTCGAAATGGCTCTTGCGGTAGGGCGGGTGGCCCTGTTCCTCCGGCCACCAGAGGTAGTAGTCGTAGTAGGGGTTCTCCCGCGAGGTGCGGGCCTCGCGGAACCAGGGATGCTGGTCGCTGGTGTGGTTCAGCACCAGGTCGAGGAGAAGACGCATGCCCCGTGCGTGTGTTTCTTTCAGGAGCCGGTCGAAATCCTCCATCGTGCCGAAGTCAGGCATGATCTGCCGGTAATCGCTGATGTCGTAGCCGTTGTCGGCGTTGGGCGAGGCGAAGATCGGATTGAGCCACAGGGTTTCGATTCCCAGCCCATGCAGGTAGTCGAGTTTTTCGGTGATTCCGTTCAGGTCCCCGATACCGTCGTCGTTGCTGTCCTTGAAACTGCGGGGATAGATTTGATAGACGATCGTTTCTTTCCACCAGGCTTTTTGCAAGGCAGGGGATGGAGGAGTGAATATGGGCATATTGTTCAGGATTCTGTTATACGATCGCAAGATAAGAAAAAAGAGAAGTAGAAGGTTCTTATCGGAGGAAAAAACGACAGGGAGTCTTTGACTCCCTGTCGTTCGATTCATATTTTTATGGCAATCGGATTTTACAGGCTACCTCCCTGGCGGACGGAAAAACGAAACGAGCGGACTTTTTCGACAGGCGGTTGCAGATGTCCTTCGTGCAGATATGGGAACACCCTTCCGCGGCAATCGAGATGCGGTTCTGCTCTGCCGATGGCGTGCGGAATGCTTCGATTCAGATATTTTTCGGATTTTTCAGGTGGAACAGGAGCGAAGGCAGGATTACGTCCCGCCAAAAATTCTCGGGCAGTAAGGTGCGGTATTTCCAGCGGCATGAGAAGAGTTTGCGGGTTTTCCGGCCGATACGGGTCAGGCGGTTACCTGACGGAGTGCGGTACACTCCGAAGCCGAGAATGTCGTTCAGTACCCGCTGTTTGAGCTGTGGATCCGGAACGGCAGAGAGCAGCGGTGTGAAATCCTCGTCGAGCAATTCGCCGGCCAATGCCGTGAAAATGTTATAGACCGTGTCGTAACCGGTTGCAGCGTAAAGCGTAAGGATTTTCTCGAAGTCGATTTCCGATTGCTCGCTGCGCAGGAAAAGGCCCCAATCCAGCAGATGTCGGAGGTTGATGCCTTCCGTCCCGAAATGCCGGGCCATGTGGCGCAGCAGATAGAGTGCGTTGAACATCGGGGATGGGGTGTAATAGCCCGCCGGCGCTAATCGGCTGTTCTCTGCTTCACCCACGAGAAAATCGTCTATGGCACGCTCCGTCCGGCGGTGCGACGGCATAAGCAGATGGCTGTGATTTTCGACCATGACGCCCTTGTAATGGAAAACGGCATGTTTTTCACTATCGTAATTGATTTTAATCCCCAGCTCTTCGATCAAACGGTTGCCCTTGTCGCAGTTGTCGAGCCACAGATCTATGTCGCCGCATTCGCGGTGCTCCGGCCGGGGGTAGTAAATGCTGAGGCCCAGCCCTTTCAAAAGGATCGTACGGACGCCGTGCGAAGCGAAGAGCGTTGTCAGTTCGTGTGCGGCACGGGTCTGTTGGGCATGGCGCTTCTCGATGGCTTCCGAACTCAGGGCCCAACGGATTTTGAGGGCTCTGGAGGGCTGTTGCTGTTCCGGGAGCCGGAGAATCGTGTCGAAGAGCAGGGCCGTAACGCCGTGTTGGGCCGCAAGGGTAAAAAGACGGGTCCAGTCTTCTTCAGACAAGTTCAGTATGTTTGGCTGTAATATGCTAGGGGTAATGGTTGGGCGCAACAATGCAAGCAGCAAAGTATGAAGTTTATACGTAATATCTTTTTGCACATATTCCGGAAATGGCTTTATTGGTCGATCATATACTTTGCTGTTTTTCATGTTATCAACTTGTAATTTTTATATCCGGATGTTGTTTATGGCTGCTTGATTGACAGATGGTTCTAATGTATATCCTTAATACGAAGCATAAATAGTACGATTCGATTTATCGGATAAATTTTTTTATGGATGAAACAACTTCGAGAATCTGTTCGTCGGTTAAAGAGGGGCCGGAAGGAAGACATAGTCCTCGTTCGAAGATGGTTTCCGCAATTTTGTTTCCATAATATGCGTTGCGTGAGAAAATTGGCTGCATATGCATCGGACGCCAAAGCAGACGTGATTCGATATTCTCCTGTTCGAGATGTATGCGAATGTCATTCGCTGTTTTGTTATTGCATTTTTTCGCATCGACTTCGATGCAGGTCAACCAGAAGTTCGAATCGTATTCGGAGGATGGATTCTGCTTGACATGAATTCCTTCTGTGTCCGCGAAGTTTTCGGAATAAAGTGTATGTATTGCCCGGCGGCGTGCGATATATTGTTCGAGAACAGTCATTTGACCTCGACCTATACCGGCGCAAATATTGGATAATCGGTAGTTATAACCGATGTGTTTATGGTAGTAATAGGGGCGATCTTCACGTGCCTGCGTAGCGTAGAAAATTGTGCGTTTCGCCTCTTCTTCGGTTCTGCAAATCAGGGCGCCTCCGCCAGAAGTAGTGATCATTTTGTTGCCGTTGAACGACAGCGCTCCGAATTCTCCGAAAGTGCCGCATTTTTGCCCCTTGTATTCAGATCCGATAGCTTCTGCTGCGTCTTCGCAGATTGGAATATTGTACTTTTCGGCAATGGCGCATATTTCGTCTAATTTGGCTGGCATGCCGTACAGATGTACCGGAATGATGGCTTTAGGATATTTTCCGGTTTTAGCTTTTCGATCGTGGATGGCTTGTTCCAAAAATTGTGGCGACATATTCCAAGTTTCCTCTTCTGAATCGACGAAGACGGGTGTTCCGCCCAGGTAGGTTATCGGATTGGCTGATGCCGAAAATGTGAACGATTGGCAAATCACTTCGTCTCCGGGACCTATTCCCAATTGCAAAAGTCCCAAATGAATGGCTGCTGTACCGGATGAGAGGGCAACGATATGTCTGCCCTGTCCGATGAAAGTTTCTAGATCTTTTTCGAATGCATTAACGTTGGGGCCGAGCGGAACGACCCAGTTGGTATCGAATGCTTCTTGAATGAATTGCTGCTCACAGCCGCTCATACGTGCCAGCGAGAGATGGATGCGTTGTTTCATAACGAATTATTTTTGAATTTCCGGAGTCGGATACGTGTGGAAAATCGTTTGGAAAATTAGTTTCAGATCTCCTCGAAAAGTGTGGGTATAATAGTAGTCGAGATTGATTTGAACTTTGTCCGAAAAAATTATTTCATTGTTATATTTTACAGGATCGGGGACTTGTGCCAGTAGCTCTTCCTCATTGGCATATTTGAGCGAGGCTGGTCCGGTTATTCCTGGGCGTAATTTCAGAATGAGTTTATTTTCTCCAGTTAGTTGATCCGCATATCCGGGTACATCGGGACGTGGTCCGACGAAACTCATGTCACCGATCAATACATTCCATAATTCGGGGAGTTCATCGAGTTTATATTTTCTCAAAACGGCACCCAAAGGGGTGATTCGGCTCTCTCCTGCAATGGAAATACTGGAGCCTGAATGGATTACTTGCATCGAACGGAATTTATACATCGTGAAGAGCTTTCCCTCTTTTCCGACACGAACCTGTTGGAAAATGACAGGGCCTCCCGGCATTTTGATTTTGATCAAAATAGCTATGATTAGTAGAATCGGACATAAACAAATCAACCCCAAGAATGATGCCGTGCGGTCGAAAATCCACTTTGCGTCCATTGTAATGACAATTATCGAAAAATTTTATACGCGATTTTTTTTACCCAAGCAGGGGCGATGAGCAGACAGAACATGGCATAGGCGAATAAGTCGGCGGTATGGCCGTAGTGCAAGTTTTTGTTGATTTGCAATCTGTCCGCCAATTGTTTTTTTGCAAAAACCCATCCATTCCGGCGCTTTTTGAACAAGGCTTCGGTCATTCTGAATTTCAATACTACGTTCGGAAGATTTGCTATATTCACTCCATGCATTAGGCCGTCGTACCAAAGCATCGTATCTTGGTTTTTCCGATATTCAGGGCGGTAACAATGTCCGATTTTATCAAAAAAACTTTTGCGGAATAAAACGGCGGGATGGGCGAGGGGATTTCTTTTCGCAAAAAATTTCTTGCATTCGGTGGGAGTCGCTGGATAAACGATTGTTTTCCCGGATTCGCAACCTTCTTCGTCGATTTCGTTGATAGCCCCTCCGACGACATCTATTTCGGGGTGTTCATTCAGAAAACAGATCTGTTTTTCGATGCGATCCGGCAACGAGATATCGTCTGCATCCATACGGGCGATGTATTCGTAACCGTTGTCGAAACATATTTGGAGCAGATCGTTTAAGACGCAGGCGAGTCCCCGATTCTCTGCAAAACGTACAATCGATACGTTTTTGTTATTTTCATACGCTTCCAGACATGAATTTAAGGAATTTCCTATGGGACCATCTACTCCTATATATATTCGACAGGAATAAGTCTGTTTTATGATGCTGTCAATAGCGGGGCGGACGTATTGGGGCGTATCGTTTTTATAAACGGGGATAATGACGGCAACAGGATAATTCATCGTGATTAGAGTTTTGTATATTTTTCTATTATGTCCATCCACTGCTGCAAAACGGTATTTTTGTCGACTAAGTGTTTGATTGTATTGGATGCGCGAAGTCCGATCTCGCGTGCAGCCGTTTCATTTTCCGATAGATATGAAAATGCTTGTGCGATCGAGTTTGCATCGTCGGCGAAGCATCCGTTTATGTGATCTATAATTAGTTCTTTTGCACCAGATACTTTTGTACTGATTACAGGCAATCCGAGGTACATTGCTTCTATCATTGCATTCGACATTCCTTCATAGTCGGAAGATAGGACGAATACTTGTGCCGATTTCATTTGTGAAGCTATGTTAGCAGACCTGCCTTGTAACCTGACACGACATCCTTTTCGTTCTATATATTCTTCGAGTTCCTGTCGCATAGGGCCTTCTCCATAAATATCTAAGCAGTGATCAGGATGGGTTTTACTGAAAAGTGCAAAAGCATCGATCATCATTTTCTGGTTTTTTTGAGGATCGAGTCGTCCGACGGAGATTATTTTCTTTTCTTTGTGGCTGCTTAATGCTGATTGCCATTCGAATTGTTCTGATATGGGATTGGCGATTACGGATATGCGCTTATGGTATTTTGCTGGAAAATATTTCTTAATCTCCGGGGTTTGTACAACCATATGTTGCATTCTGAATAAGAGCATTCTCCGTATTATTTTTCGGAATAGGCTGGCTTTTCCTGGGTCATTTCGTTCGGAAACAATAATAGGTGTCCGGGTAAACAGCATACAAGCCAATGTTGCTACAAACACAGGTAACATGAAGGCGATAACAAGGTCATATTGCCGTAAATATTTGCGTAGCCACAATAATTTAGCCGTGATGTCCCGGTGATGATCATCTGCAAATGCGAGTTTTATTGCCGGATTTATGTCGTATGCAATCATCCGTTTTCTTAAACATACGATGCTTACTTCGTAGGTTTTACAAAGAGAATTAGCAAGGGTAGAGAGGACACGTTCTGATCCACCGGAGGATAGGGTGTCCGTTACGAATACTATTTTCATCAAAAGGATTACTTTTTATCGGATGGTTGAAGGCATACAACCTTTTTTATGAGGTTTTCCCATTCTGCGTATATTTTTTCGGGAGAGTGTGTTTCGCAGAGTTTATGCGCATTATGGCTAAGATTGTCTGCGAAAAATTGGTCTGATAGTATTTTCTCCATTGCGGTCTGTAATGCTTCCACGTCGCCAATGGGGGTTAGCAATCCATTTGTCCCGTTTTTTATCAGAAATCTCGCGCCCCCACCTTTGCAGTCGGTCGATATGCAGGGTACTCCTAAAGCCATCGCTTCCATCAGTGCGTTGGGCATACCTTCGAAGTCGGATGAAAGCACGAACAGTGAAGAACGTTCGATTTTCTTCCGGATTTCTGTCGTGTAACCGGGAAAGCTGACTTTGTCGGCAATTCCCAAGTTTGAGGCCAATAATTCGAGGTCTTTCCGCAGCGGACCGTCGCCGTAAATGACCAGTTTGTAGGCTGGATATTTGGCTGTTATACCCGCGAATGCTTTTATCAGGAGAGCATGATTTTTCTGTTCGGTCAGCCTGCCGGAGGAAACGATCTGCTTGTTTCTCGGACCTGAGTATTCTGCGGTGATGAACTCCTTGTTGATCGCATTCGGAATGATTTTTACGGCTGCGCTGCCGATGGAATTCCCGTACCAGTTTTTTTGAATTTCGGTTTGGAACACCCAGCCATCGGCTTTATGGGCAACTTTCTTCAATCGCTTTTGTTTCGAAGGAGGGTACGTGGAGGGATCGACACGCTCCGAAGCGATAATTTTGGCTTTGGTGAGGAATCGAAGTGATAATAGCAGGATTGTCGGTATCGGCAACATAACTATATAACAGTCGCATCGGGTTTTGCGGATGAGCTTGCATACTCTGTAGAAACGAAGCAGATTGTCGTGCAGGAAGTTGCTCCGTTCTTGCTGGTGCAAGAGTGCTTGGCGACTTATTTTTGTCGAAAGCGGATACGTCGCCTCGTCATCGGATATGGTGATAAATTCGATATCGTGTTCACGTTGGCAGAGAAAATTGGCGAGGTTGCAACAAACTCGTTCGGCTCCTCCGCCCGAAAGTCCGCTTGTAAAGAAAACGATCTTCATGTTATTATTTACGAATCAATTGCAACATTTTGCCGGTGTTCTCTCCGAACAAGGATTCGCCGTTGACCATTTGGCAAAACCAAGCACTTTGCCCTGTCGTATTGACTTCTATAAGAACAACGGCTCCTTCTGTATCGAGAGACAGATCCCAGGACAGAATCCCTAAGTACGGTAGATTCGCATGCATTTTTAGTACAGTTTCTTTTATTCGAGTCAAATTCCCCCCCCCTATGTTGTAGCCTGAGAATTTGACCTTTGTATCCGGGTGAAAAACAAAATGTTCTCCTTGTTCCGAAAATGCTTCTTTTTTTAGTGTACCGTCTGCGTTTATTCCGATACATACTCCTCCGTAATGGATGTTATCACGATCGGATGAAGATCGGCCCAGCCTCAATGCGATGGGGCAAATATGGATTCGGTCGTCGAGGATATAGGTTATGACCCGAAACGTATTTACAGACGATGGATTCAATGTGGCAAGAACGTCCGCTTGATGGATTAATTCCTGTACAACGAAATTATTTCCGAATTTTTCCAGTACTTCCCGAACGGCCAAAGAGCTGCCGATGTCTTGTCCTCCGACAAAGTTGCATATCTGCACATCGCGTCCGCTACTGGTGTCTATCGTCTTTTTCACCACGCATTTGCCTCGGTCGAATAATGACATATAGGCTTCGGCTGGGGATAACAGAGCATTGTTCCCGTTTCTGTATATGCCTTTTACGCAGGATAGATAGGTTTGGGGGATGTGAAGGCCTTCTATTCCGGAGAACAATAGCGGCAAAAAACTTTTGTCGCCCAATATTTCTGCTTCTCTGTATGGATTGAGTTTCGGCTCCAATCGTGTCGAAAATAGAATTTCGGGGAAATAATCTTTGCAGTATATGCCGGTGTAGCTTTGGTACAGTCTGTGCCAGGCCGTAGATAACGATTTTCCGTAGTTTTTTCGGAAGAATTCTTTTATCTCCTGCTTCTGGGTTTCAGTCAGGGAAACTTTATCGATCAATTTTCGTTTTTTTTGGATGTTCTGCCTTTCCGAATAGGATACGAGTACTCGCCGGATCGTTCGGCTGATTGCCGTCAGATGATTTTCTATCGTATGTACAGTGCCCATTTTATCTTGTTTTAGGTGGTAATGTAAGCCATTCTCCGAATTTGTAATCCCAGTCTTCCGGTTCGAACGGAGTCATACCGCTCCAGTGGAAAAAAGTCAATTCGCCGAAATATACTTTACCATTGACTTCGTACAGATCCACACGTACCTGCGGATAACCTGCGGATAACTGGGCTGCCAATTCTTTCATTTTGTCGAAATTCAGAGGTTTATTCGGTAATACGGAGGCGTTGGGATGGCCGTTACGGAATGGAAGGTGGTTGTAATCGGCATCGAAGAAGTCGAATTTTGTTTCTTCTCCCTGTGTCATTCGATCGGAGGCAATGAAGAGTGCTTTCACTTTTCCGTCAAAACAGAAGAATTTATAGTCACGCAGCTCTCCGGAAGCATTGTCTTCCATATATTGCTCGGCAATGATCCGGGGTTTTATGTCTTTGTATGGCCATTCGCGCATTCCCCAGAAAAAATTATGCCGCAGGCAAGCGTTGATTTTGCGATGGACTTTTTTATAGTTCAGTTTTGATTTGTCCTTGCAAACGATCACACCGCCGCTGTCGTGCGTACATTTCAGCACGAAACGTTCGGGTAGTTTCGAAAAATCTATATCCTCGAATTTCTCCCATACACCGAGTGTGGGGATGAGGTATTCGTGCCCGATGATATCGCCGACGATGGCCTTTACTTCGTATTTGTCGCACAACTGTGTGTATCGTGGATTCCGGTCGTAGAGTTTGAGCCATTGCAGTTTTTCGCTGAACGATTTCGGGTGTTCCAGATCGAGTTTTTTATGCATACGCGCCCAAAAAGCAATCTTCAGATATGATTTATCACTTACCCAGTTGAAATATTCTCGGTGGCCCAATGTAAGCAGCAATAAGGCTGGATTTTTTATAATATCTGTTATCGAATGGGACATATTAGTCGGCGGATGTTGATTATTTTGTCATTTGTTTTTTGTAGGCAGGATTAGCATGTCGCCCAGTTTTTTATCCCAATCTTTCGGTTCGAACGGAGTCATACCGCTAGTGGGAAAGAAAGTCAGTTCTCCGAAGAAAATATCCATTCCGATCGTATAAAAATCGACTCGGAGGAATGGGATTCCACAACTAAGTGTTTCTGCCAACGATATCATTTGAGGTAGAGTTGAAGGCATAGAAATAATGCGATCGAATTGTGGTGGGTATGCTGTTTCGACCAACGGAAGGATTTCTCCCGTTGGGGTATAATAATTAGCATGATGTTCCGTAAAACGATCAAAATCTATTTTGAATAATTTTACTTTTCCGTTGAAACAGAAGAATTTATAGTCGTATAATTCATGGGATTTTTTATCTTCTATGTATTGTTCTGCGATGATGCGGGGTTTTATGTTTTTGTACGGCCACTCTCCATTATGATGGAAGTAGTCTTCCTGCAATCCGGTGCGTAATCCGTTACGGACTTTCTGCACATCCATTTGCTGTTTGTCTTTGCAAATGTACATTCCCGTTCCGCTGTTGTGATTGCATTTGATGACGAATTTGTCGGGCAGAGTATCGAAATCCACTTCTTCCGCTTTTGTCCATACTCCCAAGGTCGGGATGATGTATTTTTCTCCGATACGTTCGGCTACCCACTTTTTTGCCTCTATTTTGTCTGCCATAATAGTATATTCCGGGCGGCGATTGTATAGTTTGAGCCATTGCAATTTTTCGTTGAATGTGTGGGGGGATTTCCAATTGATTCCCCCCCCATTTTTAGTCGAAACTTTAACGACAGAAATAGCTTGTCAGATAGTAGATTACATCCGTATAGAAAGTTGAGTAGTTTATGTACCAACAGGGATGGACGGGAGATACCCCGGTTTATTTTCGAATAAAAGGAGTGAAGATATTCGAAACGGGCTTTTTCAGATGGTATAGGATCTTGATGATACATAAGAAATAATTTTATTTCAATTTCGATACGACTGTCCTCAATTTATCGAGATGGGCTTCGCAGTTGAGATAGTTGAGTATTTGATATCTCTTTTTTCGGGTAATGAACGACGGCAGTAGGCCGTGTACGAAAAGTCGTTTGGCTGTGCGGGTGCAATAGGGCTGGAATGGAACCAGAAAATTGCGACTTGTTTTTTGTGCCCACGTTTCGAATGTTGTGTTCAGCTGGTCTTCGTTCGAGATTATTTGGTTCAACTTGTCGATGCGTTCTGCGAAAATTTTACGTTCGGCTTCGTTCATCGGTATAACGGAAGGTCGTTCGTTGCATTGTGTATACGGGTATAATTCGAATTGAGGTAATGTCTGTTTGTCGAGTCGAAGCGATACCATGAAACCTTCGTTCCAGGGACCGTGACGTTCGCTTTTATGATCGAAAAGCAGATTTCCCAAGCCATAGAAAATAGGTTTTCCGTGGTATATTTCATATCCCGAATAACAATGCTGGTGGTGGTTGATTATTGCGTCGGCGCCGGCATCTATAAAAAAACGATAAGTTTCTTTCATGCGGGGAGATGGCAACGCGTAATGTTCGTGTCCTCCATGCACGATGACCAAAACATAATCGGCTTTTGTCCGTGCCTCTTGTATATTGTAATATTGTTGTATCGGATTTAATGGATTGGCGCCGGCGGTTGTGTCCGTTGCTATAGAGAACTCATGTTCACAACAATTCACGATCGCTAATGTTCCCTTCTCTTTTTGATTTATGTACAGAACAGTTGCTGCTTCAGCCGAATTCTTACCGATGCCGACTGTCTTTATTCCGGCGTTTTCAAGCAGTTCGCGGGTTTCAATACAGCATTTTGTACCTTGGTCGAGGATGTGGTTGTTGGCGAGTGTGCAAACATTGAAACCGGCATACTTGACGGCATCGACTGCGGCGGGCTGCCCTTGTAATGTGGGACCGCTTTTGGCAATTGGAACTCCTGCGTGCAAAACGATTGGGAATTCGAAATTTATGATACTGACATCTGCCTGCTCCGTGAGGTATTTAATGTCGTCGAACAACGAAGCGTAGTTGCCACGGGCGATAAGATCTGATATTCGGTATCTATCGCAAAAATCGCCTGCTATCAGAAGGTGCATCATGATTTAGTTAGAGAAATATTAAAGACTTAAGCAAGATAGTTCGTTGTGCTAAATCCAATATTGGATAGATATGAGTGCTGTGTATTAATCTTGGGATTTTCTCATATATAAAGCGACTGAAAGGAAAAATATTAATCCGATGTATCTATCTATGTTTGTATAAAAATAGCTAATAACTCCACATTGCAAAATGATGGCGATGGAAAATGTGATGATTATATTTGATACGCGGAGATATTGGTCGGAATATCGTAGTCTAACTGATATATTGGCAATTCGGTTGATTATGAAAGGGAATAAGAAGACGCAGACTCTGCCAATATCGACTAAAAACAACCCTAAAAATGTATAAAATACATTTATGTTCATTTGTGTGTTTGCATAAGCGATATTGTTCCAATCCTGAACTGAGATTTTGTCCTCGGAGAAAAAGTTGAAAAATGGAAATATACGAGATAAAGTCCACTCTGGATTATAGTAATTATTCCAGAGGTTACAAAAGTTCAGAAATGGTTGTCCTGCATAAATAATGAAACTTCCTTCGGCTTCCGCATCTCGTTCTCCGAATCTAGATGTGGTTACAGCGATAAAATATGCGATTAGAACTGTTAGAAGAATACTTCCTATAATTTTTATATAAAATTTTTGTCTAACGGAGAATGATTTCTTAAACCAGATATAACATAATACGAATAACATCACCCAGTAGAACGTATTCGATCTGTCGGCGTAAAGAATTCCCAATAGAATAGGCGAGGTCGAACTTAATAGAATTAAACAGTTGAATATTATTTGTTTGCGATTGATAATTAGGCTATAAAAGAATAGTGGAATAAGAAAATATGCAGAATGTCCCAAAATCATAACTATTGTAGCGATGATGCGGGAAATACCAGTTAGTGAATCTGTTATCGAAGTAGTCATCCCATTGTAGGAATCAACTCTGATTTCTCCTAAATCTCCGATGAATAAATTAAATACGATTTGATCGTAAAAAAGTAAAATTATAAGAATAAATACCGATATAAATATAAATATCAGACCTTTGAAAAAAGTCGAATTTTTGAGAGGAGCAATATTGCTTATATTTAAACGATTGCTGTTGTATTTATAGAACGGATAGATACAAAAAGTGATGAGACCACAATAAATAATTGTAGGAAGAGGAGAAATATCGATTTTTGAAAAATATACTAAATCATAGTCATAGTTTTGGTTGTATAATATTATTGAAAAAAAGGAGGAGATTGCATAGATAAATATCATATACGCACTCATGTCGAACCCTCGTTTTCGTATAACAGCAAGGAGTAGAGTTGTAAAATATATAAATGGAAAATATAACATTATTTGAGATGGATTTTATTGTTGCTTGATTCCTAATAAGCAATGAAAACGATGTACATATTGGAGCTTTTTTGTGAATAAATATCCTAATAGAATGATGATTAATAAGAACAGATAGGCTCCTTCCATAAATTATCGGTTAAGATTGTTGAGTATCTGATTGATTTTACTCGGATTCCCATAGATGCAGGGTGAATCGTAAGGACGGTCGGGAAATGCACCGTATTCCAATTTGATTTTCAAACCATGTTCTTGGATGAATTGTTCTACGCGCTCGGCCAGGCTTATGGGCTGACCTGTGCAGCAATTTATGATACCGGTAACTTCGCGTTGCATAATGACGGCACTGATTATTTCCGCCAACTTGTCCACGGTAATAAAGTCGTATTTGTTTTTTCCCGTAGTGAATGGAAATGTTTCTCTTCCTTCTTCGGCCGCGAGGAGTAACTTGCAGAAAATGGAGTTGTTCTTTTTATCATCGCCGAGAATATAATATCCCCGTAGCCACTGTAAAATACAGCCTTTTTGCTGGGTGTATTGTATCATACAACGGCGGAGAGCATCTTTGGCGATGCCATACATGGAAAGAGGGTTGCAGGGTGTATTTTCGTCAATTGCCCCTTCCCAGTAGCCTATTTCGTGCATTGTTCCCATAACAGCGAGCTGAGGTAATCCGTCATCGATTATTCGAGTAAGGAATCGGTAATGGGCTGATAGATCTCCCAGGTGAGTTGAGGCATTGTGTACGAATCCATTGCGCCAAGCCAGATGTAGACATACGTCCGGGGTTCCTAATAATGTATATATGTTTGTATCGGGAAGGGTGAAAAGGTCGATGTTTTTCCGTTCGGCGCGTTTGTCTACTTCGTCGGTATTAAGATCACATGCTATGACTTGGATTCCTTTATCAAGTAATGTTTTTACTATATGAAGACCTATATATCCGTTGGCTCCGGTTACTAATATTTTCATTTTGAAGGAAGATTAAAATGTGTCAATAAATTGATTATAAGTAATTTTCGATGAAATTAAGTAACTCGATCGGGGACATTTTTTCTTTATAATGATAATTTATATCGATCGGGTCTTTGATTTTTTTGAGGAAATCGGAGTCAATATCGTTTGGAGAGGTGAATGTAGAGATATATTCCAGATTGAAAAACGGTTCATTTTTGATATGCGGGTTGTTGGTCAAAAGTTTTTTTCCAAGGCAGACCGCTTCGCAAGCTCTTTGTGTAAAGCCGATGCCATTTTTTTGCATTACTTCCAAGATACAATGGGTGTGGAAGATGTATTGCAAGTTTTCTTCATAAGGGATCGACTTATTTAAATAAGTTATTTCATCCTTATATTTCTGGTCCTGAATATCGACGCCGGCTAATAGCAGATTGGGTTTTAAGTTGTTGTCTTTGAGAATTGTGTATATTTTGAAAATATCATTTAATCTATTTTTGGCTTTGGCCAACATATAGACGTCGCTATAGGGCATTTTTTTTATTTTTCCGTGATAGGATGAGTACACCAATGGGTGATAGATGAATCCGTATGTTGCACAATCTCCTGGATCGAAGGACAGAACCAAGTCGAATTGCTTCTTTAAATTGTTGCAATAGAATGGATGAGTGCTTGCCAGATCTTGTAAAATGCATACGAGTTTTGCATTGGGAAATTTTTCTCTTAAGTATGTTGTAATACCTACGTCCTGTTTGATCCAATTCATAAATACGATGAAACAGAACGGTTTTGAAACTGGAAACCTATGTTTGAAATAAGAATCGTTCCAAGCTGTTTTGAACGGTAATTTGACCAAACGGTTGATTGTGGGGTTAAAATGAATCCTATATAATAACCCTTTTAATGAGTTGATAGGGGGATATGGCCCTGGAATGTACTGTACGTTGTTGAATTGATAGAGATCAGAATACGAAAATTTATACAGATCCCAATCTGATCCCAATATCACATAGTTGTATTTATCCATTTTGAACAGAGATAAATTTTTGGTAGTAATAGATCAATGTGGTACAGTATATTATGGAGCATAATACATTAGTTAATAATGCCCCTTCGGTATTAAAGAGATAGACAAATGTCGTATAGCCGAATATTTTGAATACTCCATTGGCAATGCTGCTGTTTCGAATGGCTTTACCTTGTCCATGAGAACCCAGATAGCGATTGATCATATCTCCGAATCCATGGATACTGAATCCTGCCGCTAACCATACTGCATAATTACCGACGCTATGGTATTCTTCGGAATAAAGGAATGCTATTAGCGGTTTGATGAGTAAGATAAACAGGATACAAGTACCGACAGTAAGCAGAATGGAATTTTTGAGAACTTTGGAGGGAATACGTGGTTGTGTTGCAAATTGTTTGAAATAGGTGGTGCCAATGATGGCAGGAAGAGTTGATAGTGGTGTAGTTACGGTCAGTGCTAAAGTGTAGAACCCAACTTCAGTATTGTCTTCGTTGAATACTCCTAATGTGATTCCTGCCAGGTAATTGGATGCTACCATAAATAATGATCCTATGTATAATTGTAGTCCGTATTTATGATTTTCGTCATTGAGTTCTGTAAATATGTGTTTTACGTTGGATATCTTAGGATGAGCGGAGAGGATGATAATTAAAAGTACTGCAGAATAGATTCCCCATTGAATAGATATCACCGATTCCGGATCAGCTCCCCATTGCTGATAAACAAAGACGGCTGTAAGAATATACAGGAGTGTCGGCAACAAGCGTGCTATGGATAAACGTCCTATGTGGTTGTCTCCTTGTGAAACGGTATTGATATAGTTGAGAAGTAGAGGGTAGTAACATACGGGAATCGAAATTAAAAATAGTTGTGCTATGGCGGGATTAGCGGGACTATGGGCAAAATAACATACTAACATGGAAAGGCTCAATACGATACAAGCCATGATGAGTATGAGTAGCATTGTTCCCCGGATTGTACGGGACCGCAATTCATTATTACTCAATGCCAGCAATCGGCTGCCGGACAGGAAATACCCGAATAGCAGCAGCGAAGCGATGAAGTTGATGATGTTTTGTACGTATCTCACGTCGCCATAATCTGCCGGAGATAAAAAACGGGTGTTGATTATCGAGGCGACGACGCCCAGTAGAACGCCCGACAGGGTCGAGGCATAGAGTATGACGACTTGTTTTGTCTGTTTCGTGAATTTCATGGAACCGATTGGGAACTATCGCGGCGTCTTTTGATGATCTGAGCGGGAATACCGCTGCAGATGCAATTATCGGGAATATCCCGGAATACGACGGAGTTGGGCTGTATAGCTACATTGTCGCCTATTTTACATTTTCCGGTTATCTTGACACCGGGACTTAATAATACGTTGTTGCCGATGATAGGGCGGTTGTCCGGCGTCTTATTTAATCCGATGACGACACCGCTGTTTATCTGGCAATTACATCCCATTGACAGACAATTTACTATTACTCCCCCCCCCCTTGAATGCGGGATGCGCAGGCCGGGGCCGACCATATTCAGGCCGATTGCGATTTGGTATTTACCTCCGCGACGGGAAAGTCGGATTTTCCAATAGCAGGCCAGTAGCCGGTGCCAAAGATTCGCTCGTGTATTGTGGTAATATTCGCAATGTCTCAATGCGGTCAGATAATGGAAGGCAATACAGGACTCCGATTTCATGAATAGTCCGAGCCTGTATTTCAGAAAGCCGATCGATCCGATATTGCGCTGCCGGTCGGCTCGAATATAATTTTCGAGGTCTTTTCGGGAGTTAATCATTGTTGCCTGTTGTTTGTTGTTTTTCGTACCATTGGGCGAAAATAGCGATCCCTTCCGCCAGAGAAACCTGCGGCCGATAGCCGAAATCGCGTTCGAGTTTTGTCGTGTCGGCGTAGGTCGTGTATACATCTCCCTGTTGCATGGGCATCATTTGCAGTTGGGCGTTCTTGCCGAGGGCCTGTTCGAGCGTATGGATGAAATTCATCAGTTGAACGGGATGTCCGCATCCGATGTTATAGACTTCGGCCGGAATAGGACGGTCTTGTGTCGGGGCCGGGGCTTTGCCGATGACGCGGACCATCCCTTCGATGATGTCGTCGATATAGGTGAAGTCGCGTGAAAGATTGCCGTGATTGAATACTTTGATCGGTCGCCCCTCCCGGATGGCTCCGGCGAATAGCATGGGGGCCATATCGGGACGTCCCCAGGGGCCATATACCGTGAAAAACCGTAAACCGGTGGTCGGAATTCCGTACAATCCGGAATAGACGTGCGCCATCAGTTCGTTCGATTTTTTCGTGGCAGCATAGAGGGATACGGGGTTATCTACCCGGTCTTCCTCCGAAAAGGGTGTTTTCGTATTGCCGCCGTAAACCGAACTTGAGGAGGCGTAAACGAAATGCCGGACCGGATTGTGTCGCACGCACTCGAGCAGGTTGAGGAATCCCACGATGTTGCTGTCGATGTAGGCATAGGGGTTTTCGATCGAATAGCGTACGCCGGCCTGTGCCGCCAGATTGACGACGGCATCGAATTTTTCAGTTCCGAACAGGTTTTGCAGGGCCTGTCGGTCTTCGAGGTGCATTTGGATGAACCTGTAAGCGGGATAACGATCGCTCTGCACCGGTTGTCCTTTCGCAACGAGATTCCGGTGAATGCCTGCCGTTTCGAGCCGGGCGTATTTGAGCCGGACATCGTAATAGTCATTGATAGAATCTATGCCGACGACCTGATTGCCCGCTTCGAGCAATCGTTTGGATAGGTGGTAGCCGATGAATCCGGCAGAACCGGTCACTAATATTTTCATGGTTTTCGAATTTTTTACCGGCCTTACGATTTTCGGTTTTAGGCTGTATGTTCAAAAATCGACCTTCTATATTTTACGGTACAGGAGGCCGAAATTTCGAAAAAACGGATTGTGACTTCTCGTCGTTCGAAAGCTATTTGCCGATCGCCGCGTACTCGAATCCTTCGGCAATCACTTCGTCCTTGCTGTAAATGTTGCGCCCGTCCACCAATACCGGTTGTTTCATAACCCGTTTGATGACCGACCAGGAGGGAATTCGGAACTCCTTCCATTCGGTCAATACCGCCAGAGCGTCGGCGTCGATCACCACATCGTACATATCTTTGCAATAGACGACCCGGTCCCCGATTCGGCGGCGGCATTCGTCCATCGCTACCGGGTCATATACCTTCACGGAGGCTCCCGCTTCGAGCAGCTTTTCGATAACGACCAGAGCCGGTGCTTCGCGCATATCATCCGTTTCGGGCTTGAAGGCCAGGCCCCACAAGGCGATCGTCTTGCCCCGGAGTGTTCCGAGCTTATCTTGCAGTTTCTTGACTACGATCTCTTTCTGTCGTTCGTTGACCGCTTCGACCGCTTCGATCACTCCCATCGTATAGCCGTATTCGCGGGCGGTATGGGCCAGGGCTTTCACGTCTTTCGGGAAGCAGGAGCCGCCGTATCCGCATCCCGGATAGAGAAATTTCGAACCGATGCGGGTGTCTGCGCCGATACCTTTGCGCACCATGTCCACGTTGGCTCCGACCAGGTCGCACAGATTGGCGATGTCGTTCATGAAGGAGATGCGTGTGGCCAGCATGGCATTGGCTGCGTATTTGGTCATCTCGGCCGAGGGAATGTCCATGAAGTAGAGCCGGTAGTTGTTCATTTGGAACGGACGGTAAAGCCGTTCCATGACCTTTTTTGCCCGGTCGCTCTCTACGCCGACGACCACACGATCGGGCGACATGAAGTCCTTGATCGCTGCGCCTTCCTTGAGAAATTCGGGGTTCGAAGCCACTTCGAAATCGATTTGCTCGCCGCGTTTGGTCAGCTCTTCCTCGATGACGGCCTTGACTTTTTTTGCCGTACCTACCGGTACGGTGGACTTGGTGACCAGAAT
>ENA-OXGJ01000375-OXGJ01000375.1-human-gut-metagenome-genome-assembly--contig:-NODE-375-length-19088-cov-5.895130_pt1 | contig 19088 bp, 10 predicted proteins | sample MGYA00249835_ERZ652264 | MGnify/ENA primary metagenome ERZ652264 (study PRJEB26925, sample SAMN05826844) | human gut metagenome | biome: ENVO:2100002; feature: ENVO:00000062; material: ENVO:00002003... | reverse complement strand
GATGAGCGCTAGTCTCGTGGGCTCGGAGATGTGTATAAGAGACAGATATGGGATTATTAGATGGAAAAACAGCCATTGTGACAGGTGCTGCACGCGGCATCGGCAAGGCTATCGCTTTGAAGTTCGCTCAAGAAGGAGCAAATATTGCATTCACTGACTTGGTGATTGATGAAAATGCCGAGGCTACGGCAAAAGAATTGGAAGCTTTGGGAGTAAAGGCAAAAGCTTATGCCTCCAATGCAGCAAACTTTGAAGACACTGCCAATGTAGTGGCAGAAATCCATAAGGACTTTGGACGTATTGATATTCTGGTAAACAATGCCGGTATCACACGTGACGGTCTGATGATGCGTATGAGCGAACAGCAATGGGATATGGTTATCAATGTCAACCTGAAATCGGCATTTAACTTTATCCATGCCTGCACACCCATCATGATGCGCCAGAAGGCGGGTAGCATTATCAATATGGCATCTGTGGTAGGTGTTCACGGCAATGCCGGCCAGGCCAACTATTCTGCTTCCAAAGCCGGTATGATTGCTTTGGCCAAGTCTATCGCTCAGGAGCTGGGTTCTCGTGGAATCCGTGCCAATGCCATTGCTCCGGGCTTCATCATGACAGCCATGACCGACGCCTTGTCTGAAGAGGTGAAGGCTGAATGGTGCAAGAAGATTCCTTTGCGTCGTGGCGGCACACCCGAAGACGTGGCAAATATCGCTACTTTCCTGGCTTCTGATATGTCTTCTTATGTATCCGGTCAGGTTATTCAGGTAGATGGTGGGATGAATATGTAATTTAATGATTAATGATTAGTGATTAATGTTTAATGAGAAGTTGGGTGTTAGTCATTAATCATTAATCACTAATCATTAAACATTAACAACCGATGACTGTCGTATACGAAGACAATCATATCATTATAGTCAACAAGACCGCTTCCGAGATAGTTCAGGGAGACAAAACGGGTGATACACCGCTTTCGGAAACTGTAAAGCAGTACCTGAAAGAGAAGTACAGCAAGCCTGGAAATGTCTTTATCGGTGTCGCCCACCGGCTGGACCGCCCCGTGAGCGGTCTTGTTGTTTTTGCCAAGACCAGTAAGGCACTGTCGCGTCTGAACGAGATGTTCAAGAATAGCGAGGTGAAGAAGACTTACTGGGCAGTAGTGAAGAACTTACCCCGCGAGGAAGAGGGGGAATTGGTGAACTATCTGGTGCGAAATGAGAAACAGAACAAGAGTTATGCATACGACAAGGAGGTGCCGGGCAGCAAGAAAGCGATTTTGCATTACCGGCTCATCGGGCGGTCGCAGAACTATTATCTGTTGGAAATAGATTTGAAAACCGGACGCCATCACCAGATACGTTGTCAGTTGGCAAAGATGGGCTGTCCCATCAAGGGAGATTTGAAGTATGGTTCGCCCCGCTCCAATCCCGACGGCAGCATCTGTCTGCATGCGCGGTATATCCGTTTTGTGCATCCGGTGTCCAAAGAACCGATAGAAGTGGAGGCTCCCGTCCCTCCTGGAAATTTATGGAATGGTTTTGAAACGATTTAATCTTACAGTAATGAAGAAAATCACAGTTTTGTCGGGTTTGCTGCTCCTTGCGGGATTGGCTGCCCAAGCTCAGGAAAGAGTTGCTGAGTATAATGTGCGTCCTGCCGTTACGGTGCGCACTCCCCTCCAGGGCGATAGTATCAACTTCAAGGGAGACAAGTTTACTACCGGCAATCTTCTGAAGACGAAGGTCAGTCTCGACTTCGACGGAGGTCGGTACGAACGTATGGTTGCTGATACGGCTGGATATGTAACTGTGGCAAAGGCAGACAAGGACAATCTGTTCTATCTGTTTGCTACCAATCTGCGTGCGGAGCGTTTCATGAAGGGCAAGCTGAATGTATATTCTCCTGCCCGTTTTGAGGTGTTTGTAAACGGTGAATCCAAGCAAGTCAAGGAGACAGCGGAGGACAGCTTGTCGCAGGTCCGTCCTACGGCTGTCAGTCTGCGTATGGACCCCGAAGCGGATTATGAGATTGTCATCAAGTTGCTTTCAAGCGCGGACGACAAGATGCAGCCGATGCTGAAATGCGAATTTGAAAAGGAAAAGGACTTTGCCGATGTAGCCTGCCGGATGGCACCGGACATGAAGAGACGTTTCTCTTTGTTCAACACCAATTTCGGCTCCCGAGCGAGCAGGGTTTCTCTTTCGCCCAACGGCAAGTATCTGCTGACCCGCTATTCGGACAATTACGACGTGAAGCGTTCCAGGACCCGTTGTGAGCTGACCGAGGTAAAGACCGGCCGGGTGATATTGCCCAATGCCAATGAAAAGATGAACTGGATGCCCAACAGCAATAAGCTCTATTATACGGTTATGGGCGAGGAGCAGAATGACCTGGTTGTGTTCGATCCCGCCACGATGCGTGAGGAAGTGCTGCTGAAGAATGTTCCCGAAGGATATTTCAGCTGGTCTCCTACAGAAGACTATCTTATCTATATGCTCACGGACGAGGGCGAAAAGGTGAGTGGCCCGTTGAAACGTCTCTTGCATCCGGACGACCGTATCCCCAATTCTCGTGACCGCTATTATCTCATGAAATACGATGTGGCGACGGGACTTTCCGAGCGCCTGACCTACGGTAGTCACAACGTCTATCTGAATGATATTTCCCCGGATGGCAAGAAACTGTTGTGCAGCACTTCCAAGCCGGACATCACTCGATGCCCTTTCTCCCTCTCTTCTCTTTTCGAGATTGATTTGACCACCTTGCAGGCAGATACGCTGGTCGCCTGGGATGCTTATCTGGGAAGTGCTTCTTACTCTCCGGACGGGAAGCAGCTTCTGGTGACGGGCAGTCCGTCTGCTTTCGGAGGCATTGGCAAGAATTGCGGTGAACATCCCATAGCCAATGACTTTGATACCCAAGCATTCATTATGGATTTGGCTACAAAGAAAGTGCAGGCTATCACGCGCGATTTCAATCCTACGGTGTCTCTCGTGCAGTGGAACCGTGTGGACGGATGTATCTATTTCGATACGACTGATGGGGATTGCAGGCATATCTACCGTTATGTTCCGAAGACGGGCGGCTTTGAAATGCTTCCGCTTGAAGAAGATGTGATTACTTCCTTCACGCTGGCCAATGACAATCCGGTTGTGGCTGCCTATGTGGGCGGAGGAAACACCAGCACGGGCGTAGCTTATACGTACGACACGAAGAAAAAAGTTTCTACCCTGCTTGCCAATCCCATGAAGCCCATCCTCGATAAGATTGAGCTGGGACAGATGGAAGAGTGGAACTTTACAGCTTCGGACGGTACGGAGATAAAGGGAATGGTTTGTCTGCCGCCGTCTTTTGACCCGAACAAGAAGTATCCGCTTATCGTATACTATTATGGAGGAACGACTCCTACAACCCGCGGTATAACTTCCCCGTACTGTGCACAGTTGTTTGCGTCACGTGACTATGTGGTTTATGTTATCCAGCCCAGTGGTGCCATCGGGTACGGCCAGGAGTTCTCTGCACGCCATGTCAATGCATGGGGTGAGCGTACGGCCGATGAGATCATTGAAGGTACGAAGAAATTCTGTGCAGCCCATCCGTTTGTCAACGATAAACGTATCGGATGCCTGGGTGCCTCTTATGGAGGATTCATGACGATGTATCTGCAGACTAAGACGGACATGTTTGCTGCCGCTGCCTCGCATGCTGGCATCAGCAATGTAACGAGCTATTGGGGCGAGGGTTATTGGGGATATTCCTATAACTCTGTTGCGGCAGCCGATAGCTATCCTTGGAATAATCTCGATTTGTTTACGAAGTATGGAGCATTGTTCAATGCGGACAAGATTAATACCCCTCTGTTGTTGCTGCATGGCACGGTAGATACAAACGTGCCTATCGGTGAAAGTATCCAGTTGTATAATGCGCTGAAGATATTGGGCAAGCCGGTGGAATTTATTACCGTGGACGGTGAAAACCATTTTGTACTTGATTATGCAAAACGTGAATTGTGGCACAATTCAATTATGGCTTGGTTTGCCCGCTGGCTGCAGGATAGTCCGGCATGGTGGAATGACCTTTATCCGGAAAGACATTGGTGATTTCTTAGTTGATAACTGTCAACTATCAATTTAAAAAGCCGTTTCCCAGAATAGACAAGGAGGAAACGGCTTTTTTGTTGTAGTGTGCTTACTGTTATTGGGCCACTTTTGCTGTGTCTTGGACGTTCTCGGCTTTCTGCAAAGTATCCGTTACCACAGTGTCGTTAGACAAGGTTGTTGTCTTACTCGGCTGTTCTACCGGAGCCTTAGCTTGAGCCAAGAACGTTCCACCACAAACAAACATAAACAGGGCTGCTACTAATACTAATTTTTTCATAATTCATTTGCTTTTAGGTTGGTATATCTTATTGTTAAGTCTAAGTGCTTGCTTGTTGTAGCGCTTGTTGCTTACGTCTGATATAGGTCAAATGGTGTGCCAGAAAGAGTGTATACTGGATAATACTCTGATAATTAGCGATATATGTTTCTATGCAAAGTGTGGCATAGTGTGGAAAAGTGTGGAATGTGTGGAGGAGAGTGTGGAATAATTCCACACCCTTTAGTCGGATATGTTATAAAGCTTCAACTTGTTGTACAGCGTTTTGCGGTCAATGCCCAACAGTTGTGCAGCGCGGCTCTTGTTGTTTCCCGTCTGCCGCAAGGCTTCGATGATTTGATGCTTCTCTGCCTCCTCATTGCGGAGAGGGATACCGATGATGGCCGGTGCGGGTTCTTTCAGTTCATTCAGTTCGTTGATAGTAATGAATTTGCCTTGTGCCAGCAAGGTTGCACGGCGTACCATATTCTTCATTTGGCGTAGATTGCCGGGCCAGGGATATTCCAATAGGGCGCGGGATGCCTTGTCATCAAAGCCGGTCAGTTGCTTGTCCATTTCGCGGTTGGCCTGGTCCAGAAAGAAATTGGCAAAGAGCAGGATGTCTTCACGGCGGTCTTTGAGTTGCGGCATGCGTAGGGTGAATTCATTGATACGGTGATATAAATCTTCACGGAACGCCCCTTTTTCGATGGCTTGCTCCAAATTTTCGTTGGTGGCGGATACCAGACGTATGTCCACGCTTATCTCTTTGTTTGAACCTACCGGACGTATCTTGCGCTCTTGCAAAGCACGCAGCAACTGTATTTGCACTTCATAGCTCAGATTACCTATCTCATCCAGGAAGATGGTACCGCCGTTGGCTTCGACGAAAGCGCCCGTTTTGTCGGTCAGTGCGCCGGTAAAGGCGCCCTTTATGTGCCCGAAGAACTCCGAAGCGGCCAATTCTTTGGGAATAGAACCGCAATCGATGGCTACAAACGGCTGGTCGGCACGCTTGCTGAGCTGGTGGATGCGGTGAGCTACGTATTCTTTGCCCGTTCCGCTGGCACCATTGATGAGTACAGACATATTGGTAGGTGAAACCAGTTTCACATAATTGTAGAGTTGTTTGGCTGCGTCGCTCTCTCCCTCAAGGAAGTCGGAGGAGGACAATGAGCCTTCTGCACCCTTCAGAGGCTGATTTTTCATCTTGTCGGAATGCATCGTCTGTTTGGGTGAAACGGATGGTCTGTTTGGGGTAAACGCATCATCTGTTCGGGACGAATGCATCATCTGTTTCAAAGCGGAGGATGATGCATTCAAGGCTTCGCCTATTTTTTTCAGTAATTCGTCCGGGTTCACAGGCTTGGCAATGTAATCGCAGGCTCCCAGTTTCATGGTTTGGACGGCCGACTGTATGTCAGCGTATCCTGTCATGATGATAAGCGGTATTTGCAGGCCGTGTTCGCCCAGCCATTTCAATAAGTCAATGCCATCCTTGTCGGGCAGGCGCAGGTCAGACAATATCAAGTCTACGGTTTCCGACTCAATATGTTTTTGAGCACGGGCAATGTTGCTGGCAGAGGTTACTTGGAAACCTTTTTTGCCGAGCCATGTTTTTAGCATCATGCCGTAAGTAATATCATCTTCTACAATTAATATGGATGTCATTGCTTTAGCCTTTTATCTCTTTTATGTAGGCAAAGGTAAGTGCTTTTGTCTGATTTTAGTATATTTGCAAACTTAAATTAAATAAAAAACAAAATGAAAAGAAATCTTATTGTATTATTAACTATACTGGTTTGCAGTCTGACTGCTTGCAAGCCGGGACAAAAGAAAGAGGAAGATATGGAAAAAGAAACGAAGCTGAAGATTGAAACAAGTGCGGGTGACATCACCGTGAAACTGTATAATGAAACCCCGAAACATCGTGATAACTTTATCAAGCTGGTGGAAGACGGCACGTATGAAGGTACGCTGTTCCACCGTGTCATCAAGGACTTTATGATACAAGCAGGTGACCCGGAATCGAAGAAGGCTCCGAAAGGCAAGATGCTGGGGGCAGGCGACGTGGGTTATACCGTTCCTGCCGAATTTGTTTATCCGAAGTATTTTCACAAAAAAGGTGCTTTGTCGGCTGCACGCCAGGGTGATGAGGTGAACCCCGACAAGGCATCATCCGGCTGCCAGTTCTACATTGTGACCGGAAAAGTGTATAATGACTCTACCTTGCTGGGGATGGAACAGCAGATGAATCAGATGCGCCTGAACAATGCTTTCAACGCGTTGGCGCAGAAGCATATGAAGGAAATCTACAAGATGCGTAAGAATAATGACCAGGACGGTCTGATGGATTTGCAAGATTCCTTGATTGCGCAGGCAGAGGCTCAGGTTGCCAAGGAACCGGAGTTCAAGTTTACCCCCGAGCAGGTGAAGGCTTATACTACCGTGGGCGGTACTCCGCATTTGGACGGTGCATATACCGTGTTCGGTGAAGTGCTGGAAGGTATGGATATTGTTGATAAAATACAGAAGGTCAAGACTGACCGTAACGACCGGCCCGAAGAGGATGTGGTTATTAAAAAAGTGACAGTGATAGATTGATGATAGATTCTGTCATTCCATTTTATGAAGATAAACAAAAAGATATTTGACAACGGTCTGCGGTTGGTGCACAATGAGGACACCAGCACGCAGATGGTTGCCTTGAATATTGTTTATGATGTGGGTGCCCGTGACGAACATCCCGAGCATACGGGTTTTGCCCATCTGTTCGAGCATCTGATGTTCGGAGGTTCGGTGCATATTCCTGATTATGACGCTCCTTTGCAATTGGCAGGCGGGGAGAATAATGCATGGACCAATAATGATATAACCAATTACTATTTGACGGTTCCAAAATCGAATGTGGAAATCGGCTTCTGGCTGGAGTCCGACCGCATGCTGGAACTGGCATTCAGTGAGCAAAGTCTTGAAGTGCAGCGTGCGGTGGTGATGGAGGAATTTAAACAACGTTGCTTGAACCAGCCGTATGGTGATGTGGGACATCTGCTTCGTCCTTTGGCTTATCAAACGCATCCTTATCGCTGGCCTACTATCGGGAAAGACCTCTCTCACATTGCCAATGCCACGCTGGATGAGGTAAAGGAATTCTTTTTTCGTTTTTATGCACCTAATAATGCAGTGTTGGCCGTTACCGGAAATATTTCGTGGGAAGAAACGGTTAGGCTGACAGAAAAATGGTTTGCTCCCATTCCCCGTAGGAATGTGCCCGTAAGGCAATTACCGCAAGAAGTTGTACAGACGGCAGAACGCCGGCAGACGGTGGAACGGAATGTTCCTCTGGATGCTTTGTTCATGGCTTATCACATGTGCAGCCGTGAGGATGCCGATTATTATGCCTTCGATATTCTGTCGGATATTCTGAGCAATGGACGTTCCAGTCGCTTGACCCGCAGGCTGGTGCAGGAGCAGAAGCTCTTTTCCAGTCTCGATGCCTATATCTCCGGTACACGGGATGCCGGCCTGCTGCATATCAGTGGAAAACCATCTGCAGGCGTATCTTTGGAGCAAGCCGAGGCTGCTGTCCGGAAAGAGTTGGAAGAGTTGAAATCCGGGTTTGTTGGAGAGCAGGAATTGGAGAAAGTAAAGAACAAGTTTGAGTCTACACAGATATTCGGCAACATCAATTATCTGAATGTTGCCACGAATCTTGCCTGGTTTGAACTGACCGGGCAGGCGGAAGACATAGACCGTGAAGTGGACAATTACCGCTCTGTGACGGCAGAACAGCTTCATAGGGTCGCCCAACAGACCTTCCGCGATGAAAACGGGATTGTGCTTTATTACCAAAAAGAAAACCTTTAGTATGAAAAAATTATTTGATACGTATAAGCAGCACTATAAAGCATTGCTTCTCCTGGGGCTACCCATTGTGGTGGGGCAGTTGGGAGTCATTGTGCTTGGTTTTGCCGATACGCTGATGATTGGGCATCACAGCACGGAGGAACTGGGTGCCGCTTCTTTCGTAAACAATCTGTTTACTCTTTGCATTATTTTCAGTACGGGCTTCAGCTACGGGCTGACACCGGTTGTAGGGGGCTTCTACGGTAACCGCCGCTTTGCCGAGGCAGGGCAGGCGTTGCGGTGTAGCCTGGTTGCCAATGTGCTGGTGGCTTTGTTGCTGACTCTTGTCATGGCTGTTCTCTATTTCAATGTGGAGCGGCTGGGACAGCCCGGAGAATTGCTGCCTCTAATCAAGCCTTACTATCTGGTGTTGCTTGCTTCACTGGTCTTTGTCATGCTGTTCAACGGTTTCAAACAGTTTACGGACGGCATCACCGATACCAAGACAGCCATGTGGATTCTGCTCGGAGGGAATGCGCTTAACATCGTAGGAAACTATATACTTATCAATGGAAAGCTGGGCTTTCCGGAGATGGGACTGCTTGGTGCGGGTATCAGCACTTTGTTCTCCCGCATTGTGATGGTGGTGGTCTTTGCGGCGATTGTGCTTCGCGGCCGCCGGTTTATCCGTTACAGGCTCGGCTTCATGCGGCTGGGGTGGTCGATGCCGATGTTCAGGAAGCTCAATGCACTGGGCTGGCCCGTGGGTATGCAGATGGGTATGGAGACCGCTTCCTTCAGTCTGAGCGTCGTCATGGTGGGCTGGCTGGGGACACTTGCCCTAGCATCGCATCAGATAATGCTTACTATCTCTCAGTTCACCTTCATGATGTATTATGGCATGGGCGCTGCGGTTGCCGTGCGTGTCAGCAACTTCAAGGGGCAGGGAGACGGGCAGAATGTGCGCCGCTCGGCGTATGCCGGCCTTCACATCATCCTGTGTATGGAGGTGGTGTTGCTGGGTATCGTCTTTGCGCTTCGCGGTCAGGTAGGGGGATGGTTTACGGACAATGCGGAAGTGTCCGGCATGGTTGCCGCTCTCTTCTTCCCGTTCTTGATTTACCAGTTCGGCGATGGGTTGCAGATTAACTTTGCCAATGCCCTGCGCGGCATCTCGGATGTGAAACCGATGATGATTATTGCATTTATATCCTATTTTATTATATCTTTGCCCGTAGGGTACCTTTGCGGTTTCGTTTTCGGTTGGGGGCTGACGGGAGTCTGGATGGCTTTCCCGTTCGGACTGACCAGTGCGGGAGTGATGCTGTGGTTGAGGTTCCGTAAACAGACCAGGGAAAGGATTTGATAGTATGAATAATGTCTCCAAAGTAAAGATTGCCGTAGGCTACACTTTGTTGCTGGCGGTATTGTTTTTTTCCTTGTTTTTCGTACACCGGGAAATGGAGAACCTTATTCTTACTGATGACCGCGATGTACAATGGACAGACAGCGTGCTTGCTTTGATACGCGAGAAGGATACCAATACGATAAAAATGCTGCGCACGCTGAGTGAGGCGAATGACAGCATGGTATCCACCAGTGACATTGAGCAGATAATTGCCCAGCAGGACTCGGTAGTGACCCAGCAGCGTGTGCAGCACCGTATCATTACACATCGGGATACCGTCGTGACACGCCCTCGGAAGAAGGGGTTTTTCCGTCGTTTGGGTGAAGTGTTTGTCCCCCCAAAGAAAGATACGGCTATCCAGGTAAAGACCTCCCTTGAATTTGCAACGGATACGGTGATTGAACCCTATAATCCGGCCGATTCTTTGCATGAGAAACTGCGTGCCGTGGCCCAGCAGAAAAAAGCTGTAAACACTGTTATACAGCGACGTAAACGCTATCTGCAACGCTTGGACCATATGCTGACCGCTCGTATTGACAGCTTGCTGAAAGATTACGAGACGGAAACTCTGCTGCGTGCACGGACGGAAGCCGAGTATCAACAAGCGGTCCGACGCCGTTCGGCCAAGATTATCAGTGGCATTGCCGTAGGTGCGGTGTTGCTTTCCGCTTTTTTTCTTATTATCATCGGCCGCGACATAACCCGAAGCAACCGTTACCGTCGTGAGTTGGAAGAGGCCCGTCGTCGTGCCGAGGATTTACTCGCTGTCCGTGAAAAACTGATGCTTGCCATTACCCATGATTTCAAAGCCCCGCTCGGTTCTATTATGGGCTATGCCGACTTGCTTTCCCGTCTGACGGTGGATGAGCGTCAGCGGTTCTATCTGGACAATATGAAAACCTCATCGGAACATCTGCTGAAGCTGGTCGTTGATTTGCTCGACTTCCATCGTCTTGATTTGAACAAGGCCGAAATCAACCGGGTCACCTTTCATCCTTCCCGCCTGCTTGAAGAGATACACGTCAGTTTTGAACCACTTACGGCTGCCAAAGGACTGGCGCTTCATTGCGACATTGCCCCGGAGCTGGGCGGTACCTATATTTGCGACCCCTTGCGTCTGCGCCAGATTATCAACAATTTGCTGTCCAATGCCGTGAAGTTTACGGACCAAGGCAGTGTTACCATGACTGCCCGTTACGAGGACCGTCGACTGGTAGTTGCCATTGCTGATACCGGTAAAGGTATGGAACCTGCCGACCGGGAACGTATCTTCCAGGAGTTTACCCGCTTACCGGGTGCTCAGGGTAAAGAGGGGTTTGGACTTGGACTTTCCATTGTCCGTATGCTGGTACAGTTGCTTGAAGGCACGATTGATGTAGACAGTGTGCCAGGCAAGGGAAGCACTTTCACCATATATATTCCTATCTATCCCGTAAGGAGTGAAGGACGGAGAATGAAGGATGAAGAATCGGGATGTGCTGCCACGCCGAATGGCAATTCTTCATTCCCCGTTCCTCATTCTTCACTGAAGAATGTCCTCCTTATCGATGATGACCGTATTCAGCTTACCCTTACTGCCGCCATGCTTCAGCAGAGTGGTATAAATTCTGTCTCTTGTTTACAACTGGATGAACTGCTGGATGCCTTGCGCACTGCAACCTTTGATGTTCTGCTTACTGATGTGCAGATGCCTGCTATTAATGGTTTTGATTTACTGAAACTGCTTCGTGCTTCGAACATACCGCAGGCACAGTCTGTTCCGGTGATTGCTGTCACTGCCCGCAGTGACATGCAGCGTGAGGAATTTACGGTGCATGGATTTGCCGGATGCCTGCATAAGCCGTTTACCGTCAGTGAATTGCTACATGAATTGAATATGGAGGACAAAGGGATGGAGGTTATGGAAGTTTCGGAAACTTCGGCTTGCCCGGGGTATAAATTCTCTTCGCTCACTGCTTTTTCGGTCGATGACCCCGAGGCGGCAAAGTCCATTCTGGAAAGTTTTGTGGCTGAAACCCGCCTCAATGCGGAGCGTTTGCAGAAGGCTGTGGAGAATGAGGATGTGGACGAGATGGCTGCTGTCTCCCACAAAATGATTCCCCTCTTTACTTTAATTGGAGCAGCGGAACTGGTTGCATTGCTGAAACTGTTGGAAACTTCTCATGGAGTGCCTTTTACCGGAGAGTTGAAAGAACACGCCCTTGCCGCCCTCGTTTTGATAGAGGATGTCATTACTCAGGCAACAGCTTTTCCGTAATGGGGGAACAGAGAAGAATACGTGATTTTTCTCTGTCGGGAACCAAATGTCGAAAGAAATTGTTTACTTTGTAGGACTTTTAAATACGATGAAAGATTGACGTTCCGATGAGAAGAAAATGGTTGAGAACAGCACTGTGGGTGTTGCTTACTCCTATTATACTGTTTATAATATTGATGTTATTGCTTTATGTGCCTCCCGTACAGAATTTGATACGGAAGCAGGCTACGGCAATTGCATCAGGTGCTACGGGTATGGACATATCCGTGGAGCGGATTGACCTTCGCTTTCCTTTGAATTTGTTGGTCCGCGGTGTATTGGTGGTACAGCCTGCCGACAGTGCTGTTGATGTGCAGCATCCCGATACCTTGCTGAATCTTGGAAGTTTGAACGTACGGGTACAGGCATGGCCTTTACTCAAAGGGAAAGTGGAGGTGGATGACATTACCTTGAAACAAGTTGCTGTCAACTCCTCCAATTTAATGGAAGGTATGTGCATCAAAGGAGTACTGGGGCATTTCTTTTTCGAAAGCCATGGCATAGACCTTACAAAAGAAGATGCCATCCTCAATAATATAGAATTGAGCGATACCCATGTGCAGGTGATGCTTGCAGATACCACTGAGACTCCCAAGGACACTACTGACACTGCGTTAAACTGGAAAGTCACACTCCATACTCTGAAGTTGAAGAACGTCTCGGTCGATTTACAGATGCCATTGGACTCCATGGGGCTGAAAGCCCATATAGGAGATGCTGAGATTGCGGACGCTGCTGCCGACCTGAAACACCAGTTCTATGGCTGGAGAAAATTCCTGCTGACTGGAACTTCTGTCAATTATGATACCGGTGGCCCGGGGAGTGCGATAGGCTTCGACCCCTCGCACATTGCTCTTCGCGACATTCGCCTGGGCATTGATTCTGTGATGTACTACGGCAGAGATATGAATGCCGTTATCCGGGAATTTTCCATGTATGAGCGTTCCGGTTTGAGTGTAACTTCCCTGACCGGGCGGTTGTTTGCCGATTCTACCGTTATCCGTATCCCTTCTTTGAAGTTGCTGACACCTCATAGTGAGATGAACCTTACGGCACAGACTTACTGGGAACTGATAAATATACCTACCACCGGCCGTCTGACAGCCCGTTTCAATGCCCGTATCGGCAAACAGGATGTACTGCTTTTTGCCGGTGGCTTGCCGGAAGCTTTCAAGGAAGCCTATCCGTTCCGTCCGTTGGTGATTCATGCCGGTACGGAAGGAAACCTGAAGCAGATGCAGATTTCCCGTTTTACGGCTGAGCTGCCCGGAGCCTTTTCGTTGAGTGGGGGAGGAGAATTCTGGAGCTTGACCGACAGTGTGAAACGTAATGGAAGCATGGACTTCGAAATGCATACGCAGAACTTGAACTTCCTGACCGGACTAGCTGACATTGCTCCCGATGGCTCCATCATTGTGCCGGACAGTATGCACCTTGCGGCACGTCTCGGTATGGAGGGGGCGCAGTGCACTGCCGCCCTGAAACTGAAGGAGAAGGAAGGCGCCTTGAATTTGGACGCCGCCTATAATCTTGCTACGGAAGCCTACCATGCCGACCTTGCCATCAACAACTTGCAGGTGCATCACTTCCTGCCCAAGGACTCTATCTATACTCTTACGGCAAAGATGTCCGCTAAGGGGCAAGGGGTGGATGTGGCATCACGAAAAACTGTGGCCGCTTTGAATGCCTCCTTGGAAAAACTACAGTATGGCCATTGGGACATTTCCGGTGTAGATGTGCATGCCGGACTCAAGTCATCCGTTGCTACCGTCCGTCTTGCCAGCGATAATGTCCTTCTCAAGATGCAGGGAAATGCGGATATGCGTCTTGACCGCAGCTATCTGGATGGCGCTTTGGATTTAAATGTGGAAGAGGTGAATCTGCATAAGCTGGGTTTGGTGCCCCGACCATTGAAACACCCGTTTGCCTTTACAATGGGAGCGGAGGCACGTCATGATTCTCTCAAGTTGAGGCTTGATGCCGGTGACTTGAATCTGCGTTTCCGCGCTCACAGCACGTTGAAGAAGTTGATGGAACAGTCGGATAAATTTGTCTCTATCCTGACAAAGCAGATTGATGAACGGCGTTTGGATCATGCCGCTTTGCGCCAAGTCCTTCCTTCAGCGGGCATGCATCTGGAAGCCGGTAACCAGAATCCCGTCAGCTATTTCCTGGCTGCAAAGGGTATTTCCTATAATGATTTCAAACTGAGCTTCGGATTTACTCCGCAAGTCGGCATCAATGGACGTACAGCTGTTCACGGATTGCGCATGGACTCCTTGCAGCTCGATACGATATTTTTTACAGTAAAGCAGGATACTGCCCGCATGAAGTTGCAAGGTGGTGTCATAAACGGTCCCAAGAACCCGCAGTTTGTGTTCCGTAGCACACTGACGGGTGAAGTCCGTAATGAAGATGCGGAACTGACTGTGGATTATGTGAATGGAAAAGGGCAGACCGGTGTTCTATTCGGTATTAATGCCCGTCCGTTGACCGAAGGACACGGTCGCGGTAATGGTGTGCTGCTGAACCTTATTCCTGCCGAGCCGATTATCGCTTTCCGTAAATTCCACTTTGCGGACAATAGTAACTGGATTTATCTGCATAAGAATATGCGCGTCTATGCCAATATTGATATGGACAGCGACGATGGTCTGTGTTTCCGTATGCAATCCGACAAGAATGATACCCTTTCCTTGCAGAATATAAACGTAGAACTGAGCCGATTGCGCTTGGATGAACTTACGGAGGTACTTCCTTATATGCCCCGGCTTACGGGATTGTTCTCCGCCGAAGCAAATTATATACAGACTGCCACTTCCCTGCAGGTGTCCGCCGAAGCCAATGTAGAGAAACTGACCTACGAACGCCAACCGGTTGGAGACATCGGCCTGGGGGCTACCTGGTTGCCGGGCGACAAGAATACGCACTATCTGAATACCTATTTTACATATGATAATGAAGAAGTGATGACCGCCGACGGTATCTTGACGCAGAAGAACGGAAAGGATACCCTGGAAGTGTCCACCCGTTTCGAGCATTTTCCATTGAAGATGGCCAATGCATTCATCCCTGACCAAACGGTGGCCTTTACCGGAGATATTGATGGAGGGCTTTATATTTATGGTTCGCTGGACAAGCCTCAAATGCATGGTGATATTGTTTTGGACAGTGTGTCTGTCTATGCACGCCAGGCGGGAGCACGTTACTGGTTCGACAACCGTCCGGTACAGATAAAGGACAATCAGTTGATATTTGATAAGTTTGCCATTTATACCACCAGCAAGAATCCGTTTACGATTGACGGTAAGGTTGATTTCCGGAATATGGAGCGTCCTACTGCCAACCTCAATCTGCTGGCAGAGAACTATACGTTGCTGGATGCACCGCGTACCCGCGAAAGTCTGGTGTATGGAAAGGTGTTCGTCGACTTGCATGCCACGGTGAAGGGGCCGCTTGACGGGCTCACGATGCGTGGAAACATGAATTTGCTGGGCAATACCAACGTAACCTACGTGTTGACCGATTCCCCTTTAACGGTGGAAGACCGTCTCAGTGGGCTGGTTACCTTTACCTCGTTCACCGATACGACGTCGGTAAAAGCAGATGAGGTTCCTGCCATGTCTTTGGGAGGATTGGAAATGTATATGTCCGTCCATATTGACGATGCTGTCCGTCTTCGTGCCGATCTGAGTTCCGACCGTAGCAAATACATCGAACTGGAAGGTGGCGGTGATTTGAATATGCAGTATACTCCCCAAGGGGATATGAGCCTTACCGGACGCTATACCCTTTCGGGTGGCGTCATGAAATATTCGCTGCCTATCATCCCGTTGAAGGAGTTCCAGTTCAATCCCGGCAGTTATGTGGATTGGCGGGGGAATATTATGAATCCTACGCTGAGCCTGAAGGCTACGGAACGTATGCGTGCTTCTGTGGCCGATGGTGACGGGGACGGTTCGCGCATGGTGAACTTCGATGTTTCCATTTCCATCAAGAACAGGCTTGACGCTCCCGATTTGATATTCGATATTTCGGCGCCCGAAGATGCCGCAGTAGAGAATGAGCTGCAGGCAATGGGTGCAGAAGAGCGTAGCAAGCAGGCCATTGCCATGCTTGCCACGGGTATTTACCTGAACAGTGGTGCCAAAGGAGGAGGTTTGTCAATGGGAGCCGCCTTGAACTCAGTGCTTCAGAGCCAGATAAACTCCTTGGCGGGAGGTATAAAAGGGGCCAATATCAGTGTAGGTGTGGAAGACCGTACCTCTGCTGAAACGGGTGACACGCAGAAAGACTTCAGTTTTCGTTATTCCCAGCGTTTCTTCAACGACCGCGTACAGATAGTCATCGGTGGAAAAGTGTCCACCGGGGCCAATGCCACGAACGATGCGGAATCATTCATTGACAATATATCGCTGGAATACCGTCTTGATGCGTCGGGTACTCGATATGTCCGTGTATTCCATAATAAAAACTACGAAAGCATACTCGACGGTGAGATAACCGAAACGGGTGTCGGCCTTGTGCTGCGCCGGAAGATGGACCGATTGAGTGAACTCTTCATCTTCAGGAAGAAAAAGATAAAACCGGAGGCTGAAAATAGCGATATGAAAAAGTAGGAATGTGATATGAAACGACTGATATTATATATTGCAGGATTGATATTTCTGGCAGGTTGCTCCACCACGAAGCACTTGCCCCAGGGGGAGATACTCTATACCGGCCAAAAGCCGATGATTGTATTGAACCGCAGTGAAACGTCTGTTGGTGAGATTGCTATGGAAGAGGTGGAAGCCGCCCTTGCTACGGCACCGAACAATTCGTTGCTGGGAAGCTCTACTATCCGCTATCCCTTTCCTTTCGGACTGTGGATTTACAATGGTTTCCAGAAGTATGAGAAGGGATTCGGAAAGTGGATATTCAATAAATTTGCCGCCACTCCGGTGCTTATGTCTACGGTGAATCCCGATATACGCCAGAAGGCGGCGGTTAACTTGCTGCGCGATTATGGCTATTTCAACGGAAGCGTCAGCTACAAGACATTTATCGACCCGAAGGACTCGCTGAAGGCAAAGTTGCAATATACGGTGAACATGCGTAACCCCTACTTTATAGATACGGTATATTATCGTGGTTTCAGCGAGCGTACCACTCGCATTATGGAGCTGGGACGCCGACGTTCCCTTATCAGTTCGGGAGAACAATTCAATGTGGCTGATCTGGATGGGGAGCGTACCCGTATCAGTACCCTGCTGCGTAATGTGGGCTGTTATTATTTCCGTCCCGACTACCTGACCTATCAGGCCGATACCATGATGGTTCCCAATGGGCATGTCCAGATGCGCTTGATTCCCGTTCCCGGTATGCCAAAGGTAGCCGAGAAGCAGTTCCGTGTGGGGCGTAAATCCGTCTATCTTCTTGGAAAGCAGGGGCAGGAACCCAATGACAGCATGGATTACAAAGGCTTGACCATACATTACTACAACAAACCTCCGGTACGTCCCAACATGCTTTACCGTTGGTTGAACTATCAAGGTTATCGGCGGAAACGTCAGATACAGGACAGCGCAGGTATTGCCCGCCAGCGTTCTATGCAGAGTTTGTATAGTTTGTACCGTCAGACCCGTATTCAGGAGCGTCTGGCAAGCGTCGGTATTTTCCGTTATGCGGAGATGCAGTATATACCGCGTGATACGGCGTTTGTGTCTGATACATTGGATGTGAGGGTCATTGCCGCGCTCGATAAACCCTACGATGCGGAGTTGGATTTTAATGTCACCATGAAGAGCAATAACCAGACGGGACCGGGTGCCGCTTTTACGGTGACGAAGAACAATGTCTTCGGTGGCGGTGAAAGCTGGAATGTGAAGTTGAACGGTTCGTACGAATGGCAGACGGGCAAGGCAAGTTCTTCCTTGATGAACAGTTATGAACTGGGTATCTCCACTTCGCTTATCTTTCCGCGCGTGGTGTTTCCTAGGATGGGCGACCGTGAGTATGACTTCCCGGCTACAACGACTTTCCGTTTATATGCCGACCAGATGAACCGTGCCAAGTATTATAAGCTGTTGGCTTTTGGCGGTAATGTCACTTATGACTTCCAGCCCAAATCGACTTCCAGGCACAGTATAACTCCTTTCCGGTTGACATTCAATGTACTGCGCAATCCTACTGCCGCTTTCGATACGTTGCGTGCCGAGAATCCGGCACTCTACGTTAGTTTGCGCGACCAGTTCATTCCTGCCATGGAGTACACCTATACTTATGACAACGCTTCCGTGCGCGGCAAGCGTAACCCCATCTGGTGGCAGACCACCGTTGCGTCGGCCGGTAACCTGACTTCTGCCGTCTACCGTATTTTCGGCAAGCCGTTCAGTGAGGAAGGAAAGAAGCTTTTCGGGGTACCTTTTGCACAGTTCCTGAAGCTGAACTCGGAATTCAGGTACCATTACCGGATAGACAAGAATCAGATGATAGCCTCGCGTATTGCCGGAGGGGTGATATGGTCGTATGGCAACGCTACGACTGCACCTTATACGGAACAGTTCTATATCGGCGGTGCCAACAGTGTGCGCGCCTTTTCTGCACGCAGTATAGGTCCGGGCGGCTATCCTCCCGAGACGGATAGGAAATATACCTATATCAACCACGTGGGTGATATTCGCATAGAAGCCAATATCGAGTATCGCTTCCGTATGATTGCCGACTTGCATGGAGCGGTGTTTCTGGATGCCGGCAATGTATGGCTGATGCGTAAGGACGAAAATCGCCCGAACGGTGAGTTCACCTTGAAGAATTTCCCGAAACAGATTGCTTTGGGTACGGGATTCGGCTTACGCTATGACCTGGACTTCCTTGTTTTCCGTCTGGATTTGGGTATCGGGCTTCACGACCCGTATGATACCGGAAAGTCGGGATATTACAATATTCCTAAGTTCAAGGATAGTATGGCACTGCATTTTGCCATCGGTTATCCGTTCTAAATGTACGTTTTTGAACGGATAGTGGTAAAGAATGAACTAAAACTCCCTTTTGTCAGACATAAATTTTTGTACATTTGCAACCGTTATCAACTATGATACACTAACCTTTTTAAATAATAACTAATATGAAACCAACTTTATTCTTATTGGCAGCCGGCTGTCTCTTATACACATCTCCGAGCCCACGAGACTA
>ENA-OXGJ01000299-OXGJ01000299.1-human-gut-metagenome-genome-assembly--contig:-NODE-299-length-22689-cov-13.577361_pt1 | contig 22689 bp, 31 predicted proteins | sample MGYA00249835_ERZ652264 | MGnify/ENA primary metagenome ERZ652264 (study PRJEB26925, sample SAMN05826844) | human gut metagenome | biome: ENVO:2100002; feature: ENVO:00000062; material: ENVO:00002003... | reverse complement strand
GATACTGTAGAAAGTCAGACGGAAGAGGTGAAGTAGATGGAGAGATTAACAGAAAAGCAACGACATATTTTGCAACAAAAGCTTTGCGATATGAAAAGACGTTGCTATAATCCAGAAGAAAAATTTTATAAAGATTATGGTGGACGTGGCATTAAAGTTTGTGACGAGTGGATGGATAAAAAAGAAGGACATAGCAATTTCCAAAAATGGGCAGTTGAAAATGGATGGGAAGAAGGGCGCAGCATTGATCGAATAGACGTAAATGGAAATTACGAACCTAATAATTGTCGGTGGGCAACACCAGAAGAACAGGCGAACAATAGAAGAAATAATAATTATGTAACGATAAACGGGGTAACGAAAACAACTTCTGAATGGGCAAGACAAATTGGAATTTCACAAAATGCTTTTACAGGCAGAATCAATAGTGGGTGGACAGGAGAGGAATTATTAAAGCCTAAATTTAAGCCTTTAAAAATGTCTAAAGCAGAAATGGCAAAAGAAATTAGAGCGTGGAGAAATGCAGAAGAACAGGGCTTGCTTGTGAGATTGCCGGTTAAAATTGGCGATGATATTTATAAGATTCCGAGCAAAGCAAATTATAATTTAAATGTCCTGAATGGATATAAAGCAAATAACAGAGTGTATCATCAAAAAGCTTACAGCATTGTATTTTCACAAAGTGGTTGGCTTGTACAGTGCGATAAAGACAGTATTTATGCCCCAAACGTTATTTGTGTTGACGTAGAATACGGAAAAACATGGTTTCTCACCCGTGAAGAAGCTGAGAAGAAGTTGGAGGAGATGAAGAAATGAATAACAAACTTACACCAGAAGTAACCCCGCAACTCGCCGTATCAGCATTTGCAGTATTGCATCAATATTGCAGCTCGATCAGTCCACATGACTGCATCAGATGTGCATTCTACGAACATTGCCCGGAGTGCTTCATGGGGTGTCCGGGAGATCAGGGCGAGATAATCAGGAAATTACAAAGCAACGAATAAAATTAGAGAGTCGGTATTTACCGGCTCTTTTTTAGCGTAAAATTCCTCAAACATGTACCACAACTTTTCCACCAACCTGTGATAGAATATACTCAGAAGTGTTACTATGGGGTTTTATAGCCAGAAATGAGGTGATAATATGGCGAACCTAAAAGCAGTTACAAGAAAACTTCAAAAAGCTATATTGTCCACCGGATTAATCATAAAAATCGGAACATCACAATTCTATAGCCACGAGCAGGAACGATTAATTACAGTAACGATTATATCAACACCAGTGTTTAGACCAACAAAACGTGGAGAATGGAAAGATTGCGATTATGAAATATTACGAACTGCATCCCAGTATGATGTGGTCATGTGCCTTAAAGAAATATGGGAGGCGGTCAGAAAATGAGGATAGACAGAGGTGATTAGATGGACTTAACGCCTAAGCAGAAAGCGTTTGCAGATGAATATATAAAGAATGGCGGAAATGCATCTGATGCCGCAAGGAAAGCAGGGTATAAGAAAGCTCCAGAACAAGGATGCGAGAACTTAAAGAAACCTCATATTTCTTCCTATATAGCTGAAAAACAGTCTCTCATCGAAAAACAAAAAGGCACTGACATCATGTCACTGGCAGAAATTCAGCAACGCCGTTCTATGATCGCAAGAGGTGAGCTGACTGATTCATTCGGATTTGCTCCGGACTTCTCAGATCAGCTGAAATCTATGAATGATCTGGAAAAGACGCTCGCCATAAAAGAAGCCAGAGAAGAGCAGCGGAAAGCAGAAGAAAAAGCCAGATTACAAAGTGAATATCATATTGATCTGGATATTGTCCCGGACGTATTCCATAAAATGATTAGAGATATCCGGAAAAAGAAACATAGCGAATACATTCTTCCTGGTGGACGTGGTTCCATGAAATCCTCGACTATATCTCTGATTATACCGGAGCTGCTGAAGAATAATCCGAACATGCACGCTCTGATTTTGCGAAAAGTCGGAAACACTATCAAAGACTCTGTTTATGCTCAGATGAAATGGGCTATTGATAAATTAGATCTAAACGAGGAGTTTACGTGCAAGGTATCTCCCATGGAGATTACGTACAAACCTACTGGACAGAAGATTTACTTTCGTGGTGCTGACGATCCATTAAAGATTAAGTCTATTAAGCCGGAGTTTGGATATATCGGTATTGTCTGGTTTGAGGAATTAGATCAGTTTTCTAATCCAGAAGAAATCCGAAATATTCAACAGTCTGCTATTCGTGGTGGTAATGAAGCATATAAATTCAAGTCATTCAACCCGCCTAAGAGTAAGAATAACTGGGCGAATGAGTATACGGCAGAAGCGGAAGAAAAAGATAAAAATGTAATGGTTGTGCATAGCACATACCTTGATTTAGGGATTGAACAAGAGTGGCTTGGCGACGTATTTCTTGCAGATGCCGAACATCTAAAAGAAGTAAATCCAGATGCCTACGACAATGAGTACCTTGGACACGCTAACGGAAATGGTGGAAATATCTTTGAATACATCGAAGAAAGAACTATCACAGACGAAGAGATCAGTCACTTTGATAGAATTTATCAGGGGGTCGACTGGGGCTGGTATCCGGACAAATACGCTTTCTCCAGAATTTATTATGATTCAGCTAGAGAAACAATCTATTTCATTGACGAGATTTACGAAAATAAAAAATCAAATGAATGGACTGCGAATGAAATCAAGCGAAGACAGTATGACGATTATGAGATTACTTGTGATTCTGCCGAGCCTAAATCAATCAATGATTACAGAGATTCAGGACTCCCAGCAAGAGGAGCAATCAAAGGACCGGGAAGCATTGAGTATTCTATGAAGTGGCTGCAAAGAAGAAAGCTTGTGTTTGATCCAAAAAGAACGCCAAATGCTTGTAAAGAGTTCAAGAAGTACGAATACGAACGCGACAAAGACGGAAATATTTGCAGTGGATATCCAGACAAGGATAATCATTTAATAGATTCCGTCCGGTATGGTTCAGAATCATTGTGGAGAAGAAGGGGGTACAGTGCATAAAATGCTAGATAGGTACTTTTCAGATAAAATAAATAAATTCTTAAGCATCGGTTTAAAAATATATGGATCATCTGACATTAACGAAATCTTAAAAGTTGTAGAATATGAAGACATTATTGTGCGAGATACTTCTGTAAGATGGATGGATTTTAAAAGGTAGATTAAATGGGACTTATAACAACACTAAAAAGGTGGTTTAACATGATTTTCAAAAAACAAGCCGAAGAGGATTTTAACATCCAAGCAGCGGAGTTTCCGGAGATGGAAGCACTGATTAACCGGTGTGCGAACATCTATAGGGGCGTGCCGGAATGGTTAGATGATAAGAATAATATCAAAACGATTAATTTCGCGAAATCTGTCTGCTCAGAAACAGCACGGCTCGCAACACTGGCGATCGGCATTCAGATAGACGGTTCCGCAAGGGCTACATGGCTACAGGAGCAGATTGACAAGGTATATTTCCAGATCCGGCACTGGGTAGAATACGGATGTGCTTATGGAACGGTATTTATCAAGCCGAACGGTGAAAGCCTCGACGTATTTACTCCGGCAGATGTGATGATTGTAGATTACGATAATCAGGAGATCAAAGGAATTATATTCAAAGATTCTTATACTGTTGGACGGAAATACTATACACGGCTTGAATATCATAGGTTTGTTGAGACCACAATAGATGGCGTAACAACTTATCCATACTACGTTTCCAACAGAGCTTATGTGTCGAAGTCCCCTCAGTCAATCGGTGACAGAATTGACCTTAAACAGACCAAATGGGCTGACCTCATGGCAGATACGCCACCGATTCTCAAGGCAAATGGTGAGAAACTGGACGGACCTCTATACGGAGTACTTCGGACACCACAGGCAAACAATGTAGACATTAGCACACCACTTGGACTCCCGATATTCGCCGAAGCCATTGAAGAGTTAAAGGACCTCGACATTGCATACAGCCGTAATGCCGGAGAAATTTTTGATTCGCAGAAGATTGTTCTGGCAGATGATAGACTGCTGATGCCAAGCGGTACACCTGTAGCAGCCATGTCACCACAGGGCATGGAGAACAGGCGCAATGAGATGAGATTACCGCACTTTGTCAAGAATGTATTCGGACAGGACGAGAAAGAATTCTATCAAGAAATCAATCCGCAACTCAACACAGATACTCGTATAAGCGGCATAAATGCCCTTTTAAGCCAGTTAGGATATAAGATTGGATTCTCTAACGGATACTTTGTTTTTAACGAATCTAGCGGCATTCAGACGGCTACAGGAGTAGAAGCAGAACAGCAGAGGACGGTGCAGTTCATTAAAGATGTTCGAGACAAACTGGAAAGTTGCCTTGATGATGTTATCTACGCACTGAACGTTTACGCTGACCTGTATGGGCTTGCACCTGTCGGAGCTTATGAAGTCAATTATGATTTTGGAGACATCCTGTATGTGCGAGAAAACGACCGTGCAAGATGGTGGCAGTATGTGACCACTGGCAAGGTTCCGGCATGGCTGTATTTCGTGAAATTTGAGGGAATGACGAAGGACGAGGCAGTAGCAATGGTCAAAGAAGCCAAACCAGATGAGCCAAAACTGTTTGGAGATGAATAGCTATGTTAAGCCCAGAATATTTACGCCAGATAACAGAGGGCAGTGAGCAGATTGCCGAAGAATTGCATCAGTATATCATCTCTGAGATCGTGTCGCGGATGATGGCAAGAATTGGCAGAGGCGAGGATTATATTCTGACCAATGCTGATGCGTGGAGAATCAGAACGCTGCAAGAATCCGGTGAACTGCTAGAGGACATTCTGACAGAACTATCCAAATATACCAAGCGCGAACAGCGAGAACTTCTTGAAGCGTTTGAAGATGCCGGAATCACAGCAATGAATTACGACGATAAGGTATATAAGGCGGCAGGATTAAGCCCTGTACCGCTCGAGCAGTCCCCAGCTATGATAAGACTCATGGAGCGGAATATGCTTGCGACTATGGGCGAGTGGAAGAACTTTACAAGAACGACTGCAAGTGCCGCTCAAAGGCTCTATATCGAGCAATGTGACCTTGCATATAATCATGTACTGGCTGGGGCAGTTGGGTATACGCAAGCCATTAAAGAGGCGGTTAATAACGTTGTCAGTGATGGTGTTACTGTCACATATCCATCCGGCAGAAAAGACACGATTGAAACAGCAGTTGCACGTTCTGTCAGAACCGGGGTGGCACAGGCATGTGCTGATATTCAGTTGGCAAGAATGAAAGAAATGGGATATGGCTTAGTGCTGACATCGGCACATATAGGAAGCCGCCCAAGTCATGAAGTATGGCAAGGACAGGTATTTTCTATAGACTGGGAAAAATTAAAAGAAATCAAGCCGGAATTTTTTCAGGAACGAGATACACCAGAATACCGTAGAATGTTGGAACAAAAAGCAAGCCACTATCCAGATTTTATTGAAAATTGTCATTATGGCGAAGCTGATGGAATATGCGGAGTAAATTGCAGACATCATTTTTCAGTTTGGGTGGAAGGAATGCCGAATCCCTATGCGGAATTATCAGCACAGGACAAATCCGACAAGGGTAAACAGTACGAAAAAGAACAACGACAACGTACTTATGAGCGAAGAATCCGTAAGACGAAGAGAGAAGTCCTTGGACTGCAAGCAGGAGTCGAAAACGCGCCAAATGAAAAGGCAAAATTCGCACTCCAGCAAGACCTTGACCGGAAGTCTTATCTTTTGCAGAAACAAAATGCTGCATATAAAGCTTACTGCAAGCAGAATGACCTGAGGGAGCTGCAAGACCGACTTATGATTGCGAAGTGGAATCGTCAGAACGCCGCTAAAGCCAGAGGAGCGGCAAAACGATATAAAACAGCAAAGGGGATTGATTGATGGACAGATGGGAATATTTCAATCCGAATCCTGCCGGGAATCGGGTCGGAGATTGTGTTGTCCGGGCAATATGCAAGGCAACCGGGTTCGACTGGGAAACAGTATTCACCGGATTAATGATACAGGCGTGCACTCTGTCAGATATGCCAAGTGCAAATTATGTCTGGGGAGCGTACCTCTATAAACATGGGTACAGGCGCAAATTGATTGAACAGTCAGAACGATATATCTATACAGTCAATGACTTTTGCGCAGATCATCCGACAGGCACATACATTCTCTGCATAGATGGTCATGTGGTGACAGTACAAGAGGGCAAATATTTCGATACATGGGATAGTGGAAATGAAGTCCCGGTATACTACTGGGAAAAGGAGTGCTAAATGAGCATATCAGAATTTGTACAGACTTTCCTCTCTATCTGCGGAGGGATAACCATTGTTGGAGGGGCAGCAGCTGTAATTTTTAAATGGATTGCTCCTGCATTCCGACTTAATAAACGAGTAAAGACATTAGAAGAACATGACAAGCGAGATTATGCAAGTCTTCAAAGAATTGCAGAACGTGATTCATTGATTCTGGAAGTATTATCGACTATGTTGGACAGTCAGATTAGTGGGAATAATGTCGAGGAGTTAAAAAAAACAAAACAGAAACTCACGGAGTATCTTGCACAGAATCAGCGTTAATTGCATTAATAAGGGGTATGCTCATGAAATTATATGTGTTCACTAAGAAAGATATAGACAGGTTCTTGACAGAGTGTAATTTTACACCGGATGAAGAAAGACTGTTCCAGCTGAGATGTAAGGAATACACTCTTGAATACTGTGCTGAACAGATGAATGTGAGCATATTCACGGCGAAACGATTAAGCCGCCGGGTGAATAATAAAATAATTAAAGTATGCTAAAAGGAGAGGCGATTTACCTCTCCTTCTTTTTATACAAAATCTTCTTTCACAGCTCTTTCAAGCAATAAAATTACGTATTCTGGTGGGTTTCTTTTGCCACCTTCCCAGTTTTCAATTGTTCTTTTAGGAATTTTGTATTTATCGGAAAAAGCCTGTTGGCTTAATCCAGAAAATGAACGAATTTCTTTAAACTTCATTCTTCTTCCTCCTCTTCGCCATCTTTTAACGCGTCCAATCTTCCCTGGTTTATTCGATTCATTTCAGCAATCATAAATTTGATTGCTTCCACAAATTTTTCACCTTTTCATTCCTCCTTAATTTTGTACCTTCCTTGTTTCTGATATTATAATATCACTCAATGAGTGATAAGTCAATACTTTTTTGACACTTTTCTGAACTTTTTAGATTGATATATCTATGCAAAAATATAGCTATAGAAAGTCATAGAATAAGTCATAGAATAAGTCATAGGAGGTGTACGAGATGGCATTATATAACAATCCTTATCAATATAGTTTTGGCGTTCCGGGGCAGATGAATCAGTTCCAGCAACAGCCTGTCCAGATGCCAGCTCAGCCAGTACAGCAACCCCCACAGAATAACAATGGTATCCTGTGGGTGTCTGGCGAAGTAGGCGCAAAATCCTATCTGGTAGCACCCGGCACGAGTGTTCTGCTGATGGACAGTGAGAGTGAAAAATTCTTTATAAAATCCACAGACGTTTCCGGTATGCCTCAGCCATTACGGACGTTTGAGTATCACGAAATAGGCACTCAGATGCCACCTAAACAACAGCCTGTTCAGAACATGGACAGTAAATACGTCACCAGACAGGAATATGACGATTTAAAGGGCAAATACGAAGCTATCATAAACCGATTAAATTCTTTTTCTGAACCTGTTAGAACTAATACCGTACAGGAATCAGCGGTCAAGGGAGGAAATGCAGATGAGTAATCCATTATTTAATGCGCTCGGTGGTAGGATGCCACAGGGAAATGGACCAATGCAGATGGTACAGCAGTTTATGCAGTTTAAGCAGAATTTTAAGGGAGACCCGAAGGAAGAAGTCCAGAGGATGTTACAGTCTGGACGGATTTCTCAGCAGCAACTTAATCAAGTTCAGCAGATGGCAGGACAGTTTCAAAATCTGCTGAAGAACATGAAATAGTACATTACAATCTGGCCAGATTAATGTAAATACACAAAAAGGAGATATAACTATGGATGGAAATTATAGCTTAGCAGATATTGCCGCTGCTACTGGAAACGGTAGAAATAACGACGGCATGTTTGGCGGAGATGGTAGCTGGTGGATTATTGTTTTATTCATTTTTGCTTTCTTTGGATGGGGAAACAACGGTTGGGGCAATAATGGCAACGGTGGTGGATATGCAGCCACAGCAGCTACTCAGGCAGACATTCAGAGAGGATTTGACAATTCCGCAGTAATCAGCAAACTTGACGGAATCAACAACGGTCTCTGTGACGGATTCTATGCAATGAACAATGGTATGCTTACCGGATTTAACGGAATCAACACAAACATCATGCAGACTGGCTTCGGCATCCAGCAGGCTATTAATGCCGATACTGTAGCCAATATGCAGAACGCCAACGCTTTACAGGCACAGCTTGCGAACTGCTGTTGTGAAACCAGGGAAGCTATCCAGGGTGTAAACTACAACATGGCGCAGAACACCTGCGCATTGCAGAACACTATGAACAGCAACACAAGAGATATTATCGACAGCCAGAACGCAGGAACAAGAGCCATTCTTGACTACCTTTGCAATGAAAAGATTTCTAACTTGCAGGCTGAAAACAATGATCTCAGACGCGCCGCTTCTCAGGATCGCCAGAGTGCATTGCTCACAACCGCAATGGCTTCTCAGACACAGCAGCTCATTAATGCAATTAATCCGGCACCGATTCCGGCTTACCAGGTACCGAACCCGAACACATATTACGGATGCGGATGCAACGTTGGATGTAATTGCTGATAACTTCATATCGAGAGTATCTTTCGATTGATTCGAATGTCGGCTTATGCCGTATTACACAGAGGGGCAGGCTGGGACCTGTCCTTTTGTGATATGAAAGGAGTATTTTTTATGGCAGAATTTACAAGTGTAGCTGCTCAGACTGTAGCAGCAAATGGAAACGTAGTATTTTCAAACACAGCAGTTAAAGGTTCTAACTGCATTCAGCACAGAGTGGGAAGTGGAATTATTACACTGAGAGGACTGACTAATCAGTGCAAAGCGAGATTCTTCGTGGATTTTTCTGGCAATATCGCAATTCCAACAGGCGGTACTGTCGGAGCTATTTCTCTGGCTATTGCAATCTCTGGTGAGCCGGTTCTTTCTTCTCAGATGATTTCCACGCCGGCGGCAGTAAATCAGTATAACAACGTGTCCTCTGGCATCTATATTGATGTACCTCGCGGATGTTGCGTTAATATCGCGATAGAGAACACAAGCGATCAGGCTATTTCTGTTGCGAACGCAAATATTGTTGTGACCAGAGAAGCGTAGGAGGTGCAGTTATGAGAGATATTAAAGATTTATGTGCAAGAATCGAAGATGAACTGTCCAAAATCGCTGACAGTGGGCTGACCACCGGAAATCTGGAAATGACATACAAACTGATTGACATGTACAAAGATATCAAGAATACACAGTACTGGGACAAAAAAGTGGAGTACTATAACACTGTCCTTGATGAGATGCGTGGCGGCTATAATGACGATTACAGCGAACGCGGAAGAAAGCGTGACAGCATGGGGAGATACAGTGCAAATGACGGCAGGATGATGCCGGATTACGACAGGGGTAGTTCCTATGCCAGACGCGGTGAGCATTATGTTAGAGGACATTACAGCCGTTCTGATGGGCGAGACGCTTACGATGACTATATGACGCAGAAACAGAGCTATCGTTCCGGCAAGTCTGAGGACTGTAAAAGAAAGATGCTTGCCGCTCTGGAAGAACATCTGGACGAACTCACAACAGAAATGAGCGATATGTCCAAGGATGCGGAGTGTCGGGAAGAACGTGATCTTGTCAAGAGATACGTGGAAAAACTCCGGGATATGCTCTAATTGGCTAAAACATGTACCACAACTTTTGGAAAGGTTTGTGGTACAATGTATTTATGAGGAAGATTCGTAAGTGGTTTCCGCCACTTGACATAGACATTTTTTTCATTGATTCCTCCTTTCTTGGGCACGTGTCCTTAACAGAAACAGGTTCGAGCGGAATCTGGAGGTTGAAAAGCGGATGCAATTTCCGACACGCGCCATTACTGTCTATGCGATCATATAGACAGTGCGCACCTCCTTGTAAAAGGTAAATGGGCGGACAGGCGCCCGAAACAACTCGTGGCAGGCATGACACGTTAAACACCTTGCTAACCCGGGAATCCGGATTGTGGGAAAGCGGCAACGATTGGCGGTGTTGCGGCGGTCTGTAAAACCGTTCCCTCGTGGTAAACATTATAGGTTCAATTCCTATCTTTCCCATTATTCGGTTAGAATTATGCTGTTTGCTTGCAGACGGTCTATGATTCAGCTGAATTTGCATAGAAGCAGTTGTGCAGAAACCAATGATATCAATGGAAGAACAGAAACTACTTGCGACTATGCTCAAACAACCCATGGGAAAAGGTTATTGCTTATCCTGTTGACTGGAAGCCGGTCCGAAAAGCATAATGGAATGTAGCTCAGTTGGAAGAGCGGAGAGCACATAGCTCTTGACGTCGCAGGTTCGATTCCTGCCTTTCCGATTACCTTGCCAGTGGTCTAACTGGCTTAATCCATTTACCTGCGGCGGCAGGTCAATAAACACGACCAGGAGGATATATATGCAGAAACTTATTGACACATTAAAATCGTTTGGAATCGAAATCCCGGAGGACAAACAGGCAGATGTTAAGAAAGCACTCTCTGAGCATTACAAAAATGCGAAAGAAGTAGCAAAAACTCTGTCGAAAGTCGAAGGTGAACGTGATGACTGGAAAGAACGTGCTGAGACAGCAGAAGAAACCTTAAAAGGTTTTGACGGTATCGACCCGGAAAACATTCAGACAGAGCTTGCTGGATGGAAGAAAAAAGCCGAGGACGCAGAAAAAGAGTTCAACGCAAAAATCTACGACAGAGATTTCTCAGATGCTCTGAAAGCGGCACTCGATGATGTTAAGTTTTCCAGCGAAGCAGCAAAGAAGTCTGTTATGGCGGACATCAAGGAAGCAGGTCTTAAACTGAAAGACGGTAAAATCCTTGGATTAAATGACCTGATCGAACAGATGAAACAGTCTGACGCATCCGCTTTCGTGGATGAATCTCAGCAGCAGGCTCAGCAGAATCAGGCAAGATTTACCACTCACGTTGGACAGCAGCAGACACCGGGAAGCATGACAAAGAAAGATATCGAAGCAATCAAAGACCCGTCCGAAAGACAGGCTGCAATTGCTCAGAATATCCAGTTATTCCAGTGATTTTTACACCGACTATACATCAGAGTATAGCCGCTAACCCAATACCTTAAAAAATATGGGTAGAAAGGATTTTATATGGCAGCAAAAGCTAATCTTATTATGAGTAATGATATCCAGGTAACGGCACGTGAGATTGACTTCGTCACCAGATTTGAAAGAAACTGGCAGCACTTACGTGACATCCTGGGCATTATGAGACCTATCAAAAAACAGCCGGGTGCTGTACTCAAGTCCAAATACGCAGAGGGTACTTTGCAGAGTGGAAATGTTGGTGAGGGTGAGGAAATCCCTTACAGCAAGTTTACCGTAAAAGAAAAGAACTATGCGGAAATGACTATCGAAAAGTACGCAAAGGCTGTATCTATCGAAGCGATCAAGGATCACGGTTATGAGAACGCCGTTCAGATGACTGACGATGAATTCCTTTTCCAGCTTCAGACTGATGTTACCGGCAGATTCTATGACTATCTGAAAACCGGTACGCTTACTTCCACAGAAACTACATTCCAGATGGCTCTGGCAATGGCTAAAGGCCGTGTTGAGAATAAATTCAAACAGATGCACAGAAATGTGACAGGCGTTGTTGGATTTGTCAATATTCTGGACGTATATGAATATCTCGGAGCGGCTGAGATTACTATTCAGAATCAGTTCGGATTCCAGTATATGAAAGACTTTATGGGATTCAATACTATCTTCCTGTTATCTGACAGCGAAATCCCGAGAGGTCAGGTTATCGCTACCCCTGTTGAGAACATCGTACTTTACTACATTGACCCGAACGAATCTGACTTCGCAAGAGCAGGTCTTGTATACACCGTATCTGGCGAGACAAACCTAATCGGATTCCATACACAGGGCAACTACCACACAGCAGTGTCTGAAGCGTTCGCAGTTATGGGACTTACTCTTTTTGCGGAATACATTGATGCAATTGCAGTAATTACCATCGACGAAACACCAACACTTGGTACTCTGACAGTAGCATCTACGGCAGGTTCAACAACCGGAAATACAAAAATCACTGTAAATCCGGCTAAAGAAAACGTTAACAATGTATACAAATACAAAGTTGCAGCAGATACAGTAACTGTCGGATATGGACAGAATCTCAGAAACTGGACTTCTTGGGACGGAAAAGCTGACATCAAGGCGGCAACCGGACAGAAGATCACAGTAGTTGAGTGTGATGGAACATACAAGGCACTGAATTCCGGAAGTGCAAGCGTAACAGCGAAATCATAAACGTAGGAGGTAACTGGCATGGCTTATGCAGATTATAAATTCTATACAGAATCATTCGGCAATGTCGTGCCAGAAACCGACTTTCCACGACTGGCAGAAAGAGCCAGTGGTTTTGTGGACACAATGACGTTTGACAGACTGGTGGATGGACTGCCGACAAATGAACGCTCACAGAAGCGTATTAAAAAGGCAGTCTGCTCACTGGCTGAATTAATGTATCAGATTGAACTTGCTGAAAAGAATGCTATTAATCAGGCATCAGCCAATCTTACCGACACAAATGTCGGGAACAACTCAACAGGAATTGTAACATCTGTATCATCTGGCAGTGAATCCATCTCTTATGCAACGCCTCAGCAGAAAGCATCGGGCGCAAAGGAATGGAGTGCAGTATATGCCGCCGCCGGAGATGTACGGAAAACGAACGACTTGCTCTTAAAGACAGCTTTACCGCTTCTTATGGGAGTAAGGACGGATGATGGCATACCGATACTGTATGCGAGATTATAAAAGGAGGCAAAGATGGAAGCATTATTTACAAATGTAACTCTGATTCTAGCAGTAATCAGTGTTTTGGCATTTTGCGTGTCTGTGATTACACAGGTGATTAAAAATGTTGGGTTCTTGTCGAAGATTCCGACAGATGCCCTGGTGCTTGTACTGTCAATCGGAATTACTGTAGCCGCTTTTGTAGCGTATATGCAGTATATCCATATGACAATCTTGTGGTATATGATTTTAGCAGCTATCATGGCTGGGTTTATTGTGGCGTTTATTTCCATGTTCGGGTGGGAGAAGATTACGGAATTGTGGAAACGAACGTCCAAGGTTGACATGGATAAGCTGAATAGTAAATAGCTATGGCAAATCGGGAAACCAGTATAGCTTACGAAAATCTAAACCGCCGTATCTTTCCTGGCGTTGGCGAATACGGTATACCGCAGATAGAGCCTGAGACATTTGAGGGCAACTGCGAATTTGTCGGATTCAATTACGCCAGAGGAAAATGCAGTAATCCAGAAGAGAAAGCTGTTCATTTCTTCTTAGATGATTATCAATTCGATGCACTATGGAGAAATCCAGGCAGGTACATGGACAAGCTGAGCAAATTCCGGTACATTCTAACACCGGATTTTAGCACCTACACCGATTTCCCCAAAGCCATCCAGATATACAACCATTACCGCAAGCACTGGATAGGTGCATATCTCCAAGAATATGGTTGCCGTGTGATTCCAACAATATCATGGAGTACACCGGATTCTTACGATTGGTGTTTTGATGGGGAGCCAGAGGGTGGAACAGTTGCGGTATCTTCTGTTGGTTGCATGAATGAAAAGAAAAAGAAAGAATTATTTCTTTCTGGTTACAATGCCATGATTGAACGATTGCACCCAGAAAGCATTGTCTTTTACGGGAAAGTGCCGGAAGAGTGCAAAGGAAATATTGTCAGAATCAAGGCGTTTTCCGACAAATTTAACGAGGTGAAGTGCAATGGGTGGTAGAGGTGGCTCTAGCGGAATGAATCATTCTGATTTACATTTTTCAAACAAAGAAATTGATAAACTTACGGATTCGGCTATTGAATTTATAAAAAAGCAAGATAACGTTTACGGTACACTCACTAAAGGACGTGAAAGCGAATTCAGGAGTCAAATAAAGCGAGCGTATCAGAAAGGCTTTTCCGGATTACCAGATGGAACCATACTGGACAGAAATCCTAAAAATCAAAACAATTATATTATAAAAGAAAATGGCGGCGCTGCCATGTATAAATTTACAGCCAATTCAAAGCAAAGTCATGTTGCCGCGAATGAAGGAATAGTTGTCGGTGATAAAGGAAAAAAAACCAAAGATATTCCTCTTAACTTGGAAAAGAAAAGAGTATACACCAGAAGAGCTATCTTACTTAAATTAGTCCCGGGAAGACGATAGGAGGATATCATGTATAGCAAAACAGTAACAGTTTTCAACTATTATGAAAGCAAAACGACTGAGGACGCGTACTGGTATCCTCATGTTTTATCCGGCGTTGACCTCATTACGGACAAGGGAGCAATCCTCAAAAAGTACGGACCAGACGCAACTGACAATGCACAGTTACATGTTCGATACACTGTCCAGAACGGCGACATAACCATTGCTGACAGGGATGGTAAGGTTCTCCCATGGGTGCCGCCTAAAGAGTGGAAACAGCAGATTAACAACGCTCTGGAAGATACTATTACATTCTCAGATGAATCATTCTTCTGGGAAGGCGAGTGGACTGGTGGAACGGTAATTGACAGTGATTATCGGAACGGATTCTACCAGTACATGAATGAAAACAGGGATAACGTGTTTAAGATTACCAGTGTAGGCGGCCCGTATACACTGATTCCGCATTTTGAAATTCTGGGTAAGTAATATGAGCAAAATTCATCATTTTAAAGGGTTCTCCGTAGTTGATGGAGATATGAAGATTAAACTGAATATGGATAGATTCTCCAGACAGTATCAAGAAGCTCAGTATCTCCTTGATGGAATGGTTATGGACAGTATGGTTCCATTTATGCCGATGATTACCGGAAATTTCATCAACCGGACAAGAATTGAAAGCGCATCATTGCAAGGAACTGGATTTGTGTGTGCGGCGGCGGCCCCTTATGGGCGTTTTCTGTACGAAGGAAAAGGAATGGTCGACGAAGCAACTGGAAGTCCCTACGCAAGACGTGGAGCAAAGAAAGTCCTTGTTAGTCAGTTCTCTGGCCAGACAGCCGCAAAGGAAAATCTTGAATACACAAAGCAGGCGCACCCACGGGCGCAGGCTAAATGGTTTGATGCCGCCAAACGACAATACGGTAGTACATGGCTTCGCAAGGTAAAAGCACAGGCAGGAGGTGGCAAACATGGCAGATAAGCCAATTGGCAAAGATGCAACCGGATATGAGATTCTGACAGATGCCATGAAAGCACTTCTGAACCAGTATCCGGGACTGTATGAAAATGAAACAATCAAATTCGAAGAGTTAGGAAAGGAATCAGGAATTGCGTTCTCAGCAGATAACGGCGCCTTGATCTATTCAGAAAAAGAAGATGTCTGTGGAGTGATGCACCAGGTATGCCAGTATCCTTTTTATGTGGTATACCGCACGGCATCCGACAAAGAACGGCAGAAGTTATCTGTTCAGAAGTTTCTGGACAATCTCGGTAAATGGATATGTCGGGAACCAGTTATTATAAACGGCTCTGAGACACGTTTAAATGCGTTTCCAGAGCTTTCACAGGGACGAGTGATAAAACGTATCACCCGTGATAACTCTTATGGTTTAGAACCACAGGAGAGTGGTGTACAGGACTGGTTATTGCCATTATCGGTACGCTATGAAAATACTTATGAAGTAATATAACAAGCAACAACCGGCTATCAATTAGAGATAGTCGCTAACCTACACAGCCTTTTAAAAGTTATAGGCAGAAAGGACATTTCTATGGCAGTTACAGGAAAAATTGACCGTAAATATATGGCTCATTACATTGATGCAGGTTCTCTCTGCGGGGGACTGACACCGAAATATGAGCGTCTTGGAAAGGATCTGGAAGAGTACAATGTAGAACTCAACCCGGATACCGAAACTTCTAAAAACATTCTCGGAGAATCCACATTTAAGCATAACGGCTACGAAGTCTCTTCTGATGCTGATCCGTTCTATGCAGACACTACTTCTGATCTGTTCACAGCATTGCAGAAGATCGTAGACAACAGATACAAAGACGACAACCTCAAGACAAAAGCAGTTGAAGTTCATCTCTGGATAGCAGCTACAGCAGGTAAGTATGAAGCATACCAGCAGGACTGCTACGTTGTACCGACTTCCTATGGCGGTGATACATCCGGCTATCAGATTCCATTTACCGTTAATTATACTGGCGAACGTGTAAAAGGAAAGTTTGATGTTTCCACCGGAACATTTACAGCTGACAGCGAATAAGTACATATACAAGGAGGACACGCCAAATGGCAAAAATAATTAACACCAAAATTGATGATGGAATTCTCATTTTCACATTCACGAATAACGAAGATGAAGTTTTTTCTTCTTTTAAGCTGAATCCGACCGATATCAATGTAGCGGCACGTGCCGAAGAGCTGACAGAGTACTTTGAGCAGCTTAAAGATTCTATTCAGAAGGTCGATTCCGGCAAAAAAATGGCAGAGCTGAACAAGCAGATTGAAGACAAAATCAACTACCTGCTCGGATATGAAGCATCAAAAGACCTGTTCAAAGAGCCGATCACGGCAACCACTGTATTCGGCAATGGTCAGGTGTTCGCTTATATCGTACTTGATAAGATCGCAGAAGCAATCGCACCGGAAATCGAAAAGAGAAAAAAGAAAATGCAGGCAGCAGTCAATAAGTATACGGAGAAGTATACAAAATGACCGCCTATGAGCTTCCCACCTCACTCAACATCAGTGGGGTGGATTTTTCTATTAGAACGGATTTTCGAGCGATCATTGACATTCTAATTGCCATGAATGACCCGGAACTGGATGAGCAGGCGAAAGCAGTTGTTATGCTACAGATTCTGTTTGAGGACTGGCAGAGTATACCGGCTGAGTGTCTGAATGAAGCTTGTCAGAAAGCGTCGGAGTTCATCGACTGCGGACAGTTGGACGATAATCCAAACCACCCTAAACCCCGTTTGATGGACTGGGAACAGGATGGAGATATTATCGTTCCGGCGGTAAACAAAGTTGCCGGAAAAGAAATCAGAGCCGTATCGTATATGCACTGGTGGACATTTTTTGGATATTTCATGGAATCTGGAGAGTGCTTATTTAATACGGTCGTTGGAATCCGTTCAAAGAAAGCAAAGGGCGAAAAGCTCGATAAATGGGAAAAGAAATTCTATCAAGAGAACAAGAACATTATTGATATAAAAACACGTCTCAGCGATGAGGAGCAAGCTTACAAAGATAAGCTGAATGAGATGTTGAACCTCAAATAGTTAGGAGGTGAATATATGGCTGCTGATGGCTCAGTCATTATTGATACCAGAATGGATACAACCGGTGTACAAAATGGCGTATCAGCTATAAAACAGTCATTTAACGGCCTTGGGAGTGCTGTAAAAAAAATCGGTCTGCTGATTGGTGGAGCGTTTGCAGTTGGTAAGTTAGTACAGTTTGGAAAAGAGTGTGTGGAACTTGGCTCTGACCTCGCAGAAGTGCAGAACGTGGTCGATGTTACATTTACCACCATGTCGGACAAGGTCAATGAATTTGCAAAGAATGCCATGACCTCAGCCGGACTGTCAGAAACCATGGCAAAAAGGTATGTCGGTACGTTCGGCGCAATGTCTAAGTCATTCGGATTCTCAGAAGCGCAGGCTTATGATATGTCAACGGCTCTAACGCAGTTGACTGGTGATGTGGCATCATTTTATAACATAAGTCAGGATCTGGCGTACATCAAACTGAAATCAGTGTTTACGGGTGAAACGGAAACGCTCAAAGATCTCGGCGTGGTAATGACCCAGTCGGCACTAGACCAGTACGCACTGGCAAATGGTTATGGTAAAACCACATCTGCCATGACTGAGCAGGAGAAAGTAGCTCTCCGTCTGGCTTTTGTGCAGAAACAGTTATCAGCCGCATCTGGTGACTTCATCCGTACTTCTGACAGCTGGGCGAACCAAGTGCGAGTTATGCAGTTACAGCTGCAGTCTCTCAAGGCAACAGTCGGGCAGGGACTGATTAATATTTTCACGCCTGTTCTGAAAGTGATTAATGTTCTGCTAGGCAAACTGGCAACTTTGGCGAATGCTTTCAAAAGCTTCACGGAGCTTATCACCGGTAAGAAATCCTCCGGTCAGACAAGCGGAAGTGGAGCAGGTCTCACAGGCGATGCAAGTGGCGTGCAGGATACGGCAGATGCTTACGGACAGGCAGCAGATAATGCCGGCAAGTTAGCAGATTCTACAGAAGATGTAGCCGATGCAACAAAAGATGCGGCAAAAGCGGCGAAAGGATATCTTAGTCCGCTCGATGAAATTAATCGGTATTCTACACAGGATACATCATCAACAGCAAGCAAAACTCCGTCGACATCCGGTAGTGGCAGTGGCGGCGGAACATCTCTTCCGAGTGCAGTCAGCAACGTAGATTACGGAAAAGTAGCAGAGGGTGAAACCGCTCTGGATAAAATCAGCAAATCAGCTGAAAAGCTTGCGAAGCTCTTAAAAAAACTCTGGAAACCATTTCAAGATGCTTGGAAAAAAGAGGGCAAGAATACCATTGATGCGGCACAGATTGCCCTGTCTGGAATTGCAAAGCTCGCCAAGAGTGTAGGCAAAAGCCTAGTTGAAGTCTGGACAAATGGTACAGGCACAACGATGCTTACGACCATGCTGAAGATTGCTCAGAATGTGCTTAAGACTATCGGTAACATTGCATCCGGCTTTGCTGACGCATGGAACAAGAACAATGTCGGGACACAGATTATTCAGAACATTGCAGATGCTCTTGTGGTGGTCATGAAGTTTGTTGAAAAGATTGCAGAGGACACAGCGATATGGGCGGCGAACTTGGACTTCTATCCATTACTGGAGTCTATCAGCAATCTGACAGCGACTTTTGCACCAATTCTGGAATCTATCGGAAATGTTCTTGAATGGATTTACAAAAATATTGTTCTTCCGATGTTGACATGGGTTATTGAGGTAGGGCTTCCGACAGTGATTAATTTAGTGTCAAAAGTAGCTACGTTTCTTGCCGATCATCAGCCGATAGTTGAAGCGTTCGGTGCAGCTCTGATTGGGGCGTTCGCAGCAGTAAAGATTGCAGGATTGGCATCGAGGATTATTAAGAGCGTGTCTGGAATAGCTATGGCTGCAAAGGGACTTATCGCACTAATGACCGGCACAGGTGGTATCATGGGCGGAATCAAAGCTATTGCAACAGCTATCGGTCCTGCCGGAATTTTCGTAATCGCAGTCAGCGCAGCTATAGCAATCGGAGTGTTGCTGTACAAAAATTGGGACAAGATCAAGGAAGCTGCTACAAAACTAAAAGACTGGGTTATTGGGAAAACAAGGGGACTTGTTGACGGAGTTACAAAGAAGCTGACGAATCTTAAAGAAAAAATCAGCGGGGTCTGGAAGTATATGCGTGAAAAAACCACAACAACTTTCGGAAACATGTGGAATACGGTGACTACAAAAGTAGGAGCCATTAGAGATGCTATAGTCAGTAAATTCGCAAACGCAAGAGACACGGTGGTTGATACATTTACAAGAATTAGAGACACAGTAGCAAGCGTGTTTAATGGCGTTATCGGAATCGTAAATGGAGCAATCGGAACTATTAACGGTGCGATCAGTACCGTGGAATCCGCGTTCTCATTCGGGCCATGGAAAGTACCGACTCCGTTTGGTTCAAAGACCATCGGGTTTAAAGCTACTTTTCCGCGAGTTCCAACAGTTCCATATCTGGCAAAAGGCGCAGTTATTCCACCTCGAAGCGAGTTCCTCGCAGTCTTAGGCGACCAGAAACAGGGCAACAACATTGAGACGCCGGAAGCTCTGCTCAGAAAGATCGTCCGAGAAGAAACAGCAGGAAGACAGACAGGTGGTGGAAGTTACCGATTTACAGCTCAGATCAACCGCAGGACACTGTTTGACGAGATGATGAAAGAAGCGCAGATGAGACGAGATACAAGCGGTAGAAACCCGTTCGAGATGGCATAGAAAGGAGGGCGTTATGGAAAAGTATAAAATCAACGGAACAATAATTTGGCAACCGGATAAAGACCTTGCGCTCTCCTTTGCCACGACTTACACAGAATCCAGCCAGAGAACACAATACGGTGTAGGCTACTTTACACCGATGTTTACCGTAGAGCAGTATACATATAAGGGTAGCGACCTCCCAATGGAGGAAGCAACTAAGATTTTGCAAATGATAGCAAAAGGACATAAATTTACGCTACATTATTTTTCGCCGTATTACGGAGTTTGGAGAGACGCTCCGTTCTACGTAGGTCAGACACAAAACATAGCTATCGGGGAACTGTCGGACGATAGAAAGATTATGTCAACATTAGAGTTTAACATGACGGGGGTGAATCCACTGTGATTAACGTAAGTAACGCATTTAGGGAAAAACTTGAAGCTGGCGAGCCAGTCAGAATGATGGTGGATATCACCTTTCCTGACGGGACGAAAAAGACTATCAATGAAGATATCATGAACGGCGACAACGGGTTTTCCGACTGTGCAGAGAGCAGTAGCTTTCCGGTCGGCGCTACTATCTGTAAAACACTGACGCTGAGCATTAATAACGATCAGGAGCAGTGGAAGAACTACAGCTTTTACGGAGCCAAGATTCATGCTTATCTGAAGCTTCAGACGTCGTATGCAGCACCGGAATCTGTAAGTGTGTTGCTGGATGAAAGTTATAACCCGATTCTGGACAGTACCGGAGACTCTATTATTGCAACACAGGCAGCCACAAAAGATATCATCGAAACTATTGACAAGGGAGTCTATACAGTCACTACGCCAGAGCAGTATTCAGATATCATCAATGTTACGGCACTGGATGATATGTATAAGGCAAATAAGACATATACCAGCGGATTGAAACTTCCGCAGTCGCTCATTAACCTTGTCAGAGATGCCTGTAAGACTGTCGGCATAGGTATGAATCTGACCATGGACCATGGCGATATTATAATAAGAAGCATTCCAGACAGCATGACATTTCGCCAGCTGTTCGGATATGCGGCTATGGTTGAGTCTGCGAACGCGCGAATTGATTATTTCGGGAATCTCCAGTTTGTGAAATGGGATTTTGAAAAAGCAGATGTTCCGGAATTGAAGAACTATGGAAACTCACCTACACTTTCTAGTGACGATATAGTTATAACTGGAATCAAGGTAACGAACGGGCAGTCAAACGACGATGCTAATACTGATTATTCCGGCATGTACGGAGAGGAAGGGTACGTCCTTGAACTTGAGAACGAGTTGATTGACACCGATCAGCTTCAGACAATAGCAAATATAATCGGTGAACAGATCGTAGGGGCACGATTCCGGAATCTTGAAGGCGATCTGGTATACAACCCGCTCGTCGAGTTTGGCGACATGGTGTACACTTACGACCGATTAGGCAGCAAATACGTTACTCCTCTGACAGATGTTTCCGGAAATGTAGGTGGCCTGACTACAGTTAAGACACAGGCTGATGATCCAATCAGAGGCAGCAGTGACTTCTACGGAAATAGCACAAAAGCTATAGTTGCGGCGCGTCAGATGGTGCGAAAAGAAACGTCCGCAAGAGAAGAGGCTATAAAGAGATTAGCTGAAATACTCAATTCCTCGAGCGGTCTGTATATGACACAAGAGCCACAGCAGGATGGTAGCATCGTATACTATATGCACAACAAAGCGACCATAGCAGAATCTAACATAATCTGGAAACTGACAGCAGAAGCATTTGCCGTGTCGATTGATGGCGGAAAAACGTATCCTTACGGCTTTGCGGTGACTGGCGAATTAATAACCAGACTGCTCTATGCGGAGGGCATTAATGCTGATTATATTAACGCAGGAACACTCATCGTAAGAGACAAGAGCGGAAATGCGATATTTGAAGCAGACATGGACACCGGATTAGTTACTCTTGACGGAAGTTGCGTGACTATAGGCGGTAAGCCACTTGATGAAAAGATTGAAGATGTTGAGAACATGGCAGCTCTGGCCAGAAACATGACCATGCAACTTGATAATGACTATCAGGGAATCCCGGTAGACAGTGACGGCAACTATACAGAATTCCCGGAGTGCACCACGACAGCGACCGTTATGTACGGCACACAGGATATTACAGATAACTGTACGTACACGATAACGACGTCCCAGAACATACAGGGAAACTGGAATAAAGAAACTAAGACATACACCGTTACCGGGCTGACCGCAGACAGCGGATGGGTGAACATCAAGGCGGCATATCTGAATAACCTTGTTGTGTCAAAACAGTTCTCACTTGCAAAACAGTACGCCGGGCCGCAGGGAATTCCGGGCATTG
>ENA-OXGJ01000293-OXGJ01000293.1-human-gut-metagenome-genome-assembly--contig:-NODE-293-length-23222-cov-11.020244_pt1 | contig 23222 bp, 20 predicted proteins | sample MGYA00249835_ERZ652264 | MGnify/ENA primary metagenome ERZ652264 (study PRJEB26925, sample SAMN05826844) | human gut metagenome | biome: ENVO:2100002; feature: ENVO:00000062; material: ENVO:00002003... | reverse complement strand
CGTGGGCTCGGAGATGTGTATAAGAGACAGGGGCTGCGCCGTCTACACGCGCAAGCAGATCGACGCCCTGACGGAGTTCGTCAAGCGCCAGCAGATCGGCGCCAAAGGGCTGATCTGGATCCGCGTCGAAGAGTCCGGCGTGAAGTCTTCGATCGACAAGTTCTACACGCCCGACGAGGTCCGCGCGATGGCCGACCGCTGCGGCGCCAAGGCCGGAGACATGGTCTTCATCCTCTGCGGCAAGAAGTTCAAGACGCTGACGCAGTTGTGCGCCCTGCGTCTGGAAGTGGCCCAGCAGCTGGGACTGCGCGACCCGAAAAAGTTCGCGCCGCTCTGGATCGTGGACTTCCCGCTCTTCGAGTGGGACGACGAGACGCAGCGCTACTACGCCATGCACCACCCCTTCACCTCGCCCAAGCTGGAGGACGTACAGTATATCGACAGCGACCCCGGCCGCGTACGGGCCAACGCCTACGACTTCGTCTGCAACGGCACCGAGATCGGCGGCGGTTCGATCCGTATCCACGACTCGAAACTGCAGGCCAAAATGTTCGAGGTGCTGGGTTTCACGGCCGAAGAGGCTCAGGTGCGCTTCGGCTTCCTGATGGACGCCTTCAAGTTCGGCGCGCCCCCTCACGGCGGTCTCGCCTTCGGCTTCGACCGGTTGTGTTCGCTGTTCGGCGGCTCGGATTCGATCCGCGACTACATCGCCTTCCCGAAGAACAACGCCGGCCGCGACGTGATGCTCGACGCACCGGGATGCATCGACCAGTCGCAGCTCGACGAACTGTATCTGGAGCTGCGGAAGCCGGAGGAGTAAAGCAAAATTACGTTTTTCATTTCTTCTGAACAACGAGAAGCGCCGATAAATTACATTATCGGCGCTTCTCGTTGTTACAAACCTATCAATCTGAGAGACTATGTTCTAATCTATCATAGCCAAAATAAGCATCTATAATATTTTTTCATTACACGATACATTAAACAGCCCACATATCTTATCAATATTAATAAATTCGCTGAATCCCATTTCCCCCAGATTCAAAACTCCAATAACAATGCCAAACCCGGCCATCTATTTTATCCAAAAGCAAAAAACTATAAATATTAGTGGTCGGATAGATTTCAAACCGATCATTCACCCAATCATCTTCATCACCAACAAGAGACTTATAGTTTACATAAGTTTCATATCTTTTATTATTATCATAGCTCCATTGGATTCTATAGATATACCCCATTTTAGTATCCAATTTCAAAAAATTATACATATTTGAAGTCGGATAAATTTTATATCGATTAGTCGATTTTGCAAGGACTTCTCCGTGAACTTTTATCGATTTTTCAGCATCTATAGTAGATGTTGAATTTATAATTGATGTAGCAATAGAATCCAACTCTGTTGTCTGCAAAGGCATTCGCGACTCATTAGAATCAACCTTAATCGAATCACGCTGAATTTCTTGCGCAAATAAACAACCATTCCAAAATAGGAATACAAATAAAAATAAAAAAGATTTCATAACTGGGTCCAATTTTTCTGTCCGCACCCCGGCAGCATAAACAAAAAAGAAAGCGTGGTGCCGAAGCCCATTTCAGAATCGCAGGTCGTAGGATACCTTTGCAGCCAAAATAAGCAACAACCCCCACGCCTATACCCGCAGAATACGGATACGACGCGGCAAGATGTTTGCCTATTCCGCGCTGCAATGAATTTCCTACGTTCACGATTCGGGAACAGACTTACACTTTCCGTGTTTGTCAGTATGTTCGACAAATATAGGATTATTTTTTGAAAAAGCACTATCTTTGTCCGACGAAAAGCGTCATTGCAGGGTTTCGGCAGATCGCCACGTCGCCTGCGGCTCCCCGCAATGACAAACAAAACTAAAACCGCCGCCATGTCAGCACCCTTAGCCGAACGCCTGCGCCCGAAGACCATCGACGATTACATCGGTCAGGAACATCTCGTGGGCAAAAACGGGGTGTTCCGCAAATTCTTCGAGACGGGCAACGTGCCGTCGTTCATCCTGTGGGGGCCTCCGGGCGTGGGCAAGACCACGCTGGCGAAGATCGTCGCCACGCAACTCGAACGCCCCTTCTTCACCCTTTCGGCCGTCACGTCGGGCGTGAAGGACGTGCGCGAGGTGATCGAGTCGGCCAAGAAACAGCGTTTCTTCGACGCCAAGCCGCCGTTCCTGTTCATCGACGAAATCCACCGCTTCAACAAATCGCAGCAGGATTCGCTGCTGGGCGCCGTCGAGCAGGGCACCGTGACGCTGATCGGCGCCACGACCGAAAACCCCTCGTTCGAAGTGATCTCGCCGCTGCTGAGCCGCTGTCAGGTCTACATTCTCCGCCCGATGGAGGACAAGGACCTGCAGACGCTGCTGGACCGTGCGCTCACGACCGACGCGGAACTCAAGGCCCGCGAAGTCGAAGTCCGGCAGACCGGCGCGCTCTTCAAATTCTCAGGCGGCGACGCCCGCAAACTGCTCAATATCCTCGACATCCTCGCCGGGGCGACCGACGGCAAGCTGACCATCACCGACCAGTACGTCACCGACTGTCTCCAGCAGAATATCGCGCTGTACGACAAAAACGGCGAACAGCATTACGACGTCATCTCGGCCTTCATCAAGTCGGTGCGGGGCAGCGACCCCAACGCCGCGATCTACTACCTCGCGCGCATGCTGGCCGGAGGCGAAGAGCCGCGTTTTCTGGCCCGGCGGCTGGTGATCCTCGCTTCGGAGGACATCGGGCTTGCGAACCCCAACGCCCTGCTGCTGGCCAACGCCTGCTTCGACACGGTACACAAGATCGGCATGCCCGAAGCGCGCATCACGCTGGCCGAGACGACGATCTACCTCGCCACCAGCCCCAAGAGCAACTCAGCCTACATGGCGATCAACAAGGCCATGTCGCTGGTCGAACACGACACCACCAACCGCCCCGTGCCGCTGCACCTGCGCAACGCCCCGACCAAGTTGATGGACAAGGCGGGCTACGGCAAAGGCTACAAATACGCCCACGATTTCGCAGGCAACTTCGCCGAGCAGGAGTTCCTGCCCGACACGCTGGCGGGCACCAAATTCTACGAGCCCAACACCGGCAACGCGACCGAAGCGAAAATCGCCGAACGCATGCGCGAACTCTGGCGCGACAAATACAAGTAAATGAAAAAGATCGGCATCATATCCGACACGCACGGCACCTTCGACGGCACGCTGCGGGAATTCCTCAAGGACGTCGATGAAATCTGGCACGCGGGCGACATCGGGTCGCTCGAACTGGCCGACGCCATCGCCGCGTTCAAGCCCCTGCGGGCCGTATCGGGCAACATCGACGGCGGCCTTACGCGCCGCGTATACCCCGATTTCCTCTCGTTCGAATGCGAAGGGGTCCGGGTCCTGATGACCCACATCGGCGGCTACCCGCGCCGCTACGACCCGCGCGCCGTGGCGAAGATCCAGTCCCTGCGCCCGAAACTCTTCATCGCCGGACACTCGCACATCCTCAAAGTCGCCTACGACCCGGTTTACGACCTGCTGCACGTCAATCCCGGCGCCGCCGGAGAGTACGGGTTCCACAAAGTCCGCACCGCCGTGCGGCTGGTCATCGACGGCGCCGACATGCGCGACATGGAGGTCGGCGAATGGCCGCGGAGATAGCAGAAACGGGAATAAAATATGCGGCGTGATGACGCCGCATATTTTGTTACTACTTGACAAGTCCGCCGCCTAACGGCCCCATCCGAAACGCAATCAGACAGAGAACCCGCCGAAAAAGCCCTCGTTAGCGAGCAAGGGTTCGGAATCATATCCGAAATTCCAAGAGGCGAAATCACCGATATACCGCGCGGCAACCTCCAGATAAAGGTTGCGGGACACCCGGAAATCGAGTCCCAAGGCGAGACTGACGACCGGAGCCGCCAAGCCTTCGCGGCTCTCCCCGGCATCCGTCTGAATCGAAGCCGTATAGACATTCACGCCCAAACCTCCGCGCACGAAATAGAACGATCCCATACGCTGAATGTAAAAACGGCGCTCGGCCGGTTTCAGTTTGTCGTTCGGCGTACGCACCACCCGCGCGTCGCCGATTTCAAGATAATCGACTTGGGTCACGGGAATAAAATGCGACGTTTCGGGGTCGTCCGCAGGAAAAAAGAAAACGTTGCCGGCCCGGTTGCTCGAATCGGAAACCTTACATTCGATCACACGGCCGTCTTTGGTGTGAATCCGGTCCTGAGCCATACACGCACAGCCCGCAGACAAAAACAAGAACGCAAAAAAGAACTTTATCATTTTCAAGAGGGATTGATGGGATATACAAATATATTATAATTATCGGATACTTTGCCGCTTTTAACGTCCGAAAAGCATATTCCGGCAAAAATTTATTATATTTGGGCCACATCCTGCGCAAACAGGCATGGAGGACGGCCGGGTTATTCCGTACAATTCATCTTGCTACCGCAGGGGAATTACAGATGTCGCCCGGCATACCCGCGTCCCCGGAACACCCGATTCGATCCCGAAGGGTAGGGGATCATCATTTATTTAACCAATATCGGTATGATAAGAAAATCCTATTTCAAATTCGCAGCTCTCCTGAGCATGTGTATCACTGCCGCCTGCAGCGACGACGACCCCGGAAAAGGAGGGGGGGGAAATCTGAGGTAAAGGTCCCCGAAAATGCGGTCGATCTCTCCGCCGCCGGAACCGCAAACTGCTACATCGTAAAACCGGGCGGCACGGTCGTGTTCGACGCGCAGTACAAAGGCAACTCCACGACCGAAAGCATCGGCGATCCCGTCACTGCCGAACTCGTCTGGCAAGACGCCAAAAATCTGATTCAGGACATCTATTACGTCTCCAAGGAGAAAAAAATCGTCGCCGTGACCGCTCCGGGCACAAGCGGCAACGCCGTCGTCGCGGCCTGCGGCGCCGACGGAGAGATACTCTGGAGCTGGCACCTGTGGATCGCCGACTACGATCCCGCCGCATCGCTCTACACCACCCCGGCCAACGCTTCGGGCACGACATGGACCTTCATGGACCGCAACGTCGGCGCCACGACCAACGCCCCCGACAGCTTCGACTGCCACGGCATGATCTACCAGTGGGGACGCAAAGACCCCTTCACCTCGGCCGGAACGTTCACCATAATCAACGAGGATTACAGCTATCAGGTGGACGGCGAACGCCCCATTTACAACATCCTCAACGAAGAACTTCCCAAAATGCGCACCCGCGCCGAATACCACGGAACGATCGCAAAGTCGCTCCGCAACCCGGCGGTATTCTATGCCATGACTTACAATTTCACCGGAGAAACGGATGAATACGGACAGGAAATCGTGCTGAACGACTACCGGACCAAAGACTGGACCGACGTTTCGAACGACGATTACTGGGGCGGCGTATCGGGCAAGAAAACCATCTACGACCCCTGCCCCGTCGGCTACAAAGTGCCGACCTGCGACAAGGACGGAAATACGCCCTACGCGTGGCTGGTTTACGCCGACATGACGTGGGACGACACCAACCACGGCGCCACGCAAAACGGCCAGTGGTTCCCCGCCGCCGGCACGCGCGTCTACGCATCGGGCGGACTCGACCATCAGGAGCTGAATCCCTACGGCGGCATGTGGATCGGCACCGCGGGAAAAGCCAGCGCCAACATCGAGGAATACCCCGAACTCTACGGCCAGTACATGTTCATCGTCAACGGCAAACGGACCTTTAAAGTGAGCAAGGACGCCCGTTCGCAAGGCATGTCGATGCGCTGCGTAAAAGAGTAAAAACCCTTTCAGAACACGATACGGACCGTTTCAGGCAGGAACGGTCCGTGTTTTTTCAGGGGCAAGACGTTCAGAGACAGCCGAATATGGAAGGCCAAATAACTTAACATAATATTTACCACATGTACGTCGTTAGTTAGTCGAAGAATCAGAAGTTGAAATTATTAATTTTATGACGACGCAACATGCAAATCAAGATCTCGAAGACGCTCGAGGCTATTATAGCCCGGGCGGCATTTAATACGACCAAGGCCGGTCTCGACCACTCGCTCAAAGACTTTCTCACGCTGGAACTGCTCCGCGAGGAGGGATCGCTCGCCTACCAGCTTTTATCCTCCCGTCTCAAGGACTGGGAGCTCTACCAGATACGCCTGCGCATCGAACGCGAAATGCTCGCCGGGCAGCAGAGCACGACCCAATCCCCCGAAGAGTTCTACCGTGCCTTCACCGAAGAGCTGCGGGCCTGTTCGGGCGCCGCACGGAGCGTTTCGACGGCCCACGCGCTGCGGGCCATCGTCGGCGACCGCACGACGGCAACCTCGCGCGTACTGGAGATGTACGGCATAACGGGTACGGTGGTGGACGAAGACCTCAAGAAGTTCGCCGTGGGCGACGACTTCCGCACCGAAATTCAGGTGCACATGCTCGACTTCAACGAAGAGAACAAGCCCGAAGAGAAAACCTCGTCGCACCTGCTCGACAAATTCGGCGTGAACCTCACGCGCATGGCCCGCGAAGGTAAAATCGACCCCGTCGTGGGGCGCGAGCAGGAGATCGAGCGCGTAGTCCAGATTCTTTCGCGCCGCAAGAAGAACAACCCGATCCTGATCGGCGAAGCCGGCGTGGGCAAGAGCGCCATCGTCGAGGGACTGGCCCTGCGCATCGCAAGCGGCGAAGTGCCCTACACCATCGCCGACAAGACGCTCTTCTCGCTCGACGTCTCGTCGCTGGTGGCCGGCACGAAATTCCGCGGCGAATTCGAGGAGCGCATGCAGCAGCTGCTCGACGAACTGCGCAAGGCGAAGGATACGATCATCTTCATCGACGAGATCCACACCATCGTGGGTGCAGGCTCGACGCAGGGCAGTCTCGACACGGCCAACATCCTCAAACCGGCGCTGGCGCGCGGCGAACTGCAGACCATCGGAGCCACCACGCTCGACGAGTACCGCGAGAACATCGAGAGCGACTCGGCCCTCGAACGCCGCTTCCAGAAGGTCGTGGTGGAGCCTACTACGCCCGATCAGACGCTCCAGATCCTGCGCAACATCGCGCCTCACTACGAACGCCACCACAAGGTGCGCTATACGGAGGAGGCCTTGCAGGCGTGCGTGACCCTCACGGGCCGCTACATCACCGACCGCTTCTTCCCCGACAAGGCCATCGACGTCATGGACGAAGCTGGCTCGCGCATACACCTGCAGTCAGCGCGCGAACCGGCCGAGCTGCGCGAAATGGAGACGGCGCTCACCGACGCGCAGCGCGAACGCCGCGAAGCGGTCGAAGCGCTGGTCTACGAAAAAGCCGCCTCGGCGCGGATGCGCGAAATCGCGCTCCGCTCCAAACTTGGCGAAACCAGAGCCGAGTGGAAGCGGTCACTGGAGACCAATCCCGTAGAGGTCACTGCGGAACACATCCAGCAGGTTATCACCTCGATCACGGGTATTCCCGCCGAACGGATATCGGGCGGCGAGATGACGCGCCTGCAGATGCTCTACGACCACCTCGCACGCCGCGTCGTGGGACAGCAGGAGGCTGTGGAGAGGATCGCCCGCACGATCCGCCGCTCGCGCGCCGGACTCAAGGACGAAAACCGCCCGATCGGCGTCTTTCTCTTCGTGGGTCCCACGGGCGTGGGCAAGACCCTGCTGGCCAAGGAGGTCTCGAAGTGGCTGTTCGACGAGCACCGGGGCCTGATCCGCATCGACATGAGCGAATACGGCGAGAAGCACAATGTCGCGCGTCTGATCGGATCGCCTCCGGGATACGTCGGTTACGGCGAGGGCGGCCAGCTCACCGAAGCGGTCCGCCGCCAGCCCTACTCCGTGGTGCTGTTCGACGAGATCGAGAAGGCGCACCCCGAAGTCTTCAACTCCATGCTGCAGATCTTCGACGAGGGACACCTCACCGACGGTTCGGGCCGCAGGGTGGACTTCCGCAACACGATCATCATCATGACCTCGAACGTCGGGTCGCGCAACGTGGTCCAGAAATCGGTGCAGGTGGGTTACAGCACCGTCTCGAAGAGCGCCACGGCGGTCGCCGCCCCGCAGTGCGAGTACCGCAAAGCCCTCGAACAGACCTTTGCGCCGGAGTTCCTCAACCGCATCGACGACATCGTGCTGTTCCGCACGCTGGAGCTCTCCGACGTGGAGCGGATCATCGAGCTGGAGCTGCAGGGACTCTTCGAGCACACGCGCCGGCTGGGCTACAAGGTGAAGATCACCGACGGAGCCAAACGCCGTCTGGCAGCCATGGGCTACGAATCGCGCTACGGCGTACGTTCGCTCAAGCGCACGCTGATGGACAACGTCGAGGAACCGCTCTCGACCCTGATTATCGACGGCAAGTTGCACGAAGGCGACACGGTCGTCGTCGAATCGGGCAAGCCGCACGGCGTCCGGATACGCGTGGCATGACAGACGGTCGATTTCCCATCTTCCCGTTGAAAGAGACCGGTTTCAAACCGGTCTCTTTTCTTATTCCGCCACTTTTTTATTCCATAATTGCCTGAAAGATTATTTTTCAACTAAATTTGTCCGGATTTAATACAGTTTCATAACACCGACATGCGTCAGATGCTCCTGAAAGCCCTTGCGTCAGGGCTTATTATGTCCTTGTTTCCATTCGCCGCGATATCGGCGCCCGCCGGGCCGTCACACGCCGACAGCCTGCTCAGGCTTTTATCCAAGACACACGATGCCGTCGGCCGGGAACGGATATACGTCCAGCTGGCCGACCTGAGCGGAGACAGTCTCGAACTCGCAGCGCCCTATTGGGACGCGGCGCTCGCCGAAGCGCGGAAATCCGGAGACCTCTACGGCTGCAAGGACGCGCTGGACTTTCTGGTACGCAAATTCGCAGGCCGGGACTCGCAGCGGGCCGAGAAATACATCGCCCTTGCGGACAGCATTCTTCCGGGACCGCGCCACGCCCTGTTCCGCTCGTCGCTCTACGCCTACTACATCTGGAAGCTGATGAACGACAACAATGCGGTCGAAACCGTAAAACACGAACTCGACAGACTCAAGACCAAAATCCACAACGAACTCTCGCCCGAAGAGCGCATCGAATGGGAATTCCTGACGGGACTCTCCCTAGACTTCTCGTCGCTGGCGACCGAAGCCTACGACAACATCGGCAAGGCGATCCCCTATGTGGAGCAGGCATTGAAAAAACTCGAAGCTTATCCGTTGGAAGAGCGTCTCCACATGGAGCGGATCTGCCGCGACGAGCTTTCCGAACTCTACATGCTCAGCAAAGACAAACGCGCCGAAAAGCAGATCCAGCAATGTATCGACCTGCACCGCGCATGGCTGGCGATGGACGACCGCTTCGAACGCCCCTACCGCGACACGACGGGCTACACGATGCGCGCCTACTCGAAGATGCTCTATCTGCGCGAGCTTATCTCCAAAGAGAAGGCGACCCAATATTACGGGAAGTGCATGGAGCTGGCCCGCGCCAGAGGCGATCTGGCCGAGATTTACAGCACCAGCGCCCGCTATTACCAGTACATGGAGGAATACGAGCGGGCCGTGGCCTATATCGACTCGGCCGTAACCGTCTACAAGCGCAACGGCACAAAAGCGGATTTCGCCTCCATATACGCAGTGCAGTCGTGGCTTTACGAGCATCTGGGCGACTACAAAAACGCCCTCGAAGCGCTGCGCGAATCCAATACGATCCGCCACAACGACCGCGTGGAAGAGGCGCAGAACAGCCTCGCCGAGATGCAGACCCTGTTCGAAGTGGGACAGCTGGAACTTGAAAAATCCCGGCTGGCCAACCGCATGAAATTCATCGCCCTGCTTGCCGGCGGGGTGCTGCTGCTGCTGCTCGTCGGCTGGAGCGTCTACCAATACGTCATGGTCCGACGGCTGAAACAGATCCGGCGGCAGCTCACCGACGCCAACGAAGAGATAACCCGCCAGAGCCGCCGCGCCACGGAGAGCGAAAAGATGAAAACGGCCTTCATCAACTCCATGTGCCACGAAATCCGCACGCCGCTCAACGCTATCAACGGATTTTCGGAACTGCTGCTCGATGACACCCTCGACGCCCATACGCGGCGCGAATTCCGCGAACAGATATGGACCAACACGACCGCGCTGACCACCCTGCTGGAAAACATGCTCGAACTGTCAAGTCTTGTCAGCTCCGAAGCACCGCTGCCGCAGACCTACACCGATATCGGCCTGCTATGCGCCGAACGGCTGGAATACCAGAAACGGCAGTCGAACAACCCGCAGGTGGAGTATATCTTCAAGGGGGGGGGTGAAGGTTCCTGCATCATTCCGACCAACGTCTTCTACATGACCCGCGTGATCGACAACCTGCTGCAGAACGCCGCCAAATTCACCGCCGCAGGCTCCGTCACGCTCTCCTGCGAGAAGGATGACAGCCAACGCAGACTACGCATCCGCGTGGCCGACACCGGCATCGGCATCGACCCCGACAAGCGGGAGTGGGTATTCGAACGCTTCGCCAAAGTGGACCCCTTCAAACCGGGTTCGGGCATCGGGCTCTATCTCTGCCGCCTGATCGTCACGCGGCTCGGAGGCGAAATCCGCGTCTGCCCCGAATACCGCGCAGGCTGCTGCATCGATATCGTCCTCCCCTGCTGAAGCTGAAAATCCGCCCCTTCCGGGCGGATTTTTCGTATCGGACGGGGCTGCGGATTGCAATCCGGAGTTAATTAGCTATCTTTGCATCCTAAATCCGGAACGCAATGTACAGTTTCTCGACTTATAAAGATCAATACAAGTCCAATCTGAAACTGGCCCTGCCCGTCGTACTGACGCAGCTGGGCCAGATTCTCACGCAGGTAGCCGACAACCTGATGGTCGGCCGCTACGGCGGCGGCGACCCCGTGCCGCTGGCCGCCGTATCGTTCGGCGGCTCGGTATTCTTCATCCTCTTCATCGCCGCCATCGGCATCGCGCTGGGCATGACGCCCCTCGTGGGCGAGCTTTACGCGCAGGGCGACCGGGAGAAGTCGGCGGGGCTACTGCAGAACGGCATCCTGTTCTACACGCTGCTGGGATTCGCAATGGCGGTCGTCCAATACTCCGTCATCCCGCTCATGTACCGCCTCGGCCAGCCCGTCGACGTGGTCGATGCGGCCATCCCCTATTACCGTATGCTGGTCTTCAGCATGCCGTTCGTGATGCTTTTCTTCGCCTTCAAGCAGTTCCTCGAAGGCGTGGGCAACACCAAGGTCGAGATGGTCGTGACGATTGTCGCCAATCTGGCCAACATCGGCTTCAACTGGGTCTTCATCTACGGACGCTTCTCGCTTCCCGAAATGGGCGCCGAGGGCGCGGGTCTGGGCACGCTGCTGTCGCGCATCATCGCCCCGATCCTGATGGTCGGCTACTTCTACAGCCGCGAGCGCTACCGCGGCTACCTCGACGGATTCTCGCCCCGCAACTACTCGTGGGCCACGGTGAAAAAACTGCTGCACATGGGACTTCCGATCTCGATGCAGATGTTTCTCGAAGCTTCGGCGTTCGTCGGCACAGGCATCATGATGGGCTGGTTCAACAAGGAGACCATGAGCGCCAACCAGATCGCCGTCACCATCGGCAACTGCGCCTTCATGATTGTCATGTCGATCGGCGCCGCCACCACCATCCGCGTGTCGCACTGCTACGGCGCCCGCAACATCGGCGAGCTGTCGCTGGCGGCCAAGGCGTCGTATCATCTGGTGCTGGCGTGGAACGCCTTCGCGGCGCTGGTCTTCATCACCATGCGCAACGTCATTCCGACCTTCTTCACCACCAATGCCGAAGTGATCGCCATCGCCTCGCAGCTGATGGTCTTCGCCGCGCTGTACCAGCTTTCGGACGGCATTCAGAACGTCTCGGTAGGCATCCTGCGCGGCATTCAGGACGTGAAGATCATCATGCCGATCGCCTTCGTCTCCTACTGGCTGCTCAACCTGCCCGTGGGCTACCTGTTCGGCTTCACGCTCGGCATGGGGCCGTCGGGACTTTTCCTCGGTTTCTCTTTCGGGCTGTCGGCCGCCGCCGTGATGATGATCCTCCGCATACGACGCAGCATACGACGCTTGTACCTCAGCAGCAATTAAAAATTAAAAAATTCAGAATTTTTGCGTATCTTTACGCAAATTATACCCTCCATGGATACCGAAAAACAACATACGAAAGCATTCAAACCCGAAATAGGCCGCGGCTGCTCCTTCTGCAACTGCGGTTCGGAATGCGAAGCCAAACTCTGCGACGGATGTTTCAAACTCCACGAGACCGCATGGCTCGAAGAGTACCCAGAAAACCTTCCGACCGACATCGTCGAAGTGCGTTTCAAGAACACCCGCCGCGCATTCTACCAGAATGTCAACAACCTGCCGCTCAAGCGGGGCGACATCGTGGCGGTCGAAGCTTCGCCCGGCCACGACATCGGCATCGTTTCGCTCACGGGCGATCTGGTGGCGCGCCAGATGCGCCGCACGGGATTCAACCCCTTCAACGGCGAATTCAAGAAGATATACCGCAAAGCCAAGCCCTACGACATCGAGAAGTGGCAGGAAGCCATCGAACTGGAACACGAGACGATGATCGCGTCGCGCCAGATCGCGGCCGACATGGGACTCAACATGAAGATCGGCGACGTGGAGTATCAGGGCGACAAGATCAAGGCCATTTTCTACTATATCGCCGACGAACGCGTGGACTTCCGCGAACTGATCAAGGTCTTCGCCGAACGGTTCCACATACGTATCGAGATGAAGCAGATCGGCGCGCGGCAGGAGGCGGGACGCATCGGTGGACTGGGTGCCTGCGGACGCGAGTTGTGCTGCGCATCGTGGATGTCGAGTTTTTCGAGCGTCACGACCGGCGCCGCCCGCGTACAGGAAATTTCGCTCAATCCCCAGAAACTCGCCGGACAGTGCTCGAAGCTCAAGTGCTGCATGATGTACGAGTACGACACCTACGTCGACGCCCGCAAGGAGTTCCCGCGTCTGCGCGAACCGCTGCAGGCCATGGACGGCGAATACTATCTGGTCAAGAACGACATTCTGGCCGGCACGATGACCTTCTCGTCGAGCAAGGATGCGATGGTCAACGTCACCACGCTCTCCATCGCGCGCGTCAAGGAGATCGTCTCGCAGAACCGCGCCGGCAAGAAGGTAGACCGGCTGCAAGCTGCCGAGGACATAGCCCCGGCGGCCGAAGAGCCGACCTACCGTTCGGAGGAGGACAGTATCACCCGTTTCGATCAGGCCAAGCGCCGCAGCAAGCGGAGCCGCGGCAAAGGGGGCCGGCAGAACGGACAGGATTCGCAGGAAGCGGGACAGCAGACTGCAGGCCGGCAGGAACAGCCCGATCAGCAGGGCCGGCAGCAGGAACGCCGCCCGCGGCGCAACGACCGTCCCCGCAACGGCGAAGGCCGCAACAACGAGGGCCGCAACGGAAATCCGGACCGCCGCAGCAACGGCGAACGCCGTGACGGAGAGAACCGCGAAAACCGCAACGCCAACAACGGAGGCCGCAGAGGCAGCGCCGGCAGCGAAAACCGGAACGGCGAAAACGGCGACACCCGCAACGGCAACAACAACGAAGCCCGCAACGGAAATGCGAACAACGGCAACGGCGCCGAACGCCGCGAAGGCAGCAGCCGCGGCCGGAACAACAACCGCAACCGCCGCCGTCCGAACAACGACCGTCCGCGCGGCGAAGGCGGCAGCAACGGAAACGGCAATAACGGCGGCAACGGCGCAAACGAATAACGGTGCAACGGACGGCAGGTGACATAACGGCACGCTGCGGAGCCGTATCCCCATATAGGGCAGACCAAGGCGGACCGGATCGCACGACCGCCGGTCCGTACGGGACAGGGACAGGCAGGCAAGACCGCGCGACCGCCGGTCCCTACGGAACACCCCCCGGCGCAGACGGCCGCGCGCCCCTCCCGATCGAGGGGCGGAAACGCTCCGACGCGGATATTGCAGCCGTAAAATTCGCCGGAGCGGCAATGCGCCCGCCGGGTTCCGTACGCGCAAAAATACTCCGCACGGTATCCGCCCTGCTCGATGCAGAAGCGATGCGGCCGATGCGTGCGGCATGCCGCACGGCACTCGCCGCCGCGGCATTTCTCGCCGCAGGCTGCGTGTCGCCCCACGGAGCCGTTGCGACCGACGTCAACTCGGCATCGTGGCGCGATTCCGCCCCGGTCACCCTCGCCAACGCCGATACGACGACGCTCCGCGACGTCAACCTTTTCCTGCGCTGCAACGACCGGTTCGCGGAGGATTCGCTGACCGTCCACATCCGGGTGCGCACGCCGGACTCGCTCCAACACGAAGAACCGTTCGTGATGGTCATTCCCCCGGCACATACTCCGGCCGCGATCTCGCGCGAAGCCGACATCCCCTACCGCCGCCGCGTACGGTTCGACCGTACGGGCGACTACCACTTGACAATCACCCCCTGCCGCCCCGTCGAAGGCATCGAAGCGGTAGGCATCCATATCGTAAAAAGCCAATAGAGACAATGGGCAAAGATAAACTCCGCAGGTTCCGCGAGAACCTGACTTTCGACTGTTTCGTACAACCCGAATTCGACGAGGTATTCCACTGCGACCATCCCCTCAAGGGGCGCTGGCGCAGCGACTTTTTCCGCAACGACAACCCCATCGTGCTGGAGCTGGGCTGCGGCAAGGGCGAATACACCGTGGCGCTGGCCGAACACGACCCGTCGCGCAACTATATCGGCATCGACATCAAAGGCGCCCGCATGTGGCGCGGCGCAAAGAGCGTCACGGAGCGGAAAATCGCCAATGCGGGCTTTCTGCGCACGCGCGTGGAGTTCATCAACGGCCTGTTCGCCGAAAACGAGGTGGACGAAATCTGGATCACCTTTCCCGATCCGCAGCTCAAAAGCCGCCGGGCCAAGAAGCGTCTCACCTCGCCGCTGTTCCTCGAATATTACGCCCGGCTGTTGAAACCCGCGGGGTGGATCAACCTCAAAACCGACTCGAAACACCTGTTCGCCTACACCAACGAGGTCGTTCGCCGCTACACCCTTCCCTGCGAGGTTTCGAATCCCGACATCTACGGTTCGGGGTATGCCGACGAGGTGCTTTCGGTCAAAACGGCCTACGAGAAACGTTTTCTCGAAATGGGTCTTCCGATCACCTATACCCGCTTTTCGCTGGCCGGACGGCAGGAATTCCCGTGGTTCGACTGGGAAGAGGACGAAAAGGAGGAAAAGGACAACGAGCAGGAGCGCCGGATACACTGACCCCGCTTCCAGCCTGACGGCCCGCCTATCCTTTATACAGCCGCTCTTTTCTTAATTAAATATAGGTAAGAAACTTTTTCGGCTCAATCTACTAATTTTTTAGATATAAAACTTGCATATCTAAAAAATTAGTAGTAAACTTGCATAGGAACTGAAAAAGCGCTTTTTACCATGGAGAAAAAATCAACGGAACTCACACGCGGCGAAGAGGAGATCATGCAGATACTCTGGCGTCTGGGGGACGCGGTGGTCAATGAGATCATCGCCCAGACCGAGGAGCCGCGGCCCAAGTACACCACCGTCGCCACCTTCCTCAAGATTCTGGAAAACAAAGGTTTCGTGGGACACACCCCCGAAGGCAAAAGCCACCGCTACTACCCGCTCGTCGGCCGCGAGCAGTACGCGCGCGGGGTCATGTCGTCGGTGCTGACCTCCTATTTCGACGGCTCGCTGGCCCGGATGGTGTCGTTTTTCTCGCGGAACGAAGACATTTCGGTCAAGGAGATGGACGAGATTCTCGAAATCATGCGGAACGCAAAAAAATAACGCGCTATGAAACGGCTTCTGCTCTTCCTGATTCTCCTGCTGGGCCACGCGGCCCGCAGCAAAGGGCAGACCTCCGGTCCGCCGCAGGACGGCATGCGGCACGCTGCCGAAACAACTTCCGAGACGAATGAAACACACCGGTGCGGCGGCATTCAGGCCGCGGCAATACGACCGTCAAAACACACCGCAGCCGTCGCTGCCGCAGCGGCCACCCGATAAACAGCCTGCCGCAGCGACACGCCCGAAAACAGCGTACGCCAACCGACGATAAACGCCCGAAACACAAGCACACGACCAGTCAAATCGCTGACAATGAAACCCGCAATCATCTACATGCTCGAAGTGCTCGTCTGCAGCGGAGTCCTGCTGGCGGCCTACGCCATCCTGCTCGAACGCCGGGTAAAATTCCGCTGGTGCCGGCTCTACCTGCTCCTGACGACCTTCGCCGCGGCTCTGATTCCGCTGCTGCGGATTCCCGTATGGCCGGGCCGCGTCGTCGCAGCCGCACCCGCCATCCCGCCCGACCTCCCCGTCTGGATGGGCGAAGTGCTTCCCGACGAGGGCGGAAGTTTCGCCGTAACGCCCGAAATTTTCTGTCTGGGGCTTTATCTGCTGGGAGCGGTCCTGATCGCCGGCGTCATGGCATGGCAGGTCTTCCGCATCCATAGGCTGCGGCGCGGCGCCGAAATTTCCCGGACCGGCGACTATACGCTCGTCCGCACGCGGCAGGAAATCGCTTCGTTCTCCTTCCTGCGCACCATTTACGTCTGGGACAAAACGCCTGCCGGGGAGCTGGCCGCCATTCTGGCCCACGAGTCGAGCCACATCGCCCACCGCCACTCCATCGAACGCATCCTGATGGAGCTGACGAAGGCCCTTCTATGGTGGAATCCCTTCGCATGGATCGCCGCACGGCGGCTGACCGAGGCCGAAGAGTTCGAGGCCGACAACGACGTGCTGAGCAGCGGTTACGACCGCGCCGAATATATGCAAACCATCTTCAGGCAGCTTTTCGGTTATAGTCCGGAAATAGCCAACGGGCTGCGCAACTCCCTCACTAAAAAACGCTTTAAAATGATGACCAAGCAGACAAAGAGCAGGCACGGCCTGCTGCGGCTGGCGGGTACGTTGCCCGCCGTGATAGGATTGTTGTGCGCATTCGGCTTCACCTCGCGCGCAGCTGTGATCGTCGCCCCGGCGACCGCCCCCGCAACCGGAACGACCGAAGAGCCGGCCGACATACGAACCGCGGCCGACGCGATGCAGAAGCAGGACAAGACCTGCACGGCGACGCTATCGGTAGTGGATAAAAAAGACAAACACCCCATCGAAGGAGCGCTCGTACAGGCGGCCGGCCCCCCAAAAGGCACCGTCACCGGCAAAGACGGCCGGGCCGTGATAACGGTCCCCGAAGGCAGTGAACTCAAAATCAGCTATATCGGCTACGAGCCCCGGACCATCGCCGTAAACGACGAAAACCCGGTCGTCGTATCCCTGATACGAAACCCCAAAGCAGGCTTTACCCCCACCGACGACCTGCCCGACACGCCGCAGGAGCAACAGCAGGAGCAGGTGACCGTCAGCGTCGCCACCTACAAGGACAACGCCCCGCTCGCCGGTGCGCTGGTCAAGGTCAGCGGTTCGCAGATAGGTGCGGTCACCAACGACGAAGGCTTGGCCGCATTACAGGTACCGGCCAATTCGGCTCTTGAAATCAGCTACATAGGATGCAAACCGCATATCGCACAAGTCGGCGACAAGGCGCGTCAGATGTTCATGTTCGACATGCAGGCCGAAACGGCCGGAAAATCCGAAACGGAGGGCACGACCGTAACAACGACCGTAACGGACAAACCGCTCTATATCGTCAACGGAATCGAAACGAAGGAGATCGGCAAACTCGATCCCGACCGGATCGAGAGCATGAGTGTCCTCAAGGACAAAGCCGCCACCGCACTCTACGGCGAAAAGGCCCGCAACGGCGTGATAGTCATTACGCTCAAAGGAGCGGATATGGGACCTGCGACGTCCGAAAGCAACGGCAAGATGGATGACGCCGAACAAACCGCGGCAAACGCCATCGCAATTAAAAACGGCACCCCCGAAAAGGAAGAGGCGTTCCTTGTGACCGAAACGATGCCTCTCTTCCCGACCGAAGATCCCGCCGCCCCGTACGGCGACCTCGGCAACTTCCGGGCATGGGTGCAGAAAAACGTAAAGTACCCGGCCGAAGCTTTCGAAAAGGGGATCGGAGGACGTGTCGTGCTGTCGTTCGTCGTCGAGAAGGACGGCTCGGTAAGCAACATCGAAAAACTCCAAGCGCCCGACGCGTCGCTTTGGGAGGAGGCCCGCCGCGTCATCGCCTCTTCGCCCAAATGGAAACCCGGCGAACAGCGCGGGCAGATCGTGCGCGTGAAATATACGCTTCCCGTGGACTTCCGGCTTACGAAAGCGTCCGACACACCGGCCCCGGAATCCGGAAAGTAGTTTTTCAACCGGCTACGACCAAGCAGACCGCGCGGCGCCATAACCCGGATTCCCCAAACCGACCGGCCCGGATTCCCCGAATCAACCGGCTCCACGAATCGGCCGCCCGGCCTGCTTTCCCCAAGCCAAGCTCCCGCGGACCGGCATCCGCTCCTGATTTTCAAGCCCCCCGCCGGCAGTCCTCAGAGACTGCCCCGGCTTTCCCAAGCCACAGAACCGACCATAAGCGGAAACGGCGTCCACCCTGAGTTCAGTGGACGCCGTTTTTATCGGCCTGCCGGACCGCCGAATACGATACCTGCGAGACCGCCCCGGCCGCTCCGGACTTTTCAGCCCTATCTCCGAAAGGCTCTGCGACTCCGCCGCTCCGGATTACTCCCTGCAACAGCGAACGTTATAGCCGTATGCCGCATCGGATTTCGAAGAAGACTGCGGCTGGAGCAGTTTGCCCGTACTGAGCTTTTTCGAAATATAGAAACAGGAGATCGTGTTTCCCGAACGATAGTTGGACCAGTAATGCCCCGTACGGGTCGTAGCGAGACCGGCGAGATTGCCCTTGTCGCGGTTACGGTAACCCGATGTCGGGTACCAGTCCCTCAGATCGCCGAAAATGTAGGTCATGCCGTACTTCTCCCCATCCCATTCCGAGGTTCCGTCCACATAGCGGTCCTGATCGTCCGCAAAATCGTCCCACGTATCGCGGTCCGGCACCTTATACCCCACGGGGCACGGATCGTAGCAGGTTTTCGCGGTATTCCACAAATCGGCGCGGGGCTTGGCCAGCCAGTCGTAAACTCCGGTCGCACCCTTGTTCGAAAGGAACGAAAGCGGATGCGCCGCGGCGTATTCCAGTGTCGAAACGGCCGCCCCGCTCTCCTGCTTCCACGCATGCGTATCGGCGAAGGCCGGATTGACGACCGAATTTTCCGCCGCCTGCGCAAAAGCAGTCGCCAAGGTTTCGGGGGCCGTACCCCCGCAGAACGGGTCCTTGCGGCCCCACTGGTAATAGAGTCCGTAAGCCTCGGCCGATCCGGGCGTCGTGCCGACGGCTCCCAGCGAACGGTCCAACAATACGCGGCCGTTGGCATAGGTCACCATCCGAGGTTCCGGCGTGAACCAGAGATGCCAGCTCCACACGATCTCCCCCCGCGGCATCCGCAAGCGCGATGACGGCATTGCCCTTCGCGGCGCCTGCCGCCGTAAAGAAGATGCGGCCTTTTCCGGCATCGAGCGAAACGGCCGAAATTTCCTGTTCCAGCCCTTTCGTCACCCAAAGCCAGTCGGCTTTCATGCCGTCGGCAAGCGCGATCGCGGCATCGTCTCCGCTGCCGTTGCCGCGCACCGTAGCGTCGAACATATACTCGCCGGCCTCGCTGACGATATAGCAGTTGGCGGTTCCGTCCCGGCTCAGGTCGATGGCCGTCACCGGCGCCTGCACGGCCGTCAATGTCGGCGTAGTCGCACTCCACGGCTTGCCGTTGCGGTCGGTGACGGTCAGCGTCACGGCCGTTTCCGACGGAGTTGCGGACGCCGTAACATCGAGCGCGCCTGCGTAGGCATCCCCCTCGCGCCCGGCAGAGACGACAACCGTCCAACCGGAGAGGGCCTCATCAGGCTCGGCGGCGAAAGTCAGCCCCTCCAGATCGTCGCCCGTCACCGTGAAGGCGAGCCGCTTCTGCTCCCCGACCGTAAATTCGACGGGATTCTCCCCGGCGAACGAGATTTTCAGTTCGACCGGTTTCTGTTCCGGTTCGTTGTCGTTACAGCCCGATGCAAACAGGGCCAGCAAACATCCTAAGATCAGTTTTTTCATCTTTTATCCGTTTTTGGTTGAACACTGTTCCGTTCCGGCGGACCGCAAAGATGAAAAGGCACACTCCGACGCACACGCAACAAAGCGCGCGCAGTCCGGCATCCGAGGTTGTTTTCGACACACTCAATACGTTCGGTTGAAAATGACCCAAGACCTGCTCCATTCACCGTAGAAGCGAAATCCGTATAATCGCGACGGCAGGTCTTCTGACTCGCCCTTCTCTCCGGCGCCTTCCCGGTCCGCGGAGGACCAGTGGCCAAGAATGCCGGAAAATACTTTCAATCAAGAAAGCCGGGCACACAGCAACGGGAATTGTTACCGATTCTCACGGTATTCCCTTTTAATTCCCGGCGACCGCAAAGGGACCGGGAAACCGTAGCGAAAGCAAAGGTAGCACAATCCCTCAAATAAACAAAAAAAACGCAGCCGGAATTCGGGTTGCGGCACAAATCCCCTCCGTACCGTCAGCCGCCGGGTCCGAGCGGCGCCATGATCCGCCGGACCTGTCCGGTGTTGTCCATCACGCCGCAGCGGAGTCCGGCACGCGGTTGTCGGCCGGCGGGTCCGAATCAGGGCCGCGCCCTGCGCACGGTCGAATGCCTTCGGTACGTAACCGCCCCCGATCACCGGCATCGAGACCTGCGTCAGCCCCAAGCCGTCGCCGATCATATAAATCAGCGTCACGGCCCCTTTCGGCGGTTTTTCCGCATCCGCGCACGCGCAGTCAGCAGGCAAAGCGCAAAAAACAAAACCCCTTTCCTTATATCGGCAGCGAAAACAGCTGGAATTTGCCGACTTTTTACTACATTTACACCACTTTAACCACCTTGCAACATGGATGTAAAGATCGCCCCCGACTGGAAAGAGCTGCTCGCTCCCGAATTCGAAAAACCCTACTTCGCCGACCTCACGCAGTTCGTACGGCAGGAATACGCCACGCGGCGCATCTATCCGCGCGGCAGCAACATCTTCCGCGCCTTCGACAAATGCCCGTTCGACAAGCTGAAAGTGGTCATCATCGGTCAGGACCCCTACCACGGTCCCGGACAGGCCAACGGACTCTGCTTCTCGGTAGGCGACGGCGTGCCGTTCCCGCCCTCGCTGCAGAATATCTTCAAGGAGGTCGCCGACGACACCGGAACGCCCCCTCCCGCGACGGGCAACCTCGACCGCTGGGCCGAGCAGGGCGTACTGCTGCTGAACGCCGTGCTGACCGTCCGCGCACACGAAGCGGCGTCGCACGCGGGCCGCGGCTGGGAAACCTTCACCGACGCCGTGGTACGCACGATCTCCGAACGCAAACAGGGCATCGTTTACATGCTTTGGGGCAGTTACGCCCAGAAGAAAGGCGCCATCGCCGATCCGCAGCGGAACTTCATTCTCAAGGCCGTACACCCGTCGCCGCTCTCGGTCTACCGCGGATTCTTCGGTTGCCGCCACTTCTCGCGCGCCAACGAATATCTCCGCAGCATCGGCAAGGAGCCGATCGTGTGGTGAACCGTCGCCTGCCGGTCCGGTCTTGCCGGTCGTCGTATCGGTCGTCGTATCGGTCGGAAGTTTCCGCCACCTCAGGCGGCGCGGGGACTTCGGCCTGCGCCAATCCGGGATCGCCTGACTACGCTCTGCCCCGGAACAAGCGCCGGAGTAGCGCCCGTACCCGGCCCGGCAATCAGACATATACGACAACCGGAGCCGCAAAACGGTTATCCGACCAAACAATACAGCAATAAAACCACACGCAGCGCATAAGTCCGTTCCGGAAACATGAAAACACGAACAGCCACCAATTCGTTTCGGGCATGGATGCTCGCGGCGCGGCCCAAGACGCTGACGGGAGCCGCCGTACCGGTGATGCTGGGCTGCGCTTTAGCCGCTTCGGACGGAGATTTTCACCTGCTGCCCGCCGTGTTGTGCCTGCTGTTCGCCTTCCTGATGCAGATAGACGCCAACCTCATCAACGACCTCTGGGATTACCTCAAAGGCTCCGACGGCAAAGACCGGCTGGGACCCGAACGGGCCTGCGCGCAGGGCTGGATCACACCCCGCGCCATGCGTCGCGGAATCGCCCTGACGACCGCGGCCGCCTGCATCACGGGCTGCGGACTGCTCTTTTACGGCGGCTGGTGGCTGATCGCCGTCGGCGCGCTTTGCGTCGCATTCGCATTTCTCTACACGGCGGGCCCCTATCCGCTGGCCTACCACGGGTGGGGCGACCTGCTGGTGCTGGTTTTCTTCGGATTCGTCCCCGTCGGCTGTACCAGTTACGTTCTCAGCGGCAGCTGGACATGGCAGACGGGCGTCATTTCGGCGGCCTGCGGACTGGCGATCGACACCCTGCTGACGGTCAACAACTACCGCGACCGCGAACAGGACGCCCGCAGCAGCAAACGCACGCTGGTCGTCCGGCTGGGCGCACGGGCCGGCAGCAGGCTTTATCTGGCACTGGGATTCGCAGCCGCAACGCTCTGCCTCCCGCTGCTCTGCGACGGCCGCATAGGAGCGGCAGCGCTTCCCCTGCTCTACCTCGCACCGCACACGGCGACATGGCGGCGCATGGTGCGGATCGGCCGCGGCCGGGAGCTGAACGCCATTCTGGGCGCCACGTCGCGCAACATCCTGCTCTTCGGAATACTGCTCTCGATCGGGCTGCTGCTGTAAAGACGGTCCCGAAGCGCACACAGCGCAACCCGCGGCCCCGAAGCGCCCCCCACACACACCACGCACCAATAGCATCGCCGCACCGAAACGCATACGGCAGGCCAGCCGCTCACAACAGCACTAAACAAAAAAAGCCGTCATTTTTGACAGCTTTTTCACTCACACGACCCGACCGGGCCGGATATGTCGCCGGGCGTCAGCCCAGATACGATTTCAGCAGTTTGCTGCGCGACGAGTGGCGCAGGCGGCGGATCGCCTTCTCCTTGATCTGGCGCACGCGCTCGCGCGTCAGGTCGAACTTCTCACCGATCTCTTCGAGGGTCATCTCCGAAGTGCCGATGCCGAAGAAGTACTTGATGATGTCGCGTTCGCGGTCCGTGAGCTGTCTCTTATACACATCTCCGAGCCCACGAGACTAGCGCTCATCTCG
>ENA-OXGJ01000282-OXGJ01000282.1-human-gut-metagenome-genome-assembly--contig:-NODE-282-length-23843-cov-34.737977_pt1 | contig 23843 bp, 19 predicted proteins | sample MGYA00249835_ERZ652264 | MGnify/ENA primary metagenome ERZ652264 (study PRJEB26925, sample SAMN05826844) | human gut metagenome | biome: ENVO:2100002; feature: ENVO:00000062; material: ENVO:00002003... | reverse complement strand
GGTAAGCAAAGATAGCTAATTTTAAAACTTACCAACCAGAAATTTCCGCTGAGCCATAATTTCCGGTTGTTGGCAACAGAAAAAAATATAAATTTTTCTCTTCAGACAACGTTGCCTTCTGTTTTTTTGTGGATAGATAGTGATAAGTTCGAGAAAATTATCTTTAACTTGCTTTCCAATGCCTTTAAGTATACACCGGATAACAAGTCGATTACCTTGATTGTGATGGAAAGCGGACAGTTTGTTTCGATTGCCGTAAAAGATGAAGGTATTGGCATCTCTAAAGATAAAGTGTCATCCATATTTGAACGTTTCACTACAGTGTCCAAGGAAAATGACATGCAGCCTTCATCGGGTATAGGGCTTTCGCTGGTGAATGAGTTGGTTAAAATGCTGCATGGGGAAATTCAGGTCGAAAGTGAAGTAAAGAAAGGAAGTGTATTCAAACTGGTTTTGCATAAAGGAAAAGAAATATATGCTCAGGATAAAAATGTTGAATATATATTGAACGACACTTCGGAAGAACAGGAAACGGTCTTGGCGGAACCGGAACAAAATGATAAAATATCTTTGCCGGACATGCCTCCGGCAACAAAAGAAACTTTAGTAAAAGTGATGGTAGTGGAGGATAATGCGGAGTTGCGTCAATTTATATGTGAAATATTGTCGGGCACTTACCGTGTTGTTGGAGTTGCCGACGGGGTGATGGCATTGGAAAAGATAGAAGAGGAAATTCCGGATTTTATTATTACGGATATTATGATGCCGCGTATGGATGGTATTGAATTGATAAGGCACATCAAGGAGAATGTCAATACCTGTGATATCCCTCTTATTATCCTTTCTGCAAAATCGTCTGTTGAGGATCGTATTCAATGTTTACAATTAGGGATTGATGATTATATACCTAAACCTTTCAGCAGCGATTATTTAAAATCGAGAATTGAGAGCTTGATCAGGCAAAGAAAAGTGCTTCAGTCGGCTTTTTTGTCAAAGTATGGTGCTCAACCGAAGAAAGAACCTTTAGAAGCCGTCGCTTATCCTGTGTCGCAAATTGTTCCTTTGGACGAGTTGTTTATGCAGAAGCTGGTAGGATTTATGGAAGAGAATTACAGTAATCCGGGGCTGCGGGTGAATGATCTGGCAGAGTTCATGAATATGAGCCGCTCTGTATTCAATCGGAAAGTGAATGGTATCATGGGGATTTCTCCGATAGAATATATAAAGAATTATAGGTTGAATAAAGCGAAAAGTTTTATACAAAGTGGTATGTCTTTCTCTGAGGTCGCTTTTGCCGTCGGCTTCTCTGATCCCGGTTACTTTGGCAAGGCGTTTAAAAAAGCATTTAATCAGACTTTGACTGAGTATAAAAATAATAACTAAGTTCCGTTTTGTGCTGTTTATGAAGGTAAATAGCAAGAAAATACCTTATTGACGTAAGATTTTACCTTTGGCTCTCAAGGGTAAAATCTATCTTTGTGCTCATTGACACAGTATGAAAATGTTCCGGAAAACTTTTATGAGTATAATTTTTAAAACATGATAGGATGAGTACAAAATTTTATGTAATAGCTGTTTGGACGCTGTTAAGTTTTGTGGTAAAAGTAAATGCACAAGACAAAGTGGAATGTTGGGACCGGTTTGAGTTGAGTTTTAAACAGGTGACCAAAGGGAATCCTTTTGATACACGTCTTTCCGCTACTTTCGTTTGTGGAAAGGAAAAGAAAACGGTGGAAGGGTTTTATGATGGTGAGAATACTTATAGGATACGGTTTATGCCTGCTGTCGCCGGGGAATGGAGGTATGTTACATCTTCCAGTATAGGGGCTATGAATGGTCGGAAAGGTACATTCACAGTGATACCTGCCGGAAAAGATAATCATGGCATGGTATTGGTGGACGGAGAACATAATTTTAAATATGCGGACGGTACCCGTTATTATCCGATGGGTACGACGGCCTATGCATGGACACATATGAAGGAAACGACTCAGGAGGCTACTTTGAAATCGTTTGGTGAAGCCGGTTTTAATAAGGTAAGGATGTGCGTGTTTCCTAAAAACTATTCTTTAGTGAAAGACGAGCCTGCGCTTTATCCTTTTGAAATAAGGAAGACGATAAAAGATAAGGAAGGAAATGAAAGGAAAGAATGGGACTTTGACAGATTTGACCCGGCTTTTTTTCAGCATTTGGAGAAACGGATAGACCAACTGAACCGTTTGGGGATTGAGGCGGATTTGATCCTTTTCCATCCTTATGATAAGGGAAGATGGGGCTTTGATGCTATGTCGAATGAGGTGAATGTACGTTATATTAAATATATTACTGCTCGTTTGGCTTCTTTTAGAAATGTATGGTGGTCTATGGCAAACGAGTGGGATTATGTAAAAGCGAAAACTGTGGATGATTGGAAGCTGTTGACGAAAACTGTGGTTGAGAATGATCCTTATCGCCATTTATGTTCTATTCATGGAGCGACGGCTACTTATTTTGATTATTGGATGCCTGAATTTACCCATGTCAGCATACAGGATGAGGCACCGGTACTGAGTTCTACCGCTTCTGCTACTTTAAGAAAAATTTATCGCAAACCGGTTATATGTGATGAGGTTGGGTATGAAGGGAATCTACCTTATCGTTGGGGAAGGTTAAGTCCGCAGCAGATGACTTGCTTTATTTTGAATGGTTTGTTGGGTGGAATTTATGTCACTCACGGTGAATGTTATCAGCAGGGGAACGAACCTATCTTTTGGGCGCAAGGGGGATCTTTAAAAGGTGAAAGCTGGAAACGTGTGAAATTTTTAAGAACGATTATTGAAGCTGCTCCCCATCCGTTGGAGATGGCAGATATCAGTCGTGACTTGGTTACTTCTACTGCTGGACCAGATTATTATCTGGTCAATATGGGAAAAGATGTGAAAGGTTTCTGGACTTTTAATCTGCCGGTAAAAAATGCGGATTATAACAAATTGCAAAAGAATAAACGGTTTAAAGTGGAGATTATTGATGTGTGGGCCATGACTGTCACGGAATATCCTGTGATATTTGAAACAACGGAGGAATTGGATTATCGTGTTTTTGATATACATCATCGGGGAGTAAGAATTCCGGATGCTCCTTATATTGTTCTTAGAATAACAGAAGTGAAATGATGGGATAAGCCTTCTGACGGGAGATGATTGATTTTTTTTATCATAAAAAAGGCTAATAGTTTTCGATTCTTTTTGTTTTAGCTTAAATTTGCGGTATAATTAACTCCCTAGATACACTAAAATGTTAAATACAGTAGAAGAAGGATTGGAAGATATTCGCCAAGGCAAAGTATTGATCGTTGTTGATGACGAAGATCGTGAAAACGAAGGCGATTTTATCGTTTCAGGAGAAAAGATTACTCCTGAAATTGTAAATTTTATGATTACTCATGGCAGAGGGTTGTTATGTGCCCCTCTGCCACGTTCACGTTGTGAAGAACTTTGTCTGGCTCCGATGGCAGAAGAAAACACTTCATTGCTAGGTACACCGTTTACTATGTCGGTAGATTTAAGAGGGTATGGCTGTACTACGGGAGTTTCTGCTTTCGACCGTTCGTCAACAATAAAAGCTTTGGTGGCAGGAAATCTGAATCCTTCCGAGTTTGCTCGTCCCGGGCACGTTTTCCCTCTATATGGTGCGGAAAATGGGGTCTTGGAGCGTAATGGACATACCGAAGCCACACTGGATATGACAAGAATGGCAGGTTTGAAACCCGGAGGAGCTCTTGTTGAAATTTTGAATGAAGATGGTACAATGGCGCGTCTTCCCCAACTAGGTGAGATTGCAGCAAAATTCGGTTTGAAAATTGTTTCCATTAAGGATATTCAGGAATATCGTAAAAAACATAACCTCTAAATCTAATAAATATGGCACTCAATCAAAGAAGAGTAAAGATATTGCATCTGATTCGTGAAGACGGGCATGCAAAAGTTCAGGACCTTAGTAAAATTTTCAATGTGACGGATGTAACGATCCGTCAGGATTTGGAAGCCTTGGAACAAATGGGGTATATCCAAAGAGAGCATGGAGGTGCGTTTCTGAAAGGAGTAGGGTCGTTTGCCAAGACCGGGCAATTGTTCAATCAGACTCATTTGGAGGAAAAGAAAGAAATCGCTCAGAAAGCTATTCAGTTTATTCAGGAGGGGGACAGTATAATTCTTGATTCCGGTTCTACAACTACAGAGATCGCAAAGCTTTTAATGAATTATAAGGACCTGACAGTCATTACCAATGCTTTGAATATAGCTTTGATTTTAGGTGAGAATCATGGTATTAATCTGATTGTTACCGGAGGTGAATTCAAGGCTCCTACACTTTCTTTGACAGGAAAAATGGCGGCCGATTCATTTAAAGATATACGCGCTAATAAATTGTTTCTGGCTACGGCCGGTATTTCTTCGGATATGAAGCTGACTTATCCTAGTCTAAGTGATTTGGTCGTGAAATCTGCTATGATAGAGTCTGCCAGTAAAGTGTATCTGGTGGCTGATTGTTCAAAAATAGGTGTCAGTGCTTTTGCTAGTTTAGGCTCGGTTTCATTAGCAAATGCTATTATTACAGATAGTACTATAACCGAAGAGGATTTTGAAAGATTAAAAGAATTAGAGGTCGAAGTTATCTGATTCTTACTGAAACAAAGGTAATATGGGTGATTGAGAATGTTGGAAAATACATTCTTGATCACCTTTTTTATCAACTTTGATTTTACTTCCTTATTTCTCCTTATTGTTTGCTTCTTTTTTTTATAACAGTTCTGTTGGGTACAAAATAGACAATCGGAGAGTCTTGTTTATATAGAGATATAACTTTGTTAGCAGAATAAATTAATTGTCCTGATTTATAGATTATATAGGTATTTATTGTTAATATAATCAAATTTATTTTCATTTTATTTCGTTTTGTATTGAATGTTTCCAGTTAAATTCCGTTATTTGCGAAAGAATAAGAAAGTAAATGATAATAATATGCAAGTTGAAACGTTAGAATTACAATCGGAAAAGAATCGGAAACGGTTGGTTGAGATTGTGTATAAAGCAAAAGCAGGACACATTGGAGGTGATCTGTCGTGTCTTAACGTGCTTACAGCACTTTATTTTGATATAATGCGTGTTTGGCCGGATAAACCAAAGGAAACGAAAAGAGATCGTTTTGTAATGAGCAAAGGGCATTGCGTAGAAGCGTTATATGTTACGCTGGAAGCAAAAGGTTTCATCTCTCGTGAGGTAACCGACACATTAGGAGAATTCGGATCTATCTTGTCCGGCCATCCTACTATAGAGGTACCGGGTATTGAAGTAAATACAGGAGCTTTAGGGCATGGCTTGTCTGTAGGTGTCGGAATGGCGATGGCTGCCAAAATGGATAAAGCTGATTATAAAACGTATGTATTGATGGGAGATGGTGAGCAAGGGGAAGGTTCTATATATGAAGCTGCTATGGCAGGAAACCAGTATAAATTGGATAATCTGGTAGCCATTATTGACCGTAATCGTTTGCAGATCAGCGGTACAACCGAGGAGGTCATGTCATTGGAGAGTATGCGCGACCGCTGGACTGCCTTCGGTTGGGATGTATTGGAAATGAACGGAGATGAGATGGAAGATATCATCCGGACTTTCCGTTCTATTGATTATACGAATAAAAAGCCTCATTTGCTTATCTCCCATACTACAAAAGGAAAAGGAGTGTCTTATATGGAAGGCATTGCAAAATGGCATCATGGCGTGCCTACAGCCGAACAATATGAAGAGGCTGTTCGCGAGGTATCCGAAAGAATTGAAAAACTAGAAAAAGAAAACAATGGCAAATAATATGATAGCGTGCAGAAAGAGCTTTACAGATACGTTGCTGGAGTTGGCGCGTCAGGATAAAGATATTGTGGCGGTTACAACAGACGCCAGAGGATCTGTTACTTTGGGGGATTTTGCAAAAGAATTACCTGCACAGTTTGTAGAATGTGGAATAGCCGAACAGGATGCGGTAGGAATATCAGCAGGTTTGGCACATAGCGGAAAAAAAGTGTTTGTATGTGGCCCGGCTTGCTTTTACGTGGCACGTAGCTTGGAGCAGGTGAAGGTCGATTTGGCTTATAGTCAGAATAATGTGAAGATACTCGGAGTAAGTGGTGGAGTTGCTTATGGTGCTTTGGGGGCTACTCATCATAGCCTGCATGATATTGCCGTATTAAGAACTTTTCCGGGAATGAATATCGTTCTTCCTTGTGATGCCCGTCAGACACGCAAGTTGGTCAAACTATTGGTAGATTATCCTGAACCGGTGTATGTACGTGTAGGAAGAGCTGCTGTTCCCGATGTGTATGAGAATGATGATTTTGATTTTATTCTGGGAAAAGCTAATATGCTGCTGAACGGTACGGACCTGACCATCATTGCTGCCGGAGAAACGGTTTATCATGCTTATCAAGCTGGTTTGATGTTACAGGAGAAAGGCATTAAGGCACGTGTGTTGGATATGTCTTCCATCAAGCCCGTTGATGCGGAAGCCATCAGGAAAGCGGCAGAAGAAACCGGAAGAATTATCACTGTGGAAGAGCATAGTCAGTTTGGTGGTTTGGGAGCTATTGTGGTTGAGACGCTTTCCGAAAATCCGATTCCGGTACGCATTATCGGCATCCCCGATGAGAACGTGGTTCATGGAAACTCCCATGAAATCTTTGCCCATTACGGATTGGATAAAGAGGGCATCTGCAAGACTGCCCTTGAATTCGTGAAAAAATAAACATATCCTTTTTAAATCTAATAGTATGATTAGCAGAATAATTACCATAGATCAAAGTACTTCGGCAACAAAAGCCATGCTGTTCTCTGAAGATTGCGAATTGTTGCATCGGGTAAATATAGAACATCAGCAATTCTACCCGCAGATAGGATGGGTAGAGCATGATGCCGAAGAAATCTATAAAAATACCATAGAAGCGATACATTGTCTGCTTGAACAAGAAGAAGTGAATGGAAAGGATATTTCTTATTCTCTTGCCATCACCAATCAGCGCGAAACGGTGGTTGTTTGGAACCGACATACCGGCAAGTCCGTTTATCATGCCGTGGTATGGCAATGCCAGCGGGGAGCGGCTATTTGCAAAGAACTGAAAGATAAGGGATACAGCGAACTGGTACAACGAAAGACCGGATTGCTTATCGATCCTTATTTTTCTGCCAGTGGTGCTAAGTGGATATTGGATAACGTGGAAAATGCACGTGAACTGGCAGAAAAAGGCGATTTGTTGATGGGAACTATTGATTCCTGGCTGATTTGGAAACTGACCGAAGGCAGGAAGCATCTGACTGATTATACGAATGCGTCGCGTACCATGCTTTTTAATATTCATACTTTGGACTGGGATGAAGAGTTGTTGAAACTCTTCACTATTCCCCGGAGTATGATGCCGGAAGCGTTGCCCTGTGATGCTGTTTTTGGAGAAACAACGATAGAGGGTTTGTTCAAATCTCCGATACAAATAGCAGGTGTTTTAGGTGATTCCCATGGAGCATTAACCGGTCAGATGTGTTTTGAGGCAGGTATGGGCAAGGTGACTTATGGAACGGGATCATCTGTTATGGTTAACATTGGAGAAGAGGCTGTCGCTGCTCCTGAAGGGCTGGTTACATCCGTCGGATTCTCGGCTTTGGGTAAAGTGTATTATGCTTTTGAGGGCAATATCCATTGCACCGGAGCCACTATCAAATGGATGGTGGAGAAATTGGGATTGGTGGACTCGTTCAATCAAATTGAAACCTTGGCGACTTCGGTTAAAAACAATGATGGAGTCTATCTGGTTCCCGCCTTTACCGGATTGGGAGCTCCCTGGTGGAAACCGGATGCTAAAGCTGCCATCTGGGGAATGACACTGAATGCTGGAAAAGCGCATGTGCTGCGTGCAGGATTGGAATCCATTGCTTATCAAGTGAAGGATTTGATAGACATGATGACCCGGCAGGCAGGAATCGAGCTGAAAGCGTTGCGTGTTGACGGAGGCCCCACGAAGAATCAGTTCCTGATGCAGTTTCAGGCTGATATGCTGCATGCCGTCATTAACCGTTCGGAGATAGAGGAAGCTTCTGCATTGGGGGCTGTTGTCATGAATGGCTTTGCCCGTAAGAAGTGGGCCAGTTTCCAAGAAGCCGCTGCCATGCGTACCATTGACAATTGCATCGCTCCCTGTATGGAGGAAAAAGAACTTCAATCTTTGTATAGTGGCTGGCGTGAGGCTGTTAAGAAAGTAATAGGACAGAATAACTAACTGAATATATCGTAACTTTTAATACCATTAGAAATGAAAAACAAGAAAAAAATGTGTTTTGGTGTCATCATTGGAACACGCGCTTATTTTAACTCGGAATTAGCAAAAGATGTCCGTAAACAATTGTTGGAAACACTGACGAAAGAGGGCTATGACTATGTCATTCTCCCCGAAGATGCTACGCCTACAGGCAGTAGCAGTATTGAAACAAGAGAAGATGGCTTGAAATGTGCAAAGTTGTTCCGTGAGAACCGTGACCGCATTGATGGAATCATTGTTTCATTACCTAACTTCGGTTTTGAAATCGGTATCATCAATGCTATCAGTGTAGCCGATCTGAATGTGCCTGTTTTGGTTCAGGCATGTGATGATGAGAATGACAAGGTGGATTTGGATAGCCGTCGTGACGCGTTCTGTGGTAAGATTTCCGTATGCAATAACTTGTATCAGTATGGCATTCCTTTTACTGATACTACGCTACATACTTATTCTATTTATTCTGATTTGCTGGCAGCCGATATTAATAAGTTCGCTGCGATCTGCCGGGTGGTGAATGGTCTTCGTCATGCTCGCATCGGTGCCATCGGCACTCGTCCTGCCGGTTTCCAGACCGTCCGCGCCAGCGAGAAACTGTTGCAGGCATCGGGCATTACAGTCGTTCCGGTAGATCTTTCTGAAATCTTGTCTGCCGCCCGTAAGATTGAAGATGCTGATGAAACGTTACAAGCAAAACTGAAAGAAATCAGACAATATGCTGCTGTTCCCGAACAATACAATGATAAACTGATTTTGCAGGCTAAATTTGGTGTGGCTGTAGAACAATGGATGGAAGCCAATGAAATTGATGCTGTAGCTATCCAGTGTTGGGACTCTTTGGAGCAAAACTATGGTTGTGCAGCTTGTGTGACTATGAGTATGTTGAGTGAAAAATTAATCCCTGCTGCTTGTGAAGTGGATATTGCCGGTGCAGTGTCTATGTATGCGTTGACATTGGCTTCCGGTCGCCCGTCGGCATTGCTTGACTGGAACAATAACTTTGCCGAGGATCGTAACAAGTGTGTGTGTACACATTGTGGTAACTTCCCTAAATCATTTGTAATGAGTGATTTGAAGTTAGGAACATTAGGAGTGTTGGGCAGAACATTAGGTAAGGTACATACTTTCGGTGCCGTTTACGGTAAAGTAAAACAGGGTGATTTCACCTTCTTCCGCATCTCGACAGATGATACGAAGGGTTGTATCAAGTCTTATTTGGGCAAAGGTGACCTGACCGATGACCCATACGGAATGGATGGTTGTATAGCAGTAACCAAGGTGGATAATCTGCAGCCGCTTATGAAATATATTTGTAAGAATGGATTCGAACATCATGTGGCTATGTGCCGTGGCAATGTGAAAGATATTTTGGCGGAAGCTATTGAAACTTATCTGAACTGGAATATCTATATTCACGAATAATATCGATGAAATATGATATTGGTAGATAATTACTTTTTGGCAATCCTCTGCTGTGTTATTTGCTGTGCCTGCTGGGGCTCTTGGGCAAATACGCAGAAGATGGTTGCCGCCAAGCAATGGAGCTTTGAACTGTTTTATTGGGATTTGACCGTCGGTCTGTTCCTTACAGCTTTATTGGGGGCGGTGACTTTAGGAAGTATGGGAAGTGAAGGCCGTACCTTTTTTCAGGATTTGGCAGTCATGGACTGGTCTAGCATTCAATATGCATTCTTGGGCGGTGTTGTATGGAATTTCGGCAATATATTTCTTACAGCAGCCATTGCTGTAGCCGGAATGTCAGTAGGTTTTCCTATCGGTGGAGGCTTGGCCTGGATTGGAGGTATTGTATTCAATTATTTATTAATCTCTTTGGCCGGTCAGACCTATCAGGGAAATCAGCTTTTACTATGGAGTGGTGTGTTAGTCATCATTGTAGCTATACTGATCTGCGGAAAAGCGTACGGAAAGTTATCGTCCGGCAAGGCTTCCACTCCGAAGAAGGGGATTCTGCTGGCCATTATGGCAGGCATTGCTATCATGTTCTTTTACGGATTGGTAGTGAAATCTCTTGACCCGCAGTATGTGGCGGGAGGAACCGGAACGCTGACTCCTTATACAGGTGTGTTCTTCTTTGCGGTAGGTATTCTGGCCAGCACACCTATATTCAATACCTTTGCCATGAAGCATCCGGTAGAAGGCAAGGCGGTGACCATGAAAGATTACTTTGCCGGCGATGCCAAGACCCATCTCACAGGTATGCTGGGAGGCTTTATCTGGATGGACGGCATGGTGATTAGTTTTATGGGAGCAGGTGCTGCCAATCCGGCTATCTCTTATGCCCTTAGCAACGCAGCGCCTGTGGTGGCTATGATCTGGGGAGTTTTTGTCTGGAAGGAATTTAAGGAAGCTCCGAAGGGGACCAATAAACTGATTGCGGCTATGTTCTCCTTGTTTATTATCGGATTAATAAGCATTACTTTGTCAAATTAAAAATTAGATGAAGAGAAATTATAAAATAGGGCTTGTAATGAAGTCGTTACAAGCCGATTTTTTCAAAGTGATGAAAGAAGGGGCCATTCAGTATGCGGCCCCTCTTCCGTTTTTGGATTTGGTTTGTGTGGGAACGGCTACACAGACAGAGAGGTAGAGGAACAGGTTGACTTGATGTATTCCTTGATTCATCAGCAAGTCGATGCTATCGTATTGGTTCCTATAGATTCAAAAGCCTTAGTTCAGCCTGTAGTAGAGGCTGTCAGGAAAGGAGTTCCGGTAATCAATATTGATATCCGGTTGGATACTCAGCTATTGGAGCAGGCAGGAGTAGAAGTGGCTTTTGTGGGACCGGATAATTTTGCAGCTGCGTATGAAGTGGGTAAATTATTGGATAAGAAGTTGCGGAATGAAGATAAAGTTGCTATTATTGAAGGATTGACGGCAGCCGATAATGCGCAGCAGCGTAAAAGAGGTTTTATCAAGGCGATAGAAGAAAAAGGGTTAAGATTGGTGGCATCCGAACCGGCCGACTGGGAAACGGAGAAAGCCGCCGAAGTTTTTCAGGCTATGTGGATGCGGTATCCTGATTTGAAAGCTGTATATTGCAGCAATGATGCGATGGCGTTGGGGGTTCTTCAGCAGATGCAAGAAAAAAATTGCTATCTGCCTGTAGTGGGCTTTGATAATGATGCGGTGATGAAAGAATTTCTTTCTACGGGAAAACTGGTTGCAACAGCTGATATTTTCAGCTCACAGATGGCTGTCCGGGGCATTGAGTTCGCTTTGGATGTATTGGAGGGAAAAATAGAGAATAGAGGGGTTCATTCTACAGCTTACGAAATTATTAAACAATGAGTTCGTAGGGAAACGGCCCATACTGAGATATGCACTTAAGGCACCGGCTGTTTAACTTCTTAATATTGCCGGCAATGAGCAATATTAAGAAGTATTCTTTTTACGAATGAAATATTTAGTGTAATTTTGTGGCTCAAAATAAATTAAATAGAATCATTATGGCAGCAAAACCAGGTATACCTAAAGGAACGAGAGATTTTTCGCCGGTGGAAATGGCGAAACGTAACTATATATTCAATACGATCCGTGATGTGTTTCATCTTTTCGGCTATCAGCAGATTGAAACTCCTTCTATGGAGAATTTGTCTACCTTGATGGGAAAATACGGTGACGAAGGGGATAAGTTATTGTTTAAGATACAGAACTCAGGTGATTATTTCAACGGCATTACCGATGAGGAATTGCTGAGCCGCAATGCGGTAAAGCTGGCGAGCAAGTTCTGTGAAAAAGGATTGCGCTACGATCTCACCGTACCTTTTGCCCGCTATGTGGTGATGCATCGTGATGAAATAAGTTTTCCTTTCAAACGTTATCAAATCCAACCGGTTTGGCGTGCGGATCGTCCCCAAAAAGGGCGTTACCGTGAGTTTTACCAATGTGACGCCGATGTGGTAGGCAGCAATTCTTTATTGAATGAAGTGGAGCTGGTACAGATGATAGACCGTGTATTTGGTAAATTCGGAGTACGTGTTTCAATTAAAATCAATAACCGTAAGATATTGACCGGTATTGCCGAGATTATCGGGGAGGCTGATAAAATTGTAGATATCACCGTAGCCATTGACAAACTGGATAAAATCGGATTGGAAAATGTAAATGCGGAATTGGCTTCTAAAGGGATTCCTCAAGAGGCTATTGATAAATTGCAGCCGATTATTTTATTGAGTGGAAGCAATGAAGAGAAATTGGAAACTTTGAAGACTGTCCTTGCTACCAGTGAAGCGGGATTGAAGGGAGTGGAAGAAAGTGAATTCATATTAAAAACCGTGTCTGCACTGGGTGTGAAGAGTGAAGTGGAATTGGATTTGACTTTGGCTCGCGGCTTGAATTATTATACAGGAGCAATTTTTGAAGTGAAAGCCTTGGATGTGCAGATTGGCAGCATCAGTGGTGGTGGCCGTTATGATAATCTGACCGGTGTCTTTGGTATGGATGGTATGTCTGGTGTAGGTATCTCTTTCGGAGCCGACCGTATTTTTGATGTGTTGAATCAGTTGGATTTGTATCCGAAAGAAGCGGTGAACGGAACCGAGCTGTTGTTTGTAAACTTTGGCGATAAAGAGGCTGCTTATTGTCTGCCTATCCTGGCAAAAGTCCGTGAAGCAGGGGTGCGCGCTGAAATTTATCCGGATGCTTCTAAAATGAAGAAGCAGATGGGATATGCCAATGACAAGCAGATTCCTTTTGTCGCTATTGTTGGTGAAAATGAAATGAACGAAGGGAAACTGACTTTGAAGAATATGACTACAGGCGAGCAGTCACTGGTTACACCGGATGAGTTGCTGGCGGTGGTGAAAGCTTGATGTTTACTAATTATCTGCAATCATATCATAAAAGCATCATTGATGGATGATTGCATCACATGGGAATGCCCGATAACGTTTGCTTTATACGTTATTTGTTTTGAAATATAAATGCTGGATTACCTATGTGGATAATCAGATTGTTTTTTCTTCCGTCACTACATCTTACTGATTCTAAAAGAGATGTAGTGACGGAAATTTTTGTATCCCCCCGAAATGGTTTGTTCTCTTTTTTCCGCGTAGAGGCGACAAAGCGGAATGCCTGTTCTTGTCGTTGTTGGTTGTATTTCTTGTTTTAAGGATGAAAACTGATGGAGCTGACTTGAAATATGATTTTCTTTTGCGAGAGTCTGATATTATTCACTATATTTGTGGAATGCTAGCCTTATAAATTTAATCAGATGATAGAGGAAAATCAGTTGATATCCCATTTGTATCAAAATAGGGATAATGGTCAATGGATGATACAAACCAATGATGAACATCAAAAGGGGGTTGCTGATATGGCGGCATCCTTCGCCGGGCAGTTCGGACTTCCTTCTTGGGGGCGTGCGCTCGGCCTACTTCATGACAAAGGAAAGGAACGGGCGGCATTCCAGCAATACATACGCAAGATGAATGGTTTGCCTACGAGTGACAAGAAGCGCTATGATGATCATACCCATGCTTTTGTGGGTGGAATATTGGCAAAAGAACTTATGGGAAAGGATGTTTCCCATCTTCTTGTAAACCAAATTATTTCTCATCACACAGGGTTACATGATTTCGGGGATGTGGAAAACATATTGAAAGAGAGGCTATTGTCCAAAGAAATAAACGAGGGTGACATTAGCATAAACAAACCTTTATTATTCCAAGAATTTATTGATTCACCTTTTTCTAAATCAAAGGTTGAATGGAAACACTTTCATCACCTTTCCCGTATGCTTTTTTCCTGTCTTGTAGATGCCGACCGGCTCGATACAGAACGGTTTATGGATGTAGAGTCATGGCGGAAGCGGGGAAATTCGGCTACGCTTGCCGATTTGCTTCCACAGCTGGAGGCATATATGCAAAAACTGCAATCGAATGCAGCCGATACGAAAGTGAACCGCATCCGCCAGCAAGTGAAAGAACAATGCAGTAGAACTTCTTCAAGCGAAAAAGGATTTTATAGTCTTACAGTTCCGACGGGAGGCGGTAAAACACTTTCTTCTTTGTTATGGGCCATGAAGCATGCTGTAAGCCATTCAATGAATCGTATCATCATCGCCATCCCATATACCAGTATCATTGTGCAAACGGCAGGGCTTTTGAAGGAAATCTTTGGTGAAGAAAATGTATTGGAGCATCATAGTAATTTCGACCCCGATGATATTAAGGACGAGAAAAATAGGGAAAAAGCAAAATTGGCTACAGAGAATTGGGACTATCCCATTATTGTCACTACCAATGTACAGCTTTTTGAATCTATGTTTAGCAATAAAACATCTGATTGCCGCAAACTGCACAACATGGCAAATTCAATTCTTGTTTTGGATGAGGTTCAGATGTTGCCAACCGGCTTCTTGCGGCCGATAGTCGATGCGCTGAAAGCGTATCAGGAAATGTTCGGGGTTTCGGTATTGTTTACCACGGCAAGCCAGCCGGTACTGAGTGGTCTGATAGAAGGAACAAATCCTAAAGCTGATTTTAAGGGAATAGAACATATCAAGGAAATTATTCCGGAAGAATTTGCTTTGCATGACCAGCTTCGCCGTGTGAAGTTGTCAATCGATGATACAGGAAAAACATACGATGAGATAGCTGCAAAGGTGTCTGAATATAATAAGGTGTTGTGCATAGTGAACACTCGTAAAGATGCCAAAGAGCTGTATGACCGTTTGCCCAATGACGGAGTGAAATTGCATTTGTCTAGAATGATGTGCCCTGCCCACTTACACGAAACTATTGGTAAAATAAAAACTTTATTGAAGGATGAGTCGCAGCCGATTGTCAGGGTCATTGCAACCCAGCTTGTGGAGGCCGGTGTGGATATAGACTTTCCGGTTGTGTTCCGTCAAGAAGCAGGACTCGATTCTGTATTGCAAGCAGCGGGACGGTGCAATCGGGAAGGACGAAGTGCCATGGGACATACATTTGTGTTCAGTCTGGCGGCAGAGAAGCGAAAGCTCTTCGGTTCAATGGCTGACTCCAACAATGCTCGGTTGAATTTGCCGGAAGATAGTGATTGGTTTGCTCCTTCTACCATGAAAGCCTATTTTTGTCAATTGTATAGCAGAAAACAAACATTTGATGAAAAGGATATAAAGCACTGGCTCTACAAACCTACTGAGTTATGTTTTGAAACTGCATCAAAAGAATTTCACCTGATTGATGATACGAGTATAAATGTTATCATAAATTGGGAAAACAGCATGGAACTTATAGAGCAGTTGAAAGAATCGGGGTGTACCTACTCGTTGGTGAAGCAATTGGCGAAATTTACTGTAGGCATCCGTTCCTATGATTTTAAGCAACTGAAAGGCTATGGGCTTGTCGAAGAAATATTGGAAGGAATATATGTATTGGCAGACAGGTCTCAGTATAATAAAGCCACAGGTCTCAGCCTTGATAACCATTGGCTGGAGGAAGTATTAATGATATAAAGAAACGGATATGACAAAGAAAGAAACATTGAAATTGTTTGAAGAACGTAAAGTCCGCACCGTGTGGGATGATGAAAAGGAAAAATGGTATTTTTCGATAGTTGATGTGGTGTCAGTTTTAACAGACAGTGTTGATGCAACTGCTTATTGGCGTAAGTTAAAGCAAAGACTTAAAGAAGAGGGAAATGAAACCGTGACAAATTGTCACGGTTTGAAAATGAAAGCCACAGACGGTAAGATGCGACTTACAGATGTGGCTGATACAGAACAACTACTACGTATCATTCAGTCTATCCCATCTCCCAAGGCAGAACCGTTCAAGCAATGGATGGCACATGTAGCATCCGAACGTCTTGATCAGATGCAAGACCCTGAGTTGAGTATTGAGCAAGCTATGATGGACTACAAGCGACTTGGTTACTCTGACAACTGGATAAACCAACGCTTGAAGAGCATTGAAATCCGTAAAGATCTTACAGATCAATGGAAACTACATAATGTAGAGGAAGGTGTTCAATATGCTACTCTTACAGACATTATCTATCAGCAATGGACCGGAAAGTCGGCAAAGGAGTACAAACAGTTCAAGGGCTTGAAGAAAGAAAATCTCCGGGACAATATGACCAATGAAGAATTGGTTCTTAATATGCTGGCCGAACTCTCTACGACAAGTATTACTAAAGCTAAAAATCCTCAGACATTGGGTGAAAATATGCAGTGTGCGGCTGACGGTGGTGATGTGGCTCGTGTGGCACGCGAACAGTTGGAGCAAAAAACCGGTCGTGAAGTGGTAACTCCCTTGTCGGCAAAAAGGTTTTTTGAAGGTCAGAAGCCGGAAGATTTATTGGAAAACAAGGAAAACGATGAATGATATGGAATATACAGATAAAGAATATTGTCTGGAGGTGTGGGGCGATTGGGCTTGTTTCACTCGTCCGGAATTGAAAGTAGAGCGTGTGAGTTACGATGTCATAACGCCATCGGCGGCACGCGCCATCTTTGAAGCGATACTGTTTAAACGCTATGCCATGCGTTGGCAGGTAACAAAGATTGAGGTACTCAGACCTATTAAATGGGCTACCATTAGACGGAATGAGGTGGGGGCAGTTGCCAGTAAATCACCTATCATTATTGAAGATAAACGTCAGCAGAAGAACACGTTGCTTCTGTTGGATGTGCGTTACCGAATTTATGCTAAGTTAGTATTTATTCCGGTAAAAGACCGTCCGAAAGAGGCTTTTGCCAAGCATCAGCCAAGTGCTGACGAGAATCCTATGAAGTATTATCAGATGTTCGAACGCAGGGCATCACAAGGGCAATGTTTTACGCAGCCCTATCTCGGATGTCGTGAGTTTTCTGCAAACTGGAAGTATATTGAAAGTACTGATAATCTTGATTATCCCTTAGCCGAAGACAGGGATTTCGGCATTATGCTTTATGATATGGACTTTGAGGAAAATCCACAAAAACCGAATGCTATGTTTTATAGAGCCCAAATGAAAAAGGGAGTGATTGTTGTACCGGATAAAGATAGTGAGGAGGTGTTGAGATGATACTGAAAGCATTATATGATTACTATCATCGAAGTGGAGATGATGTGGCCCCTTTTGGTTTAGAATACAAAGAGATTGGATTTATTATTGTTATTGATAGATGTGGAAAATTTCTGCGCTTTGAAGACAGGCGCATAGATAAGAAGTCGGCACAGCGGTTTCTTGTTAAGAAAAGTGTTAGCCGGTCAAGTGCCCCTGTTGCAAACTATTTGTATGACAATTGTAAATATGTATTTGGTTATTCCGATAAGGGGGATATGGAAAAGATACGTAAGTACTTTGAAGTATTTAAGGCGAAAGTAAAAGATATATATGATGCTTTTCCGGATAATGAGGACATAAAAGCTGTTTATGCATTTTATCAGCAAGACCATTCTTTTATAGTTGGGGCTATGCAGAAAGATTCTTTATGGGATGATATAGCCAAAAATCTTAATAAGAAATATTCTACCTTTTCTTTCCTTATAGAAGGGGATACGAAAATAGTGGCTTCGAAAAGGGAATTGATAAATTTGTTTGACGAGAATCATGGCGTGGCAGGAAATCTTTGTTTGATAACAGGGAGATATTCAAAAGTTGTAGAGATTACAACTGCTACAAAGATACTTGGAAGCCAAGAAACAGCTAAACTAGTTGCATTTCAAGTTAATTCCGGGTATGATTCGTATGGGAAATCTAAAGGATACAATGCTCCAATATCAGAAGAAGCTGAATTTGCATATACAACCGCATTGAATCATTTGCTGCGTTCGGATTCTCACAATAAGTTTATGGTGGGCTCACGTACTTATCTTTTCTGGGCTTCCTCCAATAGCGAGGCTTCAAAAGAGTCCGAAAATAGTCTATTTTCTTTGTTGGGGCGGATTGAAGAAGAAAATGACGACTCAAACAGGCGCATAAAGTTAGTATATGATACTTTCCAGTCTATCTATAACGGAAAATTATCGGCAAACGATGATGACAAATTCTTCATTTTGGGTTTGGCTCCTAATTCGGCAAGAATTGCGGTAGTATATTGGAATGAGATGCCTTTGCGTGAATTTGCAGGTTTGATAAGTAAACATTTTACGGATATGGAGATGGTTGACACTCGCAAAGATAAGAAGCCGTACGTGGGAATGCATTCCATTCTTGGAAATGTTACTCTTGGAGGAAAGTCAAGTGATGCGACTCCCAACCTTCCTGATGCTGTGGTGAGAAGCATATTTCAAGGGTTGCCGTATCCGGCTTCTCTCTTTCAAGCATGTATTCGTCGCATACGTGCAGAACAATCCGTCAATATAGTGCGTGCTGCTATCATCAAGGCATATCTCAACAGACTAAACGAAAATAACAACCATAAAAAATTAGATATTATGTTAGACAAAGAAAATCAAAATCAAGGGTATCTTTGTGGAAGGCTGTTTGCCGTGTTGGAAAACCTACAATATGCAGCAAATAAACAAGATTCCATTCGTTCAAGTTACATGAACGCGGCTTCATCTACGCCATCTACAGTATTTTCAACAGTTCTCAAATTATCAAACAGTCATTATGCTAAATTGGCTAAAGAGAAGAAAGGCCTTGCTAATTTCTTTGATAATCAAAAGAAAGAGATAATAGTTTTAATTCAAAATTTTCCTAATACATTGAGTTTGGAAGATCAAGGACGATTCTTCCTCGGCTATTATCATCAGAAAGCTCACAGAGAGAATCAAGAAACTGAAGAATAATTTTTAAAAATATACAATTATGTCAGAATTAAAGAATAGAATTGATTTCGTTTACATTTTTGATGTACAAGATGGTAATCCAAATGGTGACCCGGATGCAGGTAATCTTCCTCGGATAGATGCTGAAACTGGTATAGGCCTTGTTACAGATGTTTGTTTGAAACGCAAGGTACGTAATTATGTACAAATAGCCCAAGCAGGAAAAGCAGGTAACGATATTCTTGTCAAATCCAAAGAAATTTCTGGAGAAGAGGTCTTTATTAATGAAGAAATCCGCAAAATGTACAAAGAAGATTTAGGAATAGAACTAAAAATCAAAGAAAAAGCTCCTGCCGATAAGAGTTCAGCTGGTAAAATTGCTATGTGCAGACGCTTCTTTGACGTTAGGACTTTTGGAGCAGTACTCTCAACCGGACCTAACGCAGGACAAGTGAGGGGGCCGATTCAAATGACTTTTGCCCGTTCGCAAGATATGATTGTTTCAGCAGAGCATGCATTAACCGTATGTGTAGCTCGTGATGAAGAAAAGACCTATGAATCACAAGTGGGAATACAGGGACGTAAAGCGACCATTCCTTATGGCCTCTATGTCTGTCACGGCTTCATCTCCGCTAACTTGGCACAACAGACAGGATTTTCTGAAGAAGACCTTGAACTATTTTGGGAAGCTTTAAAGAACATGTTCGATGTGGATCGTTCGGCGGCACGTGGATTGATGAGTGCTCAAAAACTGATAGTCTTCAAGCATGACTCCATATTGGGTAATGCTCCCGCCAACAAGTTGTTTGAATTGGTAAAAGTGGAGAAAGTCTGCGATGGAGCACCACGCTCATTCATCGACTATTCAGTTACTATAGATAAGGAGAATGCTCCATCAAATGTAACTATTGAGGAACTGATATAATTCCATCGTATGTACAATGAAGACGATATGCTCATGTTGTCGGGGATTCAGCACTTTAGGTTCTGTCCCCGGCAATGGGCTTTGATACACATTGAGCAGCAATGGGATGATAATCGTCTCACCATCGAAGGACAGATTCTGCACAAGCATGTAGATGATCCGTTTTATAGACAAAAGTGTGGTGACCAGATAACATTGCGTGCGGTGAATATCGCTTCGCGTGAACTTGGACTCTATGGAATCTCTGATGCCATAGAGTTACTTCCTTCCTCATCTTTTGAAAATACGATTTTGCATCCCAACTATCCGGGGCGATGGCAACCGGTTGCTGTGGAGTATAAGCATGGCAAACCGAAAAGAAACGAGGTGGATGAAGTGCAGTTGGCAGCACAAATCATGTGCATAGAAGAAATGTATGCTATCCATATACCATACGGCTCTTTCTTTTATGGGGAGCTTCGCCATCGGGTTAATGTGGATATAACGGAGGAGCTGCGAAATATAGTCAGACAATGTGCCCGGGATATGCACGATATATTTAGTAAAGCGGTTATCCCGAAGGCTGAATATGGGAAACATTGTGACAAGTGCTCGCTGAAAGATATCTGCATGCCGGAAATGGTAAATAATTGTACTTCGGTAGATAATTACCTTACTAAAAATCTGTATCTATGAGAAAACTATTGAATACTTTGTATGTGACGACACCGGAAGCGTATCTTAGTAAGGATGGGCTGAATGTCGTTATATCTGTTCAGCAGGAGGAGGTGTTTCGTATTCCTGTCATAAATATAGAGGGCATCGTTACGTTCGGATATATGGGCGCAAGTCCCGGTGTGATGAAATTGTGTAGTGACAATGGTATATCACTCACATTTCTTTCTCCACAAGGCAGATTTATCAGCAGGGTTCAAGGTGCTACGAAAGGGAATGTTCTGTTACGCAAAAAGCAGTACCAATTGTCGGACGATGCATCTTGGTCGTTGCATGTGGTTAGGTTGATGATTGGTGGTAAGATTCAAAACTATCGCAATATATTGAGGAGATATATTCGTGATTATGGTGAGAATGAAGACATTAATAGGGCGGTGCAAGTATTGGAACGTGCCAAGCGTGATGCTTTGAAGGCTCAAGATAAGACGGAATTAATTGGTTATGAGGGAATGGCTTCGAATGCCTATTTTGAGGTATTGCCAATCTTGATACTTAATCAGAAGACTGATTTCCCATTTCATGGTCGCAATCGTCGTCCTCCCAAGGATGCGGTGAATGCCATGTTGTCTTTTGCATATACGTTGATAGCCAATGATGTTGCGGCCGCTCTCGAAACTGTTGGCCTTGATCCATACGTCGGGTTTCTCCATACACTCCGTCCGGGGCGCACATCGTTGGCCTTAGATATGATGGAAGAGTTACGTGCTTACCTTGGCGACCGTTTTATTTTGTCGTTGATTAATAAAAGACAGATTTCAGTAAAAGACTTCTTGTTCCAAGGTGATAATGGGGTTGTTATGACAGATAAAGGGAAAAAGACTTTTATTACTGCATGGCAGGCAAGGAAAAGGGAAGTGATAATTCATCCTTATCTTAATGAAAAAGTTGAAATAGGGCTTCTGCCTTATGTGCAGGCTATGTTAATGGCAAGATATATCAGGCAGGATATTGACGATTATCCGGTATTTCTTATAAAATGATTTTTAATTATGTACATTCTTGTGACTTACGATGTGGATACTACAAGCAAAGAGGGGGCTCGCCGTTTACGATGTGTGGCCAAGGCTTGTCTGGATTATGGACAGAGGGTGCAGAACTCAGTCTTTGAGTGTGTAGTGACGGAAGCGCAATATTCTCTTCTAAAAGGGAGAGTTAGGGATATTATTGATATGTCTCTTGATAGTGTTCGTTTTTATATTCTTAGTAAAAATGAGAATAAGAGGGTGGAAGTAATAGGTGTTGAAACGGCGTATAAACTTGAGGAGGCTCTTATAATATAATGCGAATGTGGTGTGTTACAAAAAAAGTAGTATCTTCGCATGTGTTAATAATCAGTAGATTAAATTATTTGTAGGGTATTTCTTTGTTATGAAGTTGAATAATAATGATGATTCGCATAACAGTGGATTAAATTTGCTGATTTATAATATGTTATTAGATATAGAGTCACACCCTGCGTGGGTGTGTGGATTGAAACTCCCCTGTTATATTGCTCATGCCGCGCGTTTAGAGTCACACCCTGCGTGGGTGTGTGGATTGAAACTCAAATGCATCCTACTCAGTCTACTGTCATGGATGGTCACACCCTGCGTGGGTGTGTGGATTGAAACATACGCGCACCAGTATACTTATTCGTAATAAATGTCACACCCTGCGTGGGTGTGTGGATTGAAACGGATTCGTTGATTATGAACAGAATACAACTTTGAGTCACACCCTGCGTGGGTGTGTGGATTGAAACTTACTTCTTCTGGCGCTTGGTCTTATCAGTCTATGTCACACCCTGCGTGGGTGTGTGGATTGAAACTCTTTGGGATTCGAAGAATGTTAATGTTATTAAGGTCACACCCTGCGTGGGTGTGTGGATTGAAACAATTGTTGAGGACGAACTTTCATAGACTGATAAGGTCACACCCTGCGTGGGTGTGTGGATTGAAACTCAAATTGGGAAAAGAAACCTTTTCCCCTGAACTGTCACACCCTGCGTGGGTGTGTGGATTGAAACATATGATCAGTTGCTATGTAATGTTAATTTCCAAGTGTCACACCCTGCGTGGGTGTGTGGATTGAAACACAAACTCGGACGAAGTCTCCAAGGTTTTACGATGTCACACCCTGCGTGGGTGTGTGGATTGAAACACCTTCCACGTAGTCGCAGCCTTTTTCAAAAAAGTCACACCCTGCGTGGGTGTGTGGATTGAAACACAACCTGCGAAACTCTATAAACCAATGGATTCTGTCACACCCTGCGTGGGTGTGTGGATTGAAACATTCTTGGTCGCTGACTTGAGCGAAGATGAAAGGAGTCACACCCTGCGTGGGTGTGTGGATTGAAACAATGACGAGGTGAATACGTGTATAGACAACCATAGTCACACCCTGCGTGGGTGTATATGGATTGAAGCATTGTTCACTCGTTGGTCAAGTTTATGGAAGAATTGTAAGCATTCGGCCTCTTGTGTATTTCTCTTCAAGCTGTTATAAAATCAAAAGCCAAACGAAGTACGTTAGGCTTTTGACTTTGTTATGACTGGAAAAAACACGCACAATCCCGGATGCTTATCTTTTGTCTGTCTTCTTTTGTGGTTTCACCTAGGTGACAATACATTGGCATCTAAGTGGAGAGGCGTAGTCACCCAAGTGATACGCTTGCTTCACCTTGGTGAAACTATAAATTCAACTAAGCGTTCCAGAGTAAATATATTATATTTTTTACTATACTATTCCTTGTTGTTTATTTGTTATATTGTTGATTATTAATGTGTTATTGTCTGTTTGTGTCGATTGTTTTTTCTTATCTTTATAAAATATATTAAAACATAAACTAACATGGAAATTGGTATAATTGACCTTTGTAAACAAATAGAAGATCCTAGTATGAACCGCAAGAAAGTCCATAAAATGGAAACTAGTATCTATATATTCATTGCTGCTGTAATCTGTGAGGTCCAGTCCTGGAATGAAATTGAGGAATTTGGCAATTCGAAAATTGCTTTTTTCAAGAGTCGCATACCCGGCCTGGAGTTCATCCCCAGTCATGATACTTTTAACAGATTCTTCAGTATGATAAAGCCCGATTATTTTGAGTTGATCTTCCGTAATTGGGTAAAACAAGTCTGTCAGGAGGTGAAAGGCGTTGTAGCTATAGATGGCAAGCTCATGCGTGGTCCAA
>ENA-OXGJ01000272-OXGJ01000272.1-human-gut-metagenome-genome-assembly--contig:-NODE-272-length-24345-cov-35.557266_pt1 | contig 24345 bp, 10 predicted proteins | sample MGYA00249835_ERZ652264 | MGnify/ENA primary metagenome ERZ652264 (study PRJEB26925, sample SAMN05826844) | human gut metagenome | biome: ENVO:2100002; feature: ENVO:00000062; material: ENVO:00002003... | reverse complement strand
TGACTGGGGATGAACTCCAGGCCGGGTATGCGACTCTTGAAAAAAGCAATTTTCGCATTGCCAAATTCCTCAATCTCATTCCAGGATTGGGCGCCACAGATTACAGCAGCAATGGATATATAGATAATAGTTTCCATTTTATGGACTTTTTTGCGGTTCATCCTAGGATCTTCTATTTGTTTACAAAGGTCAATTATACCAATTTTCATGTTAGTTTATGTTTTAATATATCTTATAAAGACAAGAAAAACAATCGACATAATCAAATAATAGCACATTAATAATCAACAATATAACAAATAAATAACAAGGAATAATATAGTAAAAAATATAATGCATCCGCCATAACTACGGATGTGATTAAGTCTAGTCACCTTTGTGGTTAACTTTAATCACTCTTGTGGTTAGACTTAACCACCTAGGTAGATAAGCAATTACAAACATATAAAAAGTAGGAAAAGAAAAGAAAGAAAAGAAATAAGAGACAGGGAAATATGCACACATAGACTACCACCAACTCGATTCACAAGCCATGCAGCTGCTTTATAAGAACGAACGTTAGGGGGTGAATGATGAAAAAGAGTAGGGTATTGTGGCAAAACAACACCGAATTTGAGCAAATTTTGCCTTTGGAGCAGTTTTTCAAATATCACTTTTCTTCTGCTACTTCAGAGAAGAAGGAAGAAGGGAGACCGCTCATGAAGATTTTCAATTACCCGAAAGGACATACGCATAAAAAGAACTATAAATCAACAATATAAATTATTCCAGACGCATTCCCTGCAAGCTGAGCATTCCCCCAAAAGCCAGCAATAAAAGTACTTTGTATCATGCGATAAAGTCTGAATAATTTATTTTTAAGCATCGGTGTTAGTGAGGGCAATGCCCTCACTAACACCGATGCTACCACCACTAATAAGCAGTTCATTATAAATAAGTTATGGCAAAAAATGAGGGCATGATGGCATTTTCGCGTCCAACTTTCTATTATTTTTTGCCATGTCCCAATAAATTTCTTCAGATGAACCCATTTTTGCCTGTTACTGATTATTTCTAATAAGGTATCTCATAAATTATACTTTATCCACATCAACCATCGACATAAATTAAGAAACAAAAGATCATAAAATCCTTTTAGGAGAGAACAAAAGATGAAAAGTTTCTGTATTCCCCTCTGTGACATACCTACTTAAAAACAAAACATTATTCCAAAAGAATTCGCTGAAAATACAGGAAATAAAAAGGAAATCAGTAACTTTGTATGTTATCATTTAAAAACAAAAAAGTATGGGCAATAAGATTTATCCTATCGGTATACAGAATTTTGAAAGTCTCCGCCTGGATGGCTATTTCTATATTGATAAAACAGCATTGATTTATCAATTGGTGAAATCCGGACGCTATTATTTCCTGAGCCGCCCACGCCGCCTTCGGAAAAAGCCTGCTTATCTCCACTCTGGAAGCTTATTTCCAAGGGAAAAAGGAACTTTTTCAAGGACTGGCTATGGAAAAACTGGAAAAGGACTGGACAAAATATCCCATACTGCACATTGACCTGAATACACAGAAATATGATAGTCCGCAAAGTTTGGAAAGCAAACTGAACCGTACATTGGTAACCTGGGAAAAGCTATATGGAAGCGAGCCTGCCGAAGATTCCTTGTCCATGCGTTTTGAAGGCACCATTCAGCGCGCTTATGAACAAACAGGCCAACGTGTAGTGATTCTGGTAGACGAATATGACAAGCCCATGTTGCAAGCCATCGGCAATAAAGAATTGCAAAATAGTTTTCGCGAAACACTTAAAGCATTCTACGGAGCATTGAAAAGCAAGGATGGCTGCATCAAATTCGCCATGCTGACAGGAGTAACTAAGTTTGGAAAAGTAAGTGTATTCAGTGATCTGAATAACCTGGATGATATTTCGATGTGGAATGAATATATAGAATTATGTGGCATCAGCGAAAAAGAAATTCATAAGAATTTGGAAACCGAACTTCATGAATTTGCAGATGTACAAAAGATGACCTATGACAGCTTCTGCGAAAAACTAAGACAATATTATGATGGCTATCACTTCACCCACAACTCCATCGGCATGTATAATCCGTTCAGTCTGCTCAATGCTTTCAAGCGCAAGGAATTTGGCAGTTACTGGTTCGAGACGGGGACTCCTACTTACTTGGTGGAACTGCTAAAAAGACATCATTACAATCTGGAACGGATGGCACACGAAGAGACCAATGCCCAAGTGTTGAACAGCATTGATTCGGAGTCAACCAGTCCCATTCCTGTTATCTATCAAAGTGGATATCTTACTATAAAAGGATATGATGAAGAGTTCGGTATCTATCATTTGGGCTTTCCAAACAAAGAAGTGGAAGAAGGGTTCATACAGTTTCTTGTACCTTATTATACCAGCATGAACAACGTTGAATCTCCATTTGAGATATAAAAGTTTGTCCGTGAAATACGTTCCGGCGACTACAATTCTTTCTTCCAACGCCTGCAAAGCTTCTTTGCAGACACTACATACGAGATTATCCGTGAACAGGAACTGCATTACGAGAATGTACTTTTCATCATCTTTAAGCTGGTAGGTTTCTATGTCAAAGTGGAGTATCACACCAGCAGGGGCCGCATAGACCTCGTTTTGCAGACAGACAAGTTTATCTATATAATGGAGTTTAAACTGAACGGAACAGCGGAAGAAGCCTTACAGCAGATTAACGACAAGCATTACGCACTTCCTTTTGAAACAGACGGACGAAGACTGTTTAAAATAGGAGTGAACTTCAGTGCTGAAACACGGAATATTGAAAAATGGATTGTTGAATAATGATTCTGTCATTTCTATTATTTTGAATATTAGTGAAGAATCTGTAAACAATAAAAGAGTTGTTGTAAACAGATTCTTCACTCATGTTCAGGATGATAAGCTATACAATGATATCATCAAACAGATACGAAAATATCCTATCTCATACCATCCACCGGAATCACTTCCTGCATATAAATGGCATCCAGACTCCAAAGGGCGGCATCATTGGTACTGATACTTGTACATTCATCCAAAGGAGCGGGAACTTCCGGCGGAAGAACAGTTTCTATACGGAAAGGTGGAGCCGGAGTATGTTCCAAGCGGGAAAACAAATCAGTCCAAGCCTCTTCCGCCATTTTTGCATTACGGGTATGATAGGCTGCATATCCCAACAAACGGGATATACGGAAACGATTTTTCCTTAACTCCCATGCTTTCTGCTTATAACGGGCGGCAAGATCAAGCCATGCCTCATTCCATTCGGGATAATCAACCATACGGATCATTTCATTCATGACTTCAAAACCTCCCATGATGGTCATCAAATGATTTGTACTTTCTAACTTGGGATCACATTCGCTGGTAATAATCCCTGTAGCCGGATCATAACCTAAAGCCAACGGACCTGTAAAGATACGGTTGGGCAGTGCCACAATACTTTTCATCCCGGCTATAATTTTGTCACGGTAAACCGTATTGCCGGTACGTTCCCATTCAGTCATCCAGTTTCCGGCGTATGCCAACCAGTCGGGACCGATGCGGAGACGTGCAGGTGCCGTACAAGGATACTGACTGCGAGGTTGCGCCAGACGCATGGGGTCCAGCGTGTACAGTTTCTGATCGGCATCTTTTACTTCGGTCATTAAATCACCGCATCGGTCGTCCGTAGTAAGATAATAGTAGAAACGATTCCAGGCAGCCTGACTGATCCGTGCTTCTTTGGCTCCACATCCCCAATGACTGACGTTGTGCCGGCTACCCAATCCTGCATTCGGACCGATATGATACACATCCACTTCCGCCGTATGACGGGTCATGGCTTCTGCCATGCGCCAGATATCAGCACGTCCGGTACGCAGGAAATTATACCATAGCCACATATTAGAAGCCAGTTCCGTGTTATCCCATGCAAAACCTCCGATGTCATAACGCCAGGTATGGCGGACAGGATCGTATGCATGCATCACATCCCCATAATTCCAGAAACCATACCATTTATTTTGTTCTATCGCTTTTTGATAGAAGCTGATATAAGCATCCAGCCTGTCTTCCACCCGGGCACGGAAAGGAGTACTACGATCGGGAAGGCTCCAAACACCAAATGCCTGCTTGGCATGCAAATAGTCAGGTACAGGCATCAGCACTCCCGGTCCGGCAAGTTGTTTAGCTTGTTCTGCAAAAGCTTTCTTTCCGCTATAACCACCCTGAGGTATCAAGGTAAGAGTCGTTGTACGGGCAATCCCGTAAGGGGTGCTCATTCCTTCTTGCACATCTTCGTAACTGGCATTCAAGTCATGGGCCACATTATCATAATGGCGCAAGTCCATCGGTTCAGCATCCGGACTCCATATCCATGCGGTAAGAGCAGCCACCGGAGTTTTTGCATCCGAGATTTCAATAGAAGACGGATAAGACTGCCAGAAATCATGCAACTCAAGCCCCATGCCTCCGGTTATATCTCCGGCAAAGGCATAACCCTCACTACGTGTACCGGAAAAAGTACCTATCCAAGGATTATTGTCATTGGCACGTTTACGGATTGAAAATGCATCCGCTGTCAGTTGGGACAGACGATAACTGTCCCAAGAAGCCCAATGATCAAGCAAAGCACGGTTCTTTTCGTCAAAAGCTTCATAAGAAGGAATGCGTTTTCCTTCCATCTGCTGTTGCTGTAATGAAGATTCTCCATTTCCGGTTTTACCCAATGTAAGTATGCGTCGTCCCACCAAAGGCTGAACGGGCTCGCTCCAGACTCCACCATCGGCACAAGAGAAAGCTACATGGCGATTGTATAAAGCCTCACGCATAGGAACGTCAAAACGAACTCCCAAGGCGCGAATGAAATCTTTGTTCTGATCTCCGTCATATACAAAGCTATGCACCATTTTCACTTGCTCACTGCCACCATAAAAATAAAGCCGTACCACAAAGGGCAACCACTCACGACCATTCGGACTTTTGTGTACCCCTTCCAATTTAACAAGCGCACGCACAGAACCGGCACGCTCTACAGTCACAGATTTCAGTTCTCCTATATAATTAGTGAAAGAAACTTGAGAAGTACTTTCAAGTACCGGTTCGCTTTGCGTATGGCAGATAAGCCTAGCCTTTTCTCCTACTTTCACACCTTTATATAACAGACTATCTATCAAAAATTCGCCTTGACGAGGTATATATGCTGAAATGACTCCGGTAGAAATATGAATACCCTGTGATGTTTCTGCCACAGAAACGGACTTCTTTTTATCTGTATCCGGCAGTTTGGATTTCGCTTTAGATTTCTTTACCGCCTTTTCCAGAGTCAGTTTTTCTGTTCCGGCAGGAATAACTCCAGCTATTCCTCCCCACTTTACAGAACCATCCGGCCAATAAGCCAAAGTCCAGGTATCAATAGGAATATCCTCACCACTTTCTGCAGATAGCCGTAACTTGTTTTCCGGAAAAACTTCCCCTTTATCAAAAGGCACTCCGAAACTTACGACCTTATCCTGCCGGGGAGTCTCACCAATCCATTGCAAGGGAACAGCAGTCGCCTCTTGCGATGAGCATTCATAACTGAAATTTGTAATACGAGTACGCGACAAAGTGGTACGAAAACCAAACCAGCCTTCCCGTAACGGTTCAGCATCCCTGAAGTCCACCAAGCGCTCACCGTCTATGTAATAACTAACCCTATTGTTCTCGTTGGTAATCTTGATGTGATACCAATGATTCGGCTTCAGCAAATGTCCGGCATCCGTATATTCCTTTAGAATAGCAGGACGGGCTTTAGGATTTGTAATACCCGACTCATCCCCATCATAACGACGGAAACGTGTAGTAGAGTTATGATTGCCACCATATCCCAAATAGTAAAGCTGTAAAGAATAACAATTCAAAAATATACCGCTACGCCATTTTTCGCGCTTCCATAAATTATCGGGATATTGAGGGTCTGATGCCATCCAGAAGCAGTTCAAATCACTCAGACGATCTCCATCCGACTCCACCACCACACATGCATCATATTCAATGGTCACTTTTCCACTCATCTTCTCTTTTCTCCAAAGAGTCAATCCTTTGGGAGATACTATTTCAGCGGTATCTCCCTGAAACGTCACTTTATAATCAGGCGATTCCGATTCAACCTTCCAGTATTTAGTAAACTGACGGGAATTTAAACCGGAAACCCTATTATCCTGTGCCTTTGACGTAAAGACAACTAATAGAAATAAAAACAGAAACAGATTTTTCATACGATGTTGTTTTGTTTTCATTTACTTTAAAAAGTCTTTTAACGGACAGTCCGTAGCTTTCAGCCCGTCAGCAATACTCCGGGCATTCATACGGGCACCTTTCAAAGAGGTATGGGTATGGTCATGATTGAAATACGTTCCTACTACACGCAAACCTTGATTGTATCCCATATCCTGGAGCTTGTCTCCTGATATTTTATTCAAATCTATAAAATAAGCCCCGGCCGCTTCTGCCGCTTCACGCGTCCATTTACCAAAAGAACTGGTATTGCGCTCTATCTCACCATTATCAAACTTATTGCGGGGTGTATGACTCAGGACAATAGGAACAGCTCCCTTTTCTTTTACATCCATAATAAACTTACGCAAATACCAGCCGAAAGAATAAACCACTTGATAGCTGCCGGTTTTCTCCATTTTGAAGACCTTGCTTTCATTTCCTGAACCGGGTAATTCCGCACGCGCTTTCCCTGTGTTTATGTCACCTGCATCATTATGTCCGAATTGTATCAAAACAAAATCTCCCGGCTGAAGTGCATGATAGATTTTATCCCAACGCCCTTCATCTAAATAAGTACGCGCACTGCGGCCCGCTTTCGCATGATTCTCTACAGAGATCCTTTCCGTGTCAAACAGTTCGTGAATAACACTTCCCCATCCCCACATACCCTTTTCATCTTTATCGGCATTCTTCACAGTACTGTCTCCCACCGTAAACAATACAGGATTCCCCTTTTTACGGGTAGCCCCCGTAACCGTATCTTTTTCTACCGGTTTCAAATAACGAGCCAGTTCCAACCCTTTATAATTACGGATTCCTTCGGCTGCTGATTCTGCATTGACACGTGCGCCAAAAGCACTTGTGTGAATGCGGTCCAGATAGAACATATACTTTACTTTTTCTTTGCCGAATTTCTCAAATTTGCGTGCCGAGATATCATTCAGATCAATAAAAGGAACTCTCGCTTTTTTAGCTACCTGCTTCGCCCATAATCCAAATGTCTGATTTACCCGGGTAATAATAGTGCTGTCTGCATCTTCCCAAGCGTTGCGAGGAGTCAGGGACATCAAAATAGGATGAGCGCCTTTTTTCTTCACATCATGAATAAAACGACGCATATATTCCCCATACGTATATACGGTCTCTTTTGCTCCTGTCTCTTTAATAGTCACATTCAGACTGTCTTTGCCAATTCCCGGAATAGAGGCACGGGCACGGCCACTATCGTACGGACCATTGTCATTATGTCCCAATTCTATGATAACCCAGTCACCTTTACGAACTCCTTTCAAGACATCAGGCCATAACCGGTTATAAAAAGTACGGCTGCTGGTTCCTCCCAATGCGTGATTTTCAACGGTTATCTTATTTTCATCAAAATACTCGTGTTCAAAATATCCCCATCCCCATTGACCGTTATTTCCATTGCCCAACGTACCGGTACGCATCGTTGAATTTCCAACAAGGAACAACACCGGATTATCCCCTTTCCGGCTGGAACCTGAAACAGGACGGGCGGAACGCGCCACATTCAAACTATCAAGTGTATTATCAACGACTTGATTCACATCCTTCATCGGAGCAGCTATTTTATTTTGAGCATGTGCTCCCAATCCTACTCCGGCAGCTAACAAAAAGCATAAACAAAGTTTGTTTCCTTTCATGACATTTATAGTGTTTTTCTTTTATTGCATTTCAAATTTCTCACAAAAATAAGATGAACGAACAAACCGGAGAATAGAAATTCATTCATTTTCCTGTTTATTCGTTCAACCAATAGTACATATATCCTAATCAGAGTAGCGACAAGGCTAGAAACTAGGGTGCGGCGGTTGGTTATACGCTACATTCTGCCAAGCTATCGCCAACCTGTACTGACGGTCATTCATCCATGTGGCACGTCTGTCCACAGCCGGTATGGTAGTAGAATAAATACGTAATTCCGTCTGGTCTTCGGAAGGCCAAATGACCTCTTCTCGCCAATCTCCTAAAATATCACCCGACAAACACGGATTACCTTTTGTTCCATTATTGGAAACAACTCCCTCGGCTTTCAATAATAAATCTGTACTTTCCGCATTCCAATTCCATTTACTGATGGAAACATGATCCAGTAATTCCGCTAAGGGATCAGCGTCCCAATAAATGGTAAAATTACAGGAGTCAGGCTTTCTATTACTGATTATTTCTCCGGTATCCCCTCTTCTCAAACCTCCTATATTGCACCAACACTCTGCTCCATCATAACGCGGATCAATATCAGCAGCTACTCCACGACCGGCATCTTGTCCCAAACCATCCTGCCAGATAATTTCTCCGGTCGCTCCATCAAACATAGCTACGGCAGGAGTACGCTTTACAATTTCATTATCGCCTTCATTTTCATGCACGCCAAAAACCTGCATACCTTGACGGGAAGGAATAAAACGTCCGGCATGTAAAGCATCACCGTGACGCAAGCCCGTAGTAAACAGTCCTTTACCATCATGGTCTACAGTCATAGCCCCCACACAGATTTCATCACAACCATCACCATCAAAATCCGCTACGGTCACACTATGATTTCCCATGCCCGAATAGGCCTCCCACCCCGGTGCCGCACTATCAAAAGTCCATGTATGTTTCAATGCCCCGTTTGTAAAAGTCCATGCAGCCACCACCGTCCGTCCGTACCATCCTCTTACCATGATAGGTGAAGGCGTTTTTCCATCCAGAAAAGCTACTCCAGCTGTAAAACGGTCTGAACGACCACCAGTATTATCATTACCACAATTGCCACCGACACCTCCCCAACCATCCAAGGGATAACGGGTTGGAATATATTCTTTCGAATCCAGTTCTTTTCCGGTACGTCCCTCAAAAACCGTGAGGTATTCCGGGCCATTTACTATCTTACCATACGTAGGACTTTTTTTATCCCATGTCCTCCAGTCGGCTTGGGCATCTCCTATCCGATGTCCCAGCCCATCGACAGTACCATCTCCTGTCTTACAACAGATTTCCGCACATCCATCTCCATCAAAATCAAAAACCAAGAAATTAGTAGTGGCTGCTCCGGAACGTACATTCGGTCCCAAATCAATACGCCACAATCTTCTTCCATCCATTTTATATGCGTCCAAATAGGTATTACCGGTAAAGCCACGTTGTGGCGGTCGCTTTGAATTAGAAGGAGACCATTTTAAAATAATCTCATACTCTCCATCACCATCCAGATCACCTACACTACAATCATTAGCTGTATAAGTGAATGATTCACCTGCTATTTCTCCGTCCTCCGGTTTACAAACAGGAATACTTAAATAAGGATTCCGTTTCTCTCCCTTCAAACGGGTCCAGGTAGCGACTTCCCCGGTAGTTGCTTTTAAAGTCCAACGATTATCCACCGTATAATCAACCGTACGGTCTAAAAAATCGGAAGTCCGATCTATCGGTTCTTTATTTAATTTTACCTCCGCACCTCCACCGGAACTACGGTATAAATCAAATTGTAATCCGGCTGCATCCTCCAAGGTCATGCGCCAGCTAAAATACATTCCTTCCTCTGTAGGAATTCCAATCAATCCTCTTGAAAGCTTTTCTCCACTATAAGGTTGGGAGAAAGCGAATATGCTTCCGACAAGCAGAAGCATATTCATCATAACCCAATGTTTCATCTAACAATTTATAAAACCTTAATACAAGCGGGGAGTTTCCCCGCCTATCTACTTAAAAAAGAAACTCCTGTCTATCAATCTTTACCTCTAAAAAATATCCACATCTCTATTGCCACAAATTCTCTTTAAACTCAATTTCAACAATGCGTAACTCGTGATTGGTTTTATCGCCATTTTTTGCCTTAAACAAATCCAATTCACCCGCAGCAGGCGCAGCAACCTCTACAATTTGTCCGAAACCGTCACCTTCCTTGCTGGCACCTTTCAAACGAATGGTTATCTCATTTGTCAATACAGGTTTTACATTCAGGTGGATATATCCCAAACTCTTTTCAGTCTCACCACTCCAAATCAGTTCATCACCTGCATATATTTCCAAAGGATAGCTACGCAAACGCCAACCGGTAAGTTTCATGCAAATTTCATCCACACGGGCCGCACGTTCCAAACTATAAGTTATCCATGCACTGTTCAGTCTGCCATCATTCTTCCATTCACTCAATTCATTATCATCGAAACTTTTTATCGTTTCATCCTGGTTGGCTCCGGCAACCGCCGATAAGATATTCACATCGACTTTCGTATCTTTGTAAGAAGGAGTCAACGGAGTTTCTCCACGGGTCAGCCTGCCCTCCAGTTCATCTCCCGGAATATAGTTACTCAAGCCATTCTTCACTTCAACCGGTGCGGAAGAAAGACTGATTTCGGCAGATTGCAATCCATCAGCCTTGGCTGTTATACGAACTGCTCCCGGAGTCGTAAGAGAGCGTATCAAAGCCCGGTTGATTCCACATTCTACAGGCAAATCTTTTGAAAGAATATAATTATCTTTGCCCTGTGCTATTCCACCACGCCATTCAGCCGGTCCCTCTACGTCAAAATGTATCAGATCATTAGCCAGCGGGCAACGTCTGCCATCTTTATCCATCACTTCCACTTGAAGCAATACCATATCAGCTCCATCCGCTTTCCAGCCTTTAGGACTTTGAATCACACTAAGTTTAATCTGTTCCGGCTTGCCGGCAGTCTGCAATTCAGCGCGGCAACATTCTTTTCCATTCTTATCATACCCTACAGCTTCCAACTTGCCCGGAACAAATGCCACATCTTTGAAAGTATACAAGAAATGATAATCTCTTTGACCGTTTCCTAAAGATTTACCATTCAGGAACAATTCCACTTTTTCAGCACTGGATACCACATAAACAGGTTTAACCACATCTTCTTTATAGTTCCAATGACCAACGATATGAATACGGGGATTCTCTATATCCACCCATCCGTCCCACATCACCTGATGTGCATAGAAAGGATCTTTAGGGATACGCATGGCATCTGTCACACCACTACGACGATAATTCTCCACACCACGATAATGTGTATTCGTATCCGAGAAGATGATTTTCACACCTCCTGAGCTGACACGGTCACCTGTACCCGGGCGTTCACGCCAATAATCAAACCAACGAATCACATTCTCAATAGTAAAGGAATCCTGATTGTGATTATAAGCACGGGCATCCACCTTTTTCTGGACCTTATTAGTCATTGCAGAACGGAATGAATTATTTCCTTCCCCATTTTTATGATATGGATAAGAATATTCATCCCAATATTTGCGCAGACCTTCATCACGGCAGTATTCCATGGCCCACATCGGATGATGTTTGCTCTTATTGATATAAAGCATCTCGCCACCATATTCGGCTTCACGAATATCAAGCATTTCACGGGAACCGATGGCACGGCCTCCATGAGGGTCATACTTATCACGAATCGCTTTCATTTCTATCATGTGTTCACGACTGATTGATTCGTTTCCACATTCATAGAATAAAATACTCGGATTATTACGGTTGTAAATAATGGCATCACGCATCAATTCTGTACGTTGTTCCCATTGACGGCCTTCACGGTCCTTTTCTGCATCACCGGCCTGCATCGCCTGAATCAATCCGACACGGTCACACGATTCAATATCCTGCTTCCAAGGGGTGATATGCATCCAACGAACCAAGTTGGCATTATCTTCCACCATCAGACCGTTGCTATAATCACTCAGCCATGCAGGAACACTCATACCGACTCCCGGCCATTCATTACTGGTACGCTGTGCAAAACCTTTCATCTGAATCACCCGGTCATTCAACCAAATCATTCCTTTGCCGAAACGAGTTTTACGGAAACCGGTACGGGTAGCCACTTCATCTACTTTTCTGCCATCCACCCATAAACTGGTTTTTACTGTGTACAAATATCCGTATCCCCAACTCCAGAAATGAAGTCCGTCTATTTCTGCCGAAGCTTCCAAAGTCGCAGTTTCACCCGGTTTTACTACCGTCTGAGTACCCTCAAAACTTTTTATGCTTTTCCCGTCACGATCAAACACTTCAACCTTATAAGCGACTTTCTTATCCCGATTATATTCATTTTTTATTTCAGACTCCGCATGAACCACAGCCTTACGAGACTTCACACGGATATCTTCCGCATAGATATAGACACCGGTAGTTTTTAAATTACTGTACAAGGGAAGTGTCTGATAAAGTTTATCAGTAACATGAAGCCATACATTCTTTGGTATACCTCCATAATTGGCGTTGAAATTACGGTCACTCCATTGATATTTGGTGCCGGTAGCACGTTCCTTATAATTCCAATTGTTATCAATGCGGACCGCCATTACATTCTCTTGTCCATATTTAATATAAGGAGTCAAATCGAAACCTACAGCCATCGCACCATTTTCATGCAAGCCGATATATTCGCCATTGATATAAAAATCAGCTCCTTGACGAACCCCTTCAAATTCAACAAAGACTTTTTTGTTCTTGCTATCGGCAGGCAGACGGAAATGTTTACGATACCACATCACAGTATCCGTCAGTTGTTCTATACTCAAACGAAAAGCTTCATCTTCATTAAAAGGACGGGGTAATGTTACTTTCTTCCAATCCGTATCCTGGAAACGTACCTCTTTGGCTTCCGGTATATCGCCGACATAAAGTAACCATTCAGAATTAAAATTGTATTTATCACGGACAGTTGATGCTGCCGCAATCTGACTTATTCCTATAAAAGTCAATAAAAATAAAAGAATTTTGTTTCTCATAGCTATCTCAAATTGTTTGTTGCAAAACTAGCATAAAGTTCCCTCTCTTACCATAGAATAAGATACATTTATATAGAAATTCGTTCAAAACGAAATTTCAGGGTATTCATGTTGCGCATATTCACATATAACATTAATAATCAACACATTACACAAACACCCTGAAACATTTATTCTATAGGTTGCAACATCAGGACTATATAATTCATTGCTTCACCATAGCCGGAGTCAACGTTACAGGTCCCAATAGCCCTGAAGATTTTGGTTCCCAATCAGAAGCATCAAAGATACCATTTTTCACATTTTCCTTTTTTCTTGCAGACATATTTACATTATAGAAAATCTTCCAGTCCACTCCCTTCTTATCCATATAAGCAATTCGATTCGCCATAGAGTTGGCTACTCTGACAACTAACTCATCCTGTCCTTTGAATTTTTCAGCAGGGATATACAATTGATAAGGAGAGTCAATCACTGTACCGATATAATCTCCATTCAAATAGACAGATGCATTTTCCGCTACAGAGCCAAGATCCAAATTGATCACATCCGCTACAGGCACCTTATTTATAGTAGTCGTATAAACGGCTGTTCCAGAAAAAGATTTATATTCATCCCCTACAAAATCAGTCCATGAGCCCAAACTGTCAACCGTTATAGAAGCAGGAAGTTGAGGACCTCCTTGAACAAAAGAAACAGTCCAACTGCCGGAAACAGGATTTGGCTCACCTGCATTTTGATAATAAGCATAGGCATCTCCTGTAAAATGCTGACCGGAAGTTGATACAATGACAGTTTCACCCGGATTCAATTCCAGGTAAACATCTGTTTGCCCGTCATTGCGTTTCATAGCAGCCAAACCACTGGCACCAGTCATTGGATTGAAAATCGCCGCACTCCGAGCTTCTGTACGAAGTGGAATCCAATCCTCTATTTTACGGTCGCTACTATTTTCTATAAAGTAATATTTTCCCGTCGCACTATTTCTTCGGATACATTGCAGACCTGCCTGATACATTTTCTCAGCACCCACATTCGCCTCATTCATCAGAGCATTAATATCATCTGACAAACAAATCTTCCCCTTACCTACACGAGCACATTTAACAGCACCTTCAGCATGAAAGTCCAGAGCATCCAGCATTTCTTTAAAATGAGCCTGTTTCTCTTCCGAAAGAATCATTCCGGCCATATCTTGAGGAATTCCCTTATGAAACACAACGGTAGCACCTTCATCAGCCAAAGCCATCAGTTTTTCCATTGTTTCATAAGGAATATATTGCGCCGCCGAAACAAGAACGGTTTTATATGCGGCACCGGGCGTTACAATCATTTCTTTCTCAATATTAGTTTTAAGAAGTTGCTTGTCAGAAATCATATCCCACGCATAACCATTCTCTGTTAAAGTTACCGCACTTTCTCTGACCGAAGATTCCAACATATTACGATCCAATCCGCTAAAGTGTTGAAGGCTTCTGTTCCCTTGTTCAGACATCACATCGGCTATGTTATAGTATAAAAGAACATCATTATCAGGAGTGCCATCCTGTAAAAATGACTGCACGCGAGTAACATACTGATTCAAATATTTAAAATCCTCCCAAAACGGATTATTCGGATGAAAATGGACTGCCGCATAAAATAACCATCCCGGCCAGGGAGCCTCCTGCGGACTGAAACAAGTGCCATGATAAAAAATATGATTCACCCCGCCCAGAAAGAAAAGGTCAAGTGCTTTCTTTACATCTCCCAGATTCGATTGGAAATGTTCATCCAGCCAAGTCGCACTTTCCGAAGATGAGAGTTTCTTTCCTTCCGTATGGGCTACAGACGGAGCCGCTTTTATACTGACCAAATCACGCCCTTCTATTTCGGGCACATCACTCACTGCATACAAATCCAGAATATTGGCAGGAGAACCATGAGCCTGATTCCTTATACCCTTTCCTTGTTTTGCCGCCCAATGTTGCCAACGAATGGAATAATGATTTATCAATAAATCGTTTATGGTTTGTCTATAATCATACAACACCCTTGCATTCTTGTCCGGTGTATCCATACCTAACAATGCAGGTAAGTGCTGACGCAAGTCATATCCCCTATACTTTTGGAATTCGTCAAAAAAAGCAGGAGTCCAATTTGACTCGCCTCTTGCATCGTCCACTTCATAAGAGTCATTAAAATAATACCTCAGATAACTGATATCCTTTCCTTTAAAAGCCTCATCAAATTTACTGAGATAATGATCAATGGCCGAAGCTGAAAAATGGTCTATCACATCACCTTCACCACCAGGCCCTGCACGTTCTACCATTTTTCCATGATGACCTTGGAACAGAGCGCAAATAGTCCAGTCACCTTGAGGAGCCGTCCAGTCCAATGTACCATCCGGCTTTATTTTTGAAGTCAAGTCAAGACATTCACCTTTATCACTATTAGCGGTCACTATAATCAAAGGCAGTTCCTTTTTATATCGTACCTGATCCAATGCCAATGTCTGTAAATCAGCATTCGCACTGACCGGTTCTTTCAAATCCGCCAGTTTTACCGGAGTATGCCCTGCCAATCTGACAAAGCCTTCTTCCTTATACCGGACAGGTTCACTTAGTTGTTCGCCTTCTTTCAATTGATAAGTTTTATAAGCCACCGTCTTGCACGCATCTTCGGGAGGGACCCAAGGTCCTCCAAACGGCCATCCCGAAGCATTAGCCAAATCAATTCCTAACCCCAACTGCTTCGCTTCCTGCAAAGTATACAGAAACAAATCAACCCATTCCGGAGAAAGAAAATCTTTAAAGCGATCCTCATAACCATGTATTCCATAAATAGGAGTGATCTCCAATCCACCCAGATTTGCCTCCTGGTACTTACGCATAACCGTATCCAAGTCAGTAGTCCTGACCGCATTGCCTTCCCACCACCATCGCGTCCAAGGCTTGGTCTCGTTAGTCACTTGCGGCCATTCAATCTTATGATTCTGTGTACAAGCCAAACAGCCACAAACTGCAAAAAGTACATAACAGAACTTACTGCATTTCTTTAAAAATAAGGATTGCTTCATAAATCTTACTTGTTTAAAAATGGAAACGGGCATTTTCAACACGTTGACCACCTATCATATTCTTTAATTTTTTTGCCACATCAGGATATTGTTTTATCACATTGGAAGTTTCCGCCGGATCTGTATAAATATTATACAATTCTTCGTAGGTTTTAGACGGATCACTAACTTCCAGTCTCACCAACTTCCAACCATCAGGTGTCATAATAGATTGCTTTCCTCCAAATTCAAAGAACTCATAATAAATACAATCATGCTCCTTCTGAGTACCTTTTCCCGTAAGAGTAGGCAAATAAGATATACCATCAATATTTTGAGGAATATCCGCCTGCACCAATTCACCTATAGTAGGCAAAAAATCCCAAAATGCAGAAATATGATTGGTAACTACTCCTTGTGGAATAACTCCCGGCCATTGAATGACGAACGGAGTACGGATACCTCCTTCATATAAATCTCTTTTCTGACCTCTGAACGGACCATTACTGTCAAAATAAGATGGATCGTGCCCTCCCTCCGAATGGACTCCATTATCGGAAGTAAAAACAATGATCGTATGATCATACAAACCTTTCTCTTTCAACTCTTTAATAATCAAGCCCACACTTTTATCCAAATAAGTAACCATCGCCGCATACGCCGCACGCGGATTTTGCTGCGATTTATAACCGTCTCTGCTTCCTCCAAAAGGAGTTTCACAAAATTCCCCCTCATACTCCGTCATCGCTTCCCCCATTATATCAAGATCCGCATGGGGTATGGTCGGTGAAAAATAAAGGAAGAAAGGTTTCTGCGCATTTTCATCAATAAAGTTCAAAGCCTTTTCCAACATCAAGTCATGCGAATAATATTTCCCATCCAGCATAATCTTCTGCTCATTCTCATGCAAGAACTCAGGGTAATAACTATGAGCAAAACGTTGTCCCAGATAACCGTAGAAATAATCAAAACCATGTTTACCGGGCATACCTTCCGTACCCGGTCCTCCCATTCCCCATTTGCCTACACATCCGGTAACATAATTCTTTGTTTTAAAAATATCGGCTACGGTAACTTCACCGGCAGGAAGCGGAGTTTCATATAACAATCCATCCGAACCTGCCACTTTTGCATTTCCTCTGATTGCGGCATGTCCCATGTGCTTTCCTGTAATCAGAGCACAACGGGACGGAGCACTGACCGTAGAACCGGAATAATGCTGCATAAACTTCATCCCGTTCTGAGCTATCCCATCAATATTCGGTGTCTTAATCTGACGCTGACCATAGCATCCCAAATCACCTATTCCCAAATCATCCGCCATAATATAAATAACATTGGGCGATTTCTCTGCCGTTGTAGTCTGGGCCATCGTAAGCCCTGAAGACAACAAAGCTGCGGAAAATAATATCTTACGTGTATTTTTCATATCCAACCTTACTTTATTTAAAGGATGAAATATCCACCATCATTAAATTCAATCTTTTTCCATTTGTAAAATGTCCGGATTGGAAAAGAACTTTCGTACCATCCGGACTAAAGCTGGGATGTGCATGATCTGGTTTCATCTTGGTATCCGACGCCAACCAATGACGCTCCCCGGTCTGTACATTAACCAACCATACATTTCCTCCAAAAGTATCTCCGGCAGCCCATTTATTATCACGGCTGGCATTACAATGCCAGAAACCTCTTCCTACCAATTGGCCGTCAATCGCTTGGCGGTCTTTTTCTAATTCCACCTGCCCTATCAACTCTACATCATCCGTACGCAAATTGATACGCACAATACCACTCGCCTGTTTGCGAAGGCGCGGCTGAAATCCTAAGATATTGAAATATACAAAATCTTTGGTTGCAAAAGTTTCATGAGTCACCCAATCTAGCGGAGTTTCTTTATATAAAGGTTTAAAGACTGTTCCATCTGCCGTGCAAAACCACATACGCTGATGGGCATCGCCACCGGTTTCGTTACAAAAAACAATTTCACCCGGAGTAAAACGGCTGGCTTGTATATGTCCTGTTTTAAACTCCGTATCAATAACCTTAGTTACTTCTCCTGTAATAAGGTTCATTTTACGAATTCCGCAAAGAGTTGGCTTTATCTTTACCGGCTGGTTACTTTCAGGCAGGAAAGCGTTTTTCATCATACGTTCCTTTTCCTCTTCCGTACCCTCACGCTCAACAGTTATGTAGGCATAATCATCATTACAATCCACAGCATATCCTCCCGGACGTCCCATCTCAGTGGGGAAAGTGCCTATGAAAGTTTCATAAGCGGATGGTTTACCTACTTTTCCTTGTTTTACATCGGCAAAGAATTTATTCAAGTCCATTACATACATGTTCCAGTTTTCTTTTTCTTTCCGGCTGACAAACATACGATTCGTTTTATTAGCCAAAAAAGCACTGCCCAAGTTCGGTCCTTCCGTAGCTTGAATAATCTTACCGGTGGCCATTTCAATAAAGTAAATCTGTGTAGGAGTCCATTTACGTTTTTCTCCGTTAGGAAGCGTACTTTCCACCTCTTTGTCATTTCCACGGCTGGAAGACCTGAACAATAAGTATTTGCCATCAGCCGTCCACATGGGATCAGTCTGATAAAGAAAACGGTCATTCTTCATCGTGTCGGTCAACATAGTGATAGTATTGCCGGTCGCACTATCTACATAAGTCCGCATTTCCGATGCAGTGCAGTTTCCAAACTGAGCCAATGCGGCTTTACTAAAAGCTAAAAATAATGTAATAGCTAAAAAAGTCTTTCTCATAGCATGTCATTTTTTATCTGATACTACAAATTTATGCATGAGAGAAATTATATCAAATAGAATTTTATCCATTTATATGGTTAATTGTTCACTTTTTAGTTAACTCATAAAAAAAAGTAAGGTAACACCGACAATGCCACCTTACTTTTTTAACGAGTTAATCAAATTTCCTAATTAACCTCATTTCCAAGAACATATTGATATTATCAATTTAATTAATATCCATAATTCTGATAAGCTTTTTTTGCAGCTTCATCCAACAACACACCATTTTCATCTGTCAGCAACTCTATGAAAGTTCTAGAGAATGGTTTCAATGTCATATAATTCTGGAAATTGCCTTTAGCATTTCCTGTTTGACCATTACCACCATTCACATTATCAGAAACATCCCATGAACCTACCGGATAAGTGTTATTAGCCGAATTTGCTCCCATTTGGTTATGCCACTGAATACGCTGAGCTTGAACACCTGCATGGTGAATCACTCCATAGTAGATAAATTCTTCATTGAACTCTCTCGCATATTCATTATATATAAATTCCAGAAAACGTTTTTCCGGAGTATCAGCAACAGGAGTATAATTTTCTAATTTTGATTTTTCGGAAGTTCCATCCCAATATGAAGCATCGACCTTTATTGCATCATAACTATTATTATCTACTTCATACGGCCATTGTTGTGACTCGTTACTTAAATTTTCATGTCCAGGATATAAACGTGCAAGTACTTCATTACGAGTTTCACCAGGTTTAAAGGCTGCACGTCTGCGTAATACATTAATATCTTCAATTGCTTTACCGTATTCTCCCTTACGTCCATAAGCCTCAGCACGCACCAAGTACATTTCAGCAGAACGCATAACCGGAATATCCCGACCTCCACTTTCACTATCCAAAGCACCACGATTAGGATCATCATACTTCATATTTGTAACCTTACCTGTTTTAGAAGTATTCTCCAATCCATAGAAAATTTTACTATCGGCAAACGAATAATCATCATTACCAACAATTTGTGGGCGATAATAATACTTATTGCCATCTTTCACCCATCTGGCAAATACAGGATATGGCTGAGCATTAATAACCTCCACATCAATAGCGGTTTCTTTTGTATTCTCAATCATAGCACGTGAGATATCTCCTGTTCCCATTTTATGTTCTCCCGCCACAGCTTTACGACCTCCCCAAGAAGGACGATTATAAGTAGGCAAAATATGTTCATTGAAATAAGCTGCTTGTTCCTCATTCCAAACATACGTTTTATTTCTTTCATCATTGTAAGCATAATAATCTCCATTTGCACTGGGAGTAGAAGCCCCCGAAGTGTTTATGCCTGTCACATATTCCAAACGGAAAGTTTTTTGATAACGAGAGTCATTTAGTTTATCTGTAAATACATCTATACCAAAATCATCATTACAAAAACCTTGATTTGACTTACCGCCATATTCCCACAAACGACTAGGAATACCATACTTGTCACCTGCATAATCACCGACAAAGAAAGTCAAAGCACGTACACCGTAACGATAGTTATCACCACTTTCTGAAAATACTGCGTTCAAAACATTCTCTGTTGTCTTTTCATTCGAGAAATCACCTAGGTCATGGCGGAACAATTCATGATAATCATCTACCAACGGATGAGCATTAATCACCATATTAGCATAATAAATACAAGAATCCAAATCCGCAGCCCCCTCACCTTTATAAAGCATACCCAAATATGACTTTTCATTGCCATTATCTATCGTTCCATCAGCTCTACGACCATATTCAGGAGTACCATACTCTTTACCTTGATAACGATTCAAATAAATCTTAGCCAATAAATGAGCCGCTGCATATTTTGTTGCACGTCCATATTCAGCTTCACTATATTGCTCTGGCAAATGCTCCACCGCATAACGCAAATCACCAATCAGTTCCTTGAACATGACAGATGCAGGAGTACGCGTATATTGATAATTTGAAGGCAAAGAAGTACTACTTTCCGTTGAAAAATAGACATCACCAAAAACTGTATTCAGCAAATAATACACGTAAGCACGATTAAATAACACCTCAGACAAACGTGCTGCTGCAAAAGAAGGGTCAGAAGCATATTTTCCTAAAGCATCCCCTGAACGAATAGCAGTAATAGCCTTATTACAATTATCGATAATCGGATAGCCATTGATCAAAAATCCAGCCTGCTGCTTTGACTGAAATCCCATAAACTGATTAGCCTGATTTCCTATGAGCCCCGAAGGAGACCACTCAGATATTGCAAACTTATTCAATGACGTCGCACCACTTTTCATAGCACAGTCATGACCTGTTTCCAACATATGCAGACCTTCAGTGTACAACAAAGGAAAACGAACCGAATTATATGAACTCACAATCAATTGATCCAAACCTATTTCAGTATTCAAATAGTCCTGTGTTATGGAAGATACCATTTTTTCTTCCAAGAAACTATCAGAACAACTTGCCAATGCAAGTGCAAATGTACCAGCTAATATATATTTTTTCATTTTCTTCATATTATAAAATCAATACTATCAATTAGAAGCCCAATCTTACTCCCAAAACAAGACTGCGAGTAATACAAGTATTATTAGTTTGTCCACCAATATGATTACCTGCATCCCAACCAGTCAAATCATCCGGATTAATACCAGCTTTAACCAATTCTCCACCAAAAAGGAACGGATTCAATACCTGAGCATATACCTGTGCACTGCTTGCACCACACTTCTTCAACCAACTTTGAGGAACTGTATAAGACAAAGCTATATTCTTTATAAGAACCATATTTCCTTTTGTATAATTTCTTACATAGTCATATTTAGTTTCACGAGTTGCTGTAGTAGGCTGAGCAAACTTTGCATCTGTATTAGTTGGTGACCATGTATCTTTTTCAATTCGACGACCAATAGTCTGGGTCAGACCATAATAAGTATTACCAAATCGAAAATAAGTAAAGAAGCTCAAATTCCAGTTCTTATAGGTAAATGAATTATTGATACCGCCTGTCCATTTAGGAGATTTATTATAAATTTTCTTATCATTATCATCAAATTTACCAAATCCATTATCCATATAGGAAACAACTTCACCTGTTTTATTACCTGCAGCATCTTTTATTTCTACAGTCTTTGATCCTTCTGTACCTTGTGGAACTTCAACTAATGGTTGATCCACAATCTTATATTGTCCAGGAAGGAAAGTCAATCCCAAAGAACGATAAACATCCATCAAATGATTATCCTCCTGAGTATTTTGCCAAATGCGGTCATACTGGAAATCATAAAAACTATTCAAAGGCTCACCCACCATCCAAGGACCTGTTGAATCATACGTAGCACCACCGGCCAATTCTTTAATTTTTTCATTATTCAAAGAGAAAGTCCAATCCGTTTGCCATGTGAAGTCTTTTGTTTTAACATTTACAGTTGACAACGAAACTTCAAAACCTCTATTTTCTGTCTTACCTACATTATTCAAGATTTGTGCATAACCGGTAATTACCGGAATCGACTGATTCATCAGCAAATCAGAAGTCTTAGCAATATAATATTCAACACTACCACTAATACGATTCTCCAAGACTCCAAAATCAACACCAACATTTAAAGATGAAGTTTTTTCCCAACCTAAAGAATAGTTAGGCATAATATTAGTCTTTGTACCAATAGTATTCGACGAAACATTGCCCACTCCAAATGGGATGCTAGCATAGGTAGAAGTAACAGAACCTGCTGTTTGATAAGGATTAACAGCAGAGTTACCTGTAACACCATATCCTACACGAAGTTTTAATTGGTTAATCCAATTAATTTGCTGTATCCATTTCTCTTGTTCCATACGCCATGCCAATGCAGCAGAAGGAAAGAAATCCCATTTGTTTCCAGCAGCCAACATAGAAGCGCCATCAAATCGTCCGGTAACAGTCAACAAATATTTATCCATCAATCCATAATTCACACGTGCCATATAAGAAGCTCTTGACCAAGTAGAAAAATTGGAGCCTGGAGCATATTTTGCATTATTCGATGCACCAATATTATACCACAAAGAAGAAGGAAATGTGATTTCATATCCACGCATGTTCAACCCTTCAGTACGATAACGTTCAGCTGATTGCAACAAAGTAATATTTACCGAATGAATATCTTTTATTGTTTTATTGATATACAGCAAGTTTTCCAATGTCCATGACAACTTCTGACTGTGCTCATTATTGGCTACATTAGGAGCCATTGCAGGATTTTTAAAAGGATTAGTATATCCCTCACCATAATAACTACCCACACGGGAGTTACGATATTGAGCGCCTAAATTCGTACGCCATTTTACACCTTTCAAAGGTTCCCAAAATTGTCCAAAATCCAATTCTGCATAAGAAGAGAAGTTCACGCCATAATAACGTGTTTCATTCCAAGCATCATCTATATTTCTCAAAGGATTATGATAAGCCTGATCATCGGCACTTGCAACCTCCAGTATAGAACCATCTTCATTATAAGCCGGTACCCATGGCATCATATCCATAGCCAAACCATAAGAGTCTTTTGCTCCTGTATTACTTGTATTACTTACAATACCATAATTTTTAATAGAATGAGTAGCATTCAATCCCATTCCCACTTTCAACCATTTAGTCGGAATAATTTCACCGTTTATATTGGCTGTATAACGTTTGAAATCTTGGTCTTTCATAGGTACTTTCTGATCCAAATATCCCAATGATACATACAATTTGGAAGTTTCCGTTCCTGCTGAAAGAGAAATCTGATGATTATGAGTAAATGCTGTACGTGTCACCAATTCGCCCCAATCAGTTGTTTCTAATTGTGAAGGATCATAAGAATAAGTTCCATCAGCATTTTGCTGATATACTTTTTCCAATCGTTTATCCATATATGACATATTGTTGGGATTCAGCCATAAAGCTTTATCACGCTCAGGATCAGGGTTGTCACCATATCTACCATTATAAGTACCACCCGTAATAGCTGACTGACGATTATAATCCAACAATTGACCAGAATTCATATAATCAGTTGTTGAATCCAAGAAACCAAAACTAAATGAGCCATCATAATTAATAGTAGTTCTACCCGTTTTACCTTTTTTGGTTGTCACCAAGATAACACCATTAGCACCACGAGAGCCATAAATAGCGGTAGCAGAAGCATCTTTCAAAATTTCCATAGATTCAATATCACTCGGATTAACATCAGCAATCGAACCTGCTGACATAGGTATTCCGTCAATAACATATAAAGGATTATTATCCGCAGTTAAAGAACGATTACCACGAATACGAATATCGCCCAACTCACCAGGACGATTATTAGACGTAATATCCACACCTGTCACACGTCCTTGCATAGCCTGCAAAGCATTTTGAACAGGACGATCCTCTATAACCTTACTCGTAACACGTGCCATAGCACCAGTCACATCACTTTTTTTCTGAACACCATAACCAACCA
>ENA-OXGJ01000259-OXGJ01000259.1-human-gut-metagenome-genome-assembly--contig:-NODE-259-length-25452-cov-12.402252_pt1 | contig 25452 bp, 19 predicted proteins | sample MGYA00249835_ERZ652264 | MGnify/ENA primary metagenome ERZ652264 (study PRJEB26925, sample SAMN05826844) | human gut metagenome | biome: ENVO:2100002; feature: ENVO:00000062; material: ENVO:00002003... | reverse complement strand
CGCCCCATTTTTCGGCGGCCTCTTTTAGTGTCATATAATCCATTCTGCACCTCCACAGAGTACATTATAGTTCTTTGCCTCGAACAATACAAGTTTATCTGTTCCAACGCAAGCGTTTCTTTGTTGTATAGTTCTTCAGGTGTTTTTGCGTAGATAGCTACGAGCTTACCATTCGCGTCTTTGATTCTGGTCCTATAATATAGGACACCTCTTTTCATAACTGTGCCATATTGAGGAATTATTGTTTGCCGTTTGGCCAATTCCGTCACCTCCTAAGAATAGACTCCAGCGCTGTATCTATGTTTTATCAGACCATTATGATTTCGACAAGGATACGGACCGGCTCACACTCCAGCTCTGCGAGGTTTACGATAAGTTGCGTTCTTTTCTGCTGGCTTTGCTCTGTGGGTGCATTTTGCGATATACTCCTGAAGGCCCGCTGAAGTAAAGTACACACAGCCATTCTGCACATATTGCACATAAGAAATAAGACCATTGTTACGGGCCGCGTCCAGCGTTGCAATGCTGATACCTAAAATTTCTGCTGCTTCTTTTCGTGTAATAAGTTTTTCCATAAAGCATATTTCCTCCAATCTGTCAAGTTTGTCATCGTGTTTGTTCAAAGCCACATGAATACGCTGGCAGCCGAAACTGCCAGCGCATGGTATCTGATTTTGAACAGGAAGCTGCAAACGCTTCCTATTTATATAACTCAGCTTTCATCACATTTGCCACGCCCCCTGACGATGGGAACACAACAGGTCTCCGCTGGCGCGGCTGTCATAACTCCGCAGCATCGTTCGTATCGTGTGCCGCAGGGTTCCCCCCAAGTCTTTGGCGGGCCGTGAGGAAGTATCTTTAAGCCCCCGCGCCCTCATCGCGCCGGATGTGCCACCATCCGGGTCACAGGGACGTTGATCGCTCCGAAACAGCTTGTCCATCACCTCCTGGCTGCTCCATCTTCGCGGCGTCCTGCACTCGCTCATGCGCGGGTTATGTACCTGTTCTGCCGTGTATTCAGTTGTCAAAGGTCAGCGAAAGAAAAGCTCCTTCTTGACAGCCATGACAAAAACAGGCGATTTGTCCTGTCTGTACTGCGATTTATTTGAAAAAAATATTTTGCCTTGTCCCTTCATAGAAGCTGCGGACAGCGCAAGCTCCTTACAAGCACAATAAAATAGGTACTATCGTACTCAAAAACGCCTTTTATGAGGTTCTTCCCGCAAGGAAATGGGCACGATAAAATATGATTAAGGAGACGATAGTGCCTATGGAACTGATAAAAGAGCTGGGACGAAGGATACAAAAAGCGCGTAAGGAAAAAGGATTGACGCAGCAGGAACTCGCAGATCTGAGCCACGTTTCTCTAAAGCACGTTCAAGGCTGCGAAAGAGGGGTGAAAAATCCTTCTTTTGAGGTTCTGCGCGCTTTTTGCAAAGTCTTGAATTTATCTTTAGATTCCCTGATGAATCTCGATCTGCCTGAAGATGAGCAAGCCGCCAACGATATGCGGCAGCTTTACCTTTCGTGCCCTCCGGCTGCCAGAAAAGTGCTGTTAAACTCGACCCGTGCGTTGACTGATGAGCTAAAAGAGATGGTGCAGACGGCTGGGGTTGACCCAGATGAACATTTAGAGAATAAGTAAGCCGGTGGAGGAATAAAAACCCCCACCGGCTCTCTTTTTGCCGCTATGCGGCGGTCAGGTTATTGGGCCGTATCCAGCAACCGCGCCAGCTTCTTCAGTCCGCGCCGGATGCTCTCCCACACGCGGCGGCGGTCAGCACCCTCGATCCGGGCGATCTCGGCCACCGTCATGCCCAGGTAAAACCGGGCGTAGATACGCCGGGCCTGGATGGCGGTCAGCTGCATCAGCGCGGCATACACTTCCTCTCGCAGCTGCTTCTGCTCCAGGACTCCCTCCGGGGTGAGTGGCCGGTTGAGGGCATCGTTTTCAATGCCATCCTCCCGGTTCAGAGAGTAGTGAGCCTTGTGCCGGAACTTCCGGCGTTCATAGGCGGCATCGTCCTGCTCCTGGCCCCGGATCGCGGCCACGACTTCCTCGGCCACGTCTACAAAGACATCGGTTTTATACACATCGGGATACAGTTCCCGAAGATTGATCTTCTGCATTATGTACCTCCATTTCGATTCACGGGTTGACGGGTGAACCGAAATGAAGGCGGTGAGCGACACCTTTCGGGGAAATTCCCGAAAAAACGACAAACAAAAGCGCCAGCATCCGAAGAACGGCGGCTGGCGCTGCTAAAAGAGGACTTATGACGCTTATGGACCAGCCACGATAGTGCCTGTTCATAAGCAGATGGGGGCCGATTGACGGTCAGGCTTTTTTTGACAGGTAAATTCCTGCCGAATTATGTCGAAGCGGTCTTTGCTTCACGGCGGCTCCCTCCTAAAGCCGCCGTGTCAGCGTGTAGTCGTCACTCCTTTGTCGAGGGCATAAGGAACGGCGGCCTTGATGTTACTCAAAACCGCCGCAGTACCCGGAAAATCCATTTTGGGCGCACAAAGCTGCCTGCCCTGCAACGGTTTTTTTCTTTCCCCGTCTTGCGGGGCAGGATCGCTTGGCTTATTCGGTTTTAGTTTTGCTCTTGTTCGGCTGCCTCTTTCAGCCGGTCAAAACTCTCATCGCTGATGATGTGTTCAATACGGCAGGCATCGGCCTCCGCAGTTTTGGGGTCAACGCCTGCGGTGATAAGCTGCTCAGTAAAGAAGCAGTGACGCTCGTAGATTTTTTCGGCTACCTCGCGGCCCACATCGGTCAGATGGAGAAAGTGATCTTCGTCCATCATAAGAAAGCCGCCGTCCCGCAAGGTAGCCACTGCATGGCACACGCTGGGCTTTGACACCTCCATGTGCCGGGCCACATCTACGGAGCGCACCATACCGCGTTTCTTTTGGAGAACAAGGATGGTTTCCAGGTAGTCCTCCCCGGACGCATGAAGTTTCATCTGAACCTCCTTTACTGAGCCAGCTTCCAGCCGATGGCCTCTTGTCTGGCCGATACAAAGTCAGCATACAGGCCCTTCTGCTGGATCAGCTCCGCATGAGTGCCGCGCTGGACGATATGAGCGTTGTCCAGTACAAGGATCTGATCGGCGTTGCGGACGGTTTTCAGCCGGTGGGCAATCATGATGATAGTCTTGTCATGGGTCAATGCCTCGATAGCCCGCTGCAATTCATCCTCATTCTCCGGGTCAACACTGCTTGTCGCCTCGTCCAAAATGATGATGGGTGCGTCCTTCAGCATGGCGCGGGCGATGGAAATCCGCTGTTTCTCGCCGCCGGACAAAGTACCGCCTCCCTCGCCAATCACGGTGTCATAGCCATCCGGCAGGGCAGAAATAAAGTCATGGCAGCAAGCCTTCTTCGCCGCCTCAACCACCTGCTCATGGGTGGCGTCCGGGCAGCCAAACTTGATATTGTTCTCAATTGTATCTGCAAAGAGGTATACGCTCTGGAACACCATCGAGATATTCTTCATCAGGCTGTCCAGCTTGAAATCTCGTACATCCGTACCGCCTATGGTAATCTTCCCGGCATTCACATCCCAAAAACGGGCAATCAGGTTGCACATCGTTGTCTTTCCTGCCCCGGAAGGGCCGACAATGGCCGTAGTCGTTTTTTCGGGAATGGTAAAGCTGACCTGATCTAATATCTTGCGGTCTGCGTAGGAAAAATCCACCTTGTCAAACACGATCTCGCTGGACTTCGGCGTAATGTCAGCGCCTTTCTCGTCCATCACCGGCGTGTCATCAATGGAGTTTGCCGTATCCATCGAGGCCGCCAGCATTTGCAGCAAAGAGGCCATATTCCCGGCGTTCTCCAAATCGTTGAACACCATGAAAGAAGCAATCACCAAAATCAGACCGTAGGCCAGCGGCAGGGAGCCGTCCAGCCAGAACCAGACCGAGGCTAAAAGCAACAGGACGCTGAACACTCGGACAACAGCCTGTTTGATAGCGTCATAGGGAACGCTGGCCTTTGTCAGTTTCAGGTTGTCCCGGCAGCTCGCCTTAATTGCACTGCCAATAGACTGCGTGCTGTCCCGTTCAAGACCAAATGCTTTAACAATCCCCATGCCCTGAATGTACTCCAACACGGACTCTACAAGGGACTCCTGTGTGTGCTGACGCACCCCGCTGAGCGCGGCAGATTTGCGAAGAGCCAGTTCCGCCGCCGCAAGGTAAATCAGGACACCGGCAGCGGCCACAAGACCGATCCGCCAGTCAAATACCAACAGGACGATGACGAGGGCAACCGAGTTGAAAAAACCGCCCAGCACTGACACCAGAACACGAGCTGCTGAGTTCTCTACATCGCCCAAAGTTGTTGTGACAATGGCGGTAATATTCCCGATACTATTCTTGTTGAAGTAGCCCATCGGGATGTAGCGCAGCCGATCTCCGATGTGGATACGCTTTTCCGCCACCATGCAATAGCCGGTTTCCGTCTGCTCCATCGTGGAAAAATAGGTCGTGATGATACGCCCAATGAGGGAAACGGCCATAATTCCCAGCGAAATGCAGATAAACTTTCCGTCCCGGTTGTCAGATACCAGTGCACCAATTACCACAAAGAGGGCGGCAAACTGCATGGCTGAAAACAGCCCGGACAGGAATGAGAATAACAGGGATTTTTTTAGAAGCCCCTTTTTGCTGCCTGCAAAAGCAAAGATTTTTTTCAATGTTCCATACATCTGACAACACCCCCTTACATCTGGTCTTTCGCGCCGATGTGCGCCTGCCACATATCCCGGTAGAGGGGGCAGGTTTCCAGCAACTTCTCATGCGTACCCTGTGCGTGGATGGTTCCATCCTTCACCACAACGATGTTATCTGCGCCAACAATGGTAGACAGCCGGTGTGCAATCACAATCAGGGTCTTGCCGACAGTTAAAGTGGAAATGGCTTTCTGCACCAGCGCCTCATTCTCTGGGTCGATATAGGCAGTTGCCTCGTCCAAAATGACAACCGGCGCATTTTTCAGCATGGCGCGGGCGATGGCAATCCGCTGGCGTTCACCGCCGGAAAGATGGGAACCGGCGCTGCCGACAACCGTATCATAGCCATTATCCAGCTTGCGGATAAAGGCGTCGCAGCCGCTTTGTTTGGCCGCCTGCTCCACCTCTGCGTCCGTGGCACTGGGTCTTCCCATGCGGATATTCTCCCGGATACTGCGGTTAAACAGGTAGTTGTCCTGAGATACATAGGAAATCTGGTCTGCAATTTCAGACAGCGGCATATCCTTCAGCTCATGGCCGCCGAGGGTAATGCTGCCGGATGTAACATCCCAATACCCGGCAATCAGCTTTGCCACCGTAGACTTGCCGGAGCCGGACGGCCCTACAAGGGCGGTCATGGTTCCGGGGTGGATGGCGAGATTCACATCATGCAAAACCTCTGTTGTCCCGTCATAGGAAAACGACACAGACCTAAGAGAAATGCCGGTATCTTCCAGCTTGATCGGCGTTTCTTTATGGTTCAGTTCTTCGGCGTTCAGAAGCTGGCTGATTTCTTCCACATTTGTCCCCAGTACAGCCAAATCGTCCGTAAAGGTAAAGGCCGCAATAATCGGCCCAATCAGCCCCAGCGAGAAAATCACAATGGATAGGAAGGTGGAAAGCTCCAGACTGCCGGAGAGCCAGAATGCAAAACCGCAGGGCAGCACGCAGATCAGCACTGAGGGCAGGATGGCGTTGTAGGCGCTCATGGTTTTCTGGTTTTCCCGCATCCAGTCCACATAGTAGTTGGCGTTATAATTCACCGCGTCAGAATATTTTTTGTAGGAACCGGCGGATTGGCTGAACGCCTTTACCACCTCAATCCCGCCTATGTACTCTACAATGGCATTTGCCATCTGCTTGCCTGCCTTGACAGCACCCTCCCATTTGACGGGATAATTCTTCATACCGGCAGACATGACAGCAAGGCCCACCACCAGCGTAACAAGGGACAGGAGCGCCATGCGCCAGTCCAAAAGGAACAGGTACACGGCGATTACAAGCGGCACCAGCACATTTGCGGTCATTTCCGGGATCAGGTGTGCGAAGGTCGATTCCATGCCTTCCACCCGGTCAACAATCGTCATTTTATACTGGCCGGACGGAGTATCTAAAATCGTCCCCATCGGGACGCGAGCCAGCTTTGCGGTGATATTCTCCCGCAGATCACGTAGCGTGTAATAGGTCGCTGTGTGGGAAATCGTTGTAGAAAGACAGGAAAACAGCACCTTCCCAAAGTAGCCGCACAATGCAATAATACCAGCGGTCACATAGCGGGAAAAATTCTGTTCCCCAGACAACATCATTGTGACAATATGCGCCACGCAGAAATAGGGCACCATCTGGCAGGCCACGCCTAATACCGCAAGGATAACACTGCCGATGAATTTTCCATGATAGGGCTTGCTCCATCCCCATAAGACGCCTATGGGCGACTCTTTCTTTTCCTCCTTCATTCTGTGGACACCTCCTTCTTCATATCACTCAGGAAAAACTTTAGCAGGCGTTTTCGGCCATCGCTGTCCTCTATGGAATAACTTTCCTGAATTTGCCCATTTTCTAAGTGAAGGACATAATTGCAACAGCGTAGAATAAATTCCGGGTCATGCGTTACCACAAGCGCGGTTCTTCCGGCATTTGCCACCTGATTGACAACATTAGCGACCTGCCTCATGTGAAACAGGTCAAGGCCGCTGGTCGGTTCATCGAATAAAATCAAAGGGCGCTCCGAAGCAATCGCAGAGGCAACCGCCACGCGCTGCTTTTGGCCGCCGGACAGTCCCATCGGGTGGCAGTCCTCATAAGGCAGCAGGTCCATCTCCTGCAAGATTTCTCTTGCCCTCTGCTTATCCTCAGTTCCCATACTGAGCAGAATTTCATCCAGAACACTTTCGGTAAAGAGTTGGTGGTTCACATCCTGCATGACCATATAGCAGAGTTTCAATCGTTCTTTTCTGGAATAAGTCTTGCTCTGATCCTGCACTGTTCCCTTGAAGTGCTTTTCCAATCCGCATAGACACCGGGCAAATGTGGATTTTCCAGCACCATTATGTCCGATGATGGCCGTGGCGCTGCCGGATGGGAAAGAGGTTTCCGTTATATGCAAGGTTTCCGGCTCATGCTTATAGGCGAAGGACACATTCTTTATCGTCCAAACCGCCTCATTCATTCTCTGCGGCGTGCCTTCAACTTCTGAAAGCCCCGCAAGATCAAGAGGGCGCAATCCCATATCATCGCGCTGTCTTGCCGACAGGCCGCAAAATTCCTCTGCTGTATAATCACCTTCGATTTCTCCATCTTTTAGGTACAGGACACGGTCAAAGAGGCCGGACAGATAATACAGCCGATGTTCAGAGATGATGATGGTCTTTCCCTGCGATTTCAAAGTAAAGAGTAGCTGTCGAAAATCAGCGATAGCGTATGCGTCAAGGTTGGATGATGGCTCATCAAGCACATAAATATCCGGGTCAATCGCCGCTGCCGATCCGCAGGCGATTTTTTGCTTTTCACCGCCGGACAAAGAAAAAATACTTCTATCAAGCAGCGGCTCCAACTTTAGCTGTGCAGCTACACGCTTTACACGGTCACGCACAAGATCTTCCGCTATGCCGTGATTCTCTGGGCCGAAAGCCAGTTCGCTGGTCGTGTCCACATTGAAAAACTGAGAACGCGGATTTTGAAATACAGAACCGACTTTCAGAGAAATATCAAACAGTGACAGGTCACGGGTATCCTTTCCATCCAGATAGACGGAGCCGGTATAAGTCCCCTCATGATAATGGGGGATCAAGCCGTTAAACAACCGGGTCATGGTTGTTTTCCCACAGCCGGAAGTCCCGCAGAGCAGGACAAAAGAACCGTCCTCAATAGTGCAGGAAATATGTTTCAAAGCGCCACCGGCCTGCCTCTCACTGTCGGGAAGGGTACTGGCAGGATAAGAAAAGGACACATCTTGACATTCAATCATTTCCTTCACCTCCTTGCGGCAAGCACATAGATTTGCGCTGCAAATGCTCCCAGACAGATCAGCAGGAAAATAACATCCTGCACATGAAAACCCAGCTTACAGATATTCGTCCGTTTTACCGGGCCTCCCAATCCCCGCGTAAGGGCTGCCTGGGACAGTTCCTCTCCGATTTTGACGGAGCAGATCATCATGGGGACAATCCGATACTCTAAAATCGCACCGACTTTTCCACCACCAAAGCGGATGCCACGCATCCGCATGGCGTCCCCAATAGCGCTCCATTCTTCCGCAACCGTGGGAAAGAAGCGAAACATCACAGACATAGGAATGGTGATCTGCTGCGGCAGGTGGAGCCGTTCCATCGCCGCAACAAATTCGCTGACCGTGGTTGTCGTTACCACGAAATATCCCATGACCACGCTGGGGGTGAACCTCAGCAGAATGCCAACAATGGCTACTGCAATGTAGTTTGCTACGCCAGACAGTCGTGACAGACCGAACATTTCCAGGCACAGACTGCCTCCAAAAATCAGGATATAGAGAACAGCGCCTTTCCATTTTCTGGCCGCTGACAAAAGTAACAGCGGGATCGCCGCCAAAACGATGATGTAATACTGCATGATACCTTCATACGAACCGCCTAAAATAAAGACAGCTATGGTAATCAGTACCGCCAGTTTTGTCCGGGGGTCTAATAAAATTCCGCTATTGTTTTTTTGACTTGCAAGAAGTTCGCGGCTCATTACACAATTCCCGCCCGCTCAAAGTGCTTTTTGAAAATCTTCCGTCCAATCAGACCGCCGACAAGACCGCTGACGAAAGCAGCAATAAGCAGTGCCGGCAAAATCCAGTCTGGCATATAAGCCATGAGCGTGTCGGCATACTCCTGACCATAGCCGGGGAGCAGGCTCTGGTAGTAAGCGTCACGCGTCACAACGATGGGAATAAACGCCCCGATTACCCACATGGAAAAAACGCCGTGGATCAGCACTTCACGCTTGGCGTTCTTGTAGTCACAGGCTTTCATCATAAAATCGGAAATCAGCCCGAAAATCAGCCCGGTAGGGATGCACCACCAGCCCATGCCGGTCAGCAGCATAATGATACCGAGCAGCACCCCGCAGATGGTAAGCATACCGAATTTTTTGATTTTGGAGAAGAACAACATCATCGGAATACCGCCCACAAGCGGCACGATCACGCTGATAAGCGGAATGAAAATCGGGATAAAACCGATGGACGCCGCAGCGAAAATGACGATAAAATAAATCGCCGTGAAAATACCGATATTGATGAGATCCTTTCCTTGCAATTTGTTGTTCATTGCGAAACCTCCTAACATGATTACTTTCGTCTTGATTAGTTCTTGCTAACCAACCCTAATGATAGCATAAACTCAGCTGTGCTTCTATGCACATATCGGTATTTTAAGCCCGTATAGCAAGGAGCTTTTTCGCTCTACCAGAATATCCATTGACCAGGAGTTTTCTCGCAGGTATAATACTATCAGCGATTTTGCGTGATGAAAGGGGCGAAGCAGTTGCGTAACATGATATACAACATTTTAGAAAACAGCGATGCTGTTTCTGGTGTGACCTTGAAAAACAGTCCAAATAGCAGCACATTGCTTTTGGATCGGGCAGATGGCAAGGGACGCATGACATTCCATACGCTCTTTCCGGGGCTGACTTTGGCTTTTATTTTTGTAAACGCTCCCGTATGGCCGGAGTCGGATGAAAATTCAAATCTAAAGCCTTTGCTGATTAACTATTGCGTTTCGGGCAGAAGTGAATTGCTTCTGGATGACGGCTCCTACATTTACCTGAAGGAAAATGATTTTTGTGTCAGTGAACAGACCGCACAGAAAGAATATATCTTTCCTACGAAGCAGTATCAGGGGATAAAAATATACTTTGACCTGTCACTTCTTCTTCAGTCCTGTGGTGAGATTTTGAAATCTTTTTCGCTTGACCTCCCCGATTTGGAAGAAAGTTATTGCGGCAATCATAAGACATATATCAACGAAGCGGATAGTGAACTGGAAAATATATTTCAAAACCTCTGGCGGCTTTCTGAAAGGCCTTCTATCTTCCATTTGCAAATCTATACGCTTGAACTTCTCCATCGGCTTCTCAACATGGAAATCCGGCCTCCGAAAACCTGCGGCTTCTACACGGAAACGCAGGTTGAAATTGCAAAAAGGGCAGCGCAAATTCTCTCTGATGATCTTCGCCAGCACATTCCTGTACGGCAGATTGCAGAACGCTTTTCGGTCAGTGAAACCAGCCTGAAAAACTATTTTCGAGGCGTATATGGACAGAATATATCCACTTGGCTGCGGGAAATCCGTATGAACGAAGCCGCAAGACTTCTTTCGGACACAAAGCGTCCGATTGCCGAAATATCCGAACAGGTCGGCTACTCTAATCAAGGGAAATTTGCCGCCGTGTTCAAAAAGCAGTTTGGTCTTTCTCCGCTGGAATACCGGCGGTCAAAGAATTTGGAAAACCGATAAGAACAAAGCCGGGATTTGCCACTTGTCAGCAAAATCCCGGCCTTTCTTGTGCCTAAAAACTATTTGTAAATCAGTTCATCTTGAATAATTTCCTCCGCCTGCGCCTTCAGCGTGTTCATCAACCCCACCCAGCGCATGGGGTCACGGGCTTTCAGTTCCTCGGTAACGCCCGCCGCCTCCATCATGTGGGATAGTTAGAACGGTGGTTATTCCGAAATTATTCTGATTCAGGGATAATACCGGCAAGCAATGCCTGTGTTAATACACACAGGCCCGCAGAGAAGAAAATCCCTTTGTGATTTTCCTCTCCGCTTGCTTGTTGAGGGCAGCGCCCCCAAGCCCCTTTGAACACAGAATTTCATTCTGTGGCTGCGCGTTCTGCGAACGCTTTTGACCAGGACCAGCTTACCGCTGGCCGTGGTCTTTTTCTTTTTCAACATCCTGTTCTACCTCCATTTTCAGCACTCGATCTACATTTGCCTTTGCCGTTAAAAGCTCCCGCATTTCCTCACGGGAACGCCGGTACTCGGCATAGGTCTTTTTCTTTTCTTCCAGCAATTTCGCGTACTCCGTCTGCAACTCTTTGACCTTGGGAAGCTTCTTGACTCCCATCTCATCAAAGGCATTCTTAGCAGCCTGGTGGAGCAGAATTTCTTCCTCATGTTCTTCCCGGAATTTCTTAGAGTAACCCGCCTTGCGGTATGCCACATAGACCTCACGGGTCTTGGCATAATTTACGATGTGAGTACGCAGAACAGCAATCTCTGCCATGCGCTTTTCAGCCGCTTTGATCTGCGCCGAAAGTTCATTGTGATGTGCCGTGGCAGCCGTAGCCTTTTCTTCCAAAACCGCATACTCCAGCAGATTGTTCTCTGACAGGTAATTCATGGTCTGCGCCATTTGTTTCAGATTAAAAACTTTAGCCCATCGAGCATAGCCAGCACCTTTTCCAGCTTGCAATTTTGCCTGAATGTCCACCAGCAGATTGACCTTCGGCGGCTCTGCCTGTGTGACTGTTTTCTTTCGCGGGGTATGTGCTTTCTTCCCTAAGAGAACTGCCCGCAAATCTTCCAATCCATATCCTTCGCCCAGACTGTCCATGCGGGCGGCTTTCTCCCAACCAGAGAGTTTCAGTCGATACGATTTCCCGCGCTTTGAGACTTCACAACCATATTCTCGCAACAGCTTCAGCAGTTCTTCAAAGTCAGCAGGACTTTGTGATAATGCGTTGTCAATCGCCACACGCAGCAGCTCTCGGTGAGAGGGCTTTGCCTGATCGCCCAGCCATTTGTTATAGCTCTTTCCGTGAGATTTCGGATTCTCTACAATGGACAGTCCATTCTCAATACAGATGGTGTCACTTAGCCGGCGAATCGCCTTGGTGCTGCCCCAAAAGTTGCGGAATTTTCGGTCACAATCTGCATTGACCGCCGACCAGATGATGTGATTATGAACGTGCGATTTGTCTATGTGAGTGCAGACCACAAAGGCGTGATTGCCCTTGGTGAACCGCTTGGCAAATTCCACGCCCAGGCGGTTGGCTTCCTCCGGTGTGATCTCTCCGGGTTTGAATGACTGGCGCACATGGTAAGCGATCACATCGTCCGCCCCGCGCACCCGCCCGGTGGCGGCGATATACTGCCGCTTCGCCAGCAGAAACTCTGCATCGGCGGTCCGGCTGTCACAGCCATAGCCGGTAATTAGTTTTCCGTTGTCGGTCTTTTGCGGATTTGCCACATAATCAATGATGTCGCTGACTGCCTGACTTTCGATGCGACCCTTGCCGATATGCAGGGGCATGATGCGTGTGGTTGCCATAGATGGAGCCTCCTTTCCAAAAAAGAAACGGCCTGCATGGTGCAGACCGCTTTCGTTATTCTATAAAATCGTCCTCATCAAGAAAATCAAAATCGTCATCGGTGTCCTCTAACTGTTTTGGAGGAAATCTCATCTCGTATTGTTCTTTCGCCAGCGCACGGACTTCCGGGTGCTTATCTTTCATTCGGTTTTTCAGCCATGAAATTTGTTCCTTTGATAACCGCCAAGGGAGATTCAGTAAGTGGTTTACCGTCATTTGCTCCGCTTGTTTTTCCGGCGATAAAGAAGCACAGGATTTACAGATATGAGCCGCATGGCCTTTGCCGGAAAATTTTTCGTTGGCTTTGTATTCTCCGCAGACTTTGCAATAATGACCGTGTTTTTTCATAGGCTCGATCCCTTTTCACTGAGCGCATATAAACTGCGAACCGCCCCCATGATGATGCTCCACTCCAGATCTGCCGCATAGAAAAATTTTTTACGGTACGATTCCCAAAGTTTCTGCATCACCGGACTATTTTCCACTTCTTCAAAAACTTCGGCAGCTTCTGCAAGATGTTGTTCTGTCCCGCGTTTGTGAGCAGTGGCCCGCAGCGCATCATGGAGCGTCTGCCGGTTCAATGTGTTCCCGTGGAGCTGATCCAGAATATAAATGTCATAGAAATCTCTCATGCGGGTGTTGGTGGTGGTTCTGGTGATGATTGTTTCCAGCTTTTCAGCCAGAACGGTTTCCAGATTGTATGCCCAAATGTCAATGGAGCGATTTTCCAGCATCAGCTTGAAAGAGTAGCGTACCTCCCTGGGGGTAATGGCATCCCCTGTGGAAATGTCAATCTTCAAAGGTGTCACCACACCGTCAAAAGTTGTAGTCATGCTGACCCGAATCCCAGGATACTCCGCTTCATCCATAATCTCTGAAATGCTTTTCAGCTGAAATTTGACGCCATCATCAATCGGCACACTCACAATAGCAGAAATCAGGTTCTCGATGTCCTCTACATTAACATTGGCTCCTTTTACAGTAGCGTCCAAGTCCATCGTGGAACGGGCATCCAGTCCAACCATTGCCGCTACCAGCATCCCGCCTTTCAGAATAAATTTATCACGATATTCAGAAAGGGAAATACGCTCCAGAAAACGCTCCATCATATAGTTTCGCATTAAAAGCTGTGCATCCGCAGATTTTTCTCTGGAAAGATTGCGAATCAAATCTTTTAGCTGCCTTGCTGTCTTTATCATAAAAGCACCTCCAAATACTGCCGTAAAATTTTTTCAACCCGGAACATACCGGCATACCGCATCAAAGTCCGCAGATCCTTGTCCTTTCTTCTGGCATACATCTTCAGCGCACCTTGAAAAGTCTGTATTTCCATGCTGCTTCGGCTGCGGAGCAGATCGCAGATGGTGCGCTCCATATCATAGACAGGAACCGTATGCCCAAAAGGTGTTTGGCCAGTTGTCAGCCCTACCTCATATAGTTCTGGTTTGATGGTGTAAACAGAAAGGCCCTCTGCCTTTAAGCGAGTGGTGCTGTACCCTCTGCGCACCGTGATAGCGTATGGAGATGGTTCCCGGTCTGTCAAGTCATGGAAAAATAGCGCTGATTCATGGGAAAATACTGCCTGACCACATCGCAGATGTAACAGAAACATCGCATCAATCCAAGTGTCCTCGGAGACATAAATTCCGTGAGCAACCTGCTGAAGATTTTTCTCTTTGACATATTCATAAAAAATGGGTTTTACAATTCCGCTGGCGATTACCTGTGCGGTTTGCAGCATCCCATCATGCTCGGTCAGAAGTCTGTCTAATTGCTCAAACCGTTCTGATTTGGTCACATCCATCACTTCCTTTCGTGCTACTATTATACACGGATGTAGCACAGAAGTAAATATAGCAATTTAACAGACACTGTCTGGCATTTTTGTGACCGCGCATTTTATCCATAAACCAAATCCTGAATGGCAAACTTCAAGTCCTGCACCTTGCCCAGCAGCCAGATGGCAGCCATCGGCAGACCATAGGGACTAATAAGGAATGCCATCACCAGCAGGATAATGCCGTTTTGCAGGGAACAGGTCAGCAGAACCGCCATACCCAGCAGGGCGATCACCATGCTGATAAGCACCAGCACCAGACCGGAGACATAGACGATCCCCACACAAATCCAAACGAACAGGGTCAGCGCCAGAATCACCGGAACCATCACAATCTTCAACAGCAGTTTCAACAAAAATACCAATGCCCTCATTGTTATGCCTCCTCCCAAAATCACAGTTCCTGTTCCTGATTCCATTATCCCTGTCTCACAGCCAAAAGGCAAGGATACGGGCAAAAAGAAAAAGCGGAGGAAGGCGCGGCGAAGAAACGCCGTTCCTCCCTCCGCAGATGGGGTATTTGTCCCGGTTACGAAAGTTTGGAGAGTTGTGTCAGTATCTCTTTAACTCCGTCCCATAACTGTTCCTGCCGCTGGGATATATCCTCCAAATCGACATCATAAATCCGCCCGGTCTCATGTACCTTGCGGGTCAGCTGGTTTAAGTTGTTGCTGCTTCGGCGCAGCAGGGATACCAGTTCCTTCAGCTCCGGCAAATCCAGCTGCACCACATAGCCGTCCACAGCCATTTTCCGCAGATAGGCGCTCAGGTTTTTTGTCCCAAACTGTGCCATTTTCTGCTGAATCAACTCCATTTCATCAGCGGATACCCAAAACAGAACCGGCACATCCCGCTTGCGCTTGTGGCTGCTCATCGCTCCGGCTCCTGTTTCTTTGGGGCGGCAGGCTTGCGGGCAGGCGGTTCCTGCTTGAGCTTTTGCAGGACAGAACTTTTCTGCTGTTCCTGCATGGTTTTTCTGGCCTGCCTGGTAAACAGGTCGGTCAGACCGGGGTTGACCCCATCCACAACCAGATAGGCACAATGGCGGGAAGCATCGCTGTCCTCCGGCATGGGAATGGTTTTTGCCCAGGCTTTATTGTCCTGAGAGATACGCCCGTCATGGTTCTTGTGCTGGATGGTGTTGGCAAGAATGAACTGTACCCGTTCCGCCCCGAACTTTTCCAGCACATCTTTGATCGCCGCCTCCGTATCCAGCCGGTTCTCTGCATAGTGGGCGCTGATAGCCTGTTCAATGGCTTCTTTGCAAGCGCTGTTTGCCTGATACGAACGGTTATATTGTGCCATCTCTCCATGCTCGGACGCATAGGCGGCAGAATGGGGGTAGAGAGGGGCAGTTCGTAATTCTTCCTGCGCCTTGCACACATCATCGGCACGGTTTTCAATGCTGTCCCGGATCACATCCATGTAGCCGGTCTCCAGCTTTTCAAAATAACGGTACACATCAGCCAGCGGCGAGGGGGAATCCAAAAGCGCCTGTGCCTGTGCGTCGGTCAGCTCCAGCTGCTCCATCGCCATCACAATATCCTCACGGACAGTATATTCATAGGTGTGGTGCAGGATTTCTTCCGGGGGCTGGCTTTTCAACCAGTCCCTATATTTTTCCTGCTCAGTGGCCATCTTTTCATAAAGGGCCGTATTCAGATTATTGGTATTCATGTTATCGTACCTCCTCATGCTGTTTTGGTTTCTTTTCTGTACTGCGGGGCGTCGCCGGACGCTTCAGGCTGTCCAGCACCGAAGTCCGTGTGCTTTTGGCAACAACAGCCTCGGTGTGCGCCTGTCCCTTTCCGTCGATGTTGAGCAAAGTATCCAGCTCCACCAGACGGGCATTTTTGCTTCGCAGTTCTTCTTCATAAAGGAACGGCTTTCCTACTTCCTCCTTTGCGGCAGCCTGCTGCTGATAGAGGTTATCCAGCTGGGCCTTTGCCGCCTCCAGACGCTGGGGCATCTGGGCGAGGGCGTTGTCGATACGGGTAAGATTTCCGCGAGGGTCTGTACCAAGGGTTGCCCGGTGGGTCATCTGTCCTTTCAGCAGGAGCGTATACTCCTGTTTCCATGCGGAAAATTCCACGGATATGGCATAGCCCCGGTAGCTGCCGATCTGCACCGGATCGGAGGTTTTGACCTCCTTGCAGGCATCCAGAAGTGCTGCGCCGGCATTCTCCTTATCGGTCAGCAGATCACCTCGGATTTCCATACCAGCAAAACCGTCCTCCGGGTGCGGGTGCGCTGCCAAAACCTCCAGGTCAGATTCAAAGCCCTTGATAAAACCTTTGTGCTTTTCAATCTCCTCCGGGAAGTATTTGAGCAGCTGGTCCTCCAGACGATATTGCTTGCTCTGGTGGTCGGCTTTCATCAGCTTCAGGCGGGATACCTCCACATCCAAATCCATACGCTCCTTGATGCGGGGATCTCCGGCGCACAGGGCTTTGATCTCGGCAAAGGAAAGCGCCGTTTCGTCCACATCATCGCAGGAACGCACTGGTGATTTAGAAGTCATGATCTGACTGATGAATTTTTGCTTATTCTCCACCGTCTGCCAGAGGTATGCGTCAAAGGTTCCTTCGGTCACATAGCGGTACACATGGACAAGAGGATTCTGGTTACCCTGGCGCTCGATACGGCCCTTGCGCTGGGCAAGGTCTCCCGGTCTCCACGGACAGTCCAGGTCATGAAGTGCCACCAGACGGTCCTGCACATTGGTGCCTGCGCCCATCTTGGCGGTGCTGCCCAAAAGGACACGAACCTGACCGGTACGGACCTTAGAGAACAGCTCCTTTTTCCGCACTTCGGTATTGGCTTCATGGATAAAAGCGATCTGGTCGGCAGGCATTCCCTGAGCAATGAGTTTCTGACGAATATCGTCATATACCGTAAAGACCGGTTCCTGCTCCGGCAGAGGCACAGCGCCTTCCAATGCGTGAAGCAGTGGATTATCCAGCGTTTTCGCCGCCTTGCTTGCAGGAGCTTTTGCCTGCGGTGTAGAAATGTCGCAGAACACCAGTTGGGTCAGCTTGTCAGCTTTGCCATCCCGCCAGATCTGCATGATGTTGTCCACGCACTGATTGACCTTTGTGCCAGGTTCATCCGGCAGCATCTGGTTGACGATTCTCTGGTCCAGGCCCAGCTTACGGCCATCCGAGGTAATCTTGAGCATATTGTCCTGGGACGGGTCAACGGTTCCGCTGTGTACCAGCGATGCGCGCTCCGAAAGGGTCTTGACCATTTCCTGCTGATGTTCGGTAGGCTGCGCCACGATGTTGTGGTATTCCACCTCCGGGGTGGGCAGGTTCAGTTGGTCGGCGGTCTTGATGTCCGCCACTTCTTTGAACAGGTTCATCAGCTCCGGCAGGTTGAAAAACTTGGAGAATCGAGTGCGCGCCCGATAGCCGGTTCCCTCCGGGGCCAGTTCCAGCGCCGTGACGGTTTCTCCGAAACGGCTGGCCCAGCAGTCGAAATGGGTCATGTTCAGTTCCTGCAGGCGGTCATACTGGAGATACCGCTGCATGGTGTAAAGCTCGGTCATGGAGTTGCTGACCGGGGTTCCGGTTGCAAAGATAACGCCACGGTTTCCGGTAATCTCGTCCATATAGCGGCACTTGGCAAACATATCGGAGGATTTCTGCGCGTCCGATGTGGATAAGCCTGCCACATTCCTCATTTTTGTGTATAGAAACAGGTTTTTATAGTTGTGGGCCTCGTCCACAAACAAACGGTCCACACCCAGCTGCTCGAAGGTTACCACATCGTCTTTTCGCCCTTCGGCTTGCAGCTTTTCCAGTCTGGCTTCCAGAGACTTTCTGGTACGCTCCAGCTGCTTGACGGTAAAACGCTCGCCGCCACTGGCCTGTACCTCTGCAATCCCCTCAGTGATCTCGTCGATCTGTTCATAGAGAAGCCGTTCCTGACGCTCCCGGCTGATGGGGATACGCTCAAACTGACTGTGTCCCATGATAATGGCATCATAATCACCCGTCGCAATACGAGCGCAGAACTTCTTTCGGTTATGGGTCTCAAAGTCCTTTTTTGTGGTGACTAAGATATTGGCGGAAGGATAGAGACGCAGAAACTCCGACGCCCACTGCTCGGTCAGATGGTTTGGAACCACAAAGAGAGATTTCTGGCACAAGCCCAGGCGTTTGGCTTCCATCGAAGCAGCTACCATCTCAAAAGTTTTGCCTGCGCCTACTTCATGTGCCAACAGGGTATTTCCTCCATACAGCACATGGGCGATGGCGCTTTTCTGGTGTTCCCGCAGGGTAATGGCCGGGTTCATGCCCCCAAAAGTGATATGGCTGCCATCATACTCGCGGGGACGGGTAGCGTTCATTTCTTCGTTGTACTGGCGCACCAAAGTCTGGCGGCGCTCCGGGTCTCTCCAGATCCAGTCCCTAAAGGCTTCCCGGATCGCCTGCTGTTTTTGAGCCGCCAGGGTGGTCTCCTTGGCGTTCAGTACGCGGCGCTCTTTTCCGTCTGCGTCCTCTATGGTGTCATAGATGCGGACATCCCGCAGGTTCAGGCTGTCCTCTAAAATCTTGTAGGCATTGGCACGACTGGTCCCATAGGTGGTATAAGCTGCCACATCGTTGTAGGATACAGAAGATTTCCCCTTGATCTGCCATTCAGCGGTAAAGGACGAATAGTTGACCCCGATACTGCGCTGGAGATAAAACGGGGTATTAAAGGTCTCATACATAAATTGCTGGATATATTCCTTGTCAATCCAGGTAGCGCCCAGACGCACCTCAATCTCCGACGCATCCAGGTCTTTGGGCTGGGCGGCGGTAAGAGCTTCCACATTGACTGCATAAACCGGGTCCTGCTGTGCGGCCCGTTGCGCCTGACGCAGTTTGCGGCGTACATTGCCGGAGAGGTATTCATCAGCAGTCACATAATGGGGTGTGCCGTCTTTCTCCAGCTGTCCCGGTACACGGAAGATTACGCCTTGCAGCTCTCCGGCCAGTTCTTCTTTTGTTTTTCCGGTAAGCTGGCTCATATAGTCCATATCCACGCAGGCTTTTTCCGAGATGGACACCGCCAGTGCTTCACTTGCCGTATCCACCACAGCCACCGCCTGATGGGGCTTGATGGTCCGCTTGGTGAACATATCTGCCTTGCGTTCCAGCTTTCCGTCCTCGTCGATGACTTCCAGCGCACAGAGCAGGTAATAGGAAGAATCGTCTGCATAGGCCAGACGGTTTGCACGGTCATTGATGAGACCGTATTTGGAAGAAAAGCTGTCATAGAGACTGTTCAGTTCCGCCTGCTTCTCCCGAATGGTGCTGTCCGGAACCGCTGCATCCATCTGAAGGTCGATCAGTTCCTGCACACAATCACGCAGTCCCACAAGACCTTTTACACGGGCTTCGGCGGTGGCGTTGAGGTCAGGGCGCACCATACGGCTGTTTTCCCGGTAGTACACCTGCCCGTCTACAATGGCATAGGAATAGTTCTTCACATTGGGGTCGGCAGGAATGGAGGTGTCAATAGCTTCGCCTTCGCCCAGCTCCGGCAGCTCTGCCTCCTGATAAGTGCCATGAATGTACTTCGCAGCATCATGCAGCTGGTCGGAAAGCTCCAGTCCCTCGATAGGGTTCACGGTGTAGTCCATACCATGAGCAGTGCTTACCGGCTCCTGTCTGCCCAGCACCATTTCTGGGTGGTCGATAAAATACCGGTTGATGGCAAACCCGTCCTCCGTCTGTCCGGTCTGGGTCCATTCCGGCACGATGTCCAGCGGGCGGTCCCGCTTTTGGAGGAAGATGATGTCCGATACCACCTCGGCACCGGCATTCTTTTTGAACGCGTCATTAGGCAGACGGATAGCTCCCAGCAGCTCGGCACGCTGGGCAAGATAGCGGCGCACGGTGGAATCCTTGGCGTCCATGGTATATCGAGAGGTCACAAAAGCTACCACACCGCCGGGACGCACCTGATCCAGTGCTTTGGCAAAAAAATAGTTATGAATGCTGAAATTCAGCTTGTTGTAGGCTTTGTCGTTGACCTGATACTGACCGAAAGGTACATTGCCGATGGCAAGGTCAAAGAAGTCACGCCTATCGGTGGTCTCAAAGCCGCCTACTGTGATGTCCGCCTTGGGATAGAGCTGCTTTGCGATGCGCCCGGAAACAGGGTCCAGCTCCACGCCGTACAGACGGCTGTTTCGCATTTTCTCCGGCAGCATACCAAAGAAATTGCCCACACCCATAGACGGCTCCAGAATATTTCCGGTTTCAAATCCCATACGGTCCACCGCTTCATAGATGGCCTGAATGACCGTAGGGCTGGTGTAATGGGCGTTGAGGGTAGAGCTTCTGGCGGCGGCATATTCCTCCGGGGTCAGCAGTTCTTTTAGCTGGGCATACTCTAAAGCCCATGCCGGTTTCTCCGGGTCAAACGCATCAGAGAGACCGCCCCAGCCCACATATCGAGAAAGAACCTCCTGCTGTTCGGGGCTTGCCTGCTGTCCGGCAGCTTCCAGCTCTTTCAGCAAACGAATCGCATTGACATTTGCCTGGAACTTGGCTTTCGGACCGCCTTCGCCCAAATGCTCATCGGTAATGCGGAAGTTTTTTGCATTGCGGCGCAGGTTAGCCTTGTATTCCTCATAAGATGCTTCCTCGGCAGCTTTGGCATTGGGAAAGGTCTGCCACTGGCCATTGACCTGAATGGAAACCGGGTGTTCATCCAGTACTTCCTCAAAGGTTTTCTCCGGCTCAGTCACAGGGGCTGGTGGCTCCGGCTCCTCGATATGCAGTCGTTCCACCACCACATCATAAGGCAGATTGTTCTTATCGCCCGGATAGACGGCCATGGTCTCGGAATGGAAGGTCGGGGATTCGGTAGCCGGTTGGGGCTGTTCCTGTCCAAAACCGTCCTGCTGACGGGCATACATCCCGCGCAGCAAAGGTGCAACCTCATCCCAGCGGAAATACAGCATAGCCAGACGCTTTTCCTCTGCATCCATGACTTCCAGTTCTATGCCCTGTGCCGTGGTACGGTAATCGGCAATATCGCCGGTCTCCAGATTCAGTGTCTCGATCTCACCGGAATAGGCTCTGCTCAGCCAGTAGGCGATCTCGCTGTTGCTCCTGCCGGATTGCAGCAGCGTGGAAATCTGCTTTTTATCCGCTTCATCCATCAGTCCATGAGCCAATACATCCCGCAAGTCCTGATCTGCCTTGTCCGGGTCACTGGGAAGGAATTCGGTATAGTAAGCATTGCGGCGGTCTGCCCGAAGCAGCTGCTCGAACTGTTCTTTGCGCTCTGCCCGGTAGATGGGATATACCATCCCGGTGGGCAGAAGCTGTACGGTGTCCTCCCGCAGCTCGGTGATCTGATAGGCGTCATCCTCGATATACACGGTATCGCCCACGGCATAGACCGGGGCGGCTGGGTCATAGGAGGTTCTTTGCGGAGTTGGGCGGCGAACTGCATCATATTCCTCATCGGAAATGGAAACTTCGGAAGTCTGCTCTGTCTCGGCATCTGCGATCTGCTCGGCATCTGACATCACCTGTTGGATAAACGGGGCATTGTCCAGTTTTTCCGGGTCTGCCACCTGGCCGTTGACGATCCCTCTTTCCTCCAGGGCTTCCCGGATGGCGATTGGGTCGATGTCGTCAAAACGGTTCTGTTCTTCTTCGGTATAGAACCGGTCCTCCTGAATGAGCTGGGCAATCCGGCGCTGTACCTTCGGCCAGGGCAGCTGTGTTTCCTCCGGGCTGCCGGCACGGACAACGAACAGGCTGTTGCTGTTACTGCCGCCGTATTCCTGAGCCAGCCATGCGGCGGTATCTTTTTCTCTTGCATGGTCTTTCATATAGCGGACAACAGCGTGTTTACTCTCGATATTGCCGTTCCATGCACAAAGGGCAGTATCAATATCTTCCTGAGAAAGAGGGCGCAGAAGCTCATGGAGCTTTGGATAGGTCTCGTCGATCACTTCCCGGTGTAAACGCTGACGGAACTCCGGCACATCCGAATAGAGTCGGATCAGCTCCATATCCTTAGAACCAAGGACCGCACGGCGCACAGCGGCATTGCCCTCGATGACAGCATTTTCACGGTCAGAATGCCCGCAGGCATTGCGGTATGCGGCATCCTCGGAAATGGCGGCAGTCACCACAGTCTTATACTGCTCAAACTGCTCCCGAAGGGTAGGCTTTGGCGTTTCTTCCTCCACCTCCGGCTGCTGGGCTTGGATGGCATCTTCTTCTGCCAATTCCTTTTCAGCCTGGATTTTGTCATACTGCGCCTGTTCCTGTTCGGTAAGATAGCGGCCTTTCTGGACAAGTGAGGTAATGCGCTTGGCAACCTTTTCCCAGTTCAAGTGAACATCCGGGCAGTCCTGCTTTTTATAGTGCAGTCCTTTCCCATCGTGATCTTCGCCGCTGTGTGTTGCGCCGGACAGGGCATGAGAGCGTCCGCCAATGCCATACTCGTCTTTGAGGAATCTCACTTTCTCCTTATCCGAATGGTTTTCCATGAAGAAAGCATAGATACGCCCTTTTCCTCCGGCGAAACTGCTGCCGCCGGTCATGGCGGCGTCGATCTCATCCTCGGTAATAAAGTGCTGGACGGTTGGCACTTGGGAAAGCTCTGAAGAAAAGGTCCTGCGGGGCAGGTCAAGGTCCTTCAGGTTCTCCCAGATCTCCCTCGGTCTATGATAGTGAAAACGCAACAGGTCACGGTCCTGCTGATAGGCAGTCCAGAAGGCAGCGTATTCTTCCTTGAGGATCTGGCGGAAAGCCGGGTCACTCAGCTGCTCCGTCAGGCGGCGAGTCTCCTCTGGAAAGCCGTTGCCTTTAATCTCTGACAGACAGGACAAATATCCGGCTTCTCTGGCATCCTCACTGAGATCGTGATACAGATACCAGAGCTTTTCTGCAAGGAGGGAGCGTTCATAGCCTGCCGCTTCTGCAAGCTCCACATTGGAGGCAAACTGGCCGCTCTCCAAAAGCTCCCCGATACGCTCTGCGGCGCTCTCCCAGGAAATGACCTGGGCAGACCTGTCATAACGGACAGACTTCCCGTGGGAAAGATGGATACCATCCTCGGCATACCATGCACTCACACTGCCAAGGCCGTTACCGCCGTGGTACAGCGTTTTCAGTATCTCGGCAATCTCAGCGGTGGTTTTCTGCTTTTCAAAGGCTGCAACCACACGCTCCCTTTGACGGTCTGTATTGCCGCCCAAACGCAGCACATGGTCGATGTCATTTTGGGCAAAAGAAAAAGCAGAGGATGTATGCGCTACATTCTCTGCTTCATCTATGGATTGGATCTGTTCCGCTTCGGAGAGGAACAGGTTTAGAGTCAGCTGTTGATAAGCTCCGCCATCAGGATTTCCTCGGCCTGAGCTTTGCAGGTGTTCATCAGCCCCACCCACTTCATGGGATCGCTGGCTTTCAGTTCCTCGGTGGCTCCCGCTTCCTTCGCCAGCTGGGGCATCATCTGCTCCAGTCTGCTCTGGGCGGTCTCGTCGATCTCCAGAAGGTGCGGGTACAACTTCTCGCTCAGCAACATCTGGTTGTAGAGGATGGGACGATGTTCCTTCAGGTAGGTTTTCCTCATCCTGCCGTACTTGCCCAGGGGTTTCTCCGGCTGCTGGCTCAGCTTCAGGTCGGGAATCAGATAGTCTCCGTTCTGGATATAGGTCATGGGATTGTTCATCTTGTTTGCTCCTTTCTTGGTTGGCTTCGCGCTCTGCATTTCGGACGGTAACGCCGATCTGCCGCAGCACCTGCTGGTTGATCTGGCTGACCGCTGTTCCCAGCGCTCCGATGGTTGCCGGAGTATTGAAATCAAAGATCGCCATGAAATCTTCGTGGTCGAAGTAGCGTTCCGGCTCCAGTCCACAGCGGGACATCAAAGCGTAAGTGATACTGACGGTGGCTGCTGCCTTGAACTGTACTCCGATGTTAAACTCATCATATTCCTCCAAAAAGGAACCGTCAACGATATAGAAGAAGTCCTGCTGATGCTCCGTCCAGTATTCCTCAGCCAGTTTTCCGGCTACCTCGGTGAGCTGTCCGGCAAGGTCATCACCGGAAACATCATAGGTGCGCTCCAGCATGGCCTGCACGGAATCCAGATGGCGCTCCTCCAGCTGCCACAGCCAGGGAGTGCGGGAATGTTCACGGGTTCCGGTGTCGGAAATGTCAAAGACATAACGCAGGCGAGGTCTGTCCCCGGAATCGTCCACCAGAGCGATTCCCTTGGAGCCGCGCCTTACATACCGGCCCATCTTTTCATTCCACAAATCGTACTCTGCACAGGCGGTAGCGTCCGGGCGCTGGGCATAGATCATCAGCTGCTCATGGAACGGGTACTTGTAAAGGCGGGAAGCAGTAGTGAGAAACCCTGCCCATTCCTGCCAGCTCCCCGTGAGCTGCGTTGTCACCTTCTCCGCCATCTGTGCATATAGTTCAGCTTTGGTTGGCATGGTATTCTGTCCTCCTTTCGGTTTTTGGGTAAAAGAAAAGCAGGAAACCAAAAAGATTTCCTGCTGGGTGAAACTGTGAATATTACATTTTAGTTATTTAATATCTCTGCAATCGTGTTTGGTGCATATTTATTGAGTTCATGTCCTGCATTTGGAACGATGTGCAAAGTAGCTTTGGGTAGCAATTCTTTTAGTCTTTTAGAAGCCTTTAGATTGGCAGTATCCTTTTTGCCACACAAAATTGTCACTGGACAACGAATATTGTTTAATTGCGAAGTAAAATCCAATGACCGCATAGAGTGAGCCAATTTTATGGTGCTGCTTTTTGATAGTCCCATACTTTCAAAAGCCTTGTTTGGCATACAACGGAAGATAAGATTTTGAAAATCTATCAGTAAACTTGGAACTTTATATTGTGCGCCAATCAAAATCAGCGAAGCCACTTTTTCTTCATGCCGAATAGCAAAATCAATCGCAAGAAGCGCACCTAACGAAAGACCGCAGATACGAAGCGGCTCTTTTACTTCTGAATACCGCTGTTCTAAATCGCCCAAAATCTGCGAATATGATATTTCATCTTCTGCTGAAGAAAAAAGTTTTGGGCAATCGACATCGGAAATTGATAGTTGTTGGACTACTTCTTTCCAGTCCTGTGCAGTTTGTCCCAACCCATGTAAAAGAACCGTTTTCATTAAACACCTCCTAAGTTCAAGATAATCATCAATGCACAAACAGTCGAGTAGACTAAGACCTCTCAATCTTAGCCCCTCACAGATCCGTACGTGC